>OHHV01000348.1_pt1 | contig 20219 bp, 19 predicted proteins | sample 1568141 | NCBI WGS metagenome assembly OHHV01 (sample SAMEA3879589, study PRJEB24766) | human gut metagenome | biome: human-associated habitat; feature: feces | place: USA | collected 1985/1987
TTATGTAGATTCCCAGATGCAGATGAACCGGGAACTTACCGCTTGTTCCCTCCGGTCCATAACCGGTATCTCCCATCAATCCCAAAATTTCTCCTGCACAAACCCTGTCTCCCACCTGAAAATCCTTTTCATAAGCAGACAAATGTGCATAATAAAAATATCCGCCTCCGGGACTGAGAATACCGATCCGATATCCTCCCAAAGGCAGCCATCCGATCTTCTCCACGATCCCATCTGTCATACTTACCACCGGATAGTAGCTGCGCTCTTTGCTGCTGCCAAAAATATCAATTCCCTCATGGGTACGGTTTCCGCCATAACTGCGAACCATTCCGTATCCGTCTTCAAAGAAAAATTTTGATTCTCCCTTTGTTTTCGGCAATGGAAAATACACCAGATCCAAAAAAATCTTTTCACACGCCAGAACCAACTGTCCAAAAGGCTTCGGTTTCTTTCTTTGAAACAAAGCAATCTTTCGCTGCAGTGTTTCCCGGTCAAGCTCCACGGAACCATCCAAAACGAAATCCTGTTCCACCAATAAAACCGCCAGACATTCCGAAAAATCCATCCTCTCTTCTTTCACAAACTGTCGTAAGCGTTTCAGACTTTCCGGACTGATCTGCATCTGACGAAATTCTTCCGTTTCTTCCATGTGAGTTTTCAGTTTTTCCACCTGAGAATACTCCCGCAGATAACTGGTTCCCCAGACAGAAAACCCTACAAGACACTGCAAAAACAGGCATAATCGGAAGAGTCTCTTCAAACAATCACCCCAATTCCTTATACTCTATGCAAAAAAACAGGAATTTAGACCAATAACTTATGTATATTTTCCTTGACCCTGGCATTTGCACATTATATACTGAAACTAACAAAAAGATGGAGGTGACCCTCATGGTAAAACGTCGTATGTCCTTCTAGCGCGATAGAAGGAAAAAAAGAACAGACTCCTTCTATCGTTTTCCCAACAGCAGCACTGGCTGCGGAAAAAGTATAGGAGGTTTTCCATGAAAAAATATAATAAAAAAAATCAAATATGGTATGCAGGCGCCCTGATCGCGATCCTGCTGAGTACGATCTTTGCAGTAATTTTGCAGTTTTTCAAAGGTGATCTGTTAGATTATGCCCTTCTGGGCTCCCCAAAAGAAACTTTGCAGTACGGAATACTGCTGATCCTTTTTATTCTCTGCGAAACATTTTTCTATTTTGCCTATCGTCTGTGCAACGGGCGATTCACCGCAAACTGCACCAGAGATCTGAAAGAGGATATTTTCAAAAGTATTCTCCGGCGCAGCTACGTTTCCTACAAGGAACATACTCAGGGCGAATATATCACAAAGTACACTGCCATCGCAGACACGATTCGAGAGCGAAAATTTGAAATGACGGCAATGTTCTGGGAAATTCTTTTTAAAATTTTACTGGTAAGCGCAGCGCTTTTCCTGTTAGACTGGCGAATTGCTCTGATCACCCTCGCCTTACTGACAACGCCCCTCTACATTCCGAAGCTTATTGAAAAACGGTTACAGAGGGCACAGAAAGAATATATGGCAGCCGTAGAAACCAGCCTTACCAGGCTCAACGACTGGCTGGCCGGATTCGAGATCATTAAAAATTATTCTATTGAAAAGCAGATTCTGAAGCAATTTCAATCTGCCAACGATACTGTGAGGGATAAATTTTTATATGACGCTCAGACAGGGGCTATCGCTCAGCTGATCACCACACTGATCTCGTATCTGTCATATTTTATCGTACTGAGCTGTTCTGCATGGCTTGTGCTGAAAGGAGAATTTTCTGCCGGAGATTTTTTCGTTGCCATCGGCATGATCGATCAGCTTTCTTATCCGCTGATCTCACTGGCGGGTATTACGCGGCAATTAATTGCTGTCCGTCCTTCCTGCCGGGAAATGGAAGAGTTTCTTGCTTTTGATTCTGCGCAGGATTCCGGAATGAACATAGAAGGTCTTACCTCTTCTATTGATTTTCATGAGATCACGTTCCATTACCCCGAACAGGCGCCGATTCTGGAACACTTTACCGCCCATCTGCAAAAGGGCAGCAAGTATCTCTGGAAAGGACCCAGCGGATGCGGAAAAACTACCGCTGTAAATCTACTTTTAGGATATTATACGCCTTCTCAGGGATGGATTGAAGTGGACGGACGTCCCAAGACGCCTTTTGACCAGATGTATTCCTGTATCACCGTAGTTCGGCAGGAAGCCGTACTTTTCCATGATAGTCTTTATGAAAACCTTGCCATGTATCAGAACATTCCCACATCAGAGGTGATGCACGTGTTAAAACTGGTAGGATTGGAAAAATTTGCTTCTCCGGATCTTCTGAATTGCACTGTGACAGAGGGCGGAACCAATTTTTCCGGCGGTGAAAAGAAAAGGATCTGCCTTGCCCGGGCTCTTTTGAGAAATACGGATGTGCTCATTCTGGATGAGCCGCTGGCCAATCTCGACCCTGCCACGGGAGACCAGATTGAAGATCTGCTGCTCTCCATTCCAGAAAAGACAGTTCTGATCGTGTCTCATCAATTCACCGAAGAAAAACTGGGACAATTTGACCAGATTGTAGATTTTTCTGAATTTGCCGGCTAAACTATAAGCCAAAAATGCAACGAACTTTTATAGGCTCGTTGCATTTTTTTATATTTTTCAACTTTACATGGTTTTATGTTTTTTCATCACCTATCCACGAATGTTTTCCAGAACCTTCACCAAATATTCCCACATTCTCGCTGTAGAGGAAATGGAAAGTTTCTCCTCTGTGGTATGGATATCCTGCATCGAAGGACCAAAAGATACACAATCCAGTCCCGGTATCATAGAACAAACCGCATTCCAGTCCCGCATGGATTGCTTTCACACTGGCTTCCTTTCCAAACAGTTCCCGATAGGTATCTGCCATCAATTCCCGCAAAACAGAATCTTTTTTATATTCCCATGCCGGATAATCGCCCATAACCGTATATTCTCCACCCAAAAACTCTGTAAGATACTGGATTTTTTCTGAAACATACAGTTTTGCGCTGCCCACGGAACTGCGGATACCACAAGAAGCGCACAGCATACCATCCTCGATTCTCAATACTCCAATATTATTGGAGGTTTCCACCAGTCCTTCAATCTCTCCGCTCATCTTCTCAATTCCATAAGGAATATGCATCAGGAAAAATACCGCCTTTTCTTTACTTGTCATCGTAAGGGCTGAAACTTGCTGTTCTCCCTGAGAAGAAATACTGATGGTAATTGCCCCATCGGTACCGCTGTACTCTTTGCGAAAATCTGCCTGACAGGATGCTGCAAATGCTTCCACTGCCTGTCGGTCTTCTGCGTCTGCCACCAGAACTGCTCTGCTCTTTCTGGTAATAGCATTATCCTTTGTTCCTCCCTCCAGATCAACCAGAGCAAAAGTTACCTTCTGTCCCAGTTCATACAGGAATCTTCCCATTAATTTATTGGCATTCGCCCGATTTTTATCAATCTCTGCTCCGGAATGTCCTCCTACCAGACCATCGATCACTACTTCCAGAACTTCTCCTTCCACATCCTGATACGATACTGGAATCTCACTGATGCCAGTCTGACCGCCCGCGCAGCTGATCCAGAGATAACCTTCTTCCTCAGAATCCAGATTGATCATATATTTTCCTTTTAATACAGAAGCATCCAGATCCTTAGCTCCCAAAAGACCGATCTCCTCATCTGTAGTGATCACACATTCCAGAGCCGGATGTTTCAGGGTATCGTCATCCAGAATTGCCATCATGTAAGCCACGGCAATTCCGTCATCTCCCCCGAGAGTTGTCTGATCTGCAGTGATAAAGTCTCCTTCCACCAGAAGCTTCAGACCATCCTTTCTAAAATCATGGGAAGATTCCGGGGTTTTCTCTGCAACCATGTCGCAATGTCCCTGAAGGATCGTCACCGGAGCATCCTCATAACCGGCAGATGCCTTCTTGTAAATAATCACATTGTTATAATCATCCTGATAAACTTCCAGATTTCTTTCCTTCGCAAATGCTACCAGAAAATCACTGATTTCCTTCGTATTTCCTGAACCATGAGGAATCTTACACAGCTCTTCAAAATAATAAAAAACTTTTTCCGGTTTCAAACCGCTTAATACTGCCATATTTTTCTACCTCCTATGGTTTTCATTTTGACATAAGTAAGATAAAAAATCAAGCCATGACATATAGATATACAGATGAGTCCCTATTCATGAGCCACTTCTCCAACAGGAGGTTTGTATGAAACGATTTTTCTTTTTTACCGTTATTTTATCCGCTCTGTTCTACCTTCTCTGTTTTCCGCAGGAAGCCTTCCGCGCCTCGGCAAATGGTCTGAAATTATGGTTTTACACTGTGCTGCCCTCCCTGCTGCCCTTTTTGATCTTGTCCGATTTTCTCATACATACCGGTCTGATTCCCCGAATTCTGGACCATTTCCGATTCTTCTTCCAGAAATTTCTGGGATTGACCTCCTATGGCGGATATGCCCTGTTTCTTGGACTTTTCTGCGGTTATCCCATGGGAGCAAAGCTTACCGCCGATCTTTTTCGAGAAAACAAAATCTCAGAAAATGAAGCCAATTACCTGTTGACTTTTTCCAACAATGCCAGCCCCATGTTTCTGATTTCCTACGTCCTTCTCAACAGCCTGCATATTCAGGGGTATACGCTCACCACGTTCTGCATCCTTTATACCTCCTCGTTTTTTACTTCGCTGCTGTTTCGTTTCCTTTATCACCGTTTCGGGATAGAGCAGGCACCGGCAGAAAAAAAGACGCCCATCCGCTCTTCTCTGGGAAGGCTGATCGACGTCTCTATTATGAACGGTTTTGAAACCATTACCCGACTGGGCGGATACATTATTTTATTTTCCATCGGCGCCTCCATGATCATTCGCCTGACCGCTCACCTGTCCACACTGTCCTGGATTCTTCCCGGAGTAGTGGAAATCACCACTGGCATCCATCTGATCGCCGATTCCGCCGCCGCCTTTCCTCTAAAATACCTTCTGATTCTTACGGTGACCTCTTTTGGCGGTATTTCTACCATAGCACAAACAAAGGGAATGCTCCATGGCACTCCCCTGTCAATCACTGTCTATATTTTTGGAAAAGTAATCAATGCACTGTGCACACTGATTCTGGGAATTTTATTCCTCCTCGTCCAGAGTGTCCTCTGAATCAAAGGAAATATCATCCACCTCTGAAGTCTGAGAAGTAGGCACCTGCGGAGACAGTTCACTTCTGTTTCTGGTCACCACATCATAACAGCTCTGAATGGAAGATAAGAAGGTTCTGTATTTTTCTCCAGAATCATTGATCGCTGTAGACATCACCTGTTCCAGATTTGCCAGCATATCATCTGTATAAGAAATAGCGCTCAGGCGGATATTGTTGGCATCGATGGTTGCCTCATCCAGAATCTGCTGCGCCTGTTTATTTGCATTGGCAATCGTTTCATTTGCCTGCGCATACGCCTGCTGCATAACTTCATGCTGACTTACCATTTCTTTCGTCTTAGCCTGAGCTTCTGCGATCAAACCGTCTGCTTTCGCCTGTGCATCTGCCAAAATAGCGTCTTTATTGCTGATAATCTTCTGATATCTTTTGATCTCATCAGGAGTTTTCAGCCGAAGTTCTCTCAAAAGTTCTTCCAGTTCTTCTTTATTTACAACAATCTTTGTGGTAGACAGCGGTTGATATTTACAGCTTTCCACAAACTCTTCAATTTCTTCAATAATCTGTTCAATTCTGCTGCTCATAATGCTTCTCTCCTTAATTATTTTAAACTAAATTTTCTATGTACTTCTTCAACAACAAATTCCGGTACAAACTTAGATATATCTCCACCGAAAGCAGCCACTTCTTTTACTGTAGTGGAACTGAGATATGCATATTCCAGACTGGTTGTCAAAAACATGGTGTCAATATCAGGCGCCAACACTCGGTTTGTCTGAGCCATCTGAAGCTCATACTCAAAATCCGTAATGGCTCTCAGCCCCCGGATGATCACCTTTGCGCCGCATTGTCTGGCAAATTCTACCGACAGCCCACTGAATGACCGTATTTCTACATTCGGCAGATTTTTTGTCGCTTTCTCTAATATCTTAACACGTTCTTCTACAGAAAACAACGGACTTTTTGTAGAATTGTGCAAAACGCCGACAATTACTTTGTCAAAAAGCTGCGCTCCACGAGAGATCACGTCCAGATGTCCCTTGGTTACCGGATCAAAAGATCCCGGATATACTGCTGTTGTCATACTTCTTCCCCCTTCTTGAAAAACAGGTGGCGATTCGTCTTATAACGTTTTTCTTTCACAAGCTCATATCCCATCTGCTCCGCTTCCTCCACAATGCCTGTAAGAGATGCTTCCACAATGATCAAAGTATCCTCGTCCACCAGGGAAGTATCACGCAAAACTTCCAGCACCTGAAGTTCCAGCCCTTTATCGTAAGGCGGGTCCATAAAAATACATTGAAAAGGAGATTCTCCATCCATTTTTTTCACTGCTGCTGCCGCATCCTGCACAAACACATGAGCCTGTCCTGCCAGGCGGGTAAAGTTCAAATTCTCCCGGATACAGTCCGCCGCTTTCCTCTGCTGTTCTACAAACACACAAAAATCAGCACCCCGGCTCAAAGCCTCAATGCCGATTGCCCCGCTTCCCGCAAACAGATCAAGGAACCTGCAGTCCGCCAGATATGGCTGAAGCATATTAAATAAAGTTTCCTTGATTCTGTCTGTGGTCGGTCGGGTTTCCATTCCTTCGATTGTTTTTAAACGTAAACTTCTTGCTTTTCCTGCTATTACTCTCATAAATTATTTTATCTGTTCTCTCCATTCCAGATCCCCACGTTCCAATCCCAGAATCAAAGATTCGGCTGTGGCTATATTCGTAGCCACGGGAATATTATACCGGTCGCAACAACTGGCAATCTCATATACGTTGGGTTCCTTAGCATTTGTCATGTTTGGATTGTGAAATAAAATCACCAGATCCATCGCATTTCTCTCTATCATCGCTGTAAACTGCTTATCCCCTCCAACAGATCCCGCCAGAAACTTGTGTACATGCAGATTCGTCACTTCTTCTATTCTGCGCCCGGTAGTACCTGTTGCATAAATCTCATGTCTTGCCAAAATCCCCTTATAAGCAATGCAAAAGTCCTCGATCAGACTCTTTTTGCTGTTATGTGCAATTATCCCAATATTCATGCTAAAACCGCCTTCTCCTGAAAATTTAGCTTTATTATATCAAATCTTCCCATGTACTTCAATTGTTTTTGTGATTTTTTGACAAAGAAACAAAATCACAAACATAACCAGAAACTGCCAGTGTATTTTTATTTCTATTTCACATACTATCAGCGTAACAACAAGTTACAACAAAAACCGATGTAAGGAGGAAATCAAAATGTCTAAGAATTCTACAAACACAGCAGCAGTACCTGAAGCAAAAGGAGCATTAGACCGTTTCAAATTCGAGGTTGCCAACGAACTGGGAGTGCCTCTCACAGATGGTTACAACGGAAACCTGACTTCCAAACAGAACGGTTCCGTAGGCGGCTATATGGTGAAAAAAATGATCGAGAACCAGGAAAGACAGATGTCTCAGGGTTCCGGTATGGGAAGCAACATGTAATCCTTCCCTTTTAACAAAACTTTTCACAGCGTAAAAAATCAGTTTTTTATGCCATGAAAAAGAAAGGAACTGCCGCACTGAACTTTAAACATCCAGTTGCTGCAGTTCTTTCTTTTTCATACGTAGCTTTTATAATTCAAAACTTCCGGTCACGTCATTGTTGATCACATAATAAGCCGCACACTCTTCTGGTTTTACATAGATTTTTACATCTACAAGATCTCTTACTTTATTGCCCAGATCTTTTGTCCAAATTGTTTTCACTCTTTCCATGAGATCTTTGTCCAGAATCTCTCTTCCGGCGAACTGCAGATAAATCTCCTGTGTCTTTGCCGGTGTCTTCTTTGCAGGTGCTTTCTTCGCTGGAGCCTTCGCAGATGTCTTCGCTTCTGCTGCCTGAGTTTTTACAGATGCTTCCTGTTTTACTGCTTCTGCTTTTACTTCTGTCTTTTTCTCCACAGCAGATTTTGTTGTCGCTCTCGTCACTACTTTTCTGGCTGCCATATTTTCCTTTCCTCCTCAACATCATTTTACATTACTTGTGTAGTTTACTCCTTATTCGCGAAATTTGCAAGTTATTCCACACTTTTCATAGACTCTACCATATCCAGCTTTCTTAACTTAAAATGCATAAACAAATTTACCAAGAAAGAAAACAGGAAAGTCAGTACAATACTATATAAAAAACTGGTGAATTTGATGTTCCTTCCAAACATCATAATATCGATCTCTGCTGTGAGAATCACAAACCGATGAAGAATCAATCCAAAAATCACGCCTACCATGGCTCCGATTACTGTGAGAACCACATTTTCCCGGAAAACATACTGGGAAACTTCCATCTCATAAAATCCCAGAACTTTCAACGTTGCCAGTTCTCTTCTCCGCTCGCTGATATTAATATTATTCAGATTATACAGTACTACAAAAGCCAACATTCCGGCAGCGATCACGATCACATAAATCACCGAATCCATGCTCTTTAACATATCGGCAATCCTGTCATAGATAGAACTTAAAAAGGAAACGTTCAAAACACTGGCAAGCTCCATATAACGACTCTGAAATGCTTCTTCAAATTCTTCTGTATTTTCCGTATTGACAGTAAGAATCTCCGAATATTCCGGCGCTTCCCCATATAATTTCTCATATACGGCAGGAGACATATACACGTAATGATAAAAATAATTTTCCACAATATGGCTGACAGGAATCTCTACCCGCTTCGTCTCCCCATCTTTGAGATAAATGGTATCTCCCTCCTGCACTGAGAGAAGTTTCGCCAGTTTTTCAGTGATGATCACTCCATCTTCATCCAGCTCATATACTTCCTTTGATATCCTGTTCTTCAGATTGACAAATTTACTGAATTTTTCCAGATCAGAAGCAACAACCATGTAGGAGCTCTTTTCTTTATCTCCGTATCCCACATCCACCGAAGATTCCAGCGCCTCCATCCATTCTGTCACCTGCGGGTCTCTCTGAACAGTTTCCAACACCTGCTTTCTTTCCTCTTCACTGCTGCTCATATCCAGATTCACCGCTCCTGAATAAATCCTGATCTCACCAAACTGTTTTTCGCCGATTGCCATGATAGAATCCCGAAGTCCAAATCCCACCATAAGCAGCCCCATACAACCGCCAATTCCCAGTACTGTCATAAAAAATCTTTTCTTGTAACGGAACAGATTTCTTGCTGTCGCCTTATTGGAAAAGCTCAAACGCTTCCATATCGGAGAGATTTTCTCCAGCAAAATTCTTTTTCCGGATTTTGGCGCTTCCGGGCGCATCAGAGCTGCCGGAACTGCTTTCAGTTCCCTCCAACTGACCACGCCTGCCGCAAGCACCGTCACCCCTACCGCCAATACAGTAGACGACACAGAATAGTTTACATACAAGGGCGCTTTAACTACCGGAAGATTATTATATAAAATACCATATGCATTGATGATAATCACCGGAAGCGTCAGCTGACCGCCGATCAGTCCAATGATACTGCCGGTAAAGCTGGCAAGAAAGGCATACCACAGATACTTTCCTGCAATAGCTCCCCTGCTGTATCCCAATGCCTTCAAAGTACCAATCTGGGTTCTGTTTTCCTCCACCATTCGGGTCATCGTGGTAAGGCAGATCAGCGCTGCTACAAGAAAGAAGATCACCGGAAATACTTTCCCGATTGCTTCGATTCTCTGGGCATCCTGTTCATACTCTACATACGTCTGAATGGAATCTCTGCCTAAAATGTACCATACCGGCAGTTCCAGCTCATCCAATTCCTTCTGAGCATCCGCCACCTCTTCTTCTCCATTTTCGATTTCCTCTCTGGCATCTTCTGACTGACGCTCAAACTCTTCCCTGGCGTCCTGCAGTTCTTTTTCTTTCTCCTTCAACGTATTTTTCGCTTTGCGGATCTCTTTTTCGCCTTTTTGAAGTTGTTCCTGTCCCTGCATTAGCGCAGTCTCCCCCTGCGCAAGCTCTCCTCGTTTGGCATCCAGAAGTTTTTGGGCGTCCTGCAGCTTCGCTTCGCCCTGGCGGATCTCTTCTTCGCCCTCATCCAGCTCTGCTTTCGCCCCATTCCACTGTTCTTTTCCCTGTTCCAGCTGCACTCTCGTGGCTGCCAACTGTGCTTCCCCCTGAGTAAGCGCTTCCATTCCCCCATCGTATTGCTGAATCTGTTCCTCCGTTTGAAGAATCACTGTCTCCAGAGATACCGACTGCTCCTGTAGTTCGGCAAGTGTTCCGTCAATCTGAGAAATTCCCTTCTGCGCTTCTTCCATCTGTCCTTTCAAAGACTCCAGAAGAAGGGGATCTCGCTCTTCCTCGGGCAGCTGCAGGAGTTCTTCGTATTGCTGTTGAAGCTCTCCCAACTGCCCTTCCAACACTGTTTTCTGCTCCTGCATCGCCACAGACTGTTCCTTTAACAAAGCCAACTGATTTTTCATCTGCCCCAGCTTTTCCCTTCCAGTCTCTACCTGCTGAGTCATAGCTTCCAACTGGCTTCTCGTCTCTGCCAACTTCCGGCTACCTTCTTCCAGAGCAGAAAATCCTGCTTCCAATTCCTGCCCTTTCGCCGTCAACTCCTGTTTTCCAGCTTCCAGCTCTCCTTTTTTCTGCGCTAACACTGCCGCCTGACTTTCCAACTCCCCTGCTGCGGCATCTATCTGAGCTTTTCCGTCTTCCAGCTTCTTGCTTTCCTCTTGCAACTGGCTCTTCGCTGTCTCCAGCTCTTTTTCTTTTTTCTTCAGCTCCTTTTTCCCTTCTTCAAGCTGTTTTTCCCCATCCTTTAGTTCTTCTTCCCCGTCTGTCAGCTTGCTCCGGGCATCTGCGATCTCTTCCCGCGCCTTGTCGATGTCCTCCTGACCATCTCCCCGAATCTCTCCGTAACGTATCTCACACCGGGTATCCGAAAGATCTTCCAGGCGCTTTTTCACTTCTTCCACAACATCCTTATACCCGTTGCTGTAACAGATTTCTTTTTCCGCTCCCTCCACCGACAAATAAATTTCGGTGTAGGCATCCATAGAAAACGCTTTCTCCGGCACCATAGCGAAACCGCCTACTGTACCATTTCCAATAGTACTGGTTCCGCGATCAATACTCAGATAAAAAGGGCTGGTCCCCTGTCCTACAATCGTAAATTCTGAAATGCTCAGTATATCCTCTATGGGATTATCTTCCTCCCCGGAAAAAACCTGCACCTTATCCCCAATCTGATACCCATAATCCTGAAAAAAATCCCGGTCCAGAAAAATCTCATCCGCTTTTTCCGGCAGACGTCCTTCTTCTACAGTCACCTGATTCAAATCCGGCGTAAGGGTCATCAGATGAAGAACCGGCTGAGAATTCGGCAGTTGGCAGAGAACATCCTGACTGTAAGAGGGATTGACCGATTGCACTCCCTCTATCTTTTTCAGTTCTTCCACATCCTCATCCGTCAGCCCAAGCGTCCCCAGCACCCGGATATCCATCAGTTCTGCCTGATCATAATAAAGATCCGCCGACAATTCCATATCCGGACTGGCAGCACGGATTCCTGAAAAAAATGCCACTCCCAGCATCACAATCACCAGAATGGAAAGAAAACGATTATGACTGCTTTTTACTTCTCTCAAAAAATCCTTTATCAGAATATGTTTTTTCTTCATACTATCACCACTCGATCGTTTCCACAGACACGGGATGCTCATTGATCACTGAAGATTTCACACGACCGTTCTTAATTTTTATTACCCTGTCTGCCATAGGCGTGATCGCTGTATTGTGGGTAATCACGATCACTGTCATCCCCCGTTCCCGGCACATGTTTTGTAAAAGCTTCAAAATTGCCTTTCCCGTATTATAATCAAGCGCTCCTGTCGGCTCATCTGCCAGGATCAGCCGCGGTTCTGTGATCAGCGCCCTTGCAACAGCGGCTCTTTGTTTCTGACCTCCGGAAATTTCATACGGATATTTTTCAAGAAGCGCCGAAATACCAAGTTCCTTTGCAATCGGCTGCAGCTTTGAATCCATATGCTTATAATTTTCACCTTTCAACACAAGAGGGAGCAAGATATTGTCCTTCACATTAAACGTATCCAACAAGTTAAATTCCTGAAAAACAAATCCAAGATTGTCGCGCCGAAACTGTGCGATATCTTTGTCTTTTATAGAAGACAACGGTTTGCCGTCAAGAAGGACTGTTCCTTCCGTCGGTTTATCCAAAGCCGCCATAATATTAAGAAGCGTCGTCTTACCTGAGCCGCTCTCTCCCATGATCGCCACATATTCTCCTTCTTCCACAGAAAAGTTTACACAGGATAATGCCTGCACCTGATTGCCGCCGAAACGCGGTCTGTATATTTTCTTCAAATTTTTGACATCTAAAACTGCCATTTCATACATCCTCCTCTTTTTTACTTGATAGTGAAAGTATAACAAAAGAGCCGGAATGCCAACATCGAATTTGGTGACATTCCGGCCCGCCTATGTGACAAATTTGTAAGGCATTTCCATGCAGCCTTTATTCAACTTCTAACGGATAGGACGACAGATCGATCGTAAAGCTGCTTCCCTTTCCTACAGTTGACTGCGCCGTCAGCTTATGTCCCAGCTTATCCGCCGCCGTCCGGCAAAGGTAAAGTCCTATTCCTGTAGATTTTTTATCCAGCCTTCCGTTATATCCGGTATAACCTTTTTCAAAAATACGGGGAAGATCTTCAGGTGAAATACCGATTCCCGTATCGCTGATACTAAGCTGCTTTTTCTCTCTGTCTACCGTGATCGTCACATTTCCGCTTACCGTATATTTTACTGCGTTCGACAAAAGCTGCTCAATAATAAACACAAGCCATTTTTCATCTGTGAGAACGCAGATATCCGTTCCTTCGTATATGACCCTAAGTTTCCTTCTGATCAACTGTCCCGCATACTTTCGGATCGCTTTTCGGATCATATCATCCAGAGGATATTCTTTGATCACAAGATCGGACGCACCTTCTCCTAAACGCACGTAACAAAGCGCCATTTCCACATACTGTTCTACCCGGAACAATTCTCCTGTAAGCTCTCTGTTGATCGGAGTATCTTCCTGTTGAAGCAAAACCCGCATCACTGCGATCGGAGCTTTGATCTGATGTACCCATGTCGCATAATAATCATTCATATCTTTTCTGGCTGCCTGCCATTCTTCCCTCTGCTTTCTGTACTCTTCTTCGGATCTAAGCAATATCTTCTGATATTCTCTTTCCGTCATACAGTCCGGTTTTGGCAGACTTTCCGATACGATACCGCCGGTCTCACTGATCTGAAAAAGACGTTTGTACTTTTTCTCCCGTCTCAGATACCCTAAAACGAAAAACAGAATCCCAAACACCGCGCTTAAAAGCACGGGATATACCGCCGCTTTAAGCTCCACTTCGTACAACGCAAAACAGAGTACGAAAGCGCCCCCGCTCAAAATAAACCAAATCCACATATAACGACAGTCATACAGATAGCCTAAAAATCGTTTCATTCGCTCACCTGCCGTTCCTGTCTGATAATATAACCTTCTCCGACTTTTGTGGAAATAAAATCCGTAAGTCCCGCTTTGTCCAGTTTTCTGCGCAGTCTGGCGATATTGACCGTCAACGTATTTTCTTCAATATAATTATCCGTCTCCCACAGCCGGGTCATCAAAGTATCTCTGCTTACGAGACGGCCTTTATTTTCCATCAGTGTCTGAAGAATACGAAATTCATTTTTCGTAAGATCGATCTTCTCCCCATTATAAGTAAGCGACGCGTCATTCAAGTTCAGTATTGCTCCCTGATGCTCAAGAACCGGTACTTTTCCGGACAGGTCGTATGTTCTGCGAAGTACCGCCTGGACCTTCGCCGTCAGCACACTGAGATCGAACGGCTTCGGAACAAAATCATCTCCTCCCATATTCACAGCCATGATAATGTTCATATTATCAGCCGCCGAAGAAATAAAAATTACCGGTACGTTCGATATTTTCCTAATCTCGCTGCACCAGTGGTACCCGTTGTAAAATGGCAGAGTAATGTCCATAAGAACAAGATGCGGGTCAAATTCCGCAAAAGTTTCAAGTACGTTTTTAAAATCCTGAACGTACTGCGCGTCGTTTCCCCACATCTTCATCTCTTTTTGGATTGCCTGCGCCATTGTCAAATCGTCTTCAATAATCAGTATTTTATACATGCCGCCGCTCCCTTTATTCGTCTTTTTTCAGTCAAGGATCTTCATCATCAGATCTCCGTCTCCGCTTGTCGTAAATCCTGTTTTCTCATAAAATCCCGCCATCAGTTCCTTGTACTGCGCCGGACCTGTATAACCAAGCGGAGCAAGATCATAACCTGTCGGAGCATAGATTAAAGTAATCCCTTTTTTGCCAAGCTCTGTCACGATCTCATTCATACATGCCGTTCCATAGCCTTTCCCACGCAGTCCGAAATCTGTCAGGTAAAATTCAATGACTCTTACTTTCGTCCTGTTTTCCATCACGTATTCCATATGAAATACGGACAATCCTTTCTCGTACACGTCGACCGTTTTCGGCATATATTTAAACTCCAATATATGTCCGCTCTTATCTGTAAGATCGACTGCCCTGAAATATTCTTTTCTCAAATACACTACTAATTCTTCCATTTACTCTCTCTTTCTTCGTGCCACCTGAAGCTGCACATTCACTCCGAGAGGATTCAGCACAACGCCTTTTACATCTTCCATCAGCAATTCTGCGATCTTTTCCCCCGGAACAACTGCCGATCTGACCGGTCTTCCTTTCGTGAACTTCTGAAATTCCAGCACATCCGTAAAAACAGGCTGATACAGCGAACCGTCTTTTTGCTTCAGTATCGGAATCTGACCGTTCTCTTCAACAGGAATCAAAAACGTTCCCTTTCCGTAATGAGCCAAAAGTTCTTCCTGAAGTTCTTTTAATTCTTCCGTCATCTGCGGCTGCTCCTGTTTTCTAAGTTCCTGCATAAAATAAGCCGCCGTCAGATGGAGCGCCGGGTTTTCCACGATCTGCTTTCCTTCCGGAAGTTCCTTCGGTATATTTCTCGTTACCAGATCTGAAAGCTGAACTGTAATTTCCATATCTGTTCCGCTGTTGACCGCCAGTGCGTTTACTCCCATTATATAAAGACTTGTGAAAAAAGGAAGCAGCTGCTCTTTCGCAAGCTTTGCCACAGCGCTTACATATTTTTCATCAAGAAGCTTACGCGCCTTGTCTTTTGCATCTTCCATCTGATAATAAAGGAAGATCTCATCGTCAAATGTCTCCTCGTCACATTTTACAAACGGCATCTTTGTCGCTGCCGACATAATAACATATAATTCACCCGGATTGCGCAGAGCCGCCAATGTCTCCTGTTTTGTCACTTTTGTTTCTTTCTCGCTCATTTTCAGCTTTTCCTTTCCTGTCTTCTCTCACCTTTGTCTGTCCTGATGCATTTTGAGTGTCTGTCAATAATAATACACTATCTCTTTGATTTTATCAATTCTAACAAATATGGAACAAAAATAATGCATCCGATGATCGCTGCGGCGATCGCCGATACAAGAACCGCCCCTGCCGCTGTATCTTTCGCGATCTTCGCCAATGGTTTTTTCTCCTTAGTCACAAGATCTACCACCGCTTCCAACGCCGTATTCACAAGCTCCAGCGACAGGATCAGACCAAACAACAGCAAACAGATGCACCACTCGACAGGTTTAATATGAAGAAAAGTTCCGGCAGCGGTTACCGCAATCACTGCCAGACAGTGGATCTTCATATTTCTTTCTTTACGGATTCCGGTCCGGATTCCTTCAAAAGCATACCCAAAACTTTTATTCAGAGGATTTTTTCTGTTGTTTTCGTTTCTGTTTTTTTCCATTACTTTGTACCTGATTTTATTTTCTCGAAAAAATATGTTTGATAAATACGTATAGTACGATCAAAAACGCAAGAATATATCCGATCGCCCCAAGCGCCGGAATGCCGAGTATTTTCGGACTCATATCTGTCGTACAGATAATACTTGAACTGATCAGAAGCGCCATGACCCACAAACCCATAACAATGTTTCTTACAAGTCTGCGCAGCAGAAAGGCAAGATCATCCGATGCCCGCAGATCAAGATTCACCTTTGCCTGTCCTTTTAAATATCCCGCCATCATATCAGACACCATCGACGGGATATCCAACGCCTTTCGCATCGATTTCACTGCGCTTTTTCCGCTGCTTTTCAATTCTTTTTTCCAGTCAAAATTACGGAAAAAATCTCCCGAAATACGGGCGGCGGCAATTTCCGCCATATTAATATCAGGCGCGATCGCTGCCAGAACTCCTTCCATATGGGTCAGGCCTCTCGCCAAAAGCGTCAGCCCGTGAGGCATTCTGATCTTATTGACTTTCATCACATCCATCAGATCAACCGTAACTTCCCCGACATTGATCTTGCCCATATCTTCATGACCGTACTTCAACATCAGTCCTTCGATACCTTCGTATAATTTTCTCTGATCCGGACGCTCTTTAAATTCTCCCAGACCGAGCACTGCCTGCCGGATCAAACCGATATCGTTTAAAGCGATCCCTTCGATTGCCTTGCCAAGCATCTCTCTGTCACGCTCCGTAAGCCGCCCCATCATTCCCATATCGATCCATACGATCTTGCCGTCTCGTATCTTTACATTTCCCGAATGAGGATCTGCATGAAAAAATCCGTCGTCCATCACCTGTTTAATGTAGTTATCGACAAGTTTGCTGCCGATCTCCTTAAGGTCATATCCCTCTTCCTTCAGCCGCTCCTTATCGTCTACCGCACATCCATCGATGTATTCCATAACAAGTACATGGACAGTCGTATACTGCTGATATAATTTCGGTGTTCCGACAAAATGAACGTCTTTGTTTCTCCTTGCGAATTCTTCCATATTAGATGCTTCTGTAAGAAAGTTCATCTCGTCTCTTGTCACAGTCCACAATTCGTCTAAAACGAGATCAAAATCAGCCATATTTTTCAAACTGACAGGCGGCATTAATTTGATCGCTTTGCGAAGAAGCTCAATATCCCTTGCCATCTTTTCATAAATTCCCCTGCGCTGGACTTTTACGACAACTTCTTCTCCGCTTTTTAACGTGGCGCGATGCACCTGCGCGATCGACGCCGCCCCCTGACAGGATTCATCTATATGGGAGAAAACTCTTCTCCACGACCGCCCGTAAGATTCTTCTATGACCGATAAAACTTCCTCAAACGGCATCGGTTTTACATCTGAACAAAGCTGCATCAGCTCATCGCAATAACGCTTCGGTAAAATATCAGAATGCATCGCCATGATCTGACCGAGTTTAATAAATGTCGGTCCGAGATCTTCTATGATTTCCCGAAGCTTTAAAGTCGTCACTCCCTTTGTAATACTATGTTTGCGGAGCACAGCCACAATTTCCTTCAGCCTTGAATTATATTCCATCGGTTCTATACTGCTCATAATTATGCTTCATCCGGCGCAGTTTCGCTCGCTTCTTCTTTTTTCAGGATCTGCTCTTTCAAAGCGGCAATCTGCTCCGGCGTCATCTTATCAAGAAGATCCGAAAGTTCCTCTGCCGATGCCGGTTTCAGCGCATTCACCTTCTCTTTTACTGTCTTTTTCACATTGTGCTTTAACTCTTCATTCAGCACTTTTCCCTGCTCTACTGTCAGTTCTCCCTTTTCTACCATTTCATCAAGAAGATCTTTTGACTTTTCGGCAGTAACGGCAACTGCTCCGATCCCTGCCAGAAAGATCTTTTTCAAATTATCACTGAGTTTATCCATAATAGCCTTCAGCTCCTTTCAGCCGGCCTACATTTCGTACGCCTCTGTGCTTTGATACTACGTTTATTGTTCTGCCTTACTCTATCTTTTTATTCTTCTTATTATTCTTATTATTCTGTTGTTTTATCAGACTCGCCCGAACCGTATTTCTCTTTATAGCGGTCGATGCATTCTTCGATGATCTTTACTGCGCCAAGCGCGCCTTCAAACTCGTCCACCGCCGTTCTCTTACCTTCCAGATCTTTGTATACGGTAAAGAAATGTTTGATCTCTTCAAAAATATGTTTTGGAAGCTCGGAAATATCCGTATACGCCTCATATGTAGGATCTGCCCACGGAATCGCTATGATCTTCTCATCTCCCGCTCCTCCGTCTGTCATCTTCATAACGCCGATCGGATAACATCTTACAAGAGTCAAAGGCTCAAGCGGCTCTGAACACATCACGAGCACATCGAGCGGATCGCCGTCGTCTCCGAGGGTTCTCGGGATAAATCCGTAATTCATCGGATAATGCGTTGACGTATACAAGATTCGGTCAAGGATGATATACCCTGTTTCTTTATCTAATTCGTATTTTTTCTTGCTTCCTTTTGAAATCTCGATCACCGAGATAAAATCTGTCGGAAAAATCCTTTCCTCACTGATATCATGCCATATACTTCCCATACTAACCTCCTCACTATTCCCGCATATCAGACGCGCCGTGTTCTTACAGATCCTGTCCGGCTATTTGCTCTGCGGAAACGTCCTGTTTAAATTCATAATATGATTTTACCTCTTTCCGTTGATTCCGTCCAGTATTATATCTCCGTCTTGATAGCGAATCTGAAACAATTCTTCTTTTTCCCCTATCTCTTCCCTTCTTAAATAAACATGAAAGCGAACCAAATCAATATCTTCTCCTAAATCTACCGAAAACTTCGTTGTGCGAAATGAGTTTTCTTCGTATTTTTGAACAACTTTTTCCGCAAATGCTTCTGCATCTTTGATTTCATCACAATTCGCCGCAACGGTCAGATCATACACATTATTTTCACATCGGCTCGCCACAACATCCGGTTCGTTTCCCTCCTGCATCTGCGCGTGACGCATCACCCATATCACAATACACAAAACTGCCGCCGCGCAAAAAATCAACGCCGGAATTTTTCCTGCCGCACCCCTGCATCTTCTCTGATCTCTTTTTCGCTTCACTTTGCATCACCTGTCTTTTTCGTCAATATTTGTATCACTTTTACAACCGATTATATAATCTGTTTTTGCCGGAATCAAGAAAATCGGTTGAAAATATGAGACATTTTTATAACAGATGATTTTCACATATAAAAAAGACACCCCACTTCCTGTGAGATGTCTTCTCTTCTATTCTATTCCATTTCTCTGTACTGCTGTGCGATATTCAATGCGTGATCGCCCATTCTTTCAAAATCTGTCAGTATTTCAGAAAAGACGATACCGCTTTGCGGCTTACATTTTCCTTTTTTCAGACGCTGCATCTGCTTTTTAAAATACTTATCCCGCATATCGTCCGTTTTCTGCTCTATGATAACTGCCTGACTTAGTATCCGTTCTACATTTTCGGAAGTTACTTCTTTCAGATTATCAAGCGCCGCAATACACTGCGCTTTCATCTCATTGAGTTCTTCTTTAACCGTATCTGAAAAATCAATCTCCCATTTTCTCATATCGTCGCCATATTCTGCAAGATTGACAGCATGATCTCCGATCCGTTCCAGATTGCTTATAATCGCATAATATCCGTTGATCTTTCTCGAATCTGACATATTCATCTCGCTTGCCATAAGTGAAACGATATATTCGGATATGCCTTTATTGAGGAAATCAATATATTCTTCTCTCTCAGACACTTTTTTGCGAAGTTTCTCATCATATTGAACAAGCGAGTCAAACGAGTCGCTTATATTTTTCGCCACCATATCTCTCATTCTGTTAACTTCATCACGAACCTGTGACACTGCCACCGCGCTGTGGCCGATCGCATAGGAAGATTCAAACGGACGGATATATTTCAGGCGAAGGTCTTCATCGTCTGCCTTTTTGCTGTCCGGAAGAATGCGAACCGCTATATTCGCCATATGTGTTCCAAACGGAAGAAGCAGCAGTGTCGTCACGATATTAAAGACTGTATGGGCATTTGCGATCTGCGCCACCGGATCTCCGGGCGTCATCGCTTCGATCCATGTCACATACGGCGTCACAAGACAGATCACCGTAAATAATACCGTGCCGATTATAT
>OHHV01000351.1_pt1 | contig 20168 bp, 20 predicted proteins | sample 1568141 | NCBI WGS metagenome assembly OHHV01 (sample SAMEA3879589, study PRJEB24766) | human gut metagenome | biome: human-associated habitat; feature: feces | place: USA | collected 1985/1987
GTGGTGTTTACATGGGAAAACAAAAGAGATACAATGGTAGCATGAAATGAGTAGGCGATAGCTTAAGCCATGTGCGGCAGCAGTTGCCTACTCTTTTTCTATTCATTCTTTAGCCTCCACCCAGCGCATGAAACTTAGGGCGCTGGGGAATGAAGAAAGAGAGGGGACAGTATGAAAGCATGGGCTAAGAGTTTTTATTTATCAGCGGCATGGGAAAAAACCAGAGCCGCTTATTTAATGTCACAAGATTATATTTGTGAACGCTGCGGGCAGCCCGCAAAGATAGTGCATCATAAGCGCTGGCTTAACAGAGAGAACATAAACGACATAAGCGTTACGTTATGCTGGGATAACTTAGAGGCGTTGTGCCAAGACTGTCACAACAAGGAACACCACAAACAGGAGAGGCATAAGCGGTATCGGTTCGACGAGAACGGAGGCATACTCCCCCCATATCAGAAAAATAATTAAAGGGGGCGAATACCGAGGGGGATACCCTAAAATTACCCTACGGGCGTGCGCACGGGTGGTGTAGGGGGTGTGGTGCGGCGCAGGAATGGAAAGCGGGGTAAAGGAATGGCAACAAAGAAAGAGAAAACCAAAGAACAGAGGATAAAGACCGAAAAGACCAGACTTAAGGGTATTTTCAAGGACTTAGACGAAAACAAAAGAAAATTAGTAACGCCGCTGATAGAAAAGGCTGCATTTATGAGCGTTGAGCTGGACGACTTGCAGGCGAAACTTGAAAAAGACGGCTGGACGAGTGAGTACCAGAACGGGAAGAACCAGTGGGGAACAAAGAAAAGCCCAGAGGCAGAAACCTACATAGCGCTTAGTAAGAACTATGCAGCAGTGATTAAGCAGCTTACGGAATTAGTACCAGCTGCGAAACGAAAGACAAGCAGGCTGGCGGCTTTGCGGGAAGAGTAAGCAATATTGCCGCCTTATCGAAACTATATCTATGAGTACCACGCAAAGATTACAAGCGGCGAAATCATAGCGGGAAAATGGATAAAGAAAATATACGAAATCATTATAAACGGGCTGCAAAAGCAGGAGTATTTTTTTAATGCAAAGGCTGCAAATAAGGCTATACGGTTCATAGAGAACTTTTGCCACCACAGCAAGGGGCGTAATGATTTAATCAAGTTGGAGCTATGGCAGAAAACCATAGTTTCTGTTATTTTTGGCATACAAGACGCAGAAAAAATACGTATTTTCCGTGAAATTTTTATTGTAATTGGCAGAAAAAACGGAAAAAGTTTATTTGCATCTGCGATTATTGCATATATGGCGTACTTAGAGCCGGAGTATGGACAAGAAATATACTGCTTAGCGCCGAAATTAGACCAAGCGGCGCTGGTGTATGACGGATTTTATCAAATGGTACAGGCAGAGGACGAGTTAGCGGAGCTGGCAAAGAAACGGCGCAGCGATATTTATATTGCGGAGAGCAACACGGTAATAAAACCGATTGCTTTTAATGCTAAGAAGTCAGACGGATTTAACCCGCAGCTTGTGGTATGTGATGAAATGGCAGCATGGAGCGGGGACGCTGGACTAAAGCAGTATGAGGTTATGAAATCCGCTTTAGGCGCACGTACTCAACCTATGATATTGAGCATAAGCACTGCCGGATATATCAACGACAGTATTTATGATGAACTAATGAAACGTAGCACAAGTTTCTTGAAAGGAAACAGCAAAGAGCGCAGGCTATTACCATTCCTTTACATGATTGATGATGTGGAGAAGTGGAACGACATAGACGAACTGAAAAAGGCTAACCCTAACATGGGTGTATCCGTAAAAGAAAGTTTCTTTATGGACGAGATAGCCGTAGCAGAGGGCAGCTTAAGTAAAAAAGCAGAGTTCCTTACAAAGTATTGCAATATCAAGCAGAACAGCTCTATTGCATGGCTGGAATATCAGACAGTAGAGAACGCCGGAGTAGAAAAGACCTTAGAGGACTTTAGGGACTGCTACGCAGTGGGCGGTATTGACTTAAGCCAGACAACGGACTTAACGGCAGCCAGTGTGGTTATTCAGAAAGACGGCACACTGTATGCGTTTACACAGTTCTTTATGCCACGGGGCAGGCTGGAATACTTACAGGCTACGGACGGCGTGCCGTATGACATATTTGTTAAAAAGGGGCTGATAACCTTAAGCGGCGAGAATTACGTAGACTACCACGACGTTTACGGCTGGTTTACTATGCTGCTGGAAGATTACGGCATACGACCTTTAAAAATCGGCTACGACAGATACAGCGCCCAGTACCTTATTACCGATATGGCAAATTATGGTTTTCACATGGACGACGTTTACCAAGGCGAAAACCTTACACCAGTTATACGGGAATTTGAAGGCATCATAAAAGACGGCGATTTTAAGATTGCCGACAACAATTTACTAAAGACACATTTCTTAAATGTTGCGCTTAAGCACAACATGGAAACAAGAAAATTCAGACCTATAAAAATCGAGCAGCGGGCGCATATCGACGGCTTTGTATCTGTCATAGATGCAATGACCGTGCGGCAGAAATACTGGGAAGAGTGCGGCGAGCTGCTTAAAAATGCCGCATAGAAAGGAGAGTAAACGGCATGAAATTTTTAGATTATCTTTTTCATGGTAAAGAGCTGCGATATATCGACAGCTATTTTAAAATGCTGAACGGATACAGCCCGACGTTTACCAGTTATAACGGCGGCGTATATGAAATGGATTTAACCAGAACGGCAGTAAACAGCTTTGCTACACATTGCAGTAAACTTAAGCCGGAGATTGAGGGCAGCGCCCTTAAGTCACTGGAAAAGACACTACAGCATAAGCCTAACTATTTCATGGATACAACAAAATTCATTAAGCGTCTGGCAACGTATGTAGCGGTGGAACACACCGCTTTTATTATACCTATCGAGGACGAGTACGGGCGGCTTTGTGGCTGGTATCCATTGAGGGCGCAGCGCTGCGAAGTTGTAGAGGCAGCAGGGCAGGTATATTTACGGTATCTGTTTGCGAATGGCGAGCATGGAGCTATAGAGTTTGAACGTGTAGGCATTATGACAGATTTTGAATACACAGACGACCTTTTTGGAGAGGACAACAGAACGCTTAAGCCAACAATGCAGCTGATACACACGCAAAACGAGGGAATTATAAACGCTGTCAAAAATTCTGCAAATATCCGCTTTCTGGCAAAAGTGGCAAATATGTTGAAACCAGAGGACATAAAGAAAGAGCGACAGCGTTTTACCGAGGATAACTTAAGCGCCGACAACGATAGCGGCATGATAATTTATGATAACAAGTTTAGTGAGCTGAAACAGGTAGAGAGCAAACCATACACGCCAAACGCATTGCAGATGCAGAATATACAGGAAAATGTATGCACGCATTTTGGTACAAACATGGATATTTTACAAAATAAATTTGATGAAAATACGTGGAATGCTTACTACGAGGGGAAAATAGAACCGTTTGCAATACAGCTATCGCTTGTTATGACAAATATGAGTTTTACCGAGAGAGAAAGAGCTTGCGGGAATGCTATTTTCTTTTCAGCAAACCGCCTGCAATATGCCAGCAACGCAACAAAGCTAAGCGTAAGCACGCAGCTTTTTGACCGTGCATTACTAAACAGAAACGGTGTTATGGATATATGGAACATGGCACACGTTGAGGACGGGGAAAAGTATTATATCCGAAAAGAGTACACAGAGATAAGCGAACTGCAAAACAGTAATGGAAAGCCACAGATAATTATACAGCAAGCGCCCATAGCAACAGGGCAGCAGGCAGAGCCACAGCAGACACAGCCTGCGGCAGCAGGCGAACCAGCAGGCGGGCTGGGAGAGAAAGAGGGTGTAAATAATGCCGATTAAGAAAGAGCGGGAATATAGGGCGCTGGCAGCGCCATTGACAGCGCAGAGTGCAACAAAATTGATACAGACGGAGTATTACGTAGAGGGTTACGCCACTACGTTTGATACGCCGTATTTGCTGTATGAATTTGAGGACGGCACAAAGATTTACGAAAGAATAGATGCACACGCTTTAGACGGTGCAGACATGAGCGACGTTATCATGCAGTACGACCATGAGGGCAGGGTATTTGCCAGACAGTCAAATAAGACGCTGATTTTACAGCCGGACTATAAAGGGCTTAAGGTGGCGGCTGATTTAGGCAAGACAGATTTAGCCCGTGGGCTATACCAAGACATAGAGGCAGGCATGATAAATAAAATGTCATGGGCTTTTAGCGTAGCAGAGGAAAGCTACGACAGAGAAACACACACAAGGACGATTTTGAAAATCAAGAAAGTTTATGATGTGTCAGCCGTGAGCATTCCAGCAAACGGCGATACTGAAATAAGCGCCCGTGCTTTTGCGAGTAGGAGTTACGAGCAGGAGAGGCAGGAGTTGCTTAAGAGGCGGGCAGCAATACTAAAGATTAGAGCGAGCTTATAAAATTTAAGACCAGAAAGGAAACATAACAATGAGATTAAAAGAAATCGAGGAAAGATTAGCACAGATTAAGGCAGAGCTTACCACAAGAGCGGCAGAGCTGAAAGAAGAGGAAATTACAGCACTTGAAAAAGAAGTAACTGCATTGCAGGAAGAAAGAGCGGCGATTACAGCGGCAGCAGAAAAGCGCAGCGCCTTACTTGCAAGAATTGCAGCAGGCGAGAACGTAGACGACGGAAACGGCGGCGAGGGACAGCAGAGAGTGCTTAGAAATTTCAAGGGCGCAGCAGGAGAGGGCGACAACGACGACAAGTACGGCAGTATGGAATACCGAAAAGCATTTATGAAATACGTGTGCAGAGGCGAGGCACTGCCGAAAGAGTACAGAGCAGATGCAGTAAGCAAAAGCACGGACGTAGGCGCAGTTATTCCTACCACAGTGCTTAACCAGATTGTAGAGAAACTGGAAAGCACAGGAATGATTTTAGCCCTTGTAACCAGAACCGCATATAAGGGCGGCGTTTCTATTCCTGTATCCACTGTAAAGCCTACTGCAACATGGGTAAATGAGGGAGCAGGCAGCGACAAGCAGAAAAAGAATATTGCCAAAGACGGCATGATTACTTTTGCATACCATAAGCTGCGCTGCGCAGTAGCTGTATCACTGGAAGTAGATACAATGGCAATCAGCGCTTTTGAGACACTGCTTATTAACAATATCGTTGAGGCAATGACAAAAGCGTTAGAGCAGGCAATCATTGACGGAAACGGTACAGGAAAGCCGAAAGGAATTTTAGCAGAGACACCAGCCGACGGGCAGACAATCGAGAGCGCCGCACCGTCTTACAGTGATTTGATTAAGGCAGAGGGTGCTTTACCTATGGCTTATGAAAATGGCGCTGTGTGGTGCATGAGTAAAAAGACCTTTATGGAGTATGTAGGCATGACTGATAAGAACGGGCAGCCTATCGCAAAAGTGAACTATGGAACATCTGGAAAGCCGGAGAGAACGCTTTTAGGCAGAACAGTTGTACTTTGCGATTACGTAGCAAGCTACAGCGCAGCACTTACGAAAGATACAATTTTTGCATTCCTTTTCAATTTCAAGGACTACGTGCTTAATACAAACTACTCTATGGGCGTAAAGAAGTATGAGGACAACGACACAGACGACCAGATTACAAAGGGCATTATGCTTGTAGACGGCAAGGTAGTAGATAAAAACAGCCTTGTAGTTGTAAAGAAAATCGAGGCGGTGTAATTAACAAGGCAGCTGGTGCATAAACACTGGCTGCCAGAAAGCGAGGTAGACCATGAAAGGGTATTTAGACGCTAAAGAACTGGAAAGCTACAAGAAAGAAGATTTGCAGGAGCTGGCAAAGCAGCTGGGCGTAGATGCAGAGGGTACAAAGAAAGAAATTGCTACACGCTGCGCAGCGGTTGAGGTAGACATACCGGACGAAAGCGAGCTTACAGAAGAGGATAAAAGAGCAGCGGAAGAGGCGGCAGCAGAGGTAGCAGCGAAAGCCGAAGAGGAAGAGGCAGCCACAGAGCTTGTAAAAGTAAAAGCACAGCGCCGTTTTCTTGACAAGGAATTAAACCAGATTAAGGATACTGGGGACGAATACGCAGTAAGCAGAGAACGTGCAGCAGTTCTGGAAGAGGCAGGCGTAGCAACAGTAATGGCAGAGTAAGGAAGAGGGTGCAGGCTATGGCAGCAGATACCACAACATTAACCGAGAAGATGCGGGCGGCGCTGCGTATAAGCAGCACCAGTGAGAAAATCACAGAGGAAATAAACGACTGTATAGCCGCCTGCAAAGCTGATATGAAAAACGACGGCGTAAAAGTGATAAAAGAGACAGACGGGTTGATTATCAGAGCAATTACACTGTATTGCAAGGCAGAGTTTGGTTTTAACAATGCTGCGGAACAATTCAGAAAATCATACGACGCACTTAAAATGCGCTTATCTTTATCAGCAGAATACAACACAGCGCCGCAAGTGTCCGAAACGGACACCAACAGCACAGAAAGTGGGGTGTAAAGCGGTGGAGTGGCTGGACGAATTAACACTTATTGCAGAAACAACAGCAGAAAACAGGGTAAATAAAAACGGCTTTGCAGTAGCGCCGGAAGAAAACGCCCGCACTGTATTCTGTAACAAAAAATCAGTAGGGTACAGTGAATATTTTAAGAGCCAGCAGACAGGAAAACTGGTAGAGGCAAAGTACGAGGTACACAAGGCAGATTATGGCGGCGAGGACGTAGTAGAAGTAAACGGGCGGCGCTATTTCGTGCTTAAGACCTACGATACAGGAACAGACACCATAGAGCTTACGCTTACAGATTTACGCCACAGAAACGAGGTGTAAGCATGGGAGAGTTTAACACAGTCGGGCTGGAAGATATTATAGACGCTTTCAGCCGGAGAGAGGCGGCTACAGTTGAGGCAGTTCCCAAAATGCTTAAAGCTGGTGCTGATGTGCTGATAGAGGCACAGAGAGCAGAGGCACAGGCAATGGGACTGAATGAAACGGGCGGTTTTATCAATTCCATAAAAGCTACGGACGTAAAGGGCGACGATACGGAGAAATACGTAGAGATATACCCACAGGGACGGGCGAAGCATGGAAACGACAGAAAAGGAGATAAAAGCAAGGTGCGCTATGCAACAATCGGCTTTGTGGAAGAGTACGGCACAAGCAGCCACGCTGCACGCCCTTATATGACGGTGGCAAACGAAAAGGCGCACGAAAAGGTAGTAGAGGCACAGCGCAGTATATGGGAGAGTGAAACAGGCGAATGAGTATACAAGAGATTTTAGAAAGCGCAGGGTTGCCAGCCCAGAGAGGCGTTTACACTGGACGGGATAAGCCAGACGCATATTATACGTTTCTGCGGCTGCTGGGTACGCCTGCGGTAAATGCAGACGACGAAGAGAAAGAGCGCAGGGAAATGTATAGAGTTACGCTTTTCCATAAGGGCGATTTTGAGGCGCAGCTTGATAAGACAAAAGAGGTATTGAAAGCAGCAGGCGTTTATATCAACAGCATAGACGCAGAAAGCTACGAAACAGAAACGGGGTACTGGTTAGTACCTATCACAGTCGAGATTTTGAAAGAGGAGTGATTAAACAATGACACTGGGACTGAAAGATTTATATTACGCCGTATGCACAGAGGCAGACGGAGCAGAGAGCTACGGGACACCTAAGAAAATGGCAGAGGCAATGAGCGCCGATTTGTCCGTAAAGACAGCAGACGGTAGCTTGTATGCAGACGACACATTAAGCGAGAGCGTCACAGAGTTTGCAAGCGGAACGCTTAAGCTGGGAATTAAAGACCTTACGCCGGAAGTGCTGGCAGAGCTGCTGGGGCAGGCAGTAGACAAGAACAGCGTAGTATGGGCGGGAAAAGAGGACGAGCCGCCGTATGTTGCTGTAGGGTTCAGAGCTAAGAAAACGGGCGGTAAATACCGTTACGTATGGCTGCTTAAAGCAAAATTTAAAGTGCCGTCTGAAAAGTACGAAACAAAGGGCGAGAGCATCAAGTTTAACACGCCGGATATTGAGGCATCTTTCACAACGAGAAAGAAAGATAATTTGTGGAAAGCTGACTTTGTGGGAACAGAGGAAAGCGCAGCGGCTAAGACATGGTTTACAGCAGTGCCGGAAAAGGCAGCGGCAATGGAAAGTGTATAAAACAGGAAAGGAGAGAGGCGTAGCATGGGCTGCGCCTTAATTTTATATCATGGGAGCATTAAAGAGCGGGGCTTTTCCCGTAGAGCTGAACGGCAAAGAATATGGTTTACTTTTTTCGCTGAACGCATTAGACGAAGTACAGGAAAAGTTTGGGGGCTACGACAAATTAAGTGAGGTATTCAATAAAGATAACCCAAACCTTTTTAAAGATACAAGGTGGTTACTTACGCTGCTTATTAACGAGGCACTTTTAGCAGAGGACGAAAACGCCCAGCTGCTTGAAGAGAAGAGGGTAGGCAGACTGATACACGCAGGAAATTTGCAGGAAGTACAGAGCGCTATTTTTAAATCGTTTTACAGAGGAACTGCGGGAGACAACAGCGACACAGAGAACGAAAACGACGGAGAAGAAACAACAGAAGAGGGAAACAGGGCAGCCGTGCAGGAAAATTAGATACTGCACGGCTTTTGTATATTGCAGTAGTGCTTTTGAGATACAGGGAACGTGAGGCGTGGAGAAAAACACCATACCAGATAACGACACTGTTTAAATATCACAAGGAATATAACCCGCACATTTTCCGACAGGAACAGGCGGGAACGCCAGCAGCTACAGAAAACATGGACGATATAGACATAGCGTTAGGGGGCTTTTAATTATGGCAGATAAGACGCAGAACGTCAAAACAAGGTTAAGTTTTGACGGAGAGGCAGAGTATAAAGCAGCCTGCAAGGAAATTAACAGCACCCTTAAAGTGCTTAATTCTGAAATGAAACTTGTAACGGCTGAATATAAGGACAATGCAAGCAGCGTAGATGCGCTAAAAGCAAAGCAGACGGTACTACAGAAAACATACGACGAGCAGGCAAAAAAGGTAAAAGAAACCGAGGCAGCTTTAGAAAAATGTCGCAAGGCAACAGGAGACAATAGCGAAGAAAGTAAAAAACTTGAAACCCAGTTAAATTACCAGAAAGCGGCGCTTGTAAAGACAGAGCAGGAATTAGGCAAAACGACTGACGAAATGGAAAAAGCAGAAAAAGCCGCTGACGAAATGGGAAAGGAAATAAAAGACAGCGGGGAACAGGCAGACGACGCAAAGGGAAAATTTTCTGGATTTACAAGCGTACTAAGCGGAATGGGTACAGCGCTTAAGGCGGCAGCAGCGGCGACGGCGGCAGCAGTTGCGGGAGCGGCAACAGCCATAGGAGCGCTTACCACAAAAGCAATAGAGGGATACGCAGCACAGGAACAGCTTGTAGGCGGTGTAGAAACTCTTTTCAAAACGTCGTCTGATACGGTTGTTGGTTATGCAAACGACGCATATAAAACAGCCGGAATGTCTGCAAATGAGTACATGGAAACAGTTACCAGCTTTTCAGCGTCGCTGCTTGCCAGCATGAATAATGACACGGCAGCGGCAGCAGAAAAGGCAAACGTGGCAATTACGGATATGTCAGACAATGCAAATAAAATGGGTACTGATATATCGCTTATACAGAACGCCTATAACGGTTTTGCAAAGCAGAATTATACCATGCTGGATAACTTAAAACTGGGATATGGCGGTACAAAAGAGGAAATGCAGAGGCTGCTTGATGATGCAAGTAAGCTATCCGGCATTAAGTATGATATTTCATCATATTCAGACATTGTAGACGCTATTCACGTCGTACAGACGGAAATGGACATAACAGGGACAACAGCAAAAGAGGCAAGTACAACAATAGAGGGTTCGGTTAGTTCTATGAGTTCGGCGTGGGACAACTGGGTAGCTGGAATGGCAGACAGCGAGGCGAATTTCTCACAGCTTACAAGCAATCTGGTAGACAGTATCGTAACAGTGGTAGGGAATATAGCACCGAGAGTAATAGAAACAGTGCCGAGGCTGGTAAGCGGACTGGGAGAAATCGTAGAGCAGCTTGCAACGTATATACCACAGGTTATACAGGAGCTATTACCGCCTTTAATGAGCGGCGTACAGGACTTGCTTAATACGCTGGTTGGAATGCTGCCGGAAATGATAAGCATAATCGGGCAGATTATACCGACAATCATAGATACGCTGCTTACCATATTACCGCAGCTTTTAGAGGCAGGCGTACAGATTATTACGGAATTGGCGCAAGGTATCGCACAAGCATTACCTACATTGCTGCCAACAATCGTAACGGTGGTTACGAACATTGTAACCATGCTGATAGAAAATATACCGTTGCTGATTACAGCAGCATTACAGCTGCTTACGGGGCTGGCACAGGGACTGGTAGCAGCGCTGCCCGTACTGATTGAGGCACTGCCGGAAATCATAACGGCTATCATAAATGCACTGGTTGAGGGAATACCGCTTATTATCGAAAGTGCGGGCGATATTATAGTTGCATTGATTGACGGCATCATAGATGCAATACCGCTTTTAATCGCAGCCATACCGCAGATTATAGCAGCCATTGTAACAGGACTGATTACGGGGCTGCCTAAGATTTTGACGGCGGCAGGCAAACTGGTAACGACAATCATAAATAAAATAAAAGAGCTGCCTACTCTGATACCGCAGGCAATCGCTGCGGGCGTTGAGAAAATAGCAGAGTGGGGCGCAAATATGCAGGAAAAAGGCGGCACGGTTATAACAGATTTTGTAACGAAAGTTATAGATATTGTTAAGGAGCTGCCGCAGAAAATCTGGAACAGTATAGTAAGCGCAGTAACCAGAGTGGCTACGTGGGGTAACAATATGCTTACGAAAGCCAAAGAGGTAATGAATGCCATGGTAACGGGCATTGTTACGATTGTTAAGGAAATACCGCAAAAGATTTATAACAGCATTTCTGGTGCAATTTCCAAAGTGGCTACATGGGGTACAGAAGTAAAGAACAAAGCTGTAGAGGGCATGAAAAATGTAATTACTGGAATAACAGACGTATTTAAGGATATTGGCAGTACGTTTGCAGGGTTCGGTAAAAACATGGTAGAGGGCATCTGGAACGGCATAAGCGGTGCTACAAGGTGGATAAAAGACAAAATAAGCGACTGGGTAGGAGATGTTACCGGCTTCCTTAAAGATTTATTCGGAATTGCCAGCCCGTCTAAACTGATGCGTGACGAAGTCGGCGTATATCTGGCGCAGGGTATCGGCGTGGGCTTTTCTAATGAAATCGGCGGCGTTAAGAAAATGATTGAGGACAGCGTACCGCAGGAGTTTGACGTAGACGCAAAGGTAAATATAGGAAATGAATTTAAGTATGATAACGACGACAAAAAGCCAAAGCCGAGAGGTGGCGGCAGTGCAGCAGGCGGCGTAGTTGTCAATCAGTATATTTATGCGAATACCACGGACTATGCAAAGCAGCAGAAAGAGGCAGCCCGACAGTTCAGAATGATAGCAAGGACGGTGTAACACATGGAAAATGAAAAACTGACTTACATAAATTCAAGGGGCGAGCGGTTAGAGCTGGGAGTAGACAGCGTATACCATTGCAATATAAGTAAAGACGTAGAGGGCATTTCCGGCGTTACGAGCGTCATTTACAGCACAAACAGTATGGGGCAGCACGGCGACACCTACGTAGGGCAGCGTATCGAGGCGAGGGACATAGACATAGTGGGGCATATCAACACACGGGACAAGGCGCAGGCATTGGAACTGCGCCGCCGTATGCTTAAGATATTTAACCCAGAGCTTAGCGCTACGCTGGTGTATGAGTACGGCGGCTTTAAGCGTGTGATTGATTGCAGGGCGTATGGAGAGCCTAAGATACTAAAAAAAGAGGTACTTTATGAGTTTGATTTACAAATAGAGTGCCTTAACCCGTTCTGGCGGGAAGAGGAAGAAACAAAAGAGGATATAGCAAGCTGGGTGGCTGCGTGGCATTTTCCTTGCGTTATCGAAAAGGACAGCACAAAGAGCATGATATACGGATACCGAGCAGAAAGCGTAATAGTGGACTGCTACAATGAGGGCGACGTATCAACAGGAATGAGGATAAGGTTTACAGCACTGGGGACAGTTTCAAACCCGATACTGCTTAATGTGGATACAGAGGAATTTATACAGATTAACGCCACTATGAAAACGGGCGACGTGATAGAGATTAACACGAAGTACGGCAGCAAGGGTGCTAAACTGATAAGGGACGGCGTAGAAACCGACTATTTCCGCTACATTGATGTAGACAGTACATTTATGCAGCTTGCCATTGGCGACAATATGTTTAGGTATGATGCAGCCAGCGGCGTAAATTCTCTGGAAGTATCCATATTCTACAGTAAGGAATTTTTAGGAGTGTGACGGTATGGAGCTTAGAGTATTCGATAAGACGGCGCAGCCGCTGGGAGCTATAGACGAGCTGCCAAGCCTGCTATGGCATACAAAGTATTTTGACGTAGGAACTTTTAGTCTACTTGCGCCGATTACGGACAATAACAGCCGTTTGCTGGTAGAGGGCAATTTAATAACCAAGCACGACGGGAAAAAGGAAGTAAAGACCGCTGACGGCGGCGTATGGCGCAGGGCAGCGCAGATAACCTACGTACACATTACAAAAGACGAGAACGGCTTAGAGCAGTTAGAGGCACAGGGCTATATGCTTAGCTGGTGGCTTAATAAACGCTGCATTTATCCGCAGATTATGGCAACAGGTACAAACCAGTATCTTATAAACCTTATGGTAAAGAACAACTGCGGCAGCGCAGCAGGAACAAAGCGGCGTTTTCCGTTGTTTACATTTCTGGCGCAGGAAACCATAGACGGCGTGGCGGTTGAATATGCAAACGAGGTATACGCACAGCTGGGGCAGGAAGTAAAGGCAAGGGCGCAGGCTGGAAAGCTGGGCTATGACATTCTGCTTAACGAAAGAGAGGGACTGTTTGGCTTTTATCTGTATAAGGGCAATGACCTTACAGCCACAAATACCGAGGGAAACACACCCTGCATATTTTCAAAAGATTTTGATAATGTCAACGAACAGGAATATACAGCCAGTATAGAGAACTGCGGCAACTTTATTTATGTGCAGGGAGCAGCTGACGACGACGGAAGCCAGCCGGTAACCACAGTGGACGGCGAGGGCGCAACGGGGCTGGATTTGGTAGAGGTATTCTGCGACGCTACGGACATTGCCAGAAAGTACCAGCAGGGGGAAACAGAGGTAACAATACCGCTGGATACCTATATTGCAATGCTGAAAACGAGAGGCAGCGCAGAGCTGGGAAACTACGGAAAGAACATAAATTTTGTAAGTACCATAAATACAAATTCAAACTTGAAATTCAAGGCTGATTTTGATTTAGGCGACCGTATTACTTGCAAAGAAACCAAGTGGGGCATACAGATAGATGCACGTATTACAGAAGTAACAGAAACATACCAGAAAGGCAAGGAAACCGTAGAGGCGACTTTTGGCGACAGCCTGCCGACGCTGGTAGACCAGATTAGGAAAGTGAGGTAGCAGAAATGGCAAACAGCTTACCGTTTAATGCCGTGGCAGTAGACGGAGAGTACGACAGGGTATATAAAGCCGAGGATTGGGCGTGGTACTTTGCTACTTTCATTGCAAATGGCATTTTTCCAAAGCCGAGCGACGGGCTACAGGTGGTAGCTTACAGCGGCATGGAAATAAGAGTAAATGCAGGCTATGCCTTTATAAATGGCTACGCCTTTAGAAATCCTGCAACGCTTAGCGTAACACTGGATACGGCAGAGGGAGCGCTTAACAGGGTGGACAGGGTAGTAGTTCGCTGGGATTTGCCGCAAAGAGATATGTATATTGCGGTGCTGAAAGGCACACCGTCTGCAAAGCCGACGGCAACGGCAGTAACCCGTACTACGGAAATATGGGAGCTTGCACTTGCAGATATTTACGTAGGCAAGGGCGTAACAAGGATACAGACGCAGAATATCACAGACCAGCGTTTTAATAGCGCAGTCTGCGGCATTGTGACGGGAACGGTGGAAGAGATAGACGCAAGCGTGCTTACAAAGCAGTTTACGGACTTTTTCAACACTTACAGCGCAGCCGTGCTGGACGAGTTCAGCGCATATAAGCAGAACATGGAAAAGTACCTTACAGAGATTGCGGGCGTATATGACAGCTACGTAAGCAAGACAGAGGGCTTATTTGCGCAGTATGAAAGCCAGTTTAACGAAAGATACAGCAGTTTTGAAAGCACGCTTGACAACTGGGACAAGGAACTTTTAAGCGCCTATACAGACTTTATGGCAAAAATTAAGCTATTCCAGTCGGACGCTGAAAACGAATTTAACACATGGTTTGAGAGTATCAAGGACAAGCTGGGCGAGGACATAGCAGGCAGCCTGCAACTGCAAATTGAAGAGCTGGCAGCAGCCATGCAGGAAGTGAAAAAGCAGGCAGAGGCAGGCACGAAAGAAACCAAAGAGGCAATAGCAGCGCTGGACGAGCGACTTAAGAGAGTAGAAAGCGGCTGGGGCATTGACTATAAGCATGATGCTGTACTGGGATTGTGCTACATGGGTGCAGCATACATGAGCCAGCATTACGAAAGAACAGTAGAAACGGCAGTGTTAGGGGCTACCTACGTGGGTAATTCCTATCTTGCAAATACATTTTAGAAAGGCGGCAGACCATGAAAGGATTTCCTAAAGTATTAAAGACAAAAGAGGATTATTACAACTGCCTTGCTATGGTAGCAAGCGGAGAACTGGCGGCAGCAGATTTGCTGGCAAAAATCGAGAGCGCAGAGAACCAGCGTTATATTGAGTGCGGCGTAGCAACTGTAGAGGAAGAGAAAAAGGCGGTTACGGTATATTACTGCGACGAGGCAGCGGTAGGTATGAAATTTGTAGCGGGCGACGTATCCGGCACGGTGCAGGGAGTAACACATATCCAGACCGACGAGGCAGCGGCAGCAGGAGAGGCAGGAAACGACAGGACAGCCCTTACACTTTCCAAAGCGGTAAAAGCGGGCTGCAAGGTAATTGCGCTGGAACGCACAGACACCGTGGCAGGAATGACAACAGACGACATTGCAGCACTGAAAGGAGTATTAAAGCAGTATGAGTAGATTATTAGTGGACGACGTTACAAAGACCGACGCAAGGGCGCTTTTGAACGTAAATAAAATGGCTACAATCAGCGATATTGTAGCACCGAGCAATGAGTACATTTACGCCAGCGGAGCAAATGAGCTGACCGTAGTAGAGGGCTGCGTAATTGCCGTGGGTGGTGCTGGAATTTTCAAGACAGCAAACACCATTCTTACGGCTGCTAATCTGGACGCAGGCAGCGCTTTTACGGTAGGTAAGGACTATTACGTATATATCTGCGACAGCAGAATTGACAGCGCAGACGAGAAATACGTAATTTCCCTTAACTCTACATACCCGACAGGCTGGAACGCTACAAACAGCCGTAAAATTGGCGGCTTTCATTATGGACGCTGCCGCAAGGTGGACAGCAATTTACAGCCGCTTAATGGCAGCAGCGTTATTTTTGGCACAGGCTGGGAAAGCGCAGTAAGCAACGGCATTGTACCACGTTCTGTATGGACACTGGGACACCGCCCGAAATGCAGCCCAGAGGGTATGGTATATTTAGGCGGCGGCACATGGGTAGACATTTACCTTAATTCTGACGACGGAGCAAAGGGCTTGAAATCAGAGTACGGCTGCGCACCTATGACGGGTACAGAAAGCATGAACTGGTACAACTTTGTAGAGCGTCTGGCAAAGAGCGGTAAGCGTCTGCCGAACTATGCGGAGTTTTGCGCCTATGCTTTTGGCAGCCCTGCCGGACTGGATAACGCAAATACAAACGCATGGAGCGCCACCAGCAATACAGGCAGAGGCGTAACAGGCAGCGTGGTAAATGCCGTTTCTTCCGTGGGCGTTGTAGATGCCGTGGGGCGTGTCTGGGAGTGGCTTGACGAGCTTATTACAAGAGCAGAACACGCCACAAATGCAGACTACCACGCAAGCGTAGCGTGGGGCTGGGACAAGAAAAGCCCATTGAACACAGGCGAGAAGTCTTACGACGTTGGTAACATTTACCAGTATTACGCATATTCTCTGGCGGCGCTGGTAGCGGGCGGCAACTGGAGCAATGGGGCGGCTTGCGGCGCTCGTGCCGTGAGTTGCTACGACTACCCGTGGGATGTCAATACGAACGTTGGCGCTCGTGGGGCGTGTGACTCTCTGTAGACGGCGGGCGAAAGCCCAGCCGGATAAATGGGTGTAAGACATGGACATACAGACAAAAACAGATATTATACACCAGAAAATATACGATTTTCTGCTATATATCTATCCTCTGCTTACGAAGTACCCAAAGTATGAGAAATTCAGTTTACAGACTGCGACCAGAAACGCAATTCTTGAAATGCTGCAAGAGGTTATAAAGTGGGATAAGACGGCAACGAAAAGCCACTTATACACGGTAGATACGGCATTGCAGGAAAGTAAAGAATTGCTGCGGCTGGCGCATGATTTGAAATATAGCGCCATGAACGCACGGCACTACGGCGAGAGCTGCCGCAAGCTGAAAGAAATAGGCGTTATGCTGGGCGAACTGATAGAAGAGGTAAAGACCAGAAAATAGCAGGATATGGGGCAGCTGCTTACTTACAGCCTCTGGCGGCGCTGATAGCGGGCGGCAACTGGAACAATGGGGCGAATTGCGGCGCTCGTGCCGTGAATTGCAACAACTACCCGTGGAATGTCAATACGAACATTGGCGCTCGTGGGGCGTGTGACTTAGTGAGAACATTACAGGCACAGAGTTCTACGGAATACTGGCAAGGACTTAGAAAGGGATAAGACCGAGTGTTTAATATCCTATAGTCAGAGCGGCTGTCCCGCCGTGAGGCAAAGAGAAAAAATACGGCTGCTGGTTAGTAGCTACGGCGAAAGGCAGGAGCTTAATACTTGAAGAGAGTAGGATACATTACCGATAAGGACGGGCGGCGCATTACGCTTTTAGCGGCTATGGGCGACTATGGAAACGTACAGAAAGCCTATAACAAAGCCAGAAAGTGCAAGCGCCATAGAAAAGACGTACTGATTTTTACGAAAGACAAAGAGGAAAACTTAGACAAGGTGCGGGAAGATATTCTAAACCTTGCCTATGAGCCGAGCGAATACCATTACTTTAAGGTGTACGAACCGAAAGAGCGGCAGATAATGGCGCTGCCGTTTTATGACAGGGTGGTACAGCACGCCATAAACAACGTGTTAGAGCCTATATTTGATAAGCGGTTTATATCGCAGTCTTACGCCTGCCGGAAAGGTAAAGGTATGCACGCTGCATCTGATACATTAAAAGAGTGGCTGTATGAGTGGAACAAATACCACCCAGACCAGCCGCTTTATGCTATCAAGGCAGACATACACCATTATTTCCAGAGCATAGACCATGCGATATTAAAGGCTGAAATACGTAAGGTTATAAAAGACGCTGGGGTACTGGCATTGCTGGACAGGATAATAGACCACAACGGCAATATGCCGGACGGCGTAGGGATACCAGTAGGAAACCTTACCAGTCAGTTATTTGCAAATATCTATCTGGACGCATTAGACCAGTTTATTAAGCATGAGCTGGGCGTAGATGCGTACATACGCTATATGGACGACTTTGTAATATTAAGCCCAGACAAGGAACAGCTGCGCAGCTGGCTTGCACAGATAGAGCAATTTTTACGGGAAGAGCTTAGGTTAGAGTTTAACCCGAAAACTACCATACTGGCAGCAAAGAACGGTATAGACTTTGTAGGCTACAAACACAGGGCAACGCACAGGAAAGTACGAAAGGACAGCATAAAGCGCATAAAGCGTACTATCAAGAAGTGCGAGAGCGGGAAAATCACAAAAGAGCAGTTACAAAAGAGTATACAGAGCTGGACGGGACACGCAGGACACGCCGACAGCTACAACCTACGAAAGAAAATAGAAACGCTGGCAGAGGCAGCCATAGAAAAGGCTGCTTAAGCGGCAGAATGCAGGAGCGAGTACATGAGTAGCAATTTACTAAGGGTAGTACAAGAACAACAGGAAACCATAGAAAAGCAAAGCAGGCTTATTGCTGATTTAATAGCCACTCTGGAAAGCTGGGAGCAGACAGCGGGCTACAACGGCGAAGAGCTGAAAGAGCGGGCAAAAGATTTGCAATTAAGAGAAAGGCAGGATTTATGAACATGACTATTACAGAATTTATTGAGGCGGCGGCACATAACAAAATTATCCAGCTGGTAGTATTGGCGATTGTGTGCGACACGGTTTTTGGCGTGCTGCGTGCAATCAAAGAGAAGAAATTTAACAGCTGCGCAGGCATTGACGGGGCTATCAGAAAAGTAGGTATGCTTATTTCTCTGGTATTCATGCTGGCAATCGACGTACTGATTAAGATTAACTTAATCGGATTTATACCGGAGCAGGCACGTACATATTTAGGGCTTGACACCGTGGGCGTGGCTGAATTTTTCGCATTGCTTTACATTGCCTATGAGGTAGTGAGTATTTTTAAGAATATGGCATTATGTGGGCTGCCCGTAAAAAAGGTATGGGAAAAGGTGCGGGAGTTTCTGGCGAAGTATACGGACGAACTGCCGGACACAGACGAACTGGACGGGGACAGCACCACAGGCAACGTAGAGGAACACAGGACACAGGAAAGATAAGAACAATAAGGACATAGCAACAAAGAGCGCTTGCGGGACACCGCAGGCGCTTATTTTGTATGCAGAAAGGCAGGAAATATGAAAGAAACAAAGAGCGAACAGACAAAGAACATGACACCCGAAGAGCTTAAGAAATTACAGGAAAAAGTAGCGGGAATGACACCCGAAGAGCTTAAGCAGTTCAGAAATTCACAGGATGCAGACAGTATGGGATTTTATGGAGAGGAGTAGGAAATGAGAACAGTAAATAAATTACTTACGCCTTTTAATTTTACCGATAAAAATAACGTGGGTAGAATTAAATATATTGTTATCCATTATGTAGGAGCGTTAGGCGGCGCACAGGCTAACTGTAAATATTATGCAGGGCAGTACGTGGGAGCGTCTGCGCATTACTTTGTAGGATTTAACGGGGAAATCTGGCAGAGTGTAGAGGACGAGGACATAGCGTGGCACTGCGGAGCATCAAGCTATAAACACGCAGAGTGCAGAAATTCCAACAGTATCGGTATTGAGTTGTGCGTGAGAAAGAAAAATACAAAGAATTTGGGCGCTACAGATAAAGATTGGTATTTTGAGGACGCAACAGTAGAGGCAGCGGCAGAACTTACCTGTTACCTTATGAATTTGTACGGCGTGCCTGCATCTCATGTAATCAGACATTACGACGTAACAGGTAAAATCTGCCCTAACCCGTATGTATATAACACCAGCGCCCACACATGGGACGGGTTTAAGCGTAAAATCAGCGGACAGGCAGAAACATCGCAGGGCGGCAATGAAAAAACAATCTGGGATTTTCTTACAGGCAAGGGCTTAAATGCTTATGCCGTGGCTGGTATTATGGGTAATCTGTACGCTGAAAGCGGGCTTATGCCGAACAACTTACAGAATACCTATAACAATAAGCTGGGTAAAACGGACGCAGAATATACAGCGGCGGTGGACAATGGCAACTACGGTAATTTTGTAAAGGACAGTGCAGGCTACGGGCTGGCACAGTGGACATATTGGAGCAGAAAGCAGGCACTGCTTAACCATGCAAAGCAGGCGGGCGTATCCATTGCAGACCTTAATATGCAGCTGGGCTTTTTATGGGAAGAATTGCAGGGATACACAGCAGTAATGGACGCACTGAAAAAGGCGGGCAGCGTGCGTGCTGCATCTGATGCCGTTCTTACTGGATATGAAAAGCCAGCAGACCAGAGCGAAACAGTAAAGAAAAAGCGTGCAGAGTACGGCGAGGGATACTATAAAAAGTATGCAGCAGGAAACGGCACAAAGTATTACAGAGTGCGCAAGAGCTGGACGGACGCAGCAAGCCAGCTGGGGGCGTTTACGTCG
>OHHV01000360.1_pt1 | contig 19486 bp, 12 predicted proteins | sample 1568141 | NCBI WGS metagenome assembly OHHV01 (sample SAMEA3879589, study PRJEB24766) | human gut metagenome | biome: human-associated habitat; feature: feces | place: USA | collected 1985/1987
TGTCGTTCGAGTTTAATTCTCCTGCGACATGGTATGCGTTTCTCAAAGATGCCAATCCTCATTATATTGTCAATCCATCAGATGCTGAGATGGATGCAGGCAATGCGTCTGTCGGAGACAGAATAGTCCCGTTATTAACGTTACCTACAAGATACAACCTCAGACTGGGAGATGGTTGGAAGATTTTAGTGTCCCCTACATATATGGTGACAACAAGAGGCAAAGGGCCAGATGTTGTTGATATCACTAAGTTCGACCAAGTTATTCCTAAACCAATACGAGAAACATTAAGTGGGATTGTAAAACATAATAATGCGAATGGTATTCCTCTTATGCCTTACATCCAATTCAGATGTTTTAAGGATGTGATTGAACTCCCGGTTGGGTTAGATGGGTATGTTGTCGATTTAGAAAAATTTGAAATACGAACATATGATTGCAAACCCAATACAACGTATAGGTTTTTCATATTGATTAATAACTTGGCCATAAATTCAATAACACCACAGGTGACTAAATTCATGTCCAATACAAAGTAATATCAAGACGATAGTGAGCATAAGCACACTATCGTCTTTTATCAATGAAACATTCTGCTGGAAACACTAGAGTAACAATCGAAAAGGAGGTGTAAATAATGACGAATCAAAATATGACTCCGACAGAAGATATTATTCTTCGTGATAATTCGCTCGAATCAAATAGTACATTTGATATCGAGAAATTGAATAAATCGTTGAGACAAATTGAGATGGATTGCTATGCGAATCTATACAAAGTACAGCAAAACAAAGTTGGGATTTATCGTGTGGATTGCAAATTCAATGATTTCATACTGGAGACAAGATTTCCAGGACAAATTTTCAACGAATATTATCCCAAACAGCATGTCAAGTACATAAAGTATTCCATGATAAACACAGGAAGAGAAGAAGCATATCGTCGGTCAGCAGTGTATGGGAAAATGCTAAGCATGTCTGACATATCGGACCACCCAGAATTGTTCGACCACAATTTTCTATTGTTTATAGATGGAAAACTTGCTACTACTTGTGAAGTGTATCCAATGGAAGATACGACCAGAGTCAGTATAGATGTGTCCGATGTGTCGCATCATGATGGTATATCGTATGATTCATTTGTCAAGTATAGGACAAATAACGTTGATGTCTCTATTATATTTGTACCGACATACATGATGGAGATATCAACGACGTCTCGTGGTACATTGACAGCAAATGGTTATACTTTGCCTATTGGTGAGTTTCCAATGGTGACTAAGTTTGCAGACTACACGACTTTGTATTTTACAAATACAGATGCTGATTCAGCAATGTGTATAAAAATCGATGAATTATTAACGGACCAAGGAACCGGGTACGTTCGAGTAGAGAATGTATACCTAACAACCGTATCAGCAATTAGAATTGTAGCCATTGCATTTAAAGCAGGATTAAGTACATCACACAAAGTATCCCAACGTGACCCATATTTTATAGTATCTGAGTGGGGAGTTCCAGTTCCAACAGAAAATATGTTAACGTTTAAGACCAATACAAATGGAGCTCAATCATTAACAACATTGACGATTGAGAAGTATTATCCCAATATGTATAAAGTAAACACAGTCGATGCCGCAAACTACACGTATAACCTGTTGGTGTTCTACAATGATTTGAATACCACGGAAAATGAAAAATATCGGGATGACTTGGCATTTTATTCAAACCGAGTAGACATGTTTAGGAAACTCCAAACATCTACCCTTAATAATATGATAATGGAATATACTCCGGCGACCTTTGTATATAACGAAAAAGATTACGAAAGTTCCGTGTGGTTTCCCAATATCATAAATTACAAAATTGGTAACCTAAGAGCTTTTTTACTGGAACACCCAGACGTACTTAAAACTTATTGGTCGATATTAGGTTCGCCGAGTGAAAAGTATTTCTGGGACATGAGACGTTTTGATTTAGAGAATCGTATTCGTACCGACACACGACAAGAACAAGCTGGTCTTGATACAAGTATGACCTTTACCGAGGAACATTACCTATTTCTGTTAAAGAGAGATATGTTCTTCAACAGAGAATATGCTCACAGAATATGGATTGATGGATTAATCCTCAACGAAGCCAATTACCATGTTCTTAAAGGGCATGACTTTTACTACATCTACATACCGACCAGACTACTCGATAGACGTAGTTTTATAGAAATTGAAAGATATCGGTTATGCGATGAAAAATACGTGGGGGTACCAGGAAATGAAGTAGCTCCGTTAATATTCACTCCGCCAAAAACAGCAGCTTGTCAGGCAAAAGATATCTTTGTTGTAAACTATGAGACAAAGATGTACTTGACCGGTGAGCAGTATGAGCTGAAACATTACTCAAAATATTTGGATAAATGGGTGAATATACCAGTAGACGGTGCTTATAACGTGAATGGTGAAGAAATACATATTCACATCACAGACCAGTCACTTTATGGTCATACAATTCTATATGGGGTTTATCAGAATGCTTATATGACATCATCTGACCCATACAACCCAAATGGAGACAATCCTACTTTGACAGGAGGACAGTTTCCATACATAAGGATGGATGTACCAAATTACGGTAACTATTCAAAAACAAGTTACAGAATGTTTTTGAATGGCCACTTGTGTACAGAATACCAATTTTACGTGAGACAAAATGGTGAATATGGCGGTACTGATTCAGTCAGAACATCAACTGAATTGCAAACAGGAGATATATTGACACTCGATAGAGTACCAGGTGATTATAGGACCGTGTACTACATGGAGGAAATAGGGGAGAATGGGTATATTGACCTTGATGGTAAAATACCATTGCCCTTAAGTTTTAAATGGTATGACATATATCTCAACGGTATAAGATTGAACGAACGGTTAATAGACTTTGTGTCCCCAACCAAATGTTACGTGCACGATGTTAACAGCAGAAAGAACTTTCTTATCGTTGAGAGAAATCACGACGATGATGTATTTTATTTACCGTCATTTGCATTTAAAGAACCTCTTGAAAATGGTACTACGATATTAGATAAAGTGATGCTATTGTCAAAGAGTGTAAAAGAGGAGATAGACCTCTATTACGACTTAATAGACGACACTGACAGAGACTATCTTCTCGGGGGAATGTATTCAGAAGAAGCTCTAATTGCAATTATTATATTTGAAGAGTTTCTTAGATTTACATTCTTTAATCCCAACGATTCATCTACCATGGATATTCTTAACAACATTGCCAAAGATTATCCTGATTATTATACGGGTGGAGTATTTACCATCTCAGGAAACGATAAATATGCAGCCGACTTGGTACTAAAAGTGGACTGTAATGAAACTTTTAAAAAGGAGGGATAAGATATGGCTGACATTGATTTCACACAGGTGGGGGATGAAGTTCTATCTTCAGGGTACCATTTGGGACCAACTGAAAAAATTGTAGATGGGCAAACATTCCCAAATACAGTAGCTCCAATAGGCAACGCTTCACTTAGAGGTACTGCTAATGATAAGCAGAGTCGATGGGGAGTTGTACCACTGTACACAAATTACCACGAACATGCCTTTGTTGGGGAATATTTATGTGACCCAAATACAGGCGAACCTGCAATTAAGAGAGAAGATGGTTCGGTAGTGAATGTAAGCGAAATTGCTAGGATTTACTACCATCTTGATATGTTAACCAACGCATTGTCTTACTTGGGTATGAGGCAGGCAAAAATTTTTTCCGTTGAACCTGAGAATGATTCTACCGTCCCGGTATATAATGGAAATTGTATCGATGAAGATACTGTACTGTCAAGTGACACCATTATCAAAAAAATAGTCATGTCATTCGATATAAGCGTGATGACCAAAATCGAAGGGTCTAGTTTACTTAGGTCTATCGACGAGGACCCAATCATCAAAATTGAATATGTTCTCGGTGGAGAAACGACTGTAAGGACACTGAGCTACAAGATGTCCGAATATCGCGGAATAACAATTCCAATCAATGAAAAAAGATTTACACTTAAAAAGATTAGCATACCGTCTGCGGATGCATCCGGATATGCTTGTTTCATTCATTCAATTTTTGTAGCATATTAAATAGAAGGAGGCGCTAAAACATATGAGAGTTATACAAAGACGTGACCTGAAAACAAAAGCCATCACAAGTTTTGATGTGTTTGTACAGGTTTTGTTCAACGGTGATGCCCCTCAGAAGTTTGACCCAAATAAAAGCTACAGTACTGGTGACTTAGTTTGGGTAACTGATGATAATGGAGATAACTTCAGAATCATGCAAGCTACAACATCTGGATTTTTTGTAGATGCAGTAGAACCTAACTGGACGGAGTATAGTTTATCCAAAGTACTCGAAGAACAGTCTACCACGATAAAAAACCTTACTGGAATCAGGTCAAAGATTTCAGATATCATATACAATACACATGTATTATATTTCACTGCCAATAAGGGCACAACCCATATAGACAGCATCGGATCATATGATTGGGAGAATGAATATTGTTACTGTGAACTTTATGTCGGCGGTAAATTCGTCCCAGTTAATAAATGGGAGATAACAGATGACACTCTCACAATGGATTCTGATGTTATTACCAAAGACGATCAGTCCGTGGTCATTCGAGTCAACGAGGCTAATAGTTTGCTGACACGGATGATTAAAAGATTGGAAGTGTGTGTTGATGCAACCTATTCCGACAAAATTGTACCAATAAACAAAAATATGCTCAAGCCAAACCCAAATGTGAGTGTGGGTAACAGTGGATTTACAACTGTTAAATGTGAGAATAATGGTACCTATACTATCAATGGAACATCTGCAACAGGTGGAACATCGGAACCCAAAATTTATATACGGGGTAGTGAAAATGCGGTAAATAATATTGATTTACCATTCGACCTACCATATGGGGGATTCCTCACGTTTAGTGGCAATGTAGCATCAGCTAAATATTACTTCAGGGTAATTAATGTCGACGGTCAATATTTCGACGTCGAAAATCAGATAGCGTTCACAACTGGTATGAAAATAGCTGGTCTTTATGTACAATTCCCAGAAGGTACAACATATACAAATCAGAACTTTAAGTTACAGTTAGAGATAGGCAAGGAAGCAACCGATTGGGTAGAGTACGCAGAGAAAAGAGTCACTGAATATGATTCGTTCCCAATCCCATATCCGATAAACCCTGAATATACAGCAATGCAGTTCGATTTGTATATTAATGGAGATTTTGTTCCTCTGGATGAAATTACGTTGGGTACAGATATCGATGGTAATATCTGTGTAACAGACTGGCCAAAAACCGCTGATGTAATTGATTATGCATTCATGTTTGAGTTTGTATACTCAATAAGCAACGAAGTGTTGTTATTAAAGCAGGACTATACTGTAACCGTTAGTGATACACAACGGTGCTATTTGCTTGATTTAAACCCAGTTGACTTTATAAATTCATTTCAGGAAATTAAAATTTTCCGCAATGGTAACGTCGTTGACCCGGGTAGATATGTTCCTGGTAAAGGTCGCATTAATATCATCCACCCCAATTACTACTTTAACATCGGAGACGAGATATCCTGTAGTGTTTGGACATATGTGCTTCCGTCGTATGTCGGTGGTACAGTCCGACACAACTCGCAGTCCGTCCCCATTGTAATCGAAGACACGTTGACTGTCACAATTCCATACCTTGATTGGGATGTTCAGAGGGACGACCTCCTTGTCTTTAACGACGCGGGTATCCTGCTAAGCAATACAAAGTGGTATCTTGATGGATATGATATGAAATATTTTAAACACGACATTGGAGTTACAACAGGAGATATCCTTGATTTCAGAATGATTGACCAGGAAGATTCTGTTGCAATGCAGAACATTTACATTCGGGTTACATCTGACAACCAGAAGGTGTTTGAAACCCCGTATGATTTATCTATATTTGCATTTGTAATGCTCTTCACATCAGACGGTGAGTACGTAACAGACAGCAAGTATAATATAGATAAGAAGAGGTTGATTGTAAGCGGTGGTGTATTGACACTGTCCGCAGGAGATATGTTGGAAATTGTTGGTTTTAAGTTTGTTGGAAGCAATACATCCACAACCTTTAACCGTAAAATCATCAATGGTTCCAATAACACGGAACAAGTTTACACCAACCCATATACAGATTACAATGCAAGTACAGACAGCCTTCTTATCTTCAATAACGCAGGTCAATACATCGGTGAGAGGTTCTATTATATCAATGGTAATAAGATAACATTACTTGGCACTGGAATCGATTTGGGCGAATATCTGGAGGTTATACTTATTAGGAATCTCGGCATAACTATTACAACAGAACCATCCACTGAGATTATCGATAAGACTGCTTTAAATCTTCATGATTGCTATACAGATGAGGTGGCTGTTGCATTGAAGAGTCTTGATTTGGTTAAATACGGTGTCCTCACCGAAAATGACGCTAACTATATGAGAGTACAGGCTGTTACAATGGAGACCACTGCGGCCCGTGGTGACACGAAATATGAAGCGGCTGTATTGTTTAGCGGTACACGATGCTTGTTATCCATTAATACGGTAGATGCCACAAATCCAGAATATGGTGTTAAACCAGGTGACGTGATTGCTGTATCCATCAAAGTATCGTCATCTTATGATAATAGAATTTACAATTTCAATGTGACCATTGACCCCAAAACATTGAATGTCACTGTATTTGGCGATACAAGCACAGGTGAATCAGTAATAATACCATCACTCCAGAGATTATTGAGAGCATTTCCTATCAAAAATGTAACTGGAATGACCACCGATATTATTACCAAAATCAAGGGAGCCGAAAAACTTAAACTAACAGCTACCAAGGACAATGTTGCTATCAGCCCAATGCTGGTAGACACTGTCGATGGCGAACTTGCTATCAATTATGGTGATATTACGACGAGTGGTGTTATTAAGACCGAAATCATCATTTACACAGACACAATCGATTATCAGTACAAGTTTAATATAACAGTAACTAGACCGTGGAAGCTTATATATGATAAAGTTGAGGGTCATGCTATTCATCTAACTGGATTGGAAGATAATTATCTTGAAATCGAGATGGTGAATGGTAAAACTACACAGAATACCACAAAGGGTGAAAACGTCTTCGATGTACAAAGGTATGTTGATGGACCTGGTAATACTGGAAGTGCTGCTATAAGCAACGTTTCGAGAGAAACCGGTACAGTATCAATTACATCTGACGGCAAATCTCAGTATTGTGGTAAGAGACTCACTTTCCTTGGAATTGTTGATGAAACTGCAACTTACGTGATGGCATTTGATTCTGCGGTTAGGACAAATAATAATGTTAGCACTGTTGCATCGGTTACGGTTAGTTATGGGGACAAAAAGGCAAGAAGCTTCCAATTGTTCCAGGCTAATGCCGGAGATGGGCTTGATATAAATGGAAAATCAATTGAAATACCATTAGGAAATTTTTTAGACATAACCAATATAGACCTCAGCATAACAGTTGATTTCACATCTACCCCAACTGAAAAATCAAACACATTAACATTGAATGGTCTTAGATTTTTTAAGCAAGGAACTCTTGATAAGTTTGAACCATTTACAGGTAGAGAACCATCTCCAAATCCGGTATATAAGCAGAGTATCAGAAATGCTGGTACAAAGACTTACAATATACTTGATTTGGAAACATATTAAAACCGTTGTACACAACGGTGTTACGTTCATATACGACGATGTGAACAGGGATGTTACAATAACTGGCCAGTCAAAGTTATTATTAGATGGTGAAAGCAAAGTATGTTGGAAAATAATGAAAAATATGGTTCCCGTACTTAAAAATGGTCACGTTTATAAAGTAAGTGTCGAACCATACGACGAAACTTTACCGGTGAACGTTGAATTCAGGGTGACCAACTCCGATGGCAATAAAACCTACTCCAAGCAGATATCATTTGACTCCTCGACCATCTCCTCAGTTGATGTGAAGTTATCTGTGACGTCTGAAAATTATGACTTTGGTTCTACTCCAATACCATTACATGTTATGGTAGTTGACTTGACAGAGAATCCCAAAGCATTTGAATATAAATCATATGGCTATGAGGTGGAGTATGTTGTAGCAAATCAGAATTTTTTTAAATGGCCAAAAATTCCTACTGGAAATAAAAACGGTCTGGTGCTAGTTAGCAATGGAGATGGTTCCTTTACAATAACTGGTGATGTAGAGGATATATCAGAAGGATCTTACTGGGATTATAAACTAGATGGGGATGACGTCAGAAGAATATTTACGGCAGGTACTTATATCATGACAACACAAGACACAGAATCTGAATTGAATCCATTTGCGTATGTGAATATTAAGTATGGTGGGAACTGGCATAATAGTGTGTTGTTTAGTAGAAGGTATAGAAAGTTTACCATAACTGACGATATGATTAACGAAGAAGGTTTTGCTCTGCGTATTGGGATAGGGGCTGGGCCTAGTGCTACCACACCAATTACAAATCGAACAATTTATCCAATGATACTTCGCTCCGACGGAGATGGGTCTGAGTGGGTTGCAAATGAAAATGGTGTATATGTTGCTGACGAATTTGTTGCCCGTGAAGAAAGTCATATACCTATTTGGGTAAAAGAACCGATTAGAGCGAGAGATGTCAAAGTGAACGGGGTTCCCACTAAATTGACGAATGTATTTGACCCAGCATGGTTGGGTAGCAAAACTCAAAATGGGATCGTTCTTACCAAGACGGAGTACGGTTTATATACAGTCAGTGGTACACCAACTGGAGATTTTTTTATTAGTAAAACATTTAATCATGAGGAAATGGTCAATACATTTAAACCCGGTTGGTATATGGCACAATCACTTGACAATAGAACACTTGACAGTAGTGATTCTATCCTATATCCATATTTTGCATTCACTAAACAGGTAAACAATGTAAATATAAGTGAAACCACTAGCATCAATCTGGAAGCCATGCAACTAACAGAAGATGATATCCAGCATTGATATGTTAAATCAAGCCACAACGGTAAAGGTCTCAATGTGGTATAACCATTCAAAACACACATTTTCCGCCAAAGTAATGAGACCAATGATATTTTATAGTACTACTGGTGAAGAATGGCCCATTGAATCAAATGGTAAACGGAGAGTTCTTCCATTTATACCGCATTATTCATTTGACACAAATGGGTATTGTGGTGATATGATAACTGAGTTGAATGGGAAATATGTGGTTGTCAGATCAATAAACTCCATTGTTTTGGATAGAAGCATGGAAAAGAAGTTCACCAAAAATCCAATTATTGATACTACCCCCCAGGAGTATAGAATTGGGTGTTCTGGTATTGATTACATTGCACCTGGTACGTTCCAGGATAGATCCGATGTTATATGTGACAGTTACCCAACAATGCCAGAAATATGTACTTGGACCAATCGAGTTAAGTGTATATCATCGGGACGTAGTGCCATCAATATGTTGTACATATATGATAAAGATTATGCATTCACATCAACAATGGACGATTTCTTAACATGGCTTGACGATAACCCAATAGAGGTACAATATCCGGTCATGAAACCTACAATTGAAGTATTGCCAGAGATGACACAAAGAATACTCAAACGTATATCTGAAATGGCGGGATATAAACCAGAAATGTACATTTATTGTACAGATAGTCTCAATCCAGATGCAATATTCCAATATAAACGTAGAGTTGATGGAGAATAAGTTATGATGAAAGACGGTATCAATCAGAAGATTGATACCGTCACATTATTTTAAGAGAGGAGTGTGGGTATGTGTGAATTTTTTAAAGCCATTATTCAAAAAAGATAGGAATGGTGTTTGGACAACCGATGTACCAAATCAGGATGTGGTGGCCAAACTTAAATACCATCCAATATTTCAAGAATTCAAGTTGATTGATAATGTTAAGATAGACTCTCTTAATATTAGCGACCCTTTGAAATACAAGATGGCTGTATGTTATCTCAAAATGCTATATGGTAATATAGAAAAATGCGTCTGTGAAATGGTTGAGAAATATCCCGAGTACTGTGCAGACCCAAGCCTAATCGGAGATATGTTATTGGGAAGTGTGGCAAAAACGAGGAATGATGCGGTTGGTGGAGGTATACCATCCGTATTTTTAAACAAGTACAACCCTCGTACATTTAACAATATCAACATCTTAACAAATATAATAACTGAGGTCCATCAACGCAGAATGCATAGTGGTATGTATGACGAGATGTGTTCCGTTCTCGATGTGTTATTGGTATATATGAGAACCAGTCTTGAATCAGTTGAAGGACTTATTAATGCAATGAACGGTGAGTTACATCTTGCTTTGGTCGGTTCTGTGTTCGATAATTAACGAACTCAGTCGAAGGAGGGTTGAGATGGCTTTATACAGTATATTCAATCCAATGGTAGCAACTGCCGATATTGATACAGTGATGTCCTTACCGGATATTATTGAGCAAGTAGCCAACCTTGGCTTAATGGTAGTTGTGTCCGCAGTTGTAGTGTATTTTATGATAAGAGTAATGAACTCTTTACTGGACCACTCTAAACAAACTATTTCACAAATTATTCCAAGACTCGAAAATTGCATCAATGCATTGAGTGACGTAAAGAATGTGTTAATGAGTACTCTCAACACTCATAATGCATCCGTAAATAAGACATTACGTGACATTGAAGCTATGTTAAAAGAGATAAATGATAAAATCGATAACAAAATTGAAAATGTGAATAGTGACATTGAAACAATAAACGACAATATTGAAAAAACTGTTGATAAACAGAGTGACGTATTAATTCAATTAGAAAAAATAGAAGGTGTGTTATACACCATTCGTGTCCAGTTAAATATGCTCGATGTTGGAGAGAATAAAACATCAAAAAACCAAAATGGTGGAAATCATTTGGATGTTGATGGAGACAGTGACTTGTAGTCTGTCTCCATCAACATTGTTATTCAATATCAAGTTCATATTTATTGGAATTGATTGGTGTATAATGTATTAGCTCCAGCTTTTCTCTATTATCTTCATACAGTTTATTGTAATCATCAACCTTCTTATTATATGCTTCTTTCTGTTTAACAATTCTATTCAATAGTAAATTATTCTTTTCAATCAGGTTATCTAAATCACTATACTGAACATCTGGAAAATTTTCTTTCGATATTTCTATTGCTTGAATTAAGTCTCCTGTATTCATAGTCTGCTTAACATATTTAATCCTTTCTTCTAATACCTTAAGCATAGCACCACCATTATCCTCAGACTTACCTTGGATAAGAACATATGCCGTATCAATATTCTGTTCCACCGCATTTTGATTGGCTATGATATCAGCCTTAGCAACCATCAAGTCAAACTCAGCAGACCTAATAATGGATACTATTTCTCCGGTGGAACTATATTGTGTTTGGATATTGGCAATCTTCTCATCGTTGTTTTTCACTAATTCTGTTACCTTTTCCTTGTACGATACGTGGGTTGAGATTGTTTGAACGATACATATCGCACCACACACCACAACAATGATGGTCAAGAGTTTCATTACACGCAACGATCCAGCAATATCTTTCTTCTTTGACATTTTTTCATTCATATTCATTTCTCTCCTTTTTAATGTAAATTTTATATCAAGACACAAATGTCAAGATACCTCAAACACTATAGTAGGTATTCAATATACCTTTGCTAAGTTTTTAGCAATATCCCATTTCCCAATCATCGAGGAGGTCCCACAATGAGACCTTCCTCATAATTGGTTCACGAAATTAACCTCTTAATCATGTGCAGATTTATTGTTAATCCTCCGATGTTGACCATTGTTTAAAATGTATTGTTACAACAGATATTCGTAATTACATTGTTTGTAGTCATGATAAGCCCATTGTTGAATTAAGAGGTTAATTATAGATTAAATTGAGATAGAGAAGACTTAAAAACCTTCTCTATCTCAATATTATTGTCCCGTTAAATGTATCTAGTGAGACTGTTCCTTGATAAGTGCCAGTAATGCGGTCAAATCATCTGCTGTTGAATTGGATAATTCCCGCAACTCTTCCTCATACGAAGGATGTTTTTTAATGAAGCCATCCACGCTTGCTTCAATGACTGTAAGTGAGCAGGACCGTGTGGCAAGTCTCTTGGCATCTACATTTTCCATTACAGTTACATCTCCTTTCAGAAAATTAACAAAGTGTTTGTCTTCAACAACACAACCTATTAATTTTACAATCTTCTTTACACTGGATGATGCAACTCCGAAATTCATCATGTCAATATCCACGCCATTCTTCATTTCAAAATATAAATTTCTAATTTTTTCTATAGTTTTTACTAAGTTCATTTGTATTTTATTTGCTCCTTTTTTAAACTGTCGCAAAGGCATATATTTCGATTGCTAAGTCTTTACGTAAATTGGCATCCTTGTCAAATAAACCGTCGTTGTGGCTGATAATCATATTATCCAAAGGATTCATATCCTCATAATACCTCTGTGCAAATACATACACTGGATGACCAATCAAGTTCATGACGTCACCATCGAAATCTGCATTTGGTTTACTTAAAATGAGAATTGGTATTTCCATACAATAGTCCGTGATGTCTGGATTCACTCTAGCAATTCTCATTCCCATAATAGACCCAAAGTTTATTGATGGGTTACGGCCTATTGATACATACATTGGTCTCACTGATATCATATATTTCATGATGTTGTATACGTTTTCATTGAATGAGAATGTTGCATCTGTCCACATATCATTCGCCGAATTGAAATCTAAATCATACTGGTCTATCAAGTTTTTGATGATTTCCAGTTTAAACAGTTCAAGGAATGTAATATAGCCAATCCCAATTCCATCCTGTAACATATCTACTGCCGGTACGATTACATTACGAGCAGTGTAGTTTTGTCGACCTCCAGAAATCTGATCTCTTATTATACCAGACTTTTTATCTATTGCACCGAATGAAAGTTCCCATAATTTGTTAAGGGACATCTCGATGCTATAGAGAATATTCTCTCTTCGCAGGTAATCAACTGTTACTGGGCGAGACTCCTCTCCTCTAGCTACTCTACGACGCTCTCTATTTGCTCTCACTGTACGTCTTCGTTGTAACTCGAATCTATCGTTTAAAAGGCGATGATCCGTAAAGATTCTACGGAATAACACATCCTCGTCGGAGTACTTAATTTCTTTTTCTCTAACAACAAATTGCCTAAGGTGCATATTATAGACAGGAATAGACCTTGCAAATATACAATCCTTATTTTCAATTAACCAGTTATACTGGTCAATTTTATTTGGAAATTTCCTAAGAAAGAATTCTAGGATTTCAAAAACTCTCTCCCTAAACTCAATCATACCGATTCCCTGGAATGGATTATCGTTAGTTGGTACACGCTTAGAGGGGTCTCTAAATTCAATTATATCAGGGAATCTATTCTTCCCGATAAAGTTCCAAAGTTTCTTGAAGATTCCAGCATGAATAATATAATCTCTGTCGAGAATTATCCAGCCGGTTTTCCTCATATCAATATCAACGAACTTAACCATGGTCTTACACTTAGGACAGATTGAATGTTCATCCATGTGATGTTTGCCTTGATAATACCCACACTTACAACTATACCTGTCTTCAAAGCTATTCTCATCCCCATAATCTGTGCCATATAATGGTGAGTGAATTGAATATAGACCTGGCTCATTGTTGGCATCAGTTTTACCTTCCTGGGTTATCCTAAAACCAATACCTTTGCTAATTTGCTCATTTGCTAACTCGTCCCAATTGACTGGTGTGATTTCTGCACGCTTATTACAAATAATTACACCATCTTTTGTCACATTGACATTTGGGTTAATAAAGTTATTCATGTTGCTTCTCCTTCCATGTGTAAAAATAAACCTTAGATATTTGTCCCTCCTTTCTTATTTTCGTATTTGTCTATATTCAGTAAATCTGAAGATAGCCATCTGATGTCTTTCTTCAACAGCTTAATGTGCTCTTTTGTTGACACGAGAATCAAGGTAGTCCATACTACAAATAAGAAGCCCAATATAAGTTTTGGAAACATCATATCGGATGCTAGTATTAGCACAATGACTACAAAATATACAAATGCTGTATTTATAATCATGGTCTTAATTGTATGAGTGACAATGTCCATGATTCTACGATAATATTCGTACTTCTTGTCTCTGATTGTATGCATCAGTCCAAGTAGCATATTATTTAATTTTGCTTTAATATCTGGAAAATCATTTAAATTGGAATCCAATGAGGATATATAATATTTTAGCGTTACAATTCCAACAGAACCCCATTTCTGGGCATCCTCATCATTTATTTGAAAAGATATTGTACCATCTCCACACTCGGTAGATTTGTCTAACAAATCACCAAATATGTTACTTATTACCTTAGTCCAGTATTCCACGTTACTGGTTATCATGTGTTTGATGCTCAATCGACAATATACCAATACTTGACGGTCAGAAAATTCAAAAAGACAAGTATCTGAAACAGTAGACCACCTATGCCCTATTGTGTTTTTTATTAAAGCATTACGTTTTCTTATTTCGTCAATTGTACACAATCCATCAGCCGCAATGGCTTCTTTGGTATAATCACTAAACATTAAGTCACCCTTTTTCAGTATGATAATATATAGATAAAAATGGAGTACAGTAGATATCTACTGTACTCCACCATGTTATATTATTTAAACAGGTCGTCTAAATCCAAAACAGACATACGTACAGTTGCATCATGCGCTTGTTTCATACGTCCACGTAACAACGAGTTTGAAACTCGTCCGTTGGTTAAACCAATATTTTTAATCCCAAGCATATAGAACCTGTCTCCGGCACACCTGTTACACAACTCTTTACCTATACAATCGGTTGGTAATCGCATTTTAACAGTTTTGCCGAGATATTTGGACTCCGTCTTGGGGTCAAATCTTTCCCATTTACCATTATTATTGATAAAATGGTAATAGTGCATTTTCTTATTAGACTCAGTTAGTGTGATTGTTTCCAATGCTTTGGAACCACAATCGGAACCGGCATCAGCTAATACATTGCTCTGTAACGTAGCAGCTAATTTCTTGGTAAGATATCCACACTCGCCAGTACCAATTGACTTAGGGTATACACCGGAAACAACTGCATTAGCCATAGTGGGCAAGTCTTCCTTTCTCGCACCCTCATACAGTGAGGTTGTCATTATATCAAACTCACCTTTAGCTGCATTGTATACTGGACCTTTCATAATCTGGGCCTGCCTATATGCATTATCAAATGCTCCCCTTGCACCAGATTTGTATAATTCATATGATGGGTCATCTTCCAATTCTTTTTGTGCCATCTTAACCAGGTCAGATTGTATTTTGACAACAACTGGGATATTCTTATTCTTAATATCTTCAGCATGTTCTTTTAACAACCTTTTCTTTTCTGCCTGTACCTTAGGCAATGGCTTCATTGATTTGAGCGTCTTGGACGCACAAATCTCAGAGTGAAATGTGAATGTAATCCACATCAGCTTATCCAAGAAATCATAATACTTGGAAAGCAGTGTCCCAGTATCATCCTCCTGGATATAATATGCCATTGTGTCTTCTATTTTACCAAATCCACTTTTAGTAAGCTCACTGTTGACATATCCTAAATAATCCTTGAAATCTGGTTCAATCAAAAACTTATTAATTATAAATAGTCCACAGTTTGTGATAATATCTTCTTTATTAAAATATTCTCCTTTTTTGAGGACTATCTCGTCATATGTTTCAAAACGAGATGGAATTACCTTGTGTTTCTCTGGGTCCCATGTATTTGCGAATAAGTCCTGTAACAATTCAAGGGTTATGTCATCTGGCTTAAGTGCCAAAAACATATCTTTCTCTTCTTTGTTGATTCGACGCGGTGCACGTTCTACCATAAGACATTACCTCCTACTTCGTATAAACTCTGTAGAGGATGTACAAATTTTTCTCCATGTGAAGTAACTCGTTACCAAATGAAACGGCCGTTGCCTGCAATACCTGTTTGTACTCCTTACCATCATCGGTATCTCCGAGAACACCTGTACACAATCCAAATTCATTGAATCGTGGAGTTCCAGCAGTAGACTGATAAAGATTAAAGTACTCTCTCAAGTCAGCTGTTTCCAAACAGAGGACTGTTTCGGCAAATGTTTCAATTGGGGTCGTTCTGGCGGATGAATAATCTGATTCTACAACCGGGCTACCGTCCTTGTCATCTCCGGCATCTTTCCAAAGTGGAGTGATTACAGTTGTTTTGTCAAATTTCTTACCATAATACATGTATTTCCCATCATCTGACCTCTTCATCAACCAGTACTTGTTGTATTCATCAGAACCTTCTTCAAATGGGGCATCCACAACTCTAAACGGAATAATCCCTCTAAGCTCTCTCTGTTGCTGAAGTACAGAGTTGATATCATCTATGGAAGCACCAGCTCCACCAATACCAATTGTCCACAAACAAATACTTGTATCTCTCGGGTATCTTTCTGTGATTGCCGGACCACTCTGGCCAATACCCATGATATTATTGAGGTAGTCTACGGTTAAACTAGACTGTACATTGAACATTTTCTCAAGGGCAAAAATGGACCCTCCCATGAGAATCTGATTCTTCTTCCGCACAATTACTTCACCCAAACTGGAAATCCCAGTAACTGGGTCAGTGTGTAAATCATAGCCTACTTCTACTTCCCCTTTGAGAGACCATCTATCCCGTTCATTACCGTAGTCTTTTACAAGACGGTAATTGGTTCCTATTTTCTGATAACTCATTAATAATTCCTCCTATCATTTTTTGATTTACAATTATAGTGGTGTTCCCGGAGAAGTTTATTATGGGTCCTCCCACCACATTACAAATGAATCACTTAGATGTAAGTTGTCTTTAGTTTTGACATGTGTTACAAATTGATGTATCGTATCTGTTAAATCTATTAAATCGCTATTTTTTAATTCAACATCAAAATTCATCAATTTGTCATGCATAATCATGGGACTGTGTCCATGTAATGTTGTTTCCAAATGAACTCCATCGACCATATCAGCCTTGTCTGTAACACGAACATGGGATTCAACTAGATGTATTGCATCATTGAATCTGATTGCATTATCAGAATATTTCACATGTACGGTCATCTTTGTCGAGTCCATCATTTTCATCATATTGTCTAACCTACTATCAAATAGGTACATCGTACTTATTTCTTTTATATCCACAGTGAACGATTTAAACGCCCGTAATATTGCAAGTAACCCAGAAATTATAGTAACGTCAATTGGATTGAGATAAGATAGATACTTGGTCGCATCCAACAATGTGGTCATCTTAGTTGCAATATAATTAATATAATCAATGCTCTCCTCGGGTGTATCTATTTTGCAATAGAACTCATATAACGCAGGAGATATATCTTCTAGCAATTCTGTGTATTGAGTTGCTATTGTGCCATCAGATTTCTTAAAAATCTGATTATTTCTCGTTGTTAGCAAAAGTGTATTGTACAATTTCAAATTAGCATGATACACTACTGGGTCATTCGTTTTCTGCATTACTGAGATAAGTAATTCAGATAATGCTTTTACATCACTATATGCCATATTAACATCTAATATTGTACCAAACTGAAAATCCTTAATGTATTTAAGAAGACCTTGGTCATATATGTCCGGTCTATCGATAATTTCCTGTTTGATGACATCAATATCAGCATTGAAATTAAATCCAAGTATGGACAGAGTTTTTGATGGTGTAAGGATAATGTCAGGTTCCACTTCATTACGTTTACACAATAAACAAATTAACAGAATCCATATATCAAACAAACTAACAGCACCAGACGTGATTATTGGTATATCAATTGCGATGTAGTTTGTTTGATTCCACCTATCCATAATTAATCTGGATAGATAAGTTAATTCAAAGTTGACTTCCTGCATCCTTATGGTCATATTGATATCAGCATATTTGGTTTCAATGTAATTCATATTAAGTTGCTCCAACGCCAAATCAAGCTCATTGTCTTGTATCCAGGTAGGGTCATCCATAACGAACTCTCTATATCGGTACGCCGTCACATCCTGAAAATCTTCCACGACCACATCTGTCGCATCCATAGGAACGGCAACGAAATAGTAGTCATACATTTTTGATTTGTCTAATTCCAAACAAGGATTCCCATCTTCGTCAATTGATGTTTTGTAGTGGAACTCTGGTTTAAGTTCAGCCTCTTCATTCTCTTTTGACATAGTATGCTGCTTAACTAAAATGTACTTATTTAATTCAAAGTTGGAATACCCGAGCAAATCAAGTATATTATAAAGAACTTGAGTATCACCTTTTTGTCTCAATAGTATATTCAAATTCTTCACAAGTAACCGCTGCTGATTCATTGTAAACATATCGATGTACGGTATCTGATATGCTTCCAGAAAAGTGTGAATGGAGTCCATGTCATAGAAATCTCTATCAGCCACTATCTTAAACAAACCATTCAAAGTTCTCTGTATAGCCATATGCAATATCATGAAACCAATAAATCCATGATATTGGTCATATCTTGAATTATAGTTGTGATTGTATACACATGCGAGAAAATATTGCCTTGCCTCCTCATAATAGAATATAAAGTCTCTATAAAACCGATACCCGTTATCGTTTTTTGGCATATAGAGTAATTGATAATCGGTCGCAGACCGTGCAGTAACAATATCAACCTTCCTAGAACCCATAAATGGAATATATATGTGCTCAGGATATCTTTTGAATAAATCGTCAAGCATCCCATCATTTTCCATATATGCAATTATGTTCCCTGGAAGACTGTCTAATGCAACCGGGCCAACTCCAACATATCCAAACTTCTCTATTTCAGATGGACTGACATATACTGGTTCTTGTCCAATTAATCGCTGCCCATTCAACATACGATAATAGTCATTTTTTTCTTCGTACTTATCCACAACATTTTTTCGGCGCGCTGCTAAAACTGCATCTCGTTTGTCAATCGGTATTTGGTACTTGTCAAGATGGCAAGTATATGCCTGGGAGACATCACTGATTCCAGCTTTATTGATTTCTTCTACACTGTATTCTGTATAGGATTGAAATAAGTCTACACCTAAAGATGCCGATACAAATAAATCTCCTTCTCGCCGGCTATCGATAGTTTCTTTTTCATCAGCGAGTATGGAGTTCTTAACGACCGTTTTTGGTATAACATCTAATAGATATCGTCTAAAGCTATTTACTAACTCCATAATCTCTCCTTTCTTAAATATTAGCCTTAATCCTTTGTTCAAAAT
>OHHV01000365.1_pt1 | contig 19345 bp, 14 predicted proteins | sample 1568141 | NCBI WGS metagenome assembly OHHV01 (sample SAMEA3879589, study PRJEB24766) | human gut metagenome | biome: human-associated habitat; feature: feces | place: USA | collected 1985/1987
ACCCTTCAGGTTATGAAGCAGGCTCCGGTGATTATTTTTATCGTCAATACATTAGGCCTGGAGGTAAACCGGGGCTTAACCCCGGATGAGAGGATTTTTGAATTATGCAATGCGCAGTCCATCGGGGCGGCGATTGAAAATATGACGCTGGCCGCGACAGATCTGGGACTGGGAAGCCTGTGGATATGCGATACCTGTTTTGCATATCAGGAGCTGAACGGCTGGCTGAATGCAGGCGGGGAACTTATTGCGGCGCTGGCCCTGGGATATGCGGATGAAGCGCCGGCCGTAAGGCCGAGAAAAAGCCTGGAAGAAGCGGCGGAATGGAGATACTGAGCTGGCAGGGCATAAAAAATAAAGCATTCCTGACGCAGAAAGGGTGAAAAAGATGTGGAAAAAAGAAATTATCTATGATTCGGCAACGCCGGTTCTCTATTATCTGGTGCAGGAAAAAGGGGAATTATTCCTGAAACATACCTATGACTGCGCCTGTGAAAATCCTCAGGTGGAGGAGTGCTTCATCGTCCCTTCAAAGAATACGGAAAGAAATAAGGCCTGCCGGATCAGCGCAAAGCGTCCTTTCCAGGTAATGGTAAAGGAAGACGGCCATAAGGCGGAGATATTGTTTGACGGAGCGGAGGAGGAAATCAGCGTCACCATTTATCCGGGCATACCCCACTGTGATATTATGGGAAACTCCATTTCCCTGGACTTTGAAAACGGAAAGGAGTTTGAAGAAGCTGTTTATCAGTTTTACTGGAGGACGCTTCTTCCTTCCGTTGCGGAACGCACAGCAGGAGCGGGCTATCCGGTGCGGGACGGCTATGTGGTGAGCACGCTTCAAAAAGAGGTATATGCGGGTACTTATCCTGATGTGGATCATGAATTCCAAATCAAAGGACGCGCGGCCATGGCGGATAGCTTTGATCTGGGGTTGATCCGCCGGATGCTGGAGCTGCAGCTGAAGCTGATGGCGGAGGATCCGGAACAGCTGTACCGGGATCCCTGCGCCCTGCAGCCGAATGGGGTCAGGGAATACCATGTGAGAAGAAACAGCAAAGATCTGCAGACCAACGCGGTAATGTTCCTTATTACCGGAAATGTGGAAATTATAGAATCCGCATGGCTTTATGTGGCGGCCTCCAAAGACTTGGCCTGGTTTGAAAGGAATAAGGAAGGGCTGGAAAATTCCCTGACTCTTGTGGAGGACTGCATGGACAGGCAGGGGCGTCTTTGGTCCGATGTTTATTATGAAGATCAGATTATCAAGGACGGAAGGGAATGTATGTCCGCCGCACTGGCAGCCGATGCCATGAGGAGGATGGCGGATCTGGAGAGAAGAGCCGGGGACAGCGAAAAAGAAAAGCATTATCTGGCGCTGGAAAGAAAGCTGGCCCGGGCCATGACGGCGGATCTCCCGGCAGGCTTCTGGGACCGGGAAAACGGACGTTTTGCCGACTGGGTGGACAGAAGCGGCGTCAGGCATGATCATATCCATCTGCTGGCAAATGAACTGCCGCTGCTGTTCGGCTATGCGGATGAGGCGCAGGAAAAAGCGGTGCAGAAGCTTGTGGAAGAGTGCTTCGGAGAGTTCCAGCGGTTTCCCACCTTTTTATCAGCCAGGATACAGGACTATACCGATTCGGAAATAGGAGTGCCCTATGACCTGTGCGCGGCAGGAAGATACTGGTGCTGGGATTTTGCTTACTGGGTGTCTCAGGGCAGGAGGGATATGCTGGAGCAGCAGCTCCTGGCCGTCTGCCGGCAGGCAAGGCTGGATGATTATCTGATGGGTGAACGCTATGATATGAATTATATCTTCTACCAGGATGATAAAAACTGGCACGGCGCCGCCCACTATTATGAATATCCCTGCGTATTTATCTGGAACCTGCTTAGGGGGTATCTGGGGGTGCAGCCCGATCTGGATGTGGATCTGAGGATTGCCCCCATGCTCAATAAAACAGGCCGGGTTCGGCTGGAGGCAAAGCCCTACGCTTTGGAATATGAAATGAAGGAGAACAGTTTTTCTTTAACCAATCTGCTGGACCGGCAGAGGACATTCCTTCTGTGTATGGACGGAAAACAGAAAAAAGTTGCATTGGGTGCGGGCGAAAGCCTTGTATGGGATATGACCGAAGGATGATTGCTGTGCCTTTCATTGTCAGGGCTTAAGATATTCTTAATTTGCCAGCCACTGCCCGGAATGATAAAATTTCTGTATATAAACAGAACAGAGGAGGTATCTTATGTACCAGATTTCGAATTTTATGGATAATGATGATGTGAAAACACTTGCGTCTGCCGGCCCGTTTTCAGTGATTGAATATGTCCGGGATCTGAGCGTTATGCCATCATCGGCAACGGTTGCTTACTTCAGCAGCCAGATGAATGTGAGAAAACGTCAGGTGGTATGCGACCTGAGCAAAGCCAGTGTTACGATTCAGGCAGGGGCCATGCAGTGGATGCTTGGCAATGTAAATGCGACAACCGGCATCAAAGGCGTGGGAGATCTGTTCGGGAAAGCGGTGCGCGGCAAGGTTACCGGAGAATCAGCAATTAAGCCGGAATATACGGGGGACGGGCTTCTGGTGCTGGAGCCAACCTATAAACATTTGATTTTAATGGATGCGGCGGACTGGGGAGGCTCTGTTGTACTGGATGATGGACTTTTCCTGGCCTGTGATTCCAGACTGAAGCACAAGGAAGCGGCGTGTTCTGTATTGAAGCGGACTGCCCGCGCGAGGAGCTGGTGGAAATCACCCTGCAGAATGATGTGCTGAAGGTCGATGGGAATATGGCGGTTGCCTGGAGCGGAAGCCTGGAATTTACGGTGGAACGTTCCGGCAAATCCCTCATCGGTTCGGCGGCTTCCGGCGAAGGTCTTGTCAATGTGTACCGCGGGACCGGCAAGGTGATGATGGCCCCCATTTCCAAGATGCCGAACGTTTAAATTATCCTGTAGGAGCTGCCTTGCTATCTGGCGGGAGGCGTCTGCTTTTCCCTGGCTGAGTTTGCCGGGAAAAAGTCTGCCGCTATAGGAAAACCCAAAACGGATATAATATGAAATAACAGAAAACCACTGGCTCATAAACCGGTGGTTTTCTATTCTTTATCCCCACAAATTTCGAAAAAAGGAGAAAAATATGAAGCTGCTGATTGCCGAAGACGATCCGGATATGCAGAAAATCCTGAAGCTCTATCTCCAGCGGGAGGGCTGTCAGGTGAATATTGTTGACAACGGCCGCGCCGCCATTGATTTTTTGTCAGAGGATCAGGTGGATCTTGTGATTCTGGACTGGATGATGCCGGTTCAGGATGGTATCCAGACCCTTAAGGAAATCCGGCTTTTGAATTTTCCGGTTAAGGTTCTGATGCTGACAGCCAAAGGCGAAATCGAAAATGAAATTACCGGGCTTACCTGCGGCGCGGATGATTATCTGCGCAAGCCCTTTGATATTGAGGTATTCCTTCTGCGGGTGAAAAAGCTGTGCCGGGCGGAAAATATTATGAAATACCGGGAGCTTCTTTTGAACCCGGCAACGATGGAGGTGTCGAAAAACGGACAGCGGCTTACCCTTACGAAAACGGAATTTGAGCTTTTGCATTGCTTTCTTGGCAACCTCAAAACGGTGCTTTCCCGGGAATGGCTTTTAAATCATGTATGGGGGATGGATTTCGAAGGGGACAGCCGTACCGTAGACACAAATATCCGCCGCCTGCGGAAAAAAATCGGAGAGGATTATATCCGGACGCGCGTAGGGATGGGTTATGTAATGGGGGAAGAAAATGCATAAAAACAGGAAACGCTTTCACAGGCTGTCCGTAAAATTTATATTTGGGATTACAGGCATTCTCCTGCTGATTCTTACGGCCACTCTTTTTATTAATTCCCGCGTCATGGAAAGATATTATCTGCACAGACAGAGAGAAAATGTCCGGCAGGCAGGAGAAACCTTAAAGGAGGCACTGGCACGGGGATGCACCCCGGAGGAAGCTGCCCTGGAGCTGGAAGAAAGGGAAAATGTGCTGGTGGCTTTTTCCCGGAATACGGATAATTATGACAGCTTAAGCAGTGACCTGCGGGAAAAATTCAGACAGAAAGGCCTGGGCTTTCAGAAGTTCTGGCTCTGGGAAGAGGATTATATTTCAGCAGTGCAGAATGGATACCGCTTCCGGCTGTATGGGCAGGAAAAATTAAATTACGGAATTCTGGTGGAGTATATGCCTGTAGGGGAACAATTATATGCGATTGCTGCAATAGTGCCTGATGCGGCGGATTTTATCCGCCTGGTTAACCGTTTCAGCATTGTGCTGTATGCGGTTTCCCTGGCGGCGGCTGTGGGGCTGATCAGCCTGTTCGTAAAGCATATCACCAATCCGCTTCGGCAGATGGAACACTTTTCCCGGCAGCTTTCCCGTCAGGAATATGCCGTTTTGGATATCCGTACAGGAGATGAACTGGAAACCGTTGCAGAGAGCATGAACCAGATGAGCCGTTCCCTTCGTGAATATGAAAAGCAGCTGCTTAATAAAAACAGGCAGATGAAACAGCTTCTGGATGATGTGGCCCATGACATCAAAACGCCGGTCTCCCTCATTGGCATGTACGCCTCCGGCATAAAGGACGGCCTGGATGACGGCACCTTCCTGGATACAATTGAAGAACAGAACGCCAGGATTTCCCGTCTGGTGGAACGGCTGCTCAGCCTGTCCCGGATCGAAAGCAGGGAATACCCGTTTTCGCCCATCGCCCTTGATACGATACTGCATAAATGCATGGAGGACCAAAGAATGGCCCTGCATGCCCGGGGAATGTCTTTTCAGGAGGAGCTTGCCTGCGATGTGCAAATCATAGGAAACAGTGAGCTTGTTGCCCTGCTGTTTTCCAACCTGCTGTCAAACGCGGTAAAATATGCCTCTTCCGGCGCCGTGGAGGTGACGCTTTGCAGGATGGGAGAATGGTGCCAGTTCCGAATATCCAACGGGTTTAATAATGCCGCGCTGGATCCGGAACGGATTTGGGATCCATTTTATGTAGGGGAGCCTTCCCGCAGCAGGGCACTGACCGGAACCGGCCTTGGACTTGCTATTGTAAAAAGAATTGCAGAGCAGTATGGCTATTCTGTCCGATGTGAAATCGGGGAGGGAAGGATATTGTTTGAAGTATTGTTTCCGGCTGCATTGAAAAATGAAAATTAAAAGCAAAACAAAAGAAGAGATTCGAAAGGCATAAACGGATATAAAAAAGTATCCGCTTATGCCTTTTTTGTCACATGGTTGTAACAGCCCTCTGTTAAACTTCCTGATATCGGGCAGGATAAATCTATAGGATCGGCTTACAGAAGGAGGAATATAAAAAACGATCGCAGACTGCCGGATTATTTTATTAAAAAAGAAAAATTGCAGCTGCTTAATGAGTAGGCGCATTTACTGTGCCTGCCGCAAAAACAGCTATGAAAACTGATGGAGAGAAAGAGATGAAAACAGTAAAGCTTTTAAAAAAATCCGTCTGCCTTATACTGCCGATTGCGTTGATTTTGGGCGGATGTGCCGGAAAAGCTCCGTCTGTGGATCAGTCAGCGCAAGACGGGAAGGAATCTCCGGCGGACATTGCAGATGGGACAACGACAGACTCATCGTTAGAAACACAAACAGATGCTTCAGGCGGCCGGGTTTCCGGACTCCCTTTTGATTTCCAGGTAAATCCGGAAAACTTTGAACTGACTATGGAAACCAGGGGAACGCTGCTGACCGTTTCACAGGGAGGTAAAGAGCGGGAGTATTCAGATTATCAGGAAAAAGACGGTACTGTCAGCTGGCGGTATCCCGGGGAAAGGACATCTGTCGCCATAACGCCGGCGGAGGACTATTTAAGCGTAACAATCACTTCGGAAACAGAGGAAGATAATACCTTTGTATGGCCGGAAATTTCAGGGGAAACCTATTATTTTCCCTTTGGAGAAGGAAAACGGGTGCCGGCAGGGGACGCGGTCTTTAGAGAATATCTGAACGGACAGGAATTTTCCGTGCTGGAACAGCTTTCCATGCCTTTCTGGATTACCTCGTCCGGAGAATTTTCCATTCTGTATATTGTGGAGGATCCCTTTCGGACGAACCTGCAGTTTTCTGCAGATCCCGCTATCACCTTCTCTGTTTCCCATGACTATCCGGCAATTGATAGGAGCAGATCCAGCAGTTACCGGATTTATCTGACCGGCCCGGATCCGGTAAGCGCAGCCAGGCTTTACAGGAATTACCGCATGGAACAGGGTGATTTTATGACACTGGAGCAGAAGGCGCAGAGCAATTCGGATATCCGTAAGCTTTATGGCGCTCCGTTCATTTATCTGTGGGGAGAATTCCTTATTTCCCCTGATGATATTGACTGGAAGGCTTTCCGGCAGGCGGCGGATTCTCCGCTGACAGTGTATCTTTCATCCTTTGCCGGCAGCCAGGAAAACGGTTCAGAATTTACAGCAGCGCTGGAAGAAATAAAAAAGCAGGATTATGTAGCTGAATATCAGAAAAATACAGTATGCAGTTATCTCAGCCAGCTGCTGAAAAGGGGAGATTTCTGGGATCCAGCTGTTTTTACACAGCATTCCCCGGCGATGACGCAGCTTTTGGCAAAAGGGTATGAAAATCTGACCGAAACAGAAAAAATTCAGGTGAAAAAAGAGGCATTGGCCGTTAACTGGCCGGAGATTTTTACCGACGCAAAGCAATGGACGGATTCCGGGACGACGGAGTTGCTTCAGGGACTGAAGGAGAGCGGCATTGACCGGGCCTGGATAGGCCTCAACAGCTGGGAGCAGGCGTACGCAAAACCGGAGCTTGTGGAGAAAGCCGCCGCGCAGGGGTATCTGATCGGAAGCTATGATTCCTATCACTCCATTCACGAACCGGGCAAAGAGCAGTGGATAACGGCGCAGTTTGAGGATACAGCTTTATATGAGGAAGCCACGATTACGGACAAAAATGGAGAAAAAGTGGGCGGCTTTCAGAATGTGGGGCGCAAACTGAATCCTGTTCTGGCTTTTCCTGCGGTGGAAGCACGCATGGAGGACATTATGTCGAATTCGCTTCCGTTTAATTCCTGGTTTATTGACTGTGATGCAACCGGGGAAATTTATGACGATTATTCACCATCCCACCCTGCAACCCAGGAAGAGGATCTGGCGGCCAGGCTGGAAAGGATGGCCTATATCCGGGATCAGTATCGTTTTGTAGTGGGATCTGAGGGCGGCAATGATTTTGCGGCTTCCACGATTGCCTTTGCCCATGGAATCGAACTGAAGACCTTTTCCTGGATGGACGATGACATGAAAAAGAATCGGGACAGTGAGTACTATATCGGAAAGTATTACAATCCCGCCGGCGGAGTTGCCGAACATTTTTCAAAAAGGATTCCGGTGAAAGATAAGTACTATACATTGTTCGTGGACCCCAGGTATGATATTCCACTGTACAAGCTGGTATACAACGATTCCGTTATCACAGGCTATCACTGGGACTGGTCCACCTTCAAAATCCAGGGGGCGACGGCGGACCGCATGGTAAGAGAGGTTCTGTACAATGTTCCGCCCCTGTACCACCTGGATGCGGCGGAGTGGAAGCGGTATCAGAAGGATATTGCCGCACATCACGCCGTGTGGTCAGAATTCAGCAGGAAGGCAGTGCTGCAGGAGATGACAGACTTCAAATATCTCACGCAGGACGGGGCGGTGCAGAAAACTGTTTACGGAGAAAACATTGCCGCGGTGGCCAACTTTGCAGAGGAAGCATATGAATATGAAGGAAATAGTATCCCGGGACATTCCGTATGGATACAGATGGACGGGAAAAGCATGATTTACACCCCTTCCCTCCAGTCCGGGAATGCATAAACGCTTATGATAACAGGAGAAGCAGAGCTTTTGATTTGGAGAATACATTGCGGTTAAACTTCAAACAGGGTATAATCAGAGAAAAGATGCATCTGGGAAATGCAACTGTAAAAGCATAGGATAGTTATGTAAAGGGAGTCAGTGAAAGACAGTCAGTGAAAGGCAGAAAGCGGGGATAAAATGGACAGACCATTGCCAATCGGAATCGAAGATTTTAAAAAACTGAGAGAAAACAACTTTTACTATGTGGATAAATCATTGCTGATAAAGGAACTGCTGGATAACAGAAGTGAAGTAAGCCTGTTTATGAGGCCGAGACGTTTTGGCAAGACATTAAGTTTAAGTATGCTCAGATATTATTTTGAGCAGATGCCCGTGAGCGATACGAATACAGATAATAATAACTTGTTCAAAGGGCTTAAGATTATGGAAGCCGGTGAAAAATATACGAAACATAAAGGTCGGTATCCGGTAGTTAACCTTTCTTTAAAGTCTGCAAAGCAGCCGGACTGGAATATGGCTTATGATGCAATGGTAAATGAAATTGCAAAGGAATTTGAACGCCATGACGATGTGCTTGAAAGTGCAAGGCTGCTGCCGGACGAAAAAGAACTTTTTTGCCGGATCAGAGGAAAAAAAGCAGCCAGAATTGATTATGCGATGGCAATGGAATTCCTTACCCGTTGTTTGAAAAAGGTTTATAGAAGAAATGTAATTGTCCTTCTGGACGAGTACGATGTTCCACTGGAAAATGCATATTTTAACGGATTTTATAAACAAATGACAGATTTCATCCGTTCCTTTTTTGAATCGGCGCTAAAAACCAATTCCAGCCTGGAATTTGCCGTAATCACTGGCTGCATAGTCTCGGCTAAAGCCGAGCCATTGGGAGAATCTCCGATTCTCCTGTGCAGGGGTAATGACTTCTGTCGAAGTCATTCGGAGAGTATATTTACCGGACTGAACAATCCGGAAATGATTTCAATCCTTAATGTAAATTATGCGGAGCATTTTGGTTTTACCCAGCCGGAAGTGGAACAGCTTTTGGAAGCCTATGGAATCAGTAACAAGAAAGGTGAAGTCAGGCGCTGGTATGATGGCTATGTATTTGGAAAGACAGAAGTATATAATCCGTGGAGCGTACTGAACTATACGAAAACGGCGGCTGTTGATAAGAATGCTTTTCCGAAGCCATACTGGGCGAATACTTCCTCCAACAGTATTGTCAGGGAACTGGTGGAACGTGCTGATGGCAGCGTAAGGCAGGAAATGGAAGCATTGATTGAGGGAGAAGTGATAGAAAAGCCGGTTCACGAAGAGATTACCTATGATGAAGTATATAAATCAGAAGAAAATCTGTGGAATTTTCTGTTTTTTACAGGATACCTGAAAAAAAAGGGTGAACGGTTTGACGGTGAAACTGTTTACCTGGAATTGGCGATTCCAAATACAGAAGTAAAGCTGATTTACAGAAATACGATAATGGACTGGTTTCAGGAAAGAATTAAAAAGACGGATTTCTCGGCTTTGTATCAGGCCGTCCTTGGGAAAAATGTGGCGGTTATGGAAAAAGAACTGTCCGGGAATCTGATGGAGACCATTAGTTTTTATGACTATAAGGAAGATTACTATCATGGTTTTCTTGGCGGGCTGTTGAAAATGATGGACGGATATATAATAAAGTCCAATCGGGAAAGCGGCCTGGGGAGAAGTGACCTGCTGCTGCTTTCCGCACCCTATGAGGGGAAGGCGATTATAATTGAAATAAAAATCGCAGATACCTATGCAGAGCTGGGAGCTAAAGCAAAAGAAGCATTGACTCAGATCGAAGACAGGCAATATGATGCTGAACTGAAACTGGAAGGCTATCATACCTTTATTCTGTATGGAATTGCTTTCTATAAAAAGCTTTGCAGAGTAGCCGTAAAAGAGTGATATGTCAGCCAAAATTCAGGGTATCCCCCATGCGTCTGCTTATGCATGGAGGATACCTGTTCATTACTTCACAGTTATTGCTAAAATCCATCCTGAATCGCCTGCGGCGATGGATTTTGGCACTTCTGAATCACTTCCTTACGGTCAGCGCGAAGCGCTGTCCTGCCGATTAGTTCCCCTGGAGGATACCTTCCTTATATTTGCCGGGAGTCGTTCCCTTGAGCTTCTTAAATATGCGGATAAATGCGTTGCTGTCCACAAAGCCGGTCATCTGCGCGATGTCCGCAATTTTTAAATCCGTTTCATTCAACAGGGAAACGGCGTTTGAAATCCGCACTTCATAAAGGTAGTCGATAACGCTTTTCTGATACTGCTCCCTGAATTTACGTGACAGGTAGGACGGGGTAATCTGAAAATGTTCGGCTATTGTATTCAGATTGATGTTAACATCAAAATAGTTATTGTCTATAAAGCGGCAGATATCCTTTCCCCATTGTCCATAGGAGGGATTTTTGCAGTTTTCCGCAATCTCCCGGCAGGCCGCCAGATAAGCGCGGCAGGTCTGGGAGAGCGCTTTGGGCAGAGACTGGGAAAAGAAGGACTCATCCAGGAAGCTTAAGGACTCCGGCTGCAGGCCGTAATGCGTCTGGCAGTATAGCCGGAGCTTGACAGTGGCCTGATAAAAGAAATAATAGCAGCTTTTGGCGTCGGCCCAGGAGAGTTCACATTTTTCGAGATTTTTTTCTATATCATTAAAATATTCGGTTATCTGCGCCTGATTACACGTGGTGACAAGATTTACAATATACTCGCTGGTGTTCAGCGGGATGGAGCCTATGATCTGTTTCTGGGGAATCGTCTCATAGAGACAGATCCTGCCCGTTTCAAACAGTCTCTGGTATTCCAGCGCGGTATCCGCCTGCAGGCAGGCTTCCGGTATCTTTTCCTGGGACTGCAGGCTGCTGATTCCGGCTTTCAGGGAAAGCTGGAAGGTATCCGACAAAAATCCTATCAGCCTTTCCGTGAGCTGTTCGATCTGTACAAGCGGACGGTCAAGCTGGCCGGAAACCGGAATCAGGACCGAAATCTTTCCTTTGCGGATTCCGAAATGGCTGTCAGGGAACTGTGGGGAAAGAAGCTCCTGGAATACATTTTCAATCGTAAAGGCGGTCAGTCCCGCCAGTCCCTCCGGTTCATTCAGGCTGCCTGTCCCTTCCACGGAAAGCAGCACGACGCAGACCGTGGGAAAGGAAAGGTTAAAGGAAAACTGTTCGGCAACCTGCTCCGGTATCTGGCTGAATTCTATTTCTCCGGAAAAGATTTTCTGGAGATAATTATTTTTCAGCATCATTTTTTGTCTGGCTATTTCATTCCGGTTCTCGGTAAGTATTTTCATGATCAGATGATATTCGTTTTGGGCCGGCCCCACAGATTCGTCCGTATCCCCTATAAATTGCAGGATCTGGGACACCGGCTCATAATTTTTACGGGAATAATACATGATTACCACAAGGCCTGTAAAAATACAGATCAAAATCGTAAGCAGCATGATTTCCAGCAGCCGGGTCATCTGGGCCTGGTAGTCCTTCTTTTCCGTAATGGATATGAGCGCCGTACCGGAAATCTGTAACGGATAATAATCTATAATGACCTTTCCCTGGTTTTTTGTCTCATAAAAGGACGCATCTGGCCGGTCTGTGAAGTAAGAGGCGATTTCCGCTATGGGCAGGGCGGAAAGGCTGTCGTCTTTGCTGCCGGCGGCCAGCAGAAGCTGTTCCTGATCCACCAAAGCAAAGGCGCAGGAATATTCCAGAAGAAGCCGGCTTTGCAGCCGGGTCAGCAGGCTTTTGTTGTCAATCTGGATGCACAGCACAGCCAGCGGCTTTCCTGTGATATCCGTCAGAAGGTTCTGGGCTATAACGATGAAGTTTTTCTCCCTGTTTGCATAGCATATGATACGGTTTTCCTGCAATGCGCTGCCGATCGCATCCCAGTCGCCGTCCGTCATGGTATTGCTTTTTGCTTCCATGGCAGGCAGCAGGGACTTTTCAAAAGTGGAAACAGGGTTTACGATATAACCGGAATCAGGAAAATACAGGTTGATTCGCTGGATGAGCGCATTGGATATCTGCATGGCCGCCAGATCCTTTTTCAGATAATAGCGGTCCATGACAGGCGTGGATCCAGGCGTGCTTTTGCTGTTGGCAAGAGCGACTACATATTTATTCAGCTGAATATGGGAGCCAAGCGTAATCGCATCACGGAATACGGAATTGATCTGCTCACCGGAATTTTCCAGCATCAGATGCTGGCTGGCAATGGTTCGTTCCTTTAAAGCATTATAGCTGTGAAAATAATAGAAGGAACAGATAATGATGGGAAGCAGCAGAACGCTGGCATAGGAAATTAGTGTTCTCCAGAATAAACCTGTTTTTTTCTTTTTAGAATCAGTCTGCCGCCTCATAAATCAATCACCCTTTTTATTATTATTACTGTAAAATAAGTATACCATAGGCTGTAAAAAAGCCAGTATTATTTTTCTAAACAAATATTATATTTCTGAAATATTGCGGCAGATACATATGAATTTCCTTTTTCCAAGATTTACGCAGCCGGTTTTCCGGGCTATGCTGTAACTGACATTAACCGAAGCGAGGCGCGCCGGTTCGGAGTGATTTTCAAAAAAACATCATTTCATAAAAAGGAAGGACAGTAATTATGAAGAAGAATTTTCCAAGCAAATTAGGAACTGCCGCGCTGGCAGCCCTGCTGACTTTTTCGTCCCTGTTCACAGGCTGCGGCAGCAGCGGACAGACTCAGGCGGATGCATCCGTTTCCAATAAAGAAGAAACCGGAAGCGCAGCGACATCGGGAGAAGAGACGCCTGTGCTCACAGTCTGGTCTTATTGGACAAATGGAGATCTGTATAATGACCAGGGAGACTGGGAGTACTGGCAGGCTATCGAGGAAGCCTGCAATGTAGATCTTCAGTTTGTTGACAGTTCAGGCGGCAAAGATGCTCTGTCGCTGCTAGCAGGTACAGATGATCTTCCGGATATTATTATTGAACTTGAACCGACGATTCCGGGCGGTGTGCAAAAGCTGCTGTTGGACGGCTCCATTATCCCTCTTAACGATCTTATGGATAATGGATACATGCCTAATTTTAAAGCATATTTGGAATCCGATCCGGAGGTTGACAAGCTATGCAGAAATAATGAGGGACTGTACGCATGGGCACCTATGATCAGAAAGCCGGATTCCCCGCTTGTTTTCAATGGAAATATGATTAGGCAGGACTGGCTGGATGAACTGGGGCTGCAGATGCCGGAAACTGTTCAGGAAATGGAAGATGTTCTGGTTGCCTTCAAGGATCAGAAGGGCTGCGATTCCGCATTTTCCTTTATTTATGGAAACTATAACATTATGGTCAACAGCTTCGGAATCAGAGAAGGGATGTATGTAGACGGTGATAATAAAGTGCATTTCGGGGCAATTGAGGATGAGTATCTGGATTTCCTGACTCTGTTTAACCGCTGGATGAACATGGGAATCCTGGATCCTGATGCCTTTACCCAGGATACGGACGCTTTTTTTGCCAAAATTTCCAGCGGAAGAACAGGGCTTGTATGGGGCTATACCGGCGGAACTCTTGGAAAGATACAGACCATACAGGAAGAAAACAAGGAAATGAATTATCAGCCCACCCCCAACCCTGTTTTAAATAAGGGAGATAAATTCATTGTTGACCAGAGCAGCTACCGGATCAATAATATCGGCGGTGCGATTTCCGCAACCTGTTCCAACCCGGAGGCTGCGGCCCGCGTGCTTGACTATACCTATGGCGAAGAGGGAAATATGCTGGCCAATTACGGCAAGGAAGGCGTGACCTATGAAATGGTTGACGGCAAACCGGTATTTACGGACTTTGTCCTTCATAATCCGGACGGGCTGTCCATTGAAAAAGCGCTCTCCATTTATGCCGGCTGCAATAACAAGCCCTTCCTGGTGGAAAAGGATTATATGCTGGGCGGATATGCTTATGACGTGCAGAAAAAATCCCTGGAAGTCTGGGCAACTCCCGATGCCACAGTGAAGGATATGCCCCCTGCAACCATGACGGATGCGGAGCTGCAGGAATATAACTCCATCATGACTGATATTCAGACCTATCTGGATGAATTCAAGCTGAAATTCATCCTGGGCACGGAGCCTCTGGAGAATTTCCCTGAATTTGTGGAAAATATCAGGAACATGAATATTGAAAGGGCGATAGAAATCAGACAGGCGGAATATGACAGGTACCTGGCAAGATAATTGATACCGGCAGGCCCGGGCTTTGGGAAAAGCTGCGGGCCTGTTTGAAAGAAGGAGTCTTTATGAAAAAGGACAGTTATGCTGCCAGGCTCTGGCAGAATGTAAAAAGACATAAGGGACTGTATCTTATGATATTGCCGATTGTGGCCTATTACCTTGTGTTCTGCTATTACCCCATGTACGGAGCGCAGATCGCTTTCCGTGACTATACCCCCAAGCTGGGAGTGCTTCACAGCCCATGGGCCGGCCTGAAGCATTTTGCGGAATTTTTCAAAAGCGTGTATTTTGAACGTCTGATCCGCAATACCCTGAGCATTAATCTGAAAAATCTTCTTTTCGGCTTCCCTGCGCCGATTCTGCTGGCGCTGCTTTTAAATGAAGTGCGCAGCCAGGGATATAAAAAATTTGTGCAGACGGTGAGCTATATGCCGCATTTTATTTCCACGGTGGTAATTGCCGGAATGGTTCTTCAGTTTACGGCTACGGACGGCTTCCTGACACAGCTGATGACGTTATTTGGCTATCCCAAACAAAATCTGATGATGAACCCTTCCTTTTTCCAGCCCATTTATGTAATTTCCGATATATGGCAGGGGATCGGCTGGGGCTCCATCATATATATTGCAGCGATAGCGGGGATTAATTCGGAATTGTATGAAGCGGCGAGAATGGATGGAGCGGGACGGTGGAAACAGATGATACATGTGACGCTGCCGGGCATCCTTCCCACGATCATCACCATGTTTATCCTGAGAGTGGGGAATATGATGAATCTTGGCTTTGAAAAGATCATTTTGCTTTATAATTCCTCAATTTATGAGACTGCGGATGTAATTTCCACGTATGTTTACCGGAAGGGGCTTGTGGATCAAAGCTACAGCTTTTCCACAGCAGTGGGACTGTTTAATTCTGTCATCAACCTTACATTGCTTTTTATTGCAAATAAACTCTGTAAAAGGTTGACAGAACATAGCTTATGGTAGGAGTATATATATGAAAAAAAGAAATCTGGGTGAAGGGGTATTCCAGATATGCAATGGCCTTGTGCTGCTGCTTGTCTCGCTTGTGACGCTGTATCCCTTTTTATATGTCATTTTTGCTTCCTTCAGCGATCCTCTGAAGCTGATGGGCAATTCAAGCCTGCTGCTTAAGCCGCTGGGATTTTCGCTTGGCGCTTATAAGAAGGTATTTTTAAATCCTTCCATTTACAGCGGCTACATGAATACGGTTTTTTATGTGACCGTGGGAACGCTGGTTAATATCCTGGCGACCTGCATGGCGGCCTATGTGCTGTCAAGAAAGCAGTTTATGCTGCGCCGCGTGCTTACTATCATGTTTATTTTTACCATGTATTTCAGCGGCGGGCTGATTCCCGGCTATCTGCTGATTAAGGATCTGGGAATGATAAACAGCAGGCTTTCCCTGATTCTGCCCGGCGCTGTCAGCACCTTTAACCTGATGATTATGATAACGGGGTTTGAGGGGATTCCGGAATCGCTGGAGGAATCGGCGCGCATTGACGGAGCCGGGGACTGGACTATTCTGTTTCGGATCATCATGCCGCTGGCCAAGCCCACAATTATGGTAATCCTGCTGTATTATGCGGTAGGACACTGGAATGCCTGGTTCCACGCCATGATATATCTGCGGGATGCGGACAAAATGCCGCTGCAGATTTTCCTCAGGGATATTCTCACCAGAAGCCAGCTGGGAGCCATGACCGGGCAGACAGATGTGGAGGATGTGGGGCAGACGATAAAATATGCGACGATTATTGTTTCCACGGTGCCCATACTCTGCGTGTATCCGTTCATCCAGAAGCATTTTGTAAAGGGCGTCATGATCGGGGCTGTCAAAGAATAGCGGTTCTGCAGTTACTTTAAAAATAACAGTTCTGCAGTTACGTTAAAGAGTAAGAAAAGGAGGCTGTACGGATGGTACGGACATTTGCAACACACAGAATCAGGAAAACACAGGAGTTGTCCTCCTGTCTGTGGGATTTTGAAACGCTGCCTGAAGAGGGAGGAACGGTTGGAGAGACAGCCGGGGGGAAAGAGACTGCCCCGGGTAAGGGGACGGCTCCGGTTAAAATGAAAACCGCAGTTCCGGGCTGCTGGGAGAACTGCCCGGATACGTTAACCTACCGGGGAAAGGCTGTTTATGAAAGAAGATTTGCCTGCGAAGGCAACATACGCCTGGAATTTAAGGGGGTCAGCCATACGGCACAGGTATATCTTGATGATATGCGGATAGCGGAGCATTACAATGCCTATACCCCGTTTTCGGCAGTGGTAAAGGAGCTTCCGGCGGGGGAACATACGCTGAGAGTCTACGTTGACAATTCCTTCGGCCCGGATTCGGCGCTGCATGTGCCCAATGATTACCAGACCTACGGAGGAATTACCCGTCCGGTGGTTCTGGAGGAGCTGAAGGATGCGTACCTTACGAAGCTGCATTTTACTCCCCTGCGCAGGGACGGGCAGTGGTATTTCGTGATAAAAGGAGAAGTAAAAAATTTATCCGCGGCGCCTTTTGAGGGCAGGATCCTGCTTTCCCTTGGGGAAGAGACGGTGGCGGAGGCTGCTGTGCGGGCAGAAGGAAACGGCGTATGCGGATTTGAAACGGAGGAAACACTTTTCCCGCAGGCGCAGGAGTGGTGTCCGGAAAATCCCGTATTATATCTGCTGAATGCGGTTCTGCTGGATGCGCAGGGCCGGGAAACGGACGATCTCATTGATCGGGCAGGCTTCCGTGAGGTCCGTATTGAGGGGAAGGATATCCTGCTGAACGGACGGAAGCTCAGGATTAAGGGCTTCTGCCGCCATGAGGATCATCCCCAGTTTGGCTGCGCCCTCCCTTTTGCGGCCATGCAGCAGGATTTGCTGCTCATGAAGGATATGGGAGCCAATTCCGTGCGTACCTCTCATTATCCCAATGATGAAATTTTCCTGGATCTGTGCGATGAAACAGGCATGCTTGTATGGGAAGAGAACCATGCGAGAGGGCTTTCAGAGGAAAACATGCGAAATCCCAACTTCGAACGGCAATGCGAGGACTGTATCCGGGAAATGATTGAGGCGCATTACAACCATCCTTCCATTTATATCTGGGGGATTCTGAATGAATGCGCAAGCCATACGGAGTATGGAAAGGAATGCTATCGTAAGCAGTATGAGCTGATCCGCCAGCTGGATCAGAGCCGGCCGCGCTCCTCTGCAAGCTGTCAGTTTAAAACGGATATCTGTTTCGGACTGCCTGAGGTGGTATCCTATAACATTTATCCCTTATGGTATCATGACACGCCTGTACAGGACTACCTGAAAGGCCTTTATGACTGGGTCCAGGAGGAATCGGAAGGCGCAGGAAAGCCGTTTTTGATAACGGAGACGGGCGCGGGCGCCATCTATGGCTGCCGCACACCTTCCCGGGTAAAATGGTCTGAGGAATACCAGGCTTATGCCATTGAAAAACAGCTGGAGGCGGTTTTCGGGCAGGAGGGCTGCAGCGGCGTTTATCTCTGGCAGTTCTGCGACTGCAACGTGTGTGACAGCTGGTTCGGCGGCCGGCCGAGAACCATGAATAATAAGGGAATTGTGGATGAATACAGACGGCCGAAGCTGGCTTATGAGACGGTTAAGAGAATGTTTGGCAGTGTGGATACGTATTTCTGACAATAGAGAAAAAAGATAAGGTTCTGTTGCAGATATTTTCGGGATGAACAGATGGATATTGTCCCGGAAGAAGCAGGGCAAAAAAGCAAGACGAAAGCAGCAGGGCGGACACAAAAAGAAACGGCGTGAAATATGCCGTTTCTTTTTGCGGTATGGGCAATATGGAGCATGACGCCGCAGCTTTTTTATACGGCGTCCGAAGCATTGGTGTGTTTGAAAATTGCTTTCAGGCACCGCAATATCAGTATTCCTCCATAAATTTTTGTAGGGCGTCTGCCAGCTTTCCTACATGAATCTCATCCACAAACGAATGGTGTGCCTGGACAGAGAAGGGCAGCAGGATTCTGCCGTCTCTTTCAAAATATTTTCCCCAGTCAAACAAAGGCGTGGCGTTTTCCTTTTTCCCGGAATTGGTGTGGGAAATATGGGTATAAGATATCCAGGGCATGGGGGAGCACTGAAACACATCATTTCCCAGCGGCCCGGTGAAATATTCCTTTTGATCGGCGGCGGTCCTGGCGGCCAGCGCCACATATTCCTCCAGGCTGTCTGTGAGAGCTACATTTACCACCTTAAAAAGCTCCGTTTCCCGGTTAAGATAGGTGAAAGCGGTGTCGATTTTGTCGAATAAAACCACCTTGCCATCCAGGAAGCGGTAGCGGAATTCTTCAATTGTATTTGCACAGCTGCAAGCTGCATAAACCATAGCCAGGGTAAAGGATAATTTCCGCTCTTTGATTTTTTTGAGAAAACCGGTAATATCCAGCTCAAAGGTTACGCAGAATGCGGGTTCTGTGCTGTTTCTGAAAACCACGCAGTGAACGGCCCGTTTCCAGTTTGTTTCATCGATTACCTGATACTGATTTGCCATGGGATACCTCCGGTTGGATTTTGTTTTTATGTTGTTTTGCCCGCCGGGACGGCTTGTTATTCGTTGTCCCTGATTACTTGGCAAGGGGAGCCGTAGGCTATCGTATTTGACGGGATGTCTTTGGTAACCACGCTTCCCGCGCCGATGACAACATTGTCGCCGATGGTAACGCCCGGAAGGATAATGGCCCCACCGCCGATCCATACGTTATTTCCAATGATAACCGGCGCTGTCCGGGTCTTGCAGAATTCAAAGGAGCCGTCAGCCTTTTGCTCGCCGAATCTTTCCCTGGCGCTGGTTGGATGGAAGGCTGTGTAAATCTGGACGTTCGGCGCGATGAGGGCGTTGTCGCCGACGATAATTTTATTGGAGTCCAGGAAGGTGCAGTTTAAATTCACCTCGCAGTTGTTTCCAAAATAAATGTTGTTTCCGTAATCCACATAAAAAGGAGCGGTAATCCACAGGTTTTTTCCGCGGCCGCCAAGCAGTTCCGATAAAATCCTATCCTTTTCTTCCGCATCCCGGGTATCGGTGAGATTGTAGTCACGCATGAGATTTTTGGCCTTGTGCCATTGGTTTAACAATTCGCTGTCCCCGCAGTCATACAGCTCTCCGGCCAGCATTTTTTCTCGTTCTGTCATAGAAATTCTCTCTATACTTTC
>OHHV01000368.1_pt1 | contig 19292 bp, 15 predicted proteins | sample 1568141 | NCBI WGS metagenome assembly OHHV01 (sample SAMEA3879589, study PRJEB24766) | human gut metagenome | biome: human-associated habitat; feature: feces | place: USA | collected 1985/1987
ACCGTGAGAAAACGTGGTGGCAGCAGGCATCCGCCCCTCGCCGAAGGCGACTTATCATGGGTGGATGCAGTAACAGTTCGGCCGAAGGCTGAACTGTTACTTTCTTGAACTGCCGGAAGGAAAAAATGATTGCCCGCCCTTTGCATTTGTGATACAATTAATCGATTATGGGAAAGGATGTGCAGATGAAAATGAAGGCATTTTTGATACTGGAAGACGGCACGGTATTTGAAGGAATTCATATCGGGGCCGAAAAAGAGATAATCAGTGAAATCGTATTTAACACATCGATGGCCGGTTATCTGGAAGTGTTGACAGATCCCTCTTATGCAGGACAGGCCGTATGTATGACGTACCCGCTGATTGGTAATTACGGCGTATGCAGGGAAGATTGCGAATCAAGAAGACCCTGGCCGGACGGCTTTATCGTAAGAGAACTGTCCAGAATGCCAAGTAATTTCCGCTCCGACTGTACGATCCAGGAATACCTGGAGATACACGGCGTGCCTGGAATTGCAGGCATTGACACCAGAGCGCTGACGAAAATCCTGAGAGAAAAAGGAACCATGAACGGCATGATAACCACCAACGCAGATTACTGCCTGGAAAAAATCCTGCCGCGGCTGGCAGAATACACCACTGGCAAGGTGGTGGAAAAGGTAACCTGCGAGGCCAAATACGAAATCAGGGGCGTGAAGGATCTGGCTGATAACGGCCCGCTTTCCGGAAGCGCCGTATTTAATAAGGAAGACTTCCTTTCCGGGAAGAAAGAAAAGAAGCCCTCCCTGGTAAAAGAACTGAGCGGAGCCGGCAAAAGGGTGGCCCTGCTGGATCTGGGAGCCAAGGATAACATCGCCCGCTCCCTCGCCATGAGAGGCTGCGACGTCACCGTGTATCCGGCGCTTACAAGCGCGGAGGAAATCATTGCGGACCGGCCGGACGGCATCATGCTTTCCAACGGCCCCGGAGACCCCAAAGAATGTGAAAGCATCATCGCTGAAATCAGAAAGCTGTATGAAACGGACATCCCGATCTTTGCCATCTGCCTGGGGCACCAGCTCATGGCCCTGGCTACGGGAGCCGATACCTTTAAGATGAAATACGGCCACAGGGGCGGTAACCATCCGGTAAAGGATCTGTCCACCGGAAGAGTGTATATCTCCTCCCAGAACCACGGCTATGTTGTGGATATGGACAAGCTTGACAGCAAAGTGGCAGTTCCTGCTTTTATCAATGTCAACGACGGAACAAACGAGGGCTTAAGCTATACGGGAAAAAATATTTTCACCGTGCAGTTCCATCCCGAGGCCTGCCCGGGGCCTCAGGATTCCGGCTACCTGTTTGACCGGTTTTTTACGATGATGAATGGAGGAATGTAAGATGCCAAAGGATCCCAATGTAAAAAAAGTACTTGTGATCGGTTCCGGCCCGATCGTCATCGGCCAGGCCGCAGAATTTGACTATGCGGGAACACAGGCGTGCCGTTCCTTAAAGGAAGAGGGCGTGGAGGTGGTGCTTGTCAACTCCAACCCCGCAACCATCATGACGGACAGGGATATCGCGGACAGGGTTTATATCGAGCCTCTGACCGTAAAAGTTCTGGAACAGCTCATTGAAAAAGAAAAGCCGGACAGCCTTCTCCCCACCCTGGGCGGCCAGGCCGGCCTGAATCTGGGAATGGAGCTGGACGAATCCGGCTTCTTGGCGGCCCACAATGTGAAGCTGCTGGGCACCACCTCCCAGACCATCCGCAAGGCGGAGGACAGACAGGAATTCAAGGACACCATGGAAAAAATCGGCGAGCCCTGCGCTCCCTCCCTGGTGGTAAGAAATATCGAAGACGGCGTGGCTTTTGCCAGGAAAATCGGCTATCCCGTAGTGCTTCGCCCGGCCTATACCCTGGGCGGTTCCGGCGGCGGCATCGCCCACAGCCAGATGGAGCTGGAAGAGATTCTGGCAAACGGCCTGCGGCTTTCCCGCGTGGGCGAGGTTTTAGTGGAACGCTGCATTGCCGGCTGGAAGGAAATCGAATACGAGGTAATGCGTGACAGCGCCGGAAACTGCATCACTGTCTGCAACATGGAAAACATCGATCCGGTAGGCGTGCATACCGGCGACAGTATCGTTGTCGCCCCTTCCCAGACCCTGAGCGACAAGGAATACCAGATGCTCAGAAGCGCCGCCCTGAATATTATTGATGAGCTGCAGATCACAGGCGGCTGCAACGTCCAGTTTGCCCTGCATCCTGTGAGCTTTGAATACTGCGTGATCGAGGTCAACCCCCGTGTCAGCCGTTCTTCCGCGCTGGCAAGCAAGGCTACAGGTTATCCTATCGCCAAGGTGGCGGCTAAGATTGCCCTGGGCTACACGCTGGATGAAATCAAAAACGCAATTACCGGAAAGACCTACGCAAGCTTTGAACCCGCACTGGACTACTGTGTGGTGAAGCTGCCCCGTCTGCCCTTTGATAAGTTTATTACGGCAAAAAGGACGCTGACCACCCAGATGAAGGCGACCGGAGAGGTTATGAGTATTGCAAATAACTTTGAAGGCGCGCTGATGAAGGCCATCCGTTCCCTGGAACAGCATGTGGACTGCCTGCTGAGCTATGATTTTTCAGAGCTTACGGCGGAAGAACTGAAGGAACGCCTGAAAAAAGTGGATGATCAGAGAATTTATGTCATTGCCGAAGCCATTCGCAAGGGCATCGACTATGATACGATTCATGAAATCACCATGGTGGATCACTGGTTCATCGATAAAATAGCCATACTTGTGGAAATGGAACAGGCCCTTCAAACGCAGCCGCTCACGGTACAGCTGCTGCGCGAAGCGAAGCGCATTGAATTCCCGGACAATGTAATCAGCCGCCTCACCGGCCTGCCGGAAGCCGAAATCAAGCAGATGCGCTATGACAACGGCATCGTCGCTTCCTATAAAATGGTGGATACCTGCGCCGCGGAATTTGCAGCCAGCACACCTTATTACTATTCCGTTTACGGCGGGGAAAATGAAGCGGTGGAAACAAAGCCCCTGAAAAAGGTCCTGGTCCTGGGCTCCGGCCCGATACGAATCGGACAGGGCATCGAGTTCGATTACTGCTCCGTACATGCCACCTGGGCTTTTTCCAGGGAAGGCTATGAGACCGTGATTATCAACAACAACCCGGAGACGGTCAGCACCGACTTCGATATTGCGGATAAGCTGTATTTTGAACCCCTCACACCGGAGGATGTGGAAAATGTGGTAAACATCGAGCATCCAGACGGCGCGGTGGTGCAGTTCGGCGGGCAGACTGCCATCAAGCTCACGGAAAGCCTGATGAAAATGGGAGTTCCCATTCTGGGAACCAGCGCGGAAAACGTGGACGCCGCAGAGGACAGGGAGCTGTTTGACAAGATTCTGGAAGAATGCGAAATCCCCAGACCCTCCGGCGGCACCGTGTATACGGCGGAGGAAGCCAAGGCTGTTGCCAACAAGCTGGGCTATCCGGTTCTGGTGCGCCCTTCCTATGTACTGGGCGGACAGGGCATGCAGATTGCCATTTCCGATACGGAAATTGAAGAATTTATGGAAATCATCAACCGGATTGCCCAGGATCATCCCATCCTTGTGGATAAGTATCTGCAGGGCAAGGAGTTGGAGGTGGATGCGGTCTGTGACGGCACCGACATCCTGATCCCCGGCATCATGGAGCATATCGAACGTGCAGGCGTCCACTCCGGCGACAGTATTTCCGTATACCCGGCCCAGACCATCAGTGAAAAGGTAAAGGCCACCATTGCCGAATATACAAGAAGGCTGGCAAAATCCCTTCATGTAATCGGCCTGATTAATATCCAGTTCATCGTGGTGGGCGAAGATGTTTATGTGATTGAAGTGAATCCCCGTTCCTCCAGGACGGTGCCCTATATCAGCAAGGTGACGGGAATTCCCATCGTGGATCTGGCTACCGAGGTCATTATTGGCAAGAAAATCCGTGACCTGGGCTATGAACCCGGGCTCCAGCCGGAGGCAGGCTATGTGGCAATCAAGATGCCCGTATTCTCCTTTGAAAAAATCCGCGGCGCGGAAATCAGCCTTGGGCCGGAAATGAAATCCACAGGCGAATGCCTTGGCATTGCCAAAACCTTTAACGAAGCGCTTTACAAAGCCTTCCTGGGCGCGGGCGTGGATCTGCCCAGGCATAAGCAGATGATCATCACGGTAAAGGATGCGGACAAGGGAGAGGCAATCGAAATCGCCCGCCGTTTTGAAAAGCTGGGCTACATCATCTACGCCACCAGAAGCACTGCCGCGGCGCTGAGAGAAGCCGGCGTCAAGGCCCGTCAGGTCAATAAGATCAACCAGGAATCCCCTACGGTGATGGACCTTATCCTGGGACACCGAATCGACCTGGTTATCGACACGCCCACCCAGGGCCGGGATAAATCCAGGGACGGCTTCCTGATCAGAAGAACCGCCATAGAAACGGGCGTCAACTGCCTGACCAGCCTGGATACCGCAAGGGCGCTTGTGGGAAGTCTGGAAACAAAGAGCAATGAATTATCGTTAATAGATATCGCAAAACTATAAAACAGGTGAAATGAATAAAGTAAATTATCAGAAGCAGCTGGATGAGCTCCTCCGGCAGCTTCCGGAAAAAGAATCGAAAAAAAAGCTTCTTCTGCATAGCTGCTGCGCCCCCTGCAGCAGCTATGTGCTGGAATATTTAAGACAATATTTCGACATCACCGTCCTGTACTATAATCCCAATATTACGGAGCGTGAGGAATATGAAAAGCGCGCGGCGGAACAGAAGCGCCTGATTCGGGAAATGAATGAAGAAGCGGACGGAGACTGCAAAAACCGTATTCTGGCGGAAGAGGGCCGTTACGATCCGGAGCGTTTTTTCGCGGCGGCAAAAGGCCTGGAGCTGGTGCCGGAGGGCGGGGAACGCTGCTTTAAGTGTTATGAAATCCGCCTGCGGGAGGCTGCACGGATTGCCAGAGAGCAGGGCTTTGACTATTTTACAACCACCCTTACCATCAGCCCTTTAAAAAATGCGGACAAGCTCAATGAGATTGGAAACAGACTGGCAGAAGAGTACGGCGTCGCCTTCCTTCCCTCGGATTTCAAGAAAAAGAACGGATATAAACGCTCCGTGGAGCTTTCGGAAAAATACGGATTATACCGCCAGGACTACTGCGGGTGTGTTTTTTCAAAGGCGGAGCGTGAAAGAAGCAAAGGTTCGGGTTCCTGAGCTGTTTTAGAAGAAGTCAAGGATCAGGTGCATGGGCTGCTATGGAAAAAAGTAAAGATTCAGTGTCTGAATTACTATGAAAAAGCAGCGGTTCAGGTGTCTGGGCCATTATAAAAATGAAAAGCAACTGTGAAGAAGCGGAACAGTTGCAAAGATAAATGTGCAGAGGAGATCAGCCATGAAAAAGATTTTGGATGCCATTTCAGAGGAAATGAGAAAGGCGTTTGCGGAGGCCGGCTATGACGAGGAACTGGGAAAGGTAAGCCTTTCCAACCGTCCGGACCTTTGTGAATACCAGTGCAACGGCGCTATGGCAGGCGCCAAGAAATATCACAAAGCGCCGATTATGATAGCCGGCGAGGTGGCCGAAAAGCTGAAGGACAGCGCCGTATTTTCAGAAGTGAACGCGGTGGCGCCGGGCTTTCTGAACCTGAAGGTTTCCGACGTATTTTTATGTGACTACCTTAAAGGGATGGAAGCGGCGGATAAATTCGGCCTGGAAACTCCTGAGGAAGAAAAGACCGTTATCGTGGATTACGGCGGACCGAATGTGGCAAAGCCCCTCCATGTGGGACATCTTCGTTCAGCGGTAATCGGGGAAAGCGTCAAGAGAATTGCCCGTTATGCAGGCTACAAGGTTATCGGAGACATCCACCTGGGAGACTGGGGACTGCAGATGGGGCTTATCATAACGGAGCTGCAGGAGAGAAAGCCGGAGCTGCCTTATTTTGACGAAAGCTTCACCGGGGAATATCCCAAGGAGGCTCCCTTTACCATTTCCGAGCTGGAGGAAATTTATCCCACGGCCAGCGGCAAATCCAAAGAGGATCCCGCTTATAAGGAAAAAGCCATGGAGAATACATTTAAGCTGCAGAACGGCGTAAGAGGACACCGCGCCCTGTGGGATCATATCATCAGCGTATCCGTGGCGGATATGAAGCGCAACTATGAAAAGCTGAATGTGGAATTCGATCTCTGGAACGGGGAATCTACCGTACAGTATCTGCTTGCGGATATGGTGGACGACCACCACCGAAAGGGAATGCCTGTCGGCAAAGTCCTTTATCAGCGATATATCGCCGTAATCGTTGGCGTAGGCGTTGTCTTTGGAAGCGGTGCGTATCTTTTGCAGCGTATCAATGACAATGAGCCTGCTGTCGGGATATACTTTCAGATAGTCCTCAAGCTGTACCATCAGACCGTCCGAGAGCTTGCAGCTCGCCACGGCGAAATGGAGCTTCCTGTTTGCTTCATCGGTCAGACGGAATAATCTGTCCTGTATGCGGAAAAAGGTATCCTCCAGACAGAGGTACAGCACATCGCCCTCCTTTGTCGGCATGTCCCACAGGGGAAGCCCCTGCGACACGCAAAGGCAGAGCTTGAGCATGAGCCAGCTCTTACCGATTTTCTGTGAGCCGCAGAACAGCGACAAGCCCGTGGGGATAAGACCGTCCACCACAAAGGACGGCTTTTCAAGCGGCTCATAAAGGAGCGTTTCCGCTTCCACCAGATTCAGCTTCTGCATAGGCTTCCTCCTTTCGGCATTTTCGTTTGGTTTTACTGCACATAGGCATGACCTCCTTGAATAGATTTACCCCTGCAATGAAGCAAGGGTATGTAACACAGCCAGTCCATACAGTTCCACGCTTTTTCAAAGCGGCGTTTTCTCTGTCAGTGCTATGCACGGATTGAGCAACGGGCAGGCTCATATCGTGGCTCTGCTGTCCGTTGCGGCAGGTATCCCTCTGGCGGCTGCTATGGAATTTTCAAGGAGCAAATCTATCGCTATCGTTTTGCGGCAATCAAAAAGGGCGGGAGGTTTTGACCTCTCACCCAACAGCCCATAGGGGGATATGTTTTTAGACATGGTATTCTGATTTTTTGAAAAAGCAAAAGCACCTGCCGCTTAACCGCTTTTCTCGGTCAGTAACAAGTGCTTGTTGCAAGTTTGGTATTCAGTTCGTAAAAGGGGCGTATCTGCCCGTGTTCTCAAATGGAAATTGACCTCAGAAATACTTCCTGCAGTTCCTGTTACCTGCAGCGGCTGGTGGATATAGATGGTTCCTGTGCCAATACTGTTTCCTTTCTCATCTGTTACTGTGGCAGTATCTCCAAGGCCCACTCCGCTGTCCGTCATAGTAATGGTACATCCATCATCAGATACCTTTTCTACTGTTCCTTCTATCTGCGTTCCGGAAGACAGAGTTACAGTCACCGTATCTTCTTCTGATGGAACGGTAGCAGGATCTGCCAGATCCACAGCCATTTTTCCGTCTGCAGAAAGAACAAGAAGTGCTCCATGCTCCAGCATACAGGAGGTTATATCTTCTCCCTGGCCTATATATATTTTTTTCATACGACCGTCTATAGAAGCAGAAATGGTCTCCTCATCTGTATCCTCCTGTAAGTCTGCAATCTGTTCGTCCAGCGCTTCGATTTTTTCCTGTACCTCTTCCATTGCCTCATAAACAGAAGAAGAATCTACTTCTGCCAGCACATCCCCGCTGGAAACGTGATCGCCGCTTTCTACCTTTACCTCTGAAATAGTGATTCCTGAGGGAATCTTCAGGGAAACCGGAGTGTCTGCTTCCAGATTTCCCGTTCCCACGATTGTATTTGATATGGAGCTGATTTCTGCCGTCGCCTTTGTTGCCTGTACTGTTTTTTCAGGTGCAGACGGTCTCTTTCCGGACTGATATCTCCAGTATACCCCGCCGGCTGCCACAGATACAGTAAGGACAACTGCTGTGCCTATGACAATCTTCTTTTTTCCGGAAACCTTTCTTTTTCTGAAAAAGCTTCCGTTTTCACTTCTTTCCTTTCTGAGTTTCATCATTGTCCTCCTGCTGATTTTTTTACTTTTACAGTTTTTCCGGATTTTTTGTTTCACAGGCTCTCCATTCCACTGTGGAGGATGCTCCGGAACAGTCTGCACTATCTTCATAAACCACTGTAGTCACTACATGGTCACTGTCGTCCTCTGCATAAACAGCTCCATCTGTTCTCTGAATGATCACTGCTTTGCCTTCTTCACCTGTGATTATCCTTTCAGAGATCTAGACTTCGCCTTCTGTCTCAGCATCGTCCGCCTCATTGTCATCTGTTTCAGCGTTGTCCGTCTCAGTATCGGCTGTTTCAGTGTCGGCTGTCTCAGTGCCATCAGTATATGCGGTCTCTGCCTGATATTCTTCCGACCGCTGTGACTGGTCATCTCCCGGCTGCCCCATATCTCCTTCCATGATGCTGACTGATTCTGCATTTCCATCCTCATCCAAAATAATAACTGCCATGTCGCCTTCTTTTAGATCTGACCAGACGATTTCTTCTCCTGCTTCCTGAGCCGGAGCTTCTCCCTCCGGTTTTTCCGGCTGTTCCGATGTTCCACCGTTTTCCGATACTTCTTCCGGCTGTTCCGAAGCCCCGCCATTTTCCGGTGCTTCCCCTTCAGGCATCTCCGGCGCTTCTCCGCCAGGCTGTCCCATAGTCTGTTTTCGGATCACCGTATTTTCTGTAAGAGCAATAGTCTGTTCTTCTCCTGTCTCTTCTGTGCCGGAATTTTCTTTTCCATCTTCTGTTCCATTTACCGGAGCAGATTCTACAGAAATTGTAATGGAGTCCTCAGATACCGAAACAATCTTACCGAAAATCTGATTTTCTTTATTTTGTTCTTCCGTTTTTCCTGTTTTCCCGTCCGTTTTCTCATCATCGCCTTCTGCTGCTGTATTTTCTGCTGCTGTATTTTCTGCTGCTGTGTCTTCGATTTCGCTTCCCTGCTGTTTTGCCGCCTGCGTCTCTGTATTACTTCCGCAGCCGGTAACTGCTGCCATACACAAAAACATTCCTGTCAATATTGCTGCCTGTCTGTTTTTCATAATAAAACTCCCTTCATTTTAGAGATTCTTCTCACCGAAAATCATCTCTGTTTCCTGTAACAATTTCCAAGTATAGGGGACTTACCTTAATTAAACTTAAAAAACCCTGTGAAAATTTTGTGTAATCTCAAAATCCTCACAGGGTTCTATGTTATTTTATTATGAAGTTTTTTCATTAATGTCTCTGTTCTTTATTTCCAAACAGCTCGCAAATCTGCATGCAAAGGATGGCTCCTGGTTTCCCGCATACAGATAAGAACTGTCTCCCAGGCGAATCCCCCGAAAATATGCAATCCCCTGTTCCCTTTCTTCAGTAACAACCTTTGTAGCTGAGGTGGGAACAAGCGCAGGGCTGTGCGCTGTTTTTGCCAGAAGCTATGCCTCTTTTCTTCCTTTTTCTGACAGTGTATTATTTCCATAATCTGGATCTCCATGTCGGATAAAACGTATTTTCATAAGATCATTCTCCTTGTATTCCGGTTTTCTTTATCAAAATATTCCGGACACTCTGTCAAATATATTCGCCGTTTTTTCCAGACGCATCAAAACAGATCTGCTCATGCATTGGCAGAAATATTCAATGCTTTCAAAAATCCTAAACATTATGGCCTGCACCTGTTTTCTCTTATAGCTTCTCATAAACTGTTGGGCTTTGGTATTCGTGCCAGATCCTCTGGAACTGTGCAGGAACCACAGATGGTTCTGCAGATATTTCTCCATGCTCAGGAATAAATTATACTCATCCCTGTAATATTTCTGAATGTCAGACCAGATTTGAATCCAGCTTTTTCAGATCACTGTATGTAGTCCCTGTCCCCAGCTGGATCCCGTTTCTTTTTGCCAGCTCATGAACCGTTACCATTTCATATCCCTGCTTTTTTAACTGGGGGATCAGGATCTCTGCCGCATCCACAGTGGTGCTGAAAATATCATGCATAAGAATAATGGATCCGTCCTCCACCTGAGAAAGCGTGGTATCTACAATCTTCTGAGGATCCTGGCTCTCCCAGTCCAGTGTGTCAATGGACCACAGGATCATAGGAGTTCCCACCGTTTCTTTTACAGATGAATTCACAGAGCCATAGGGCGGGCGCACCACAGTAGCCCCATGACCGGTAAGCTCTGTCAAAAGCTCATCCACTCCTGCGATCTCAGCCGACATATCTTCCGGCGCCAGTGTGGCAAGATCTGTATGAGAATAGGTATGATTTCCCAGTTCGCATCCCAGAGTTTCCATCCTCTTTACCTGGTCGGAAAAATATTCAATTTCCTTCCCAACCATAAAAAAAGTGGCTTTGGCATTATTAGCCTCCAGACAGTCCAGAAGCCGGTCGGTAAACGAACTGGGCCCGTCATCAAAGGTCAGGGCTATATATTTTTTCTTTTGCGATTTCTTCTTCTGCGAATCAGAAGCCTCTTTGCGGGAGGCTTCTTTTTCCGGCGCTTTTGTCTGCTCCGGCGTTTTTTTATTATCTGCTTTCTTTTCAGCGGCTTTGTAGCCCTTCAGGGAACCGTCAGACAGAAGCTCATAGCTTTTTCCTTCTGTGGTAATAAATCCGGTCTGCATAATACCGTCCAGATCCATAAAATACCGTTTACCGCCGTCATCCACCCATCCGGTTTTCATAATCCCACTGCTGTCAAAAAAATAACGCTTTCCATCTGTATCTGTAAGCCAGCCTGTATACGCCTGTCCGTCTACCATAAACATCCAGTTGCTTCCGCTGGAAGTCCACACCCCTTTTTCTGCTTCCGGCGAAACTTCAAACGGCACTGGTGTAGCTGTTGGAGTGGCTGCAGGTGAAACCTTTTCCTCAGATTCAGAAACGTCTGTTTTACTGCTGCCGTTATCTGCTTCCGGCTTTTCGGTATCTTCGGAAGCAAACAGCCGAACAGTTCCTCCTTCTACCTTCGAAGGGTACGCTGTTGACTGACGAAACAGAAGGGCGCAGCCTGTACAGATAAGAACCATAACCAGAAGCAGCAAAAGATTTGTCCGCCTGTTGCGATCCGGCATATGATTTCCTCCTTCTTTTTATGCTGTCAGTTCCTATCATACAATATGCGACAAAAAAATACAACCCTGGCCTCTATTTGATTGTTGCCAATAAATCAGAAAAATAATATAATGAAACAATGGATAAAAAAACAATTACAGAAAACATCAGAATCAATAAATACCTGAGCAGCGCAGGAATCTGCTCCAGACGGGAAGCAGACCAGTACACAGATGCCGGAAGGATCACGGTCAACGGAAAAGTGATAGCTACAGGAGAAAAAATTCCTGCCGATGCCCGGGTCTGTCTGGACGGAAAACCTGTTTCAGCAGAAAACAAACAGGTTCTTCTTCTTTTTTATAAACCAGAGGGAATTGTGTGCAGCACAAAAAAACAGCGCCAGGAAACAACGGTAACTGAGTATCTTCAGTATCCCATAAGGATCTACCCTGTAGGCAGGCTGGACAAAGATTCCCAGGGGCTTCTTCTCCTGACCAATCAGGGCGATCTTGTCAACCGCATTATGCGGGCAGGAAATTTTCACGAAAAAGAATATCTGGTTACTGTAGACCGGGAGGTTACTGCTCCGTTTATCCGACATATGTCAGAGGGCGTTCCCATCCTGGATACCGTTACCCGGAAATGCGTAGTTGAAAAAACAGGAAAATACAGTTTCCGCATTGTTCTCACCCAGGGTCTTAACAGGCAGATCCGGAGAATGTGCTCTTATTTCGGCTATAAAGTCCGGACTCTGAAGCGGGTAAGGATTATGAATCTTACTCTGGACGGACTGAAACCGGGCGAATTCAGAGAGATCCGGCCTGAAGAATGGCAGGAACTGACGCAAATGCTAAAAAATTCATCAAATGAAACAATTACAGGAGGTCATTATGGAAACAGCCCTGCAGCAGATGAAAGAGCTGGTAAAAAAATTAAACAAGGCGGCAAAAGCCTATTATCAGGAAGACAGGGAGATCATGGACAACAGGGAGTACGACGCTCTGTACGACCAGCTGGTAAAAATGGAGCAGGAAACCGGAATTGTTCTGGCCGACAGCCCCACCGTAAACGTAGGGTATGAAGCAGTAGATTTTCTTCCAAAAGAAACTCATGAAACCCCCATGCTCTCTCTGGATAAAACAAAAGACAGAGAAGCGCTCCGTGAATTTATCGGAAGCCATAAAACCCTTCTGTCCTGGAAAATGGACGGACTGACTATTGTGCTCACCTATGAAAACGGTGCTCTTCAGAAAGCCGTCACCAGAGGAAACGGAGTAGTTGGCGAGGTCATTACAAACAATGCAAAAGTATTCCGCAACATTCCTCTGAAAATTGCCTTTCAGGGCCGTATGGTGCTTCGGGGAGAAGCAATTATCACTTACTCTGATTTTGAACGTATTAATGACTCTATCGAAGATGTTGACGCAAAATATAAAAATCCCAGAAATCTCTGCAGCGGTTCTGTCCGGCAGCTGAATAATCAGATCACTGCCCGGCGCAACGTACGCTTTTATGCATTTTCACTTGTATCTGCTCAGGATGTTGATATGCACAATTCAAGAGAATACCAGATGGAATGGCTGAAAAGTCAGGGCTTTGAAACCGTAGAATATCGGGTTGTCACAGGCGAAACGCTGGATGAGGCAATGGATTATTTTTCATCCGCAGTTGCACAAAACGATTTCCCTTCCGACGGTCTGGTAGCGCTTTATGATAATATCTCCTACGGAGATTCTCTGGGTTCAACGTCAAAGTTCCCGAGAAACGCTTTTGCTTTTAAATGGGCAGACGAGATCCGGGAAACAACCTTAAGGGAAATTGAATGGAGTCCTTCCAGAACCGGTCTTATCAATCCTATTGCAGTATTTGACCCTGTAGAACTGGAAGGAACTACGGTAAGCCGCGCCAGTGTGCACAACGTAAGTATTCTCCGGGAACTGGAACTTGGCATCGGAGATACGATCCAGGTATATAAGGCCAATATGATCATCCCTCAGATTGCAGAAAATCTTACCAGAAGCAGCCATCTGGAAATTCCGGACATCTGTCCGGTGTGCGGCAAAAAAGCGCAGATCATGAAAGAAAACGATGTAGAGGCGCTGTACTGTATGAATCCCGACTGTACCGCAAAAAAGATCAAAGCATTTACTCTTTTTGTAAGCAGAGACGCCATGAATATTGACGGTCTTTCCGAGGCGACCCTGGAAAAGTTTATTGCCAGAGGATTTATCCATGATTTCGGAGATATTTTTGAAATAGAAAAATACAGAGATGAAATTGTAGCCATGGATGGTTTCGGAGAAAAGTCCTTTAACAATCTTACAGAAAGTCTGGAAAAAGCAAAAACCACCACTCTGGCAAAAGTCATTTACAGTCTTGGAATCGCCAATATCGGCCTTGCCAATGCAAAAGTGATCTGCCGCCATTTTGATTATGACCTGGAAGCCATCCGCCATGCAGATTCGGATGAAGTCAGCGCCATTGACGGCATCGGCCCTGTGATTGCAGGAAATCTTGTTTCCTATTTCCAGATTGAAGAGAACAACAAAAAACTGGATCATCTGATCAGCCACCTTACTATTGAAAAAGAAGAGGCGCCCAAAGATCAGACCTTTGAAGGAATGACCTTCGTGATCACAGGCAGCCTGGAGCATTTTTCCAACAGAAACGAGGCAAAAGCTCTCATTGAATCTCTTGGAGGAAAAGTAACCGGTTCTGTTACAAAAAAGACAAACTATCTGATCAACAATGACAAAACATCCGGCTCATCAAAAAATAAAAAGGCAAAAGAGCTTGGAATCCCCATTCTGTCCGAAGAGGATTTCCTGAGTCTTACAAAGGGAGATTTTCAGGCAGAATAAGTAAAAGGCAAGGAGGATCATAAAATGCCGATTAAAATACAGGGAGAACTTCCCGTAAAAGAAATTCTGGAAAAAGAAAATATTTTTGTTATGGATGAAACACGGGCAGTCCATCAGGATATCCGTCCCATTCAGATTCTGATTCTGAATCTGATGCCCTTAAAAGAAGAAACAGAGCTCCAGCTTCTCCGCTCTCTTTCCAACACTCCCCTTCAGGTAGACGTCACATTTATGGCTGTGGAAAGCCATGTGGCAAAAAACACCTCTCTCAGTCATCTGAATAAGTTCTATCAGACCTTTTCCGAGCTGAAAGACCTGCGCTTTGACGGTATGATCATCACCGGCGCGCCCGTGGAACAGATGGCTTTTGAAGAAGTGGATTACTGGAACGAGCTTACAGAGATCATGGACTGGACAGAAACCCACGTCACTTCCACCATTTTTCTCTGCTGGGCTGCTCAGGCAGGCCTTTATCATTTTTACGGTCTTCAGAAGAAAAAACTTGACCAGAAAATGTTTGGCCTTTTCTGGCACAGGGTTCTGAACCGCAAGATTCCTCTTGTGAGGGGCTTTGACGATATGTTTCTGGCTCCACATTCCAGGCATACAGAAGTTCCCATTGAGGATATCCGCGCATGTAAAGAAATTACAATTCTGGCTGAATCCGAGGAGGCCGGACTGTTTCTTGCAATGGCAGAGGGTGGCCGCCGAATCTTTGTTATGGGTCATCCGGAATACGACCGCATTACCCTGGACGGAGAATATAAGCGGGATACCGATAAGGGACTTCCCATTGAACTTCCCCGGAATTATTACAAAGATAACGATCCCGCCAACAAACCTCTCCTTATGTGGCGCGCCCATGCAAACAACCTGTACACAAACTGGCTGAATTATTACGTGTATCAAAGCACCCCCTACGACCTTATGGGGACGCCGGATTTTAAAAGTATATAAAAGCAAAAAGCACCAGATGCAGACTGCCGCGGCTAGTCTGCATCTGGTGTATAAAATGATACAATTCCCTCAATAATCAAGGGATTATGAAAGTCCGAAGCGGTCTCATCCGTTTTCTCATCTCCAGTCCCAACGGTCAAGAATGGGATTTCTTACAGCATCTGCTGAATCTCCCAGCCGGTACAGGGCATAGCTTCCGGCTGTTCCCACCTCCTGGTATCCATATAGTTCAAGTTCACTTTTCTGCTGCTTATCCGGGATTTTTACAACCAGATAATTGCAGAAAAGTCTTTTTCCGGCAGACGCAATGTTGCTGTAATTAAACACCGGCGCATTGATCTCCAGATAAAGCTGCCGTACTCCTTCGCCAGCGCCGCCCCGTCCCTCTCTGTTAAACAGCATATAAATAGATGGATCATACACACGGACATAAGGTCCGATATAATTATCTGCCGCCAGAAGGAACTCTGAATCTTTGGCATCCTGCTTTACCATCTCGCAGATGGCAGCCACCTCATCCGGCACCTGCTGGTAATTATGAACCAGCTTATAATTTCCTGCCTGACAAATGCCCTTTCCGCACACAGCTACCGCTCCTGCCGCCGCTATGACCAGGAGAAACTGCAAAATGCCTTTTCTCTCCTTCAGAAATTCTGTCATAGCCACAGCAATAACAGGAACCACCGGAAGAAGCCAAAGAACACGCCAGTATACACTGGAGCCTATACACTTCTGTATGATCCTGGCTGCAGGCGGGCAGAAAAACAGAGCCAGAACCAGAAAAAGATAAAACAACAGATATTTTGTGCTTTTTTTCTTTCTTCTGAAGATCACAAGAAAGAAAACAGCTGCCAGAAGCAGCCACGGCATCAGGCTGTCGCCCCAGTAGCTCTGCCAGAAATTTACTGACTGTTTTAATACTTCTTTCATTTCCATCCTCCTGTCAGCCCATTAAAATATACACGATCCCCAGGGCAATGGAAGGCAGGCAGCATAAAAATCCTACCAATACCCGTTTCCAGTCTCTCCTGACAATCAGGGAAATGATAAAAAAGCAGCCTGTCAAAAGAGGTGCAAGTATCACTCCCATAGAGGACAGAAGGCAGCAGCTTATATTGGCAAGCACCAGTGGAACCCAAGATATCTCCTGCTTTTTTTCGAGGAAAAACGATATACACAAACAAAGCAGATACGGCAAAAGTACGGAAGCCAAAACAGCTTTTCCCTGCCAGATACGAACCATCTGAAAGTTTCCCGCATTGTAAACAGAATAGCCGGAAAAACTGCAGATACAAGCTGCCAGAAGAAGATAGATCCCCTGGGCCTTTTTTTCTCCGGGAAACCATTTTTTTGCCAGCACAGCCTGCACCATGTACGCCATTGAAAGAAAAACTACCGGAAATACCATATGTGCCATAACTGCAGGATGGAGCCTTCCGCTCAGCTGACTTACCACTGCCAGAAATACCGGAAACGGCGAAAGCACATATCGTCTGGGCAGCGCCCTGTATGCAGTTCCTGTATAGGGATCCACCTCAAAGATCGTATCTGTGTAAACGTCTGTTGTAGCCGTTGCCACATAAAAACAGTCGTCAGCATCCATATGAGCCATCAGTGAACACACTGCTATCTGAAGGAGAATAAGTAATATGGCAATACAGAAATAAAAGGACGGACGTTTTTTTTCTTTCCAGGCAGACAGAAAAGAAGCTTTCCTTTTTCCAAACGCAAAAAGTCCAAAAACGGCCAGTACTATTCCAATGCCTCCCCAGGCAGCAGTCAGCACATGGAGAGGCATTTTCATAACTGTCATAGGCAAAGTAAGGATTTCCATTACAGTAAAAAGCACCAGATATCCGTTCAGAAATGTTTCTGAAAAACCGGTCTGTTTTTTTCCTGTAAACGGGATTCCGGCAGCGGCCGGTACAAGAACCAGCCAGAATCCTGCCAGAATCAGTTTAACCACCATTCCCATACTATTTCTCCGATTCTTTTTGAAGAATTCCCATTGCTATTTTTTCCGGTGTGATCGGAAGTTCACGAACCCTGACGCCTGTGGCATTATATACTGCTGCGGCAATTGCCGGACAAGGAGTGTCAATTACCAGCTCACCTACAGATTTTGCCCCAAAAGGACCGGTAGGCTCATAGCTTCCCCGGATTTCTACCCGGATATCTCCGATATCAAGACGGGACGGAATCTTATACTGCATAAAGGAATTGTTGCGGACAGCGCCTTTTTCATTATACTGAATATCCTCATAGAGAGCCATTCCAATTCCCTGTGCAATTCCTCCTTCTGTCTGCACCCGTACCAGATTCGGGTTAATGGGTGTTCCGCAGTCCACCACTGCCACATAATCGATCACCTTTGTGCTTCCGGTTTTTTTATCCACTTCTACTTCTGCCATTCCTACCATAAAAGGCGGCGGAGATACCGGTGAAGAATAGGTTCTTGTAACCTGAAGCTCCTGAGAATTTCCGCAGGTTCCCTGAATGGCAATATCTTTCAGAGAAACCTTATGTTCTTCATCTGTAAATACAAATTCTCCGTCAAAATTTACTTCCTCCGGATCCGCCTGCAGAATTTTTGCACCAAGAGCGCAGATTTTGCCGCGAAGCTCCTGACAGGACTGAACTACTGCCATTCCGGTGGTGTAAGTTGTGGCTGAGGCATAAGAGCCGGAATCATATGGAGAAATATCTGTATCTACCCCAAACACAACAATATTATCTATTGAAGTTTCCATACAGTCAGCTGCCATCTGGGCAAGAATGGTATCACAGCCGGTACCCATATCCGCACATCCAAGTCCCAGTGTATAGGAACCGTCTTCATTCAGCTTCATATCTGCGCCGCCCACGTCAATTCCTGCAATCGAGGAACCCTGCATGGCCATGGCAACACCTACTCCGCGGACTTTTCCATTTCCAAGATCCTTACAGGGATATTTTTCATCCCAGTTCATCATTTCCTTTGCCCGTTCCATACACTGATCCATGGTACAGCTTTCTGCTGTATCACAATCTCCGTATGCAGGAAGAGGCTCTCCCTGAAGAGGCATGTTCAGCTCCCGGATCTTTACCGGATCCATTCCCATGATCTCAGCCAGCTCGTTCACTGCTGATTCAACTGCATAGATTCCCTGTGTTGCTCCGTATCCACGGTACGCTCCTGCTGCCTGTACATTGGTATAAACAACATCATAGGCAAAACGATAAGCTTCCGTATGACGATAAAGGGCAATGGATTTATGCCCGCTTAATCCAACTGTCGTAGGACTGTGTTCTCCGTACGCGCCTGCGTTGGAAAGAGTATAAACATCAATGGCGCGAACGATTCCGTTTTCATCTGCGCCTGCTCTTACACGGATCTCCATCTCATGACGGGGAGATGCGCAGATCTGGGATTCGTAACGGGAGTAAATGATTTTTGACGGACGGCCTGTCATCCAGGTGACAAATGCAGGATAAATCTCACAGACAGAAGTCTGCTTTGCGCCAAATCCGCCTCCGATCCTTGGCTTGATCACACGAACCTTCGAAGAGGGAATGTCCAGAGCATTTCCCAGGATTCTTCTTACATGGAAAGGAATCTGCGTGGATGATACCACATTCAGACGTCCGAAATGATCCATATAACAATAGGTCCGGAAAGTCTCCATCATTGCCTGCTGGTTTGCCTTTGTATGATACACCTGATCAATGATATACTCACAGTTTGCCAGAACCGCTTCTATATCTCCCTCTTCACAGCTGTCATGTGCACAGAGATTTCTCTTGTTGTCTGCCCCTACCGGACACAGACTCTTCCAGTTTTCTTCCGGATGCACCAGAATCGGATTGTCTTTGGCTTTATGAAAATCAAGTACAGGCTCTAATACCTCATACTTTACTTTGATCAATTTTAACGCCTTATTTACCGCTTCTTTTGTCCGTCCGGCAACGATCGCAACTGCATCTCCTACAAAACGGACTCTCTGATCCAGAATCAGTCTGTCATAAGGACTCGGCTCCGGATATGTTTGTCCCGCCATCGTAAACCGCTTGTCCGGACAATCTTTGTATGTCAGAATACATTCAATATCCGGAACCAGTTCTGCTCTTGTCAGATTGATGTCCTCAATACGGACTTCTGAGTACTTTGACAACAAGACTGTCTTTTGCAGCCAGATCGTCGGTATACACTGCTTTTCCTGTCACCAGCGCTTTATAATCTACCTTGGGAATTGCCTGACTTACCACTCTGTTCCCCATGCCTGCACCTCCTTCTCTTTCTCACTCTGCTTTTTCACTGCCATATATTTCCGGATTGCTCGAAGCTGTCCCATATATCCGGTACATCTGCACAGATTGCCGGATA
>OHHV01000425.1_pt1 | contig 16791 bp, 18 predicted proteins | sample 1568141 | NCBI WGS metagenome assembly OHHV01 (sample SAMEA3879589, study PRJEB24766) | human gut metagenome | biome: human-associated habitat; feature: feces | place: USA | collected 1985/1987
GCTCTTCATCTGTAAGCGCTGTCACACGCCCCTCCTCATAGGCAGTATCCACCCACGTTTTAATCAGTGTTACTAATTCACTGTTCTTCTCCACCTGTTTTTCTCCCTGAAGATGATAGTGAGTATTGATCCAATGAGCGATTCCTGCCAATCCGGAGGTGTTGGAAACTGCCACCTGCACTGGCCGTCTTAAGAACTTATCTGTATCAAAAATATTATAAATTTCCTCATTTTTCAACAAACCGTCCGCATGAATTCCCGCTCTGGTAATATTGAAATTTTTTCCCACAAAAGGCGTCTGCTCAGGAATCTGATAGCCAATCTCTTTCTCATAGTATTCCGCAAGTTCAGTGATCACTGTGGTATCCATTCCGTCTAATCTGCCACGAAGCTGCGCATATTCAAACACCATCGCCTCCAGAGGCGTATTGCCGGTCCGCTCTCCGATACCAAAAAGAGAACAGTTGACACCGCTGGCTCCGTAAAGCCACGCCGTAGTGGAATTACTTACCGCCTTATAAAAATCGTTATGACCATGCCACTCGATCAGTTCGCTGGGAACGCCTGCATGATACATCAGACCGTATATGATTCCCTGTACGGAACGAGGGATCACGGCTCCCGGGTAATTTACCCCGTACCCCATGGTATCGCAGCAACGCACTTTAATGGGAATCTGATACCATTCCATCAGTTTCATCAGCTCCATACAGAATGGAATCACATAACCATAAATATCCGCCCGAGTAATATCCTCCAGATGGCAGCGGGGGCTAATCCCTATTTCCAGACATTCCCGAACAATATTTAAGTAATGCTCCATCGCTTCTCTTCTATTCATTTTCATCTTATAAAAAATATGATAATCAGAACAACTTACCAGAATGCCCGTTTCCTTCAGCCCAAGATCTTTTACCAGCTCAAAATCTTTTTTACTGGCGCGAATCCAACTGGTAACCTCCGGGAATTTATATCCTCTTTCCATACATTGATATACAGCGTCACGATCCTTTTTACTGTACAAAAAGAATTCACTCTGGCGAATCTTTCCACTGGGACCGCCCAGTTTGTGAAGATAATCATAGATCGTCACAATCTGTTCTGTGGTATACGGAGCCCGTGACTGCTGCCCGTCGCGAAACGTAGTGTCTGTGATCCAGATATCATCCGGCATATGATGCGGTACAATCCTGTCGTTAAAAGCAATCTTAGGTACTTCACTGTAAGGAAATAAATTGCGGAATACATTTGGTGTCTTTACGTCCACCAACGGATACATATGCTCCTCCAGCTCCAGCAGATTCGTTCCTTCATTCATTCGGACTTTACGATTTTCCATAAGCTTTCTCCCCTCTCTGACCATGAGAATATAAAATTGTACGATTGTATACAATATATTGTTTTGTATCATTGTATACAACCGTACAATTTCTGTCAAGATGAAAGTTTAATTTTTTATCACATTAAACTATTGCATCCGAACTTTATACGTTTATCCTCGAAGGTTTTCTTCTCTTCAGATCAGGAATCATTCTTTGTACCAGTTTTTTTCTGATAGTTTCTTGAAACCATGGATCATCCCGCAAGTAAACATTTTGCGCTGTGATGATAAGAAGATCCCCTTCTAATTCCAGTTGTTTTTCTGTATGAAACAAACATTCTCCCGGCAGATAATCGCTCCCTTCATTTTCTTTGCAAAACTTTAAAAAATAAGATTCTCCTCCATGTGATACAAAAAACGTGTCGCCATCAGAAATTTCAGATGTGACATAACCTCCTTCCGAAAAAAATCCAGCCAACACTTTATTCATTCGTTTTGAATTTTCCATACGATACTCTTTCCGCCTAAATATTGTTTTACGATTTCAAAAAAGCATTAATATCCAATTCTCCCCAGCCCTGGCGATTTCTCTCATATCCCAGATCTCTCGCTGCTTCTTTCAAGAGCATTTTAATTTCCACATTCGTAAGAAAAGGATCTTTTTCCAACATAAGCGCGATTGCTCCCGATACCCGGGGCGTTGACATGGAAGTGCCGCTTTTAACAGCGTAGCCATACGGAATCCCCGGCGAACACGCGACAATTCCCAAACCCGGCGTTACAATATCCGGTTTACAAACACACTCATTTGTTGGTCCTCTGCCCGAAATGCCTGCCGTTGGATCTAACAGATCGCTGGACCCAACGGTAATCACTTTTCTACTGCTCCCCGGCGCGGTGATACTGCCCGGCTCCGGACCCATATTTCCTGCTGCTGTCACTACTATAAAACCTTCATCCCACAGTTCCTCTACTCCTTGTATCAGCAGAGCGCTGTTCCTATCGCCCTTTCCCACAGTTCCCACTGAAATGTTCACAATCCGTATTCCTAATTGCTTCCCATTCATTTTCAGCCAACGCAATGCTTTTACCACATCCTTCATATTCCCGTTTCCCCGTTTATCCAATATCTTCAGAGAAACAAGACTACAGCCGGGAGCAATACCACAATACCTGCCCTGAGAAGCTTTGCCATTTCCACCTATAATTCCCGCTACATGCGTACCGTGACCATTATCATCATAGGGCTGCTTCTTCCCCTGCAGAAAGTCGCGAAAACCCGTAATTCTGCCGTCAAAATCTATATGAGGATAAATACCCTCTTGTGTCAAGTAGTTGCAGGCAATTTTCTTTTACTTTTTTTACGATTTTATTAGGTTTTTCAACGCTTTTGCTTCCAAATATCTACTTTGTGTTAAATAAATGCTATAAATCATCAAAAAGCGTTGATGAATAAATGCAAAATGATAGGAAGATGTTTTTTCAGCACCATCTACCCATCACAATGTATATAATAGCTACCTCACCAGTTAGCTTTCCAGAAACGAACACAGAAGTAAGATTATCTGCTCCAATAATAGAAATAGCAATACTATATTATTCAACTTATTGACCATCAACACCTCTTTTTTATTGGGTAGGTGTTTTATCCAAGTTATGAATTATTATTCTTTTAATAATATTCCTCGTTTTAATCGGAACACTTCATCTGCTTGTTTCGCTAATTCATTGGAATGCGTAACTACTACCACACACTTATTCATTTGATGGGCACTCTCTTTCAAAATATCTATAATATCTTGTGCCGTATCTTCATCCAAATTTCCTGTTGGCTCATCCGCCAAAATAACGGGTGCTTCACTTGCTAATGCCCGTGCAATAGCGACTCTTTGCTGTTGCCCGCCTGATAGCTTCAACACATTTCTCTTTGCTTCTTCTTTCGTAAGTCCCAGTCGTTCTAAAAGAGGCAATGGTGGCAAGCTACTGGTAAGAGCTACATTTTCTGCGGGCGTAAGATATACAATTATACATCTGTTAATCTCCTTGTAAAGTGAAAAGCAAGCCATTTCCTGACTTGCTTTTCATCATGCTTTATTCCCTATCACTTTCCCCTACTATCCCATAGCTATTCTTTTCCATCACTAAAGTTCCAGATAATCTCCATATGCTGTTCATCCCATACATGTATCTTCTTTATGAAAGTATCTGCCACCTCTTGGTTTAGTTCATTGATCTTACATTCTTGCCAAATGATATGCGTATCCGGCAGTTCTGCATGAAGCTCTGTCTCCACTTCTGCCAATCGCATCTCCTGCTCTTGGATTTCACTTTTTATAAAATCTTCCTTTTTCTGCAATTCCTCTCTGAACTCTATATATTCTTCCCTTGAGATTTCCCGCTTTCCATATCTCTCATAAAGTGTGATCTGTTCTTTTCCCACAGCATCTAAGGCTTTTTGAGATTTTTGCAATTTATCCCTTTTCACATGATACTTCTCTTTTTGTACTTCCTGATACTGACTCCACACTTCTTCCAATTCCATCTGTCTGCGGATTTCCTTTTGCAAGGCAGATAAAAGAACCTGTTCCAAAAAGAATACATTGACTTGGCTCACACAATTCTCATCACCTGTCGTATAACGTTCATTACAATAAAAATAAGGATTTTTTGCTTTACGATAATGCAAAGCCTTACCACACTCTCCACATACAACCTTTCCCATCAGAATATGTGCTTTTTGTGGCTGATAAGGTTTCGATCTTCCCCTCGTCTGCTGTACTGCATCAAATATTTCCCGTTCGACGATTGGTTCATGATGATTATAAGTAATCTTCCATTCACTTCTTGGTTTTAAGTGATTTTTTCCTCCAACCGTATCCTTCTTATATTTTCCATATACCACATCTCCCGCATAAAAATGATTTTTCAGTATCGTACAGATTGTTGTATGCTGCCATGAAAATTCCTTGCCAACTGGCTTCCGGTGTGTTGCTCCTCTCTCTATCAGATATTCCACAGGTGTTTTTACCTTTTCTTTATGAAACTTCTTTGCAATGTCCACAGAAGTATATCCTTCTAATGTCAGTCGGAAAATTTCCCGGACAACCGCTGCCTCCTCTTCTACAATCTCCACTTGATTTCTGTCATCTGCTTTTTTGCGATATCCAAAGGGACAGTTCCCGCTGCAATAAATCCCCCGTTCTTTTTTAGAATGTAGGGAAGAAGTCACCTTTACCGACAAATCCTTGGAATAGAGATCATTGACCAGCGTTTTAAATGCCAGATTCATCCCAATCGTTTTTTTAGCGACAGCTTCACTATCATAATGGTCATTCACAGAGATAAAGCGGATTCCTAAAAATGGAAAAATCTGCTCTACATAGGAACCTGTTTCTACATAGTCTCTGGCAAAACGTGAAAAATCTTTTACGATAATACAATCTACTTTTTTCTGCCGGGCAGCGGCTAATAATTCCTGCATTGCAGGTCTGTCCATACGGGTTCCGCTGTAACCATCATCCGCAAATTCTAAAATCTCATAATTTTCAAATTTTCGCTCAATATATCCTCTTAACAACAAACGCTGATAAGAAATACTGTTACTCTCCTGTGTATTCCAGTCATCTTCCTTGGACAATCGCAGATACATTGCTATCTTCAGTCTATTTTTCATCGTCTGTTCCTCCCATCACCTTCGCAAACTCATCATTCCACTTCCAGATGATCTCTACCCGTTTCCCACGATACACATAAATTTTCTCTATCAGATTTTTGACCAGTTCCGCATTTAGTTCGGCACAGCTTTTGTACTTCAAAATAGTACGGAGAAATTGATTCTGCTTATCTACCATTCTGTCAATGGAAGAATACTCTGTATGTAAATCACGTAATGTCTGCCGATCCTGTTCCTTTTTTTCTTCCAGCTTCTTCTTTGTTTCCAGAAATTGTACCTGTGAAATGCTCCCGTTTCGATACTCCAGATAATAGGAACTGATCTTCCTATCAGCACTATCCACCGATTTTTGCAGTTCATCCTGTGCTTTCTGTATCTGTTCTTTTCGTTTTTCTCCTGCCTCTTTATTAAATTCCATCAGTTTTTTCATCTGTGTACTACTTAAAAGAAATTCTTTTTTCAGCAGATGAAGGATCACTTTCTGAATCTGAAAAAATGTAATCTGTTCATTTGCACATTTTTCTTCATCAATCCGTTTGCTATTCGGACAACTATAAAATACAAATGTTTTTACTTCTTTATAAGAAGCCTTTCTCTCCGTCACCATACGGCTTAACTTATGTCCGCACTCACCACAATACAAAACCCCACGGAAAATATCTTCCATCGTATCTTTTCTAAGTGGTCTGCGGTTTTGTATTTTAATATTTTCTTCTATTCTTTCCCATACCCGATAAAATACTTCTTCCGAAACCAGAGGTTCGTGGGTATGTTCCGCTGTAATCTGTTCTTTCATGTGCTTACCGGACTGCACAAGATTCCCTATGTAGGCATCGTTGGTTAATAGAAACCGGATAGATTCTCTTTCCCACTGTCTTAACTGCTGCCCCTCCTGCTGATAAACCATTTTGTATTTTTTATAATCGCTTGGACGATGAATCTTTTGCCCATACAGCCATTTTGCAAGAGATACAAATGTCTCCCCGGAAGCATATCGGTTAAAGATTTCCCTGACAATTTCACTGGTCACAGATTCCGGCACTAAAGTCCGTTTCCCGTCTATCTTTTCGATTTGAAAACCATACGGCGGAATGCTCCCCAGATATTCTCCCTGTTTCATCTTTGCCTGTTTACTTGCTGTAACCTTTTCTGCAATGTCCCTTGCATACAGTTCATTGGCAATATTTTTCAAATGCATGGAAAGCGCTTCGTTGCAGTCCGCCTGTTTGATGCTGTCATACTGATCTGTAATGGCAATAAAACGAACACCTAAAAACGGAAAAATCTTCTCTACAAAATTTCCTGTCTCAATATAATTTCTTCCAAACCGGGAAAAATCTTTTACAATGATACAGTTGATCAATCCATCTCTCACATCTTGCATGAGCCGTTCAAAATCACTCCTCTGAAAATTTGTCCCGGTAGCTCCCAAATCTGAATAGCAGTCATACAGCGTAATCTCTGTGTGGGATTTCAAATATTCTTTTGCCATCTCAATCTGCGTTTCAATGGAGATTTCTTTCCCGTCATGATTATCCACAGATAATCTTGCATAAATACCTGCCATGTATGTTTTCACTGATACATTTTCTTGCAATGATTGGCTTTCTAACCGAACCTTACGTTTGGATGTTCTTGCCATTTAGATCACCTCCCTCACGACTTCCGATTGGGAAGAAAGAAATTCTGACAACACCAACATTTTCTCCATTTCTTCCTGACAGCAAAACTGTACCGATACTTTTTTCTCTTCGTACACTTCTATCCTGTCTACAAAGGCTAATAAGGTATCCCTATCTAATGTGGTAATCTGCATGGTCTCTTTCAGGCGTTCCAGCTTCACACCGGACTGCACTCCATTGTAAAACAGTTTCTTTAACATATCCTCCTGTCTCGTCAACGCTTTCTCTGTTTCTACATACTGCTTTTCATAGATTGCGCTAAAATTCTTAAAGTCTGTCTGTGTGATGATTCCCGTTTTCAAATCTTCATAAAGTCCCGCCCGCAGCTCCAGATATTTTTCCTGCTCATTCCTTAATCGAGTAATCTCTTTATCAAATCCGACCACATCCTCAAAGTTCATTTCTTTTGTCTGGAGATACTGCATCTGCCGATTTACATCAATCAGAAGTTCAACCTGCGACTGTATGATCCGGAATACCACTTTTTTCAAATCTGCTTCTGAAATACTGTGTCTGCTGCACCCCTCACTCCGATTTCTCGTAGAACAGATATAATATATTTTTTCCGTTCCCTTATATCGGTTCATTCGACGAACCATCGGCTCTTTACAGTCTCCACAGAACAGAAGTCCCGAAAACATGTGCGCTTTTTCTTTTCCCTTCCCGGCTCTGGTATCGACTTTTAAAAGCCGCTGCACATTTTGGTAATCCTCTTTGGAAACGATTGCCTCATGTGTGCCTTCCACCTTAAACCACTCAGACTCTGGCTTTTCTAAAATCTTATCTACTTTATAATTGACTTTCTCCCGTTTTCCCTGTACCATCGTCCCGGTGTAAATCTCATTCGTTAAAATACGCTTTACCGCCACCGCAGACCATTTGGATACGATTCCTGCATGAAACCCTGTGGCATAATGTTCTCCGTGGGATTTCTTATATTCCAATGGAGAGAAGATTCCATTCTCATTCAAGTGTTTCGCAATGGCAAGGTTGCTCATGCCGTCCAATTTCCATGTGAAAATATTTTTCACAATCTTTGCTGCATATTCATCTATGACCAGCTTATTTTTATCTTCATGGTCTTTCTGATATCCATAGACTGCAAATGCCCCGATAAATTTCCCTTTCTCCCGTTTTATTTTCTGATGTGATTTTACTTTTTCTGAAATATCCTGACAGTAGGAATCATTCACAAAGTTTTTGACCGGAATCACAAGAGATGTGGTACTCTGGTCCGCAGTCAGACTATCATAATGATCTGTGATCGCAATAAAACGCACAGAAAAAGCCGGGAAGGTCTTTTGAATGAACCGCCCGGCTTCAATATAATCTCGTCCAAATCTGGATAAATCTTTTACAACGACACAATTTACATTTCCATTTTCAATGTCCGCCATCATTCTTTTAAAATCTGGTCGGTCAAAGTTGGCTCCCGAATATCCATCATCAATATAAATATCGAATAACTCCATATCCGGCTGTTCTCTTACAAAGGAACGTGCCAGCTCACGTTGGGATGAAATACTGTCGCTTTCTCGTTTTGCGCTGCCATCAATATCTTCATCATCCCTCGACAAACGAAGATAGATCGCAGTATGATAACATACATTTTTCTGCATTTTGCTTCCTCCTGATTTTACTATTTTGATTTCAGTCAGTCGAACCTGTCCTACGAGATTCTTTCTTATAGTAATTTCAGGATTTCACTGTTTTGTCCTGCATCTAAATTACCATGACATCCTGATATTGTAAAGAGCAAATTCAACTTTAATATTTCGTTTCTGCAATTTTTGAAATATACTGTTTCATCCGGTCATTCAGCGTCTCTTTACAGTCAGAATATCCAATCTTCACAACATACTCACCCACCCGGACAAGATAAGGGTTATGTACCTGTTCCACATACTCTTTCACTCTTTTTTGTACTGACTGTTTCGTATCAATCTCAATTTCACTAATATCCACAAGCTCATCTGGATTTACTTCTTTTATATTTACACGCTTCAATTCCTGCAAAGTTTTCCCATCCAAAAGCATAACCCCCTTCCTATTTGAGATTCTATGCGTCCAGAAACTTGTCTCATTCTAAAAAACATTTTTCTTTTTTCAAGGTTCATCCTTACATAAACCCAATCCCAGCGCATGAAAAAAACAAGCATCGAAAAGATTTTCTTTTTTCTGCTTGTTTCTTAACCTCTCCCAAACAGGGTTATTGAAGGGGAAAAACATTTCAGAGCAAGATTCGCCTATGTCCGACAATAACCCGTTTCCGGGTTTTTGCAGACTTGGCATTTCTTGATGGGGATTTCGCTCCCCATTCCCTCGATATAAAACCTGCACCTAAAACTTACAGGTTGGCTCTCACAAAAAGTTGTGTTCGCAGTGCAATACCGAGGTATTGACGATGTGCATACACACGAAAAAGAAAGGAGGCTTCCTATGGCAAGACCGAAAAAAACAATCTCCCGTCCGTATCGTATCACAGTCCGTTTTACAGATATGGAATATGGGTTAATAACAGATGCGGCTGAAGAAACTGGACTTACCTTATCCGAGTACATCCGCAAAATGGTGTTGGAAGGAAAAATAGCGATTCGCTATGAAGTAGTTGCTGATATCCCGGAATTACAAAAACTGACCGCTGAATTTGGAAAAATCGGAAGTAACTTAAACCAGATTGCCCGCTATTTTCATACCGGCGGCATCCGATCTAAAACCATGCAGGATGAAATTCAATCCTGTATCTCTGAACTTTGGAATTTAAGAAAAGACGTGACAAGAATGGCAGGTGACTTTCATGGCAGTGTTGAAACATATCGTAAGTAAAAATGCCAATTACGGAGAATCTTTGGATTATCTCCTGTTCCAACATGATGAGCGAACAAAGAAACCAATTTTAAATGAACATGGGCAAATGATATTACGAGAAGAATATTATCTGGATGGATTGAACTGCGAACCAATGTTATTTGATAAGGAATGCGAACGTCTTAACGATCAATATCACAAAAACCAAACCTATGATGAAATCAAATCCCATCATTATATCATCAGCTTTGATCCTGCTGATCGTGACGAATGTGGATTAACCGGAGAAAAAGCACAGGAACTTGGACTAGAATATGCCCGTAAAAATTTCCCCGGACATCAGGCTCTTGTCTGTACTCATACGGATGGTCACAATGGAAGCGGCAATATCCATGTGCATATCGTAATCAATAGTCTAAGAAAATACGATATTCCGAAAGAGGGCTATATGGAACGAAACAGTGATCGTCTTGCTGGATATAAACACCATTTAACAAATAACTATCTAAGGCACTTGCAGAAATCTCTCATGGATATCTGCCACCGTGAAAATCTCCATCAGGTGGATTTGCTCTCACCTTCTGAAAATAAAATCAAAAATCGGGAATACTATGCCTCCCGGTACGGACAAGAAAAATTGGATAAATTGAATGAACAGATTCTTGCAGATGGACTCACACCTCGCAAAACCACATTTCAGACACAGAAACAATACCTGCGAGACGCTATTACAGAAATTTCCCATACAGCAAAAGATGTGGAAGATTTTAAAAAACAGCTTTATGAAAAATATCAGATCGTTGTAACGGAACATCGTGGACGTTTCAGCTATCTGCATCCAGAACGAGAAAAGAATATTACCGGGCGTGCTTTAGGAACAAAGTATGAGAAAGACTATCTGCAACAGCAATTTGAATCCAAACACAGAACTCCAAATATTCATCCTGACATTTCCTCTGATCCTATGGACATCTTATTCATTAAATCTAATCTGCGACTGGTCATTGACTTACAAAACTGTGTAAAAGCACAACAAAGCCAAGCCTATGCCCGAAAGGTCAAACTCACCAATCTTCAGGAAATGGCAAAGACCATTGCCTATGTGCAGGAACATGAATATGATACCAGAGAAATTCTGGAAGATAAATTTTCTTCTGTAAAAGAACGAACCTCTAATTCCAGAAAACAATTAAAAACTGTGGAATCGGAATTAAAGAACCTCAATCAACAACTCCACTACACCGGACAGTATCTTGCAAATAAATCTGTCTATGCACAATTTCGTAAAAGCAAAAATAAGCAAAAATTCCGTCAGGAACATTCTGCTGAACTTGCACTTTATGAAAAGGCTGTAACATCACTAAAAGAGAAAAACGGAACACAACCACTTCCCACGATGAAGCAACTGAGAGAACAAAAGGAAAAACTTCTAATTCAAAAAGATACTCTCCAGAAACAATACGACTATTACCGGGATTACCAGAAAGAACTACATACTGTATGTCGTAACGTGGATATGATACTTGGGTGGAATCCTCCAATCCAAACTACACATACCAAAGAATTTCAATTATAAAAGAAGTCTCCTCGGTCTTTTACAGATCGGGAGACTTACTTTTTAATGGGTAGTGTTCTTATTTACTTATTGAGTTCTGCAAACTGCAAGTTGGATAGAAAAACTAATTTAAAGCAATTCTACATCAATATTTTCAGCATCAAAAATTTCTTTTACTTTATCAAAATTACTGCTCATTATTGTTGCTTCCTTAAGATTTGAATTTTATAGCTTATCAATCCCAATATAATATTATCATTTGGTTAATCTTATCACGGTCAATCATTTCAATAATATACGGATTATTTTCTTCATGCTCTATAATCCATTCTTTGCCATTCCCATATTCATCACTATTACCAACACAGGAAATACAACTTTGTTCGCCAACACCATTTTCTATTGTATCCCCAAAAACTCAAAAAACTCTTCCAAAGATTCACTATCTTTTTCAAACTCCCACTTGCCTTCGCCATGCATCGCATAGTATACAGGAGAATTGTCCAAACTAATATCTATGCAATATGGGTCTGCGTTACAATTTGCAATCACGACATAATTAGGATTCCAATCTTCTATTACCGCATTCTGCACAGGATTATAAGAATAACCATGTTGTCCAACAAGTAGACTTTTAGCACCATATATTTCTATTTCATTTTCATAAGAAGAATCTTCTTCATCATCATCATTCACATTTATGTATAGGTTGTTTTCATGATTATAAAGAAACTCTATGTAATCCTTAGGTAAAATCCATTTTGAACAAATTTCGTCCATCATCTCTTTTAGCTGCATATCTCTAATTATCCTTTCCTATCATCATACTCTTAATTACTTATTTACTGTGTCATTATGTCTAATTTGTCTCACACCACTTCTTTATGTGATCAGGCAATCGTTCCATATACATATTCCGATATTTTTCTGGATTCTGAAGGATAGTTTCCACCAGCTCTTTTTCATTTAATCCCAGATTTTCTTTCAGCTCTTGAAACTGGCGTGCAAAAGCATTGACAATATGTTCCCTTTGCTCTCCTACTATAATTCTTGGTATTATTTGAAACTTTTTCCAAAGATACTGATTATAATTTTCAATTTCATTTATATGTATTTTGGAACCTAAATCTATCTTTATTACCTCTCCTGTCATATAAATAAAAAGCACAGGTGTTACTGCTCTTCCATTCAGGCTTGAGCTCCCTTCTGCCCAGCCAAATATAGCCAGATCTTTTGATATAAGCCTGTCTCCTGCATAAAGCCAATGTGTTCCTGATTTTAGTAATCCTAACACTTTTTTATCCATTGTATTTTCAATAGGATAAAATTTTTCATTTTTCACAAGCTCTTCCAGTTCACATTTTGTAAAAATCCGATTAAAGTATGGCATACAATGATATGAAATTCTTATATATTTTATCATTGGGCAACTCATCACAAAGGCAGCTATTCCACATAGTATCCCAAGCCATAAGTTTTCACGATTTCCATCACGAACAAGCAAAATAATCGCCGCTACAAATATAAAAACACAAAATAACCACGCCCCAAGAAATAAAAGTTTTTTTACTGGATATAATCGTTGCCATTCTAATTTTTTTAGTTGCATAATCAAGCACTCCCTTCCTTATCCCATAATCGCCTCACTCAAAACCTTATCACACATTTCGTAAAAATTACGGAATCGATGGATTTCTCTTCCAGATGGCTGATCCAATTCCATATAACATTGATTTTTATATTGGTAGACATACCAGCTAATATTGCTTTCGCCCAAAAATAAATATCCTTTTTGCTTTTCATTTTCATGCCATATGTGATTAAATTCCAATAACCCATAAACAGGCTGTTTCATTTCATGCTCTAATAAATACTGATCTACACCATATAAAATAAATCCATTAAATTCTATTCCGTTTATCCTTGAAAGAACATCCAGATATTGTTGCGGAATTTCCATGTTCCATTTCTCTTTTGCAGTTGTTACCAATTCATAAATTTCTTTCTCGGATGCACCGGAATTTATTTCCTCATCATATAGTTCTTTCTCTTCTCTTATCTGCTGTAAATAAATTTCCCACATAAAATTCTGCACTCCTTCGAGATTTCATAATCTAATGCCATTGTAGAATTATCCGCATTGCAAATCCTTGGCTACAATGCACCATCTGCTTTTTGCCTTTCGCAAAAGTCCATATTTTTTTATTCTACTGATTTTTTACTTCTTCCATCCATTCATTCACAACATCGTATGCCGTTTTTGTTTTATGGGTACTATAAACGGACTCATATTTATAATCCGCATGAAACTCCTTTGTATTTACATCATAAATCATCTTTATTTCTGTTGGCATTGGTCTGTTATATTCTTTGCACAGGTTTACCATTTTTTTGATATCTTCCATTAAAATATGTAAACACGCTTTTTGTCGGTCAAACGATACATCATAAACAAACCCGTTCTTTGCATCATTTAGCTCATGTTTGTTTAATACAATTCCACCGATGTCATAGAAATAATCAGGTGTCATAACATTAGCTTCAAATGATGCATAAATGTAAATTTTATCAGCTTTATTTTCTACATATTCCAAACAAATAGAAACCATATCCGCTTGTATTTCTGTAAAATAATCTTCAAATATTTTTTCTTTTATAGGCACATTTTTCTTAAAGAATTTATCAAATAATCCCATCATATTTTCTTTCCGTCTTTTCCTTTACTGATATTTTTTCTTACTGCCCTCATCACCAAATGTGAAAATTTCCAATATTTTTTCTGCCCTGGCAAGACACACACTGAAAAGTTTTATATCCGTTTTCCAGTATTCGTGTCGATAAAATATCTTCCTGTATTGTCAAAACAAAATTCCAAATCCGTACCTATGGGCATATCATATACAGCCAAAACTGCCGGTTCAATATTGGCAAGGGTATTAAAGTCTATGACCATAGAATTTTCCGGATTATCTATGTATTCCTGTGTATCCGTATCCCCTATCGCTCGCCAGCCATTATCAGATGGATTTACACTTGCCTCTCGAAAAAGCCATTTCAGCTTAGAAGTCCCCTCATAAATGGATTTCGTGATGATTACTCCACCAGCATTTTCAATAAAAGTAATTTGTTTGTTTTTCTTTTTGAACTTATCAAATAGTCCCATATTACATACTCCCTCCATATCTGAATTATCTCGCTTTCCAAAGCAATATATTTATTAGAGCTCACAATATTCAACAAAGTCTTTTTTATCGGTTACTTCTTTTTCAAACTCCTCTTTAAGCATTTTGAAAAAAGATTTACTGAACACATTTTTAAGAACATCTACACTATTCTTAAATTCAGGAAAATTCTTTAATAAAGAATCAACCGCTATTTTTTCTATATCACTGTTTACTTTTTTGATTGTAACAAAATCTCCATTTTTTGTAATAATGCCTATAAATGTATATGGTGAAAATAATGACCGTTTAAACGAAACCATATCCAAAATCATTTTCCTAGGGATATATACATCACGAACAAAAAGCCAGTTTTTAGAATAGTAAAAGCTAAATGAATCTGATTTATCATTAAATTCAAACTTGTTAAATTGCTCTTTTTTTATATGACTTTTCAATTCTTTGAATGACAAATATTTTTTTACGATTTTCATACAATCAAATCGTTTTGGAAAAGCACATTCTATAAAAAGATGTATGAAAAACATCAATGTTACCAGAATGAATAGCACTACACCTAAATCACCAGAAGAAAATGAAAGTTTTAATGAACAAGCAAATACCAAAATTATTATTGGTAAAATTATAACAGAGATAATTCTCCACCATGTCCAAATTCTTTTAATCATTTTATCTCACTCCTTTATTACCACATCAATCAGAATCTGTTTCACTTACTGATATTTTTCTTGTTCTTTTCCCTGCTTTGCAGCCTTGAATATCTCTAAGTTATCATCAAACTTATCTGAATCATATCGCATGATTGTTCCAAAGTTTGGTTTATCTCCTCTTATTTCAGATAAATTACTTCCGCCGTTTCCAAATGCGGATTTTTCTAATATTTTTTCTGCTTTTTCAAAACTCTTATGGTCTAAATAATAAACATAAAGCAATGCCTCGCCACCTAATTTGTCACGAAAGACTTCTTCATACATTTGGTATTCTTCTTCATCAGTTATTCCAGTCATTGTAGAAGCATCAATATAGACCCAAGCTGAACCTAAAGTTTTATAATCTGAATTACTTTGATTACATAGATCAACATAATTTTTCCATTGTGAAATTTCCTCCACTGGGATGTCTTGCCATTCTTCAGGTATAATAATATCACCTTGAATATAATAGTTCTCAGCTACCTGCGAAATGGCTTCTTCTATCATAGACTCCATTTGTTTTGCCAAAAGGCGTTCCGCATAGCCATCATCAATAATTTCTATTTTTGAGTTTGGTTCTTCGGGATTAAAATAACTACCCTCAAATGGATGCTTTGGATCATTTTTTGAAATACAAGTCGCATAGATTGCACCATTGTCTGATGGCAAAAGTTTTGGTTGATTCCAAGACAATACTTCAAATTCTTCTCCATATTCTTCTTGTAAGTAGGTTTCAATTTTTATTGAAATCTCGTTTTTATGTCCGCAGCCACTCAATAGCCCTAAACAAAGTACACTTGCTATAATACTCAATACAATTATTTTATATCGCATATTCGTCACCTCAATGTAATTTTATGATTTAACACTCATAAACTTCTCTATCTATATCATTTTCGACTTCCTTTTTTATTTCGTCCATAGAATTCAACCAATTATCTAAAAATTCCAATGAAATAATTCGCCCATTATAATAAATAGTTGTTTCTGCACCTGCTCTTTGCAGTTTCCTAATCAATTCTCTAAACGCTCTATTCTTATCTATTCCGTTTATCTCATCTACAACATCGTAATCATTAGTATCATATGTTACTACAAAATCGTTCGACTCTATTTTCTGTTTTATATGGCTCATAGACATGGATTTATCATATTCTCTGATGAGTTTAATGTATGATACAATTTGCTCATCTTTTGCTATTTTTATTTGCATTAAATCCATAATAAGATTCCTCCTAACATTGTGATTTTATGATTTAACACAATTTTATAAACTAAAAATTGTTTGAATGGTATTTTTTCTGTGTTATTTATAATAGTAATACCAATTTCCACTATATTTTTCATCACATTCTTCTTGCGAGGCAAAATCACAATCTTTTATTCCTTGAATTGGATAATTAAGTTTTTTCAACTGTTCTTTATGATATAAATTTATTCTTTCAGTAAGTCCGCTTTGTCGTGCAGCTTTTAATTTTGCGTTTGTGCGAAAAATATAGGATACAAAATAATTTTCTGGCTGAATGTATGCTCCGAAATCAATGCTTTTGTCTATATCAGTAAAATGCATTTTAACATTGTCCATGCAACTTTTCATTATTTTCTTCCATTTCATTTCTTGTTCCATACTTATCATTTTCCACCTTTGTAAATTTGGATTTGTTTTTAATATTATACTTCATCAGAATAAAGAATGAAAGAAATTTTCTACCTCCACAGCCTAATAGAACGCTATTTTTTATACTTATAGTCCGCTTCGACTATACTCACGACTTAATGACTTCTTGAATACTTGACGTTTCAAAAACATATTCCCCAACTACTTTCTTACTAAAAAAAGCCTAGAAGAGACATTTTCTCTTCTAAGCCTTTATACTT
>OHHV01000430.1_pt1 | contig 16635 bp, 24 predicted proteins | sample 1568141 | NCBI WGS metagenome assembly OHHV01 (sample SAMEA3879589, study PRJEB24766) | human gut metagenome | biome: human-associated habitat; feature: feces | place: USA | collected 1985/1987
AGATGCAAACCTGATTCGGATGAATACAAATTACCGGTCATGCAAAGAAATCATTCGTGTTGCGGACAACCTGATAAAGAAAAACACACAGCGGTATGAGAAAGATTTTCTGGCATTTCATGAAGAAATGGGGACTGTCGAGTGGATTAAAAAGAGCAGCAGACAGTATGAATTATTAGCTGTTGTATCAAAAGTAAAAGCGCTGATTGAAAACGGTACAGATCCATCCAGTATTGCTGTTTTGTTTCGTACAAATCAACAGGCGGAAGCGGTTGCAAATTTATTGATGGGACAGAAAATCCCGTTTGTATCTGCTGAGAAAATTCCCAGCCGGTATCAGCACTGGATGTTTGAAGATATCAAAAGTTATCATAAATTAGCAAAAGGAGAAAACTGGACAAAAAAAGATTTAGCAAGAGTTCTTAATCATCCGCAGCGTTTCCTGACAGATTATGAGTACATTCGTGCTGGTCTGGATGAAAGAAAAATGCGGTCTATTGCTTTTACATCCACTACGGAAGCATGGAAGAGGGGCAAGGCACTGGATAATGTAATCGACTTCTTTTCTTTGCTGAATAGATTGCATGGAGTAGCGCCGGAAGATTTTTTGTTGTATCTGCGTTTGTACGGGCGGTATATGGAATACTTAAAAGAGTATGCAGAATTCCGGAATGTAGATTTACAGGAACTTCTTGGTATCTGGAAAGGTTATTTGGAAGATGCAAAAGTGCATAATGATTGGATAGAGTGGGGAAAATACATTGTACAATACAACAAGGCTCTTGAAGCAGCACAGAATAATAAAAAAGGTGTAGTCCTCAGTACAATGCATTGCTCAAAAGGGCTTGAATGGGAGCACGTTTTTATCATTGATGCAGTGGATGGTGTGTGTCCATATGTGAAAGCAGAAGACGCAGCCGCAATAGAAGAAGAGCGCAGATTGTTTTATGTGGCAATGACAAGAGCAAAGGAACATCTGTATTTGTATTCCTATGAGGAAAATAATGGAAAAAAAGTGAATCCATCTCCATTTCTTTTACCGTAATATAAGAAAAGCCCCTGATTTTCAGGAGCTTTTTCTTTTTCACCAACGCCGCAGGGCAGGAAGCCCCGACTTCTATAAGTCGGGTGAGGAATGCCCAATTTAGCGGCGTATTTCTTTTCTAAATATTGCTATTCACCAAAATATATGTTATAATAACTTTGGTGAAGAAAGTGAGGTTTTATATATGCAACAGACAGTTACTGCGAAACTTCAGATAGTAATTAATCCTTCTGATAAGCGGATTATCTGCGATACCATGAAGGCTTATTCTTATGCTTGCAATTATGTTTCTGAATATATATATAAAACTCATAATCTTAGTCGTTACAGTGTACAGGAAAATACTTATTATCATGTTCGTGAAATTTATAAGCTTCGTTCGCAGATGGCAGTATCTTGTGTTCGTACTGTAATAGCTAAGTACAAAACCATTCTTGAAAATCAAAATGAATGGATTAAACCAGTATTCAGACTTCCTCAATTAGACCTTGTATGGAATAGGGATTATTCGCTCAATACAAAGAATAATACCTTTTCTGTAAATACGCTTAATGGTCGTATCAAAGTGCGATTTTATGCTAATGGCTATGAGCATTATTTCTCTGAAAACTGCAAATTTGGCACTGCAAAAATGGTTTTTAAGCATGGTAAATTTTTCTTACACATACCTGTTACCTATGAAATAAATGAACTTACTATGTCCGAAGTTTCTAATGTTGTTGGCATTGACAGAGGTATTCGTTTTATTGCGACAACCTATGATAGCAATGGTAAAACTAATTTCTATGACGGCAACATCATTAAACAGAAACGAGGACATTATAAGGCTCTTCGTAAAGAACTACAACAAGTTCGTACTCCATCTTCTCGAAGAAGAATTAAGGCTATTGGTCATCGAGAAAACCGTTGGATGCAAGATGTTAACCATTGTGTATCAAAGGCACTCGTTGAGAACAATCCTAATGGCACTTTATTCGTAATTGAGGATTTAACAGGTATAAGGTCTGCAACTGAAAAAGTTTTAGTTAAAAACCGTTATGTTTCTGTATCATGGCCATACTTTGACTTGGAACAGAAACTTACTTACAAGGCTCTAAAACATCATCAGTTAGTGGAAAAAGTTAATCCTGCTTACACAAGTCAGACTTGTCCGAAATGCGGTCATACAGAAAAGGCTAATCGTAATAAAAAGATACATCTTTTCTGTTGTAGAAACTGTGGCTACAAATCTAATGATGACCGTATAGGAGCAATGAATCTGTATCGTATGGGAATAAATTTATTAGTACCTAATACAGTTGCTATGGAGTAAAGCTCCGTAGTACAGGTATATGTCAATATGCCTATGATGTAACGCCACTTTTGGTAGTAATACCAAACGACTAAATGTGGAAGGAATAATCCGTTATACCACAGGGCAGTTACAAGCTCCGACCTCTACAGGTCGGGGTAATTGACAGTTCCAATTCGTCATCTGGAATTGGCTTTGTATCATTTTCTTGCAAGATTTCCGGTTCTTCAATTTCTTTGATCATTTGCAGTACCGCTTCTCGACAATGAAGAATGGTCCATCCGCATTGCTCAATGTCAGACTTGTCCAGTTCAATACTGTCCTCGCCTGGATACCGGGTAGAAAAATAATAACCATCGATAATTTTCATCTCATGTTTTGTTTGTTTATCGAACTGAAGATTCATATTTTGGTCTAAATATTTTATCAATCGATCTAAACTATGCGTTGACAAAACTTTACAAAAGACTTATGTAAGCAAATTATGGAAGCAACTCCAGAACAATTGAAATCAATTGTCGATGCTGTAGAAGAACATGACACTTTACAATGGATTGATATAAGTAAGGCGCTTACTTGTGAGAAATGCGAAATGATGTATGGCTGTAAAACAGATGATTCTTCACAGGAATGTATTGATAATTTCAGGCGGTTTTGCGAAGAAGATATTTAGATTTGCAATTTAATAAAGAAATGAGGTAACAACATAGGGACAGGCAGGAGAATAAAACTCCTGCCTGTTTTATAATTCATTTTTTAATGACTGAAAACCAAATTTTTCTACAATATTCAAAAATCCGTCTCTATTAGGAATACATGTAAAATCCGAAAGTTCTGCTGCAATGGGGATATCCCGCCGGATAGTTGCAAGCTGTTTTGAAAGTAGTGCAGATTCTTTTGCTCCGGGTGCGGTCAGCTTCTTGTAACTTCCTTTCCGAAGCCCAAGGAACTCTTTCCAAAAATCCTCAATACCAGATCCTTCTTCTTCCAGTGCTTCATATAAAGCTTCTACAGTTTTGTATTCGTTCAAAAGTGGAATGGATGACTTATCTGAAATCCCTTTCACACCTGGGATGTTATCGGAGCTGTCACCGGCAAGAGCTTTCCAGTCAATCACCCTATTCCCGGAGGAAAGCCCGTATTCTCCTTCAATAAAGGATTCTGTAAATTCAAATACCTTGTCTGGAAGATTCGTCCGTTTTTTATCTACCTGATACGCATCAAAAAGTTTATCTGCCTTTTCCTGAGATACCTGTACCATCCAGGCACGAACATTTCTTTCATCTGAGACTAACTGCAGATAATCCACATCCTTCGTCATAAGAACAATAGAGTCCTGCTGCCAGAATTTTTCTGTGATGCTGCCAGCGAAATCATCTGCTTCGTATTGAGCTGAAAAGAATACCGAAAATCCCATTTCCTGAAACATCTCTTCAGCCAGGACAAACTGCTGCTTCAATGGAGCAGGAGTTTCCCCTCTTGTTCCTTTGTAATCTGCGTATAATTCTCTACGGAAGGTATTTCTTGTCTTGTCGAACACAAATGCAATGTGATCCGGCTTCTGTTTTTTTAAAATTTTCAAAATGGTTCGAAGCATAGTAAAAATACCGTTGGTGTAAGTGCCATCCGGTGCATGCATAATCTTGTCATAATGTTTTGCACGTTCTTCTTCTGTTTTGGCAAATAGAATCTGTTTCGGTAAATTTCCGTAATAGCTACTGGAAAGCATGGAGCTTCCATCAATGATCAAAAACATCCTTAATTCCTCCTTTTTTTTCATTATATATTATAACAGAAAATACTGTCATTTTACGCATGAACTTTCACAATATTGAAGAGGGCGAAATCTCGTGTGTAAAAAGCAGGAGAAACCTGAAATACGGTACAATGTAGAAAATTAGAAATTAAATTGAATTGGAGAAAATGAAATGAGAAGACTGACAACAAAAGAAGGATGCCTGGTTTCTTGTATGGAATGTGAAGAACGGGAAGATTGCGAAAAGTATTGTGACAAAATAAATGCAGCAGTCAAGAAATTAAAGAGGTACGAAGATATCGGGCTGATTCCGAATCAAGTGAAAGCACTGCAGGAAAGGGATACAGCACAGAAACCGGAGGAAATGCAGCAGCATAGAGATTTCCATGGGAATATTTACAAAATTACTGGCGAATGTCCGGTGTGTGGTAATGGAGTGAATAACCAGATGCGTTTCTGCGATAGCTGCGGAAAGCGTCTGTCCTGGATACCACAAGAAAAAATGGATAAAATCTCTGTCTATATGGATAATGCAAAAAGAGAACAAGTACATAGGGAACTTACTCCGTGTACACCAGAGGAATTTTTGAGACGATATGTAGTTCTGGATCCCGAATTTGCAATTCTGTTAAGGGATGAGTTTTCGATAGAATTCTAAAGAAAGGATAAGTGAGAAATATGCAAGACCCGATTGTTAGCATAAGTACCATCAGAAATTTCATGGGGAATGCAGGGAGGAATACCTGCAACGAATACCTGTACCGAGCACTGCTGGATGCAGACGAAGCTTTGCAAATGCAAATTGCAAAAGATGTGATAAAAAATAACAGCACTTCAACTAAAACCTATCTCTGCCCTGTATGTAAGAGGACTGTAATTAAAGGTAACAATTACTGTGGAAACTGTGGGCAACAATTAAACACTAGCAAGATAGAAAGGAAAAACTGATGAAATTAAAATTTGAAGGATACAGTGACGACACATTTGGAGAATATGGAGTCACTAAGGAAAATATTGATAATTGTGGAAGCATGGAGCCTATCCAGTGTGTTGTGGATGCTGGAATACATAGAAGACTGATGGTAATTGGCCAGTATTCAAAGGCATCCTGCGGAAATGGCTGCTGGATGATAGGTATTTCAAAGGTAGAAGAGGATGATGAACTTCCAGATTGGAACATTTCTTTTTTACAGGGGGGCATGGAACATTCTCCAGTATTGGAATTGGAAATTCCAGATAACATCAATGTAACATTAACCTGGTTTAAAAATGGAAGAAAGGAAGAGTTTTAACATGCCAGTGAATTGGATTAAATGTAGTCCACCAAGACAGATTTCTGAAGAACAAAAAGAAGCAGCAAGTCAGAGATTTCAAGAAATGTGGAAAAAAAGAAAAACAGAGGAGTCAGAAAATGAATTCTGAAGAACGATGGATACAGAACGAGATTGAACGTATCAAAAGAAAAAAGAAAAGAGTCTTAAATAATTTAGAAGAATTAGAAAAAGAGCATGTTACAGAACGTGTAACCAGTATTCTTAAAGACAGGATTGCTTCTTATGACCACGAAATCAAACTATATAAGCTGAGACTGTCAGAAATGGTAAAAATAGTATATCCATTACAAAAAGACGGACCGGTTGATTTCATGTGTCCAGCATGCCAGTATGGTTCTGTCTTAAATGCATATGGACAGCCAGCAGAGTTCTGCAGCTTTTGTGGTCAGAAACTGAAATGGCCCGCAGATATCCGTAAACTACTCGGTGGTAATAGCAAGGAATAGTAAAGAAAAAGAAAGGAAAATTATGGAAAGATTTATACAAAGTATTAAAACTTCGCAGGGTGAAAGATATGAAGTTATGTTATCAATCTCAAAAGAAGCATATGGAATCCAGTGGTATTTTGCTAAAGATGTTGTAAAGTTAAGCGGCATTGTCATGCACGAAGAAGGAATGCCAATATGCTGCTTGCGAAGCCAAGAAGTAAATAGCCATGAAGGTGAATGGCTATGTTGCGATTACACGCTTAGAGGAGTACAACATCATGAGGTTGCCTTATATCTTTCGGAAGATACTCTTACCATGATCAGGAAAAACTATTTTGATGTGGTAAGTTTTTATGATAAAACCAGTGGGCATCTTATGCACGAAGCCGAATATAGGTATCGTTACAAAGATGGTATTGATATAGGAGAAAAATAAATATGAAAAATGTAGTGTTGCATCAAGGAATACGGATGGATAATGGAAAAGAGATTACTGGATTTCTTACAAAGAAGTTTGGGCAGTATCATATTGTGCTGGAAGAAAATGAAAATACCGCTTATCCAGTTGAGGAAGATAGTATTAGACCTTGTTTAAAAGGTACAGGTTTGGTAGAGAAATCATGGAACCGTTGGTATGTGAACAAAAATATGTTGCCAAGACTACAGGATACGGTACTGATTTGCAAGGGCTGGTACAATAGAGAAAAATATCCTAATGAATACGAAGCATTGCGTGCCTATTGGGCGACCATTGCAGAGATATCAGTAAAAGATATTGGGTATGCTACAGTATTGCAGTGTCTTCTGCTGCCGGCATGTGAAGCTTTTTTGTGTAATCGGAAATTCTGTGAACTTTTTTATGAGAGGATTTATAAACTGGATATTGTAATGCGTGAGTTTGAAAAAAATAAGAAACATAAAAACAAGGCAGAATATAGGGAAATGAATGCGGAATATCTGATAGAGATTCTTACGGATGCTCTGTTTGCATTGCGGAATGACGAGTACTCTTCTAAAAAGAGGCCGGAAGATGGCTATTGTGTGGTGTGAAAAATGGAATATACATGTAGTTATTGTGGCTTTTCTAGTGCCAGCCTAGAGGATTTTGAAGAAGACGTTCAGCAACATCAAGGATTTTGGTGTCCGTTATGCGATGTTTTTACTTATTATGAAAAACAAATGGATCAGCATGCATATACAGTACTTTTTCAATAAGACATTCACTTTTATGCCAACTGCCAAAGGGAAGAACATAAAAGGAATTTCTTTCGAAATAGTTGGTTTCGAGCTGGCTGTATTAGGGGAGCCAGACATGGAACTGGAGTCATCTCTGCCGCCTGAGTTTCGTGGAATGACACATTTGGAGCCATTCACGGTAACGGAAAAAGAGTTTATGGATTTATTTTCAAACCATGAATTTACAGATCTTCAGAGTAATGCATACTTTGGAAAGAGAGTCGATAGTTCTGAATTAAGAGAGCAAGGGCAGGTCAAGAAAAAAAGTAGAAAACGTTGTATGTTACATTATAGGAGGTTGTGTATGTTAGAGTTAAAAGGAAAATACAATACTGCAAAAGTGTTTACAGATAATATCGATGCTGAGACCATTTCTCAGATTATCAATCTTTGTAACCAACAGTCCATGGAAAAATCGAAAATCCGTATCATGCCGGATTGCCATGCAGGAGCTGGCTGTACGATTGGAACAACTATGACCATTGAGGATAAAATTGTTCCAAACCTGGTAGGCGTTGACATTGGGTGCGGCATGCAGGTAGCAAGGATTGATGCTAAAGAAGTGGATTTTGAAAAATTGGACCAGGTGATTAGAAAAAGAATACCATCTGGTATGACAATTCACGAAGAACCAGTGGTCAACGACGTATATTGCCATTTTTTGGATCATATCAAAGCACCTGTAGATATTGAAAAAGCGAAACGTTCCATTGGTACGTTAGGCGGTGGGAATCATTTCCTAGAGCTGGACAAGGATACGAATGGAAATTACTGGCTGATTATCCATACCGGTTCCAGGCATTTAGGGTTGGAAGTGGCAAGGTATTACCAGGAGCTTGCTTACGAAGATTGCAAGAAAGCGTATATTGGCAGCTATCAGGCACGGTCTGAAGAAGTTATTAAAAAATTAAAGACAGAAAACCGCCATAATGAGATTGAGCATGCACTTAAAAATCTGAAAAAAGATATGGAACAGGAAGTGCAGGGAATGAAAATTCCAAAGGAGCTTGCTTATCTGTCTGGCCAGCATATGGAAGATTATCTGCATGACATTGCAATCGTGCAGGAAATGGCATCCATGAATCGTATACAGATTTGCAAAATTATTTTTCATGAAATGGGATGGAAAATGGAAGAAAATTATGAGACCATCCACAACTATGTTGACGTTGAGCATAAGATTCTCCGAAAAGGATCAGTATCTGCCCAGAAGGAAGAAATACTGGTTATTCCCATCAATATGCGTGATGGTGTTCTTTTCTGCGAAGGCAAAGGAAATGAGGACTGGAATTACTCTGCGCCGCATGGAGCCGGTCGGATTATGTCCAGGGGACAAGCAAAAGAACGGATTTCCATGGAAGAATTTAAAAGTTCTATGGAAGATGTCTTTACTACCAGTGTCTGCCAAGCAACTTTAGACGAAGCACCTCAAGCATATAAGCCTATGCAGGAGATTGTGGAAAATATTCAGGATACGGTAGAAATTCTGGCTGTGTGGAAGCCGGTGTATAATTTTAAAGCCAATTAGGGAGATATCATGAGAAGATTAACAACACGAGAAAAACACCCACATGGCGCAGAAGGGGTATCAGAAGAGAAACTTTCTGGAAAGTGGTGTAGAGGAAAATTCGAGGCAACTGCAATCGTAGAAAAACTTGCCAGATATGAGAATTTAGAAGAAGACGGAAAGTTATATGTCTGTGATGATACTATATATCCGAAAATGGTTAGCCGCCTATTTGGAATAGATATGAAGACAACAATTGCGTTGTTAGAAGACCTGTTAAAGAAAGGCTCTTTGCGTCAAGAACTGCGATTTTACTGCCCGCATTGCAAACAACTTATAGGACCATCATTCGAAACCATCAACAGCCTTCCTGATTCTTATTGCTGCGAAAAATGTGGAAATGAAATGAATAGTCCGTTAGAAGATGTTATAGTAACATACAGGAAATTACGTTGGTACAGTTTCAAAGAAAGTTAGACATAGGAGGAAAGTATGTTTTTGGCTGGAACGGAACAGAAAAAAATTCAAGATGATTTAAAAAATGTTAGTGATGAAAAAATATATCAAGAATTGGTGAAAAAGGCTACAAAATGCTTCAAAAAAAATGTGTGGACTATGATGCTTGCTCTTTTGTTTGGAGTTGTTTTGAGTATTGGAACAATATATTTATTATGTAAAAGATATCCTACATCTGCCCATGAGTTCTGGATTCTTAATATTTTGTATTTTTGTTGCATTTTATTTTTGATGGTAATGATTGTTTCGTTTGCTCAATTTATAGGTTTTGTGATTGGCAATAGACGTATTTCTGATGATGAACTGTCATATTTGAATGGTGTTCTTTTGGAAAATGCAATTTACAAAAAATTAGACGAAAATACTATTAGGACAAATAAGAATGGAGTTTTTTACCTAGATTCAGATACTAAACTTATAAAAATATACGAAGGCTGTTCAGATCACATAAAGGTTGTTATAAAAGAGTATCAGCAGCTAAATGATTTGTGTGTCGTAACATCTGTAAAAGAATGTTTGATATATGAAGATAACATATTTATCAATAGCTATCTAATTGAGAGAAAAACACCAGGATTAATAATGAAAGTGATGGATGAATTATAAGGAGAAATTTGTATGGAAAACGAAAAATCTTGGATAGGATGGTTTATCGAGGACTGGCAGAGGTATAATCATGTCTTAGTTCTTTTATATTATCTATATCCTATTTTTATGATTTTTACACTAATACCTTTAATACCGCAATGTGTAGGGTGTATATTTTTATTAATTATTCGTTCTGATAAGTTACCTGTTTGGAGAGCTGTTGTTACAATAGGCTTGTTTGCTTTAATTCTTACAGTAGGATTTGTTATTCAGTGGTTTTGGGATAGGAAGAAGCCTAGAATATAAATATATTTGTCCAAAGGATGAAGAAATATGAGAAAACATCAAGATTTGAGAGGAAAGAAAATAGGCTTTTGGCAGGTGGGAGAAGCGTTTAAAAAAGAGAATGGAAAGATTTACTACCATTGTACCTGTGTTTGTGGTAAGAAAAAGGACATTTACGGATCCATGTTAGCAACTGGAAAATCAAATTCTTGTGGCTGCATGTCGCATAGAACGAAAGAAAACCTCGTTGGACAGGATTTTGGGTTGCTTCATGTTGAAGAAAAGGTCATTATCAATCATCTCACCTACTGGCGTTGTTCTTGTTGGTGTGGAGGAAGTAAGATTGTTCTACATAGAGATTTGAAAAATGGCAGTGTCAAGTCTTGTGGATGCAGAGGAACATTCCAGGACAGCATATCAAAAAGCATGAAAAAATATTACAAAAATAGAACTTACATTCCTGGAATCCAGAGGAAAGCATTGAACAGCAATAACACGTCCGGATTCCGGGGAGTTAGCTATCGGAAAGATCGGGGTAAATACCGGGCGTATATCAAATTTCAAAAGAAAGATATTTTCCTAGGAAATTTTGACCGGATTGAAGATGCAATCGAAGCAAGGCTGATTGCTGAGAAAGAGTATTTTGGAGAAGTATTAGAAAAGGAGACAATATGAGAATATCTGAAATCATTTCGAGCATTATACTCTGTATAGGTTTTTTATGATGATAATCGGAGGCGGAATGGTATTAACATCGAAAGAAGATAAAGCGGAAGATACTGCAAAAAACATAATTATTATCGGAAGCTTAATAGTGATTTTAGGATGTGTTGGTATGATTATATCAATGTTTTCAGTAGTATAATCTTATATGTTCATGCCTAAATTTTCCTAAAAGTAAAAAATATTGTATAATGTCAGTAACACAATAAAGTATATCGTTCCACGAAATGTACTTTTGGCTTTTTTGCAAATATGAAAGGAGATGTCAGTTATGGTAGCAACAATTGTGAATTGGGATAAAAATTTAACTTTATCGTTATCAAAAAAGATACATATCAAAAAGAGCGAAGATGGATACCAGGCTTTTTGTGACGGCACGTATGTTGGTGAATTGCTGCCAGGCCGTTATCATCGAAATTCTGTTACAGAAGCTATTAATGATTCAGATGTTGAGAAAATTAAAGTGGAAGAATTTGAAGGTACAGTTATCGGTTATGGAGAGAAAACAGGTGTTGTTTCAAGAAAAACGCTTGTTGTGGAGCTGGATCAGAAAACAAATAAGCTGCTGAAACAAGAAGAGAAAAGAAAAAAGAGGGAACGTGCTAAGGAAGAAAAGGCAAGGAATCTTACCTGGGATAAGGTCAATGGCTATTTTATAGTATCAGGTCTCCTAATGATAATCAGTCTTATCTTTCAGCTTCTTTCGAAAATTTTATAAGAAAGGGAATAGTATTAGTAGCTAAGAAAAAAATGAAAAGAAATCATAATTCAAAACCAGAAAAGTACCTTTTTAAATGCATGAAATGGGTGTGCTTCGGTGATTTACTTGCTATAGTATTTGGAATATTCATAAAACTCTCATGTATTTCCTGGTTTGGATGCTTGTGTCTGCTTCCTGGGATATATAATTTTGTATTATTTGAAAAAGAAATGCTTAGTGTAAAAAAATAAAAAAGGCTGTTAAAATGAGCAGAATTATAGAAAAACTCATAGAAGCAATCAAAAACTCAAAAACATTGTATTTTTCGGTGGTGCCGGTGTATCGACCGAAAGCGGTATTCCAGATTTCCGAAGCAAGGATGGGCTGTATAACCGGAAGGATATCCAATTTGAAAAGTATAGCCCAGAATACCTGCTCAGTCATGAATGTCTGTACCATAACCCCAAGGTGTTCTTTTCCTTTTACAGACAGAAAATGGATAGCAAGAATATCCAGCCGAATATCACACATCAGGTACTTGCCAAGCTGGAAGCCCATTGGCTTTAGACAATGGGTAGTTCACATAAATGTCCCTGTCATATTGACATGGTCAGTCACATCCCGAAAGGGATGTGTGGTTAAAAAATTTGGGAGCAGAATCATACCAGAGAAGAATTTCAGAAGAAGTTTGGGAAAAGTTGTTTGTGAAAGGAGATCACTATGGAGGACAAAGATATATTGGTTAAAAGAACAATGAAAGTTGATGTGGAACTCTTTGAGGTTGGAGATATTATCGAAATAAAGCTGACAGACGGAGAAAAAGTACAGGCTATGGCGGTCAAGGAAACTTCCAAAGGTATGCTGTTTGTGCTGGTAGATTGCATTGCGAAAGAATATCCGATGTTTAATAACGTTAACGATATGGACAAGGACGATATTTCCTATACTAGCTCTGATTTGCGTAAGGCTCTGAATGGAGAAATCCTTGCAAGAATCCCAGAAGAAATCAGAAACCGTATGGTAGCAGTCAACGCTGAGGGAGATATGCTTCGCATTCCCACAGAGCGTGAAATCTTCGGAGAAAATGTCTACGGACAGGAAGAAACCGAAAAGGTCAAATGCTGGAAGCCTATGAAGAAAAAGAGAAATCGTATCGCTTTCCAAGGGAAAGAGGGTGATTGGGAACGGTACTGGCTTATGAATCGTCACAAGGATTACGCGTCCGATTTCGCCTATGTCTACATCCGCGGTAATGCGACCTACGGCTACGCTTCTGACTATTTTGGCGTTCGCCCGGTCTTTCTCTTATCTTAAATGTTATATTGGGTTTATTTTGAACAGTATCTTTCTTCTTTTAGTCCAGATGACTGGGACCCTTTTTTTCATTTCTTGTGTAGAGCAAGAACAGCTGGAGTTATTGTAACAATATCTATACAAGATTTTTATGAAGTTCCAGAGCATTTGCTTTCCCAGATTTTAACTGTATTGGAATGTTTGGTGTTTTTTAGCCTTAACTATGATACAGCAAAAAAAATAGCACAATTTCTTGATAATCATAAAATCATTTTAGTTAATGAGTATTTAAAGAAATCACTTGCTCATTGTGCGATTTTTTTCTATAAAGATACCGGTTTCATCCATATTTCGTATGAGTCATCAAAAGACGGACGAATATATACAAAAGAAGAATTGGAAGAAAGGCTAGAGCCAATTGCCTGCAGACTTCCGAAAGAAGAATGTCCAAAAGGGCAGGATATCGTGCAAGTAACGCTTCCATGGCTGAATGATGCCAATGATTGTATCGAAGTGTATCTGGTTCGAAAAGAGGATGGAACCATTGGTTTGGAATATGATTAGAAGATAAGAAAAGATATCGCAAAGAAGCGGTGTTTTTAAAAGGGAAGGGGACTGGCTTAACAGAAGTTCTAGTACTATAAGGTAGGAAAGGGAGGTGTGATACCTCTCTTTTTTTGTGTTCGAACAGGTATACCTTGTCAGTTTTTAAAGAACATGGTACCATGCATACAGACGAAAAAGAAAAGAGGAAGAAATATGTTCTATTATCAAGAAGGATTTTGCGGCAGTTACCGGCAGTTCATGCCTGTAGTGTACGAAAAAGGTAACGATGGGGAATACCATAAAATAAGGATGCATTGCAAAAATCGAGAAGGATGTACAAAATCTAGCTGTGAATGCTTTGAAAATGCGCCAGAGATTATGCAGCCACATCTAATGCGAGAAGAACCATATTAATAAAACGAAAAAAGATGGAAGGAGGTAGCTATGGAGCGAATATATGTTTCGATTGATTTGAAGTCCTTTTATGCTTCTGTTGAATGCGTAGAACGAGGATTAAATCCTTTGGATACCAACCTGGTTGTGGCGGATGCAAGCCGGACTCAAAAGACAATATGCCTTGCGGTGTCGCCATCTTTAAAAGCAGTAGGAGTACCGGGACGTCCACGTTTATTTGAAGTACAGAAAAAAGTACAGGAAGCGAATGCAATTCGAATGGCAAAACTAACTGATTTTACAGGGAAATCAGTATCTGCCAAAGAACTTGCTGAAAATCCCAAATTAAAGATAGGGTACTTGATCGCAAAACCAAGGATGGCATATTACATAGAGTACAGCACACGGATTTATAAAATCTATTTAAAATACATCGCACCAGAGGATATCCATGTTTATTCCATAGATGAGGTTTTTTTGGATGTCACAAGCTACCTAACAGTATATCATAAAACAGCAAAAGAATTAACACAGTCGATTATTCTGGATATTTTAAACGAAACCGGTATCACGGCGACTTCCGGAATCGGAACGAATCTTTTTCTTTGTAAGGTTGCTATGGATATCATGGCAAAAAAATCAACACCGGATGCACATGGTGTACGTATTGCAGAATTAAATGAATTGGAATATCGAAAACAGTTGTGGAATCATCGTCCATTGACGGATTTTTGGAGAGTTGGAAGAGGGTATGCGAAGAAATTAGAAGCGCATGGTATGCTTACTATGGGGGATATTGCCAGGTGTTCGATAGGGAAGTCAGATGAATATCACAATGAAGAGTTACTTTACCATTTATTTGGTGTCAATGCAGAATTGTTAATTGATCATGCTTGGGGATGGGAACCATGTAAGATTGAAGATATTAAAAATTATCATCTTCGGGCGAACTAAATGTATTGGAAACTTCGACACCTTTCCTTTCAATCACATTATCTTTGGTTGTATTTGCTGGATTTACTAGCTTTTATCGTAAGATGCACATATCTTTATTATTTCCCCTTTTTTGTATAGCAGCTTTATTTTGGACCTCATCCATCACTACAAACAGCGATATTATAATTTTATCCTTTCCATTTAATCGATTTCTGCTTTTGATTGTCGGTATCGCTTTGCTTTGGTTTACATTCTATATCAATTATAGTCTATTTAAGAAAAACTGGAATGGCATATTTTTTGTACTAAATCTTGTCTTATATATCTTACTGGGCTATTTCCTCAACAAATACAATACTGTACTGGCAGTACCTAATGTGTTACAAAATTCCATTTTCCACGATTTTCACTATTTACAGTTCCTTCCATTTTGGTTTGAGAAAATTTATTCGAAACAAAGTATTCTTGTGACTACTGCTTGTTGTATTGTTGTGGTTTGTAACCTCATTCATATTATGCTGTACTGGCACATCTGTAAAAAGTTTACTTGGAAGTATACCCAAAATGATCGGATTCAGAAAGTCCTCCAGATTATTCTTTGTCTGATCTTTGTTATAAAGCCAGAGATTGCAATCTGCATCTTGGGTCTTATGCCGTTTCGTTACAATTTACGAATCCTACCGTGAACTACTCGGCAATTGAATTACCGAGGATTCTCGCTCATATTTCCTATAGTAACACAAACTCTCACTTGGATTGGGGACTGTCCGCTGGATGGTCCTTTTTGTTTTCTTTTATATTTTCTTTTTGGGGGTTCTTACATATTACCGATATAAAATTTTCAAAATAGGAGGAAATTATATATGAATAACACAAATGAATGGATTCCGCTTTCTACAGGTCAATATCCAAAAGAAGGCGAGATCGTGCAGGTTACTTATCTCAGTCATTATTTCAAAAAGCCTTACTGTAACCAGTTTGCTTTTTTCAAAAAAGGATTTTGGTATTGGGATGGAGATTCTGATCCAGTCAGAGTCGAAATCACTGCATGGAAAAAGAATAGTAAACCCTATACGGAGCGTATCGGACCAATCACAGAAATGAGCATGAAATTGAAATTTGATCGGCCTATTGAGAAAGAAAAGCACTATATTTCTCCCGGCGGGTATGCTTTCCGCAGCGGAGGTAAAACGTATCGGTTCGACTTTCTTAACTACGAAGGGAATATTGATCAGGAAGATCCGTCTATTTTATATGCTGAAGTACATCACCTGGATAAAAATTATTCCGATGATATGTCCGATTTTAATGCAGACGCTTTGGAAGCAATTGAGGAGTTTTTTGTCTACACAGGGGAATACGGTGATCCAGAAATACACCTGAAGTCCGTCTTATCCCTTACTGTATGGCAGGGAAATATGGAGACAAATATAAACCAGAAACTGTTGCCTATTGAAGAAACATCAACAAGTATCGAGGAACAGATGCAGAGTGAAGAATTTACTTTTTACACAGAGGAAGAGGTAAGCAAACTGCAGGAGTACATCGAAGATAATTTTACTTTGAATGGCACATCAAGACGATTGGTGAGAGGGATTTTGAATTATGTTGCAGTTCAAGAAGATGATGCGGATGCGATTCTTACATTGTTAGAAGAACTCTTAGCGCCGATTGGAATTGAACGTGGAGAAATTGTTGCTGCCTGTTCAGCGTGAATCCATCACAAAAAGAGATACCTTTATGGTGTCTTTTTTTGACACAATAGGAAACCTTCGATTCTCTCATATTATAGATGAAAAAGAAGAATAGGAGGAATTTACTATGAAAGCACTGAATCCAGAAAAACGATGCAGGATCTGCGGAGAATGGTACAAACCCTTTGCTCTTACCGGATATGAGGCGAACATCAAAGATTCGGAACATATCTGCAAGGAGTGCTTAGAGTTGTTGGTATCGGAAAAGTATCCGGAAACGGATAACGATGAGGTTTGAGTGTAGCATAAATCTATCAGCAGAAAGAGATGCCTTTACGGTGTCTCTTTTTTGTCAACTACTCGG
>OHHV01000440.1_pt1 | contig 16480 bp, 16 predicted proteins | sample 1568141 | NCBI WGS metagenome assembly OHHV01 (sample SAMEA3879589, study PRJEB24766) | human gut metagenome | biome: human-associated habitat; feature: feces | place: USA | collected 1985/1987
GGTAAATTTAAAAAAATGATCCTTCTCTATGATAATTGTATCCTTATCTTGCACCTGGTACTTTTCTTTCAACTGCTGTTGCTCTTGCTCAAATTCTTTTTTTTCTCTTACATCCTGTACTAGTTTTTTCTTATATTTAGCCATCTCTACTTTCTCTTTCTAAAAAATGATCGTCCTTTTTTCTTCTTTTCTTTCCCTTCCGTAGCTCCGCCATCGCCCATTCTCTTCGCCGCATTCAGGCTGTCGCCGGAAACTTCGTCGAATTTTCTGAGCAGTTCCTTGGCTTCGCCAGAAAGCTTATCGGGTACCTGGACTACAAGAGTTACGTAGTGGTCACCGCGCACCTCTTTGTTCCGCAGATTGGGAACGCCTTTTCCCTTCAGGCGGATTTTGGTGTCCGTCTGGGTTCCGGGCTTCACATCATAAATAACCTTGCCGTCCACCGTATCAATAACTACCTCGCCGCCAAGGGCCGCTACGGCAAAGGATACAGGAACCGTGGAATAGATATTGTAATCCTGGCGCTGGAATATGGGATGACGCCCTACAATGACTTCTACAAGCACATCTCCCCTGGGGCCGCCGTTGACGCCCGGCTCTCCCATGCCAGCCAGACGCTTGCACTGGCCGTTGTCGATTCCCGCAGGGATATCCACCTCAAACCGTTTCTTCATGGGTACATAACCGCTTCCATGGCAGTCAGTACATTTATCTTTAATTACCTTGCCGGTGCCGTTACAGTCCGGACAGGTCTGTACATTGCGGACCGTGCCGAAGAAGGACTGCTGGGTAAATACCACCTGGCCCTTACCACCGCACTTGGGACAGGTAATGGGCTGTGTGCCCTCCTTGGCTCCCGTTCCGTGACAGGTCTTACATTCTTCCTTTACATTCAGTTCTATGGTCTTAGATGTACCGAATACCGCTTCTTCGAAGGTTATGTGCACACTGGTACGAAGATTGGCGCCCTTCATGGGTGCATTGCTCGCCCTGCCGCTTCTGCGGGATCCGCCGCCGAAGAAATCACCAAATATATCACCGAAAATATCGCCAAAATCTGCGCTGTTGAAATCAAAGCCGCCGAAGCCGCCGCCACCTGCGCCGTTGTCAAAGGCTGCATGGCCGAACTGGTCGTACTGGTGCCGTTTCTCAGGATCACTCAGTATCGCATATGCCTCCGATGCTTCCTTAAATTTCTTTTCCGCCTCCGCATCTCCCGGGTTCATATCAGGATGGTATTTTTTGGCGAGGACTCTGTATGCTTTCTTAATGGCTGCGTCGTCAGCATTCTTCTCAACGCCTAGGACCTCATAATAATCTCTCTTTTGTTCCGCCATAAATATGCCTCCCTTGGTTCTGCATTCACCGCAGAATCATCTTTTTCTGAACGCAACACTAAGGGACACGGCAGTGCCCCCTAGTGTTGTATTTTTTAAGCTTAAACCTCTCTGAAATCACCGTCAATTACATCATCATCCGGTGCGGAGCCTGCGTTTCCGGCTGCACCGCCCATGTCGGGGCCTGCGCCTGCTGCGCCGCCGGCTGCCTGCGCCTGCTCATAAACCTTGGAGAACAGGGTCTGTGCGCTCTGCATCAGTTTTTCCTGGGCAGCCTTCATATCTGCAACCTGGGATTCTGTCATTTCCTGATCCTTGGTCTGATCCAGCAGAGTCTTCAGAGCAGCCAGATCTGCCTGTACGCTTGCCTTGTCAGCTTCCGGAATCTTGTCACCTACATCTTCCAGCGCTTTTTCTGTCTGGAATACGAAGGAATCAGCTTCATTTCTTGTATCAATTGCTTCTTTTCTCTTCTTATCCTGAGCTTCGTACTCAGCAGCTTCCTTTACCGCTTTCTCGATATCACCTTCAGACATATTGGAGCCTGCGGTAATGGTGATGTGCTGTTCTTTTCCTGTGCCCAGATCCTTTGCGGATACATTTACGATACCGTTGGCATCAATATCAAAGGTAACTTCAATCTGAGGAACACCGCGTCTTGCCGGCGGGATACCATCCAGTCTGAACTGGCCGAGAGATTTGTTATCCTTTGCAAACTGTCTTTCACCCTGCAGTACGTTGATATCAACTGCAGTCTGGTTATCTGCCGCTGTGGAGAAAATCTGGCTCTTCTTTGTAGGAATGGTAGTATTTCTCTCAATCAGCCTTGTAGCAACACCGCCCATGGTTTCAATGGACAGGGACAGAGGGGTAACATCCAGAAGAAGGATATCGCCTGCGCCTGCGTCGCCTGCCAGCTTGCCGCCCTGGATGGAAGCGCCGATAGCAACACATTCATCCGGATTCAGGGTCTTGCTGGGCTCATGGCCTGTCATCAGTTTCACCTTATCCTGTACGGCAGGAATACGTGTGGAACCGCCTACCAGCAGTACCTTGCCAAGCTCAGATGCTGTGATTCCCGCATCTCTCAGGGCGTTCTGCACGGGGATTGCTGTTCTTTCCACCAGGTCATGGGTAAGTTCGTCAAATTTGGCTCTTGTCAGATCCATATCAAAGTGCTTCGGTCCATCTGCAGTTGCTGTGATGAAAGGAAGGTTGATGTTGGTTGTTGTTGCGCTGGAAAGCTCTTTCTTGGCTTTTTCAGCAGCTTCTCTCAGTCTCTGCATAGCCATCTTGTCGCCGGAAAGGTCGATGCCTTCCTGCTTCTTGAATTCGCTTACCATCCAGTCGATTACTTTATTATCAAAATCATCACCGCCCAGACGTGTATCACCGTTGGTTGCAAGTACTTCGATTACGCCGTCACCGATTTCGATGATGGAAACATCGAAGGTACCGCCGCCCAGGTCGTATACCATGATTCTGTTCTTTTTCATTATCAAGGCCATAGGCAAGCGCTGCTGCCGTAGGCTCGTTGATGATACGCTTAACATCCAGGCCTGCGATCTTTCCTGCATCCTTGGTTGCCTGACGCTGTGCGTCATTGAAGTAAGCGGGAACTGTGATAACAGCTTCGTTTACTTTTTCTCCCAGATAGTTCTCCGCATCTGCTTTCAGCTTCTGCAGAATCATAGCGGAAATTTCCTGCGGGGAGTATTTCTTACTGTCAATGTCTACCTTGTAGTCGCTTCCCATATGTCTCTTGATGGAAGCAACCGTTCTGTCCGCGTTGGTTACTGCCTGACGCTTTGCAGGCTCTCCTACCAGTCTTTCCCCTGTCTTGGTGAATGCGACAACACTGGGTGTTGTTCTTGCGCCTTCCGCATTGGCGATAACGGTGGGCTTTCCACCTTCCATTACTGCCACACAGCTATTTGTTGTACCTAAGTCGATACCAATAATTTTGCTCATGATTCTCCTCCATTCTACCGCTTAATACGGCTATTTCATCAGGCCATGCCTGAAATACTTAATTTGCCACCTTAACCATACTGTGTCTTACCACAGCGTCATGATATGTGTAACCCTTCTGGAATTCCTCCACTACGATGTTCTCACCGTATTCCTCATCCTCCACATGCATCACTGCATTGTGGAAATTAGGATCGAATTCCTGACCTGCAGCTTCGATGGGCTTTACTCCCATGTTGTCCAGCTCGGTCATCAGCTGTTTATATACCTTGTTCATGCCTTCCACAAAAGCGGAATCCTTTTCATTCTCCGGTACGGCTGCCAGACCTCTTTCAAAGTTGTCAACCACCGGGAGGATTTTCTCTATCACACTTTTTGCTCCGGTTTCGAACATTGCTGCCTTTTCTTTGTCGGTACGTTTTCTGAAGTTTTCAAATTCGGCCATCTGACGTTTTACCCTGTCTTCCAGTTCGTCTATTTTCACTTTGAAGGCCTCTTCTTTTTTATCTTTCTTTTTCTTTTTGAAGAATCCCTCTTTTTCTACAGAGGAATTATCCTCCGCCTGTTCGGAATCCTCCTGGGTATCCTCCGATGCCCCGGCTTCACCGCCTTCTCCGTTTCCTTCGGAAGAATCAGTATCCGCGTCTGCCGTTTCCTCTGTCCTGGGAGCTTCTGCTGTCTCTTCTCCGGCCTTCGCCTCAGAAGCAGTGTCCATCTCTTCTTCCAGATTACGGTTATCTTTATTTTCCATTTTCTGCTTCACTCCATTCTGTGTACCTGACACTTCTATTTTTTCTTATACAGCGTATCCAGCTGGCTCATGAGATTCTTCAGAATGCCCACGACTCTGTCGTAATCCATTCTCTTCGGTCCGATGATTCCCACCGTCCCTTTCATTCCTTCTCCCAGTTCATAGGTTGCTGTAACAATACTGCAGTCCTTCATTGTCTGTACCGGGGTCTCATCACCGATATATACCTGTATGCCGGTGCTGTTCTCATCAGCAAGTGTTTCCTGAACTATCTGGTTTAATGCCTGTTTTTCTTCAAATGTGGTAATAAGCTGTCCGGCCAGCTCCTTATCCGCCAGCTCCGGATATTTAAGGATGTTGTTGGTGCCGCTGGTATAAATCTCCAGGTCTTCATCCGCCTGAATGGCTTCCGCCACCGCATCGATAATTTCTCCCACCATGCTGCTGTGTATTCCTGCCTGCTGCTTCAGGTTGGCTATTGTTCCCAGATTGATCTCATCCATGGATTTGCCGTTTAAATGCGTATTCAGCAGGATGTTGAGCTTAAGCATGGTTTCCTGATCCGGCGCCTCGTCCACGTGGAGCATTGTGTTCTTAATCACATTGCCTTCCACAACGATAACCGCCAGCACCTGATGTTCATCCACTCTTGAAAGCTGAATGAACTTCAGCTTGTTTCCATGATAAAGCGGCGATGAAATCATTGCCGCATAATTGGTATTTACCGCAAGAACCTTCGCTACCTGCTGGAGAAGATGTTCCATCTTATCTTCCTTCTCCACGAGAAGCTCCTTCAAATCAGCGACTTCCCTGTCCTTCTCTTCCAGCATGCTGTCCACATAAAGACGGTAGCCTTTATCGGAAGGGATCCTGCCTGCCGAGGTATGAGGCTGAATGATATAGCCGAGCTCTTCCAGATCAGCCATCTCATTGCGGATGGTAGCTGAACTCAGGTTCAAATCCGTATATTTGGAAATTGTCCTGCTGCCCACCGGCTCTCCCGTCTCCAGATAGTTCCGGATGATAGCCTGCAGAATCTTCATTTTACGTTCATCCAGTTCGCTCTGCATTACCTCACCTCTTTTTTAAGTTGTTAGCACTCAACCCTTAGGAGTGCTAACACCTTCTGAACATACATTATCACTTCTCCCAAACGTTGTCAACTCGTTTTTTGAAATAAATTAGTGAAAAAAATATGAAAATCATGAACGTAAACTTAAGAAAAAATCAAATATCCCTGTATGAGGAAACATTTTCAAAAGAAACGCCGTATCCTTAAAGAGGCCGGAATCGGACGGATCAGACAAAAGATCCGCCGTTCCTGTCCGGATACGGCGTGTAAATGATGTGAAGTTATATGCAGCCTTATGCTGCGTCAGAACGGTTCTATGTAATACAGTCCTCTGTTCCCTGGGATCAGATGGCAAAGCTGCCGGTAACGTCTCCGTTGATTACATAATATACACTGCTCTCTTCCGGCTTTACATACAGTTCTACGGTTTTGAACTCTTCTTCGTTTCTGCCCAGGTCATATTTCCATACGTCCTTCGCAATTTTTACCAGATCCTCCGATGAGTAGGATTTTCCTGCAAACTGTACGGTTACTGTCTCTTTGATCTCTTCCCTGGCCGCTGCTTTTTTCGCAGGGGCTGCTGCGGGCTTCTCAGCCGCTTTTTTCACAGGAGCTTTCTTAACAGGCTCTTTCTTCACAGTTTCCTTCTTTACGGTTTCTTTCTTTACTGTCTCTTTCTTCACAGCTTCCTTTTTTACAGCTGTTTTCTTTGCAGGCGCCTTTTTGGCAGGTGCCTTTGCCTCTGCGGGCTCTTTTACGGCCGCTTTTACTGCTGGTGTTTTTTCGGGTTCTTTGGTTTCGATTTTGGGCGCATCAGCTTTTGCAGCGATTTTCTCAACAGGTTTTACAGTTTCCTTTGCTTCGGTTTTCTTCGTTTCTGCCATAATTTTTTCTCCTCCTTTAGACCCAGGTACTTTGTCCAAGCACAATACACATAGCAGTAATATACCTGAATATAGGACTAAGTTTACCGCAAAGCCGCGAAGTTGTCAACTTTTCGTCTGATTTCCCGGGATCGTCACCGCAAAACAGCTGCCTTTCCCCGGCTCGCTTTCCAGTTCAATATGACCGTTATAGTACTCCGCAATATGTTTTACGATGGACAGGCCGAGCCCTGTGCCGCCCATCTTTTTGCTGCGTCCTTTGTCCACGCGGTAGAAGCGTTCGAAGATCCTGTCCTGATCTTCCTTTCTGATTCCGCAGCCGTCGTCGCGGACACGAACGCACATATCCGTCCCCCTGGCGCTGATTTCAACCCATACATTACCGCCGGGATGGTTGTATTTGATGCCGTTGCTGACCAGATTCATAATCAGCTCCCGAAGCTGTTTGGCGCTGGCCTCTATGGAGACAGGCTCGCATTCCTTGTGAAGCGTTACCTGATATTCCGCGGCAATGGGTTCGACAGATTCAAAAATTTCCGTAAGCAGCGGCACCATTCGCACCGTGGAGTAGGTCACCTCCGCTTCCTTGGCTTCCAGCCTGGATATCATGAGGATATCATTGATCAGATTTGTCATATTGTCCGTTTCCTTCAGAATCCTGGCAATAAAATCCTTTTTGACGGCCTCATCCGTCACAAAGCCCTGATCCAGCAGCTCCGCATAGCCTCTCACCGATGTGATAGGGGTTTTAAGCTCATGGGAGGCATTGCTGAAAAATTCCTGGCGGATACGTTTTTCCTTTTCCAGGCGATCCATGTGCTCCCGGATTTCCTCCGCCATTTTCATGGTGGTTGCAGAAATCACGTTCAATTCCTTATATTTATAGGTTTTAAAGGTAAAGCTGGGATTGTCGCTGCGCACCTTTTCCATCTCCCTGGAAATCTCATTTAAGGGCGTGGTAATCGTATTTGTAAAACGCACGGCGATGACGACGCTCATGGCAAAAGCAATCCCTGTGCCCAGAAGAAGCACCGGGAAAATCAGTATCATGTAATCCAGCATATTGGTATAAGGAACCGCCATGCGCACCACATAGGGTCCCTTCTTGGAATGAACCGCCACATACAGCATGTTCTCTCCCAGGCTTTCCGAATTCCTGGTAGCAAAACCGGAGCCGCTGCGCAGCGCCTCTTTCACCTCTTCCCTCTCCAGATGGTTTTCCAGGGAATCCACCTGTTCAATTTCGTTGTCCGCCACTACCGTGCCGTCTTCACCGATAATGGTGACGCGGGAATTTTCATCCATGGTCGCTTCATGCAGACGGCTGAGCTGTTCCTGCAGATCCCCGTCATAATTCAGGGAATAGTCCACCACATGAATGGTATTCAGCATGGATTCCCGATTGCTTTTCAGCATATTTTTGCCGATAAAATAGTAAGAAAAAACACTGCTGACCGCGAGGGCCAGCATGAGTATCGCTACGAACCGGAGTAATATCGCTCGTTTCATAATTTAATTATCCCTGTTTTCCGTCTCCTGCGGGAGCACAAAACGATAGCCCACGCTGCGGATAGTCTTGATATATCTGCTGCCTTCCTCGCCCAGCTTCTGGCGCAGGGTACGGATATGAATGTCCAGTGTGCGCGTTTCTATGTCTGCCGTATAATTCCAGAGTTTGTTAAGAAGCTCATCCCGCTCCACCACTCTGGCCCGGTTATCGATCAGATACATAAGAAGCTCATATTCCTTATAAGTCAGAACCACCGGCTCCCCGTTCATGGCCACTTCCCTGGCTGCCGTATCCACACACAAACCGCCCAGACGCACCTTTCCCTCGGACTGCACAGGCTGCTGCTCGGACGCCCTTCTAAGCAGCGAACGAATTCTCGCCGCCAGCTCCAAAACCCCGAAGGGCTTAGTCACATAATCATCCGCGCCGCCGTCCAGCCCCACCACCTTATCGTACTCCTTATCCTTAGCCGTAAGCACAATAATCGGCATACTCTTCAGCTCATCCTCCCGCCCCCTGATAATCCGAATCGCAGAAAGACCATCCATGCCGGGAAGCATCAAATCAAAAACCGCCAAATCCGGCTTCTCCCTCCCAACAACCTCCAACGCTTCCTCCGCAGTCTCAAAAGCCGCCACCTGATAGCCATAACCTTCCAAAGCAATTTTCACCAGATTCCGGATATTCTCATCATCCTCAATCACAAATATCTTCTGCATCCTACTCTCCATTCCGCCACATGCCATTAAATCCTTAACCTGTTTTCATAAAACCCGGTGCCAAGATGTGCCTGGTTCTGGTTCAGCTTCGTGTATGTGGGCGCCGTGCTCTGCCTTCACTGCGGTTCCCTTTGGCCCGGCAGTGTTCCCTGTAAAGGCCGTTTAAAAACGCCGGTCCTTACGCCACGTCTTTTGTGGCGTTAGTACCGCTGCGTTTTTAACCGAGCGAAAGCGTGCCTTTTCAGGGAATACTGCCGGACCAAAGGGAACCGCAGTGAAGGCAGAGCATGGCGCACACATGCACGAAGCTGGACCAGAACTCTCGCCGCTTCCTACCGGGGTTTCTGACAACAGTATATCACTCTTCGTCCAACGCAGGAAGTGGTTTGCGGGATTCGCTGACCACATACCCCGCAATGTTGGTGGCATGATCCGCGATTCTTTCCAGATTGCTGATCAGATCCAGGAATACCACGCCGCTTTCTGGTTCGCATTTCCCTTTGGAAAGACGCTGGATGTGTTTCTCCCGCAGCTCATCCTCCAGCTTATCCACATTCCTTTCATAATCCGCTTCCTGAATTGCATCCTGTGTGCTGGAAAGCTCCCTGGCCTTCAGCGCGCTTTCCAGCGCCAGTATGGTTTCACTGGAAATCAGCTTCAAATCCTTGAAGCCTTTCTTGGAAAAGGAGATCTCATCCTTGCGCATATTTTCGGCAAGCTCCGCGATATTTTCCGCGTGATCTCCTACCCTTTCCAGGTCACTGATGGTATAGAAAAGATTTTTTACCACCTTATGCTGCCCCTCGGTAAGGGAAAGATTATCCACCCTCACGAGGAAGGAGGTGAGAACCTTTTCCATTTCATTTATGATTTTTTCCTTATCAAACACAGAGCGGATCAGTTCCTTGTTGCCTGTCTCCACGCCTTCCAGGGCCGCCTTCAGGTTTTCCAGGGCGGACTGGCCCATCACATTTACCTCTCCCATCACGGTATCCATGGCAAATGCAGGGTTTTCCAGAATACGTTCGTCCAGATGGCGGCGCATTTCCCCTGCCGGCGTTATTTCTGCGATCTCCGCTTCCTTATCATCCCTTATTATATAGGTAGAAAGCTTGACAAGCTTATTTGCAAAAGGAATCAGCATCAGGGTATTGAGTACGTTGAAAATTGTATGGAAAACAGAAATTTCCACACTGTTAATGGCTGCCGCGCCCCATGCCGCATTAAAACGGAACAGGATAAACATGATAATGCCGAAAACCACAGCGCCGATGACATTGAACAGCAGGTGGATAACAGAGGCTCTTTTTGCATTCTTCCCGGCTCCCGCGCTGGAAATCAGGGCGGTCACACAGGTCCCGATATTCTGGCCCAGCGTAATGAACACAGCGGACTGCCAGTTTACCACACCGTTGAGCGCCAGCGTCTGCAGGATACCCACAGAAGCCGAGGAGCTCTGGATAATGGCGGTAACCACAGCGCCGGCCAGCACCGCGAGAACGGGATTCCTGCCAAGGACGGCAAAAGCCTGTGCAAATATGGGCGCTTCTCTGTATGGCTTAATCGCATCGGACATGAAGGAAAGGCCAATAAACAGGATACTGAAGCCTACCAGAATCTCTCCGATTTTTTTCTTTTTTTCTGATTTTGTAAAAAGTACGAGGAACGCGCCGATCCCCAAAAGCAGCGGGGCAAAAAATTCCGGCTTCATTACGCTCCCCCATTCGCTCATGGAAACAATCCATGCCGTAATGGTAGTACCGATATTGGCGCCCATGATAACGCCCACTGCCTGGGCAAGCTCCAGCATACCTGCATTTACAAAGCCTACCACCATAACCGTGGTGGCTGAAGAGCTCTGTATGATAGCGGTGACTCCTGCGCCTACAAGAATAGCCATCAGCCTGTTTTTTGTCAGAAAGCCCATCAGCTTCTGCATTTTTCCTCCGGCTGATTTCTGAAGGCCGTCGGCCATGATATTCATCCCGTAAAGGAACATTCCCAGGCCGCCGATGAAAGAAAACAACATTCCTACATCATTAATAGACATCTCATCTCTCCTCTGCCCTCATCAACGGATATCGCTGTCTGAAACTTACTCGAAATCCTGACGTATCCCTCATTCCGCTTCGGGGCGGTATCTTTTTCCTATGTTTCCGATGAAAAACTGCTGTCCTCCGGATTCTGGCCGGACCACGGCATTTTCTCATTGTCCATCATTATTTTAACAGGTGAGTGTAAAGTACACGCTTAGGTTATGTAAAATCTATGTAAAATATCAGAAATCCAAACCTTACATAAGCCAAATGGCATCTTGTCGTGCACAAGGGTATCTTATCCTGCGCCACATTGTATTTCCTCTGCTGTCCGGCTATAATAACCTCAATCCCAAAGGAAAGAAGGGCTGACCTATACTTTATATGACAAATATCATATTTATTCCCGCCAGGGAACGGGGACTGCGTTATAAAAATACTGTGTATGACAATATCATGTATTTTCCAGCGAGGAAGTGGATGGGCATCGGCACAAAGGAGCCGCTGAAATCTATGGCAGACGAAACTGCACGCAGGGATAAAGTGACCTTTCTGATATCCTCCCACGATTTAAGCCTTTTCAGCAATCTGGCCGACAGCTGTCTGCTCCTGTTTCACGGGCGCATTGTCTGTCGGACTGGGGAAAAACCGGAGGCGGAGGAAATCAGGAAAAAGTATGAAGAATGCAGAATCCGCAGCTTATGCGAAAAAGAAAGGCAGGTGTTTTATTCCGGGGCATTGGAAAAAGAACGGATATGCGTCATTTTTAGCACCCATTAACGTAATTGCGAGGAGGTTCCATGAAGCTGATAATACATCAGGATCGGCAGATTACTGAAACTGAAATTACCATCCGCTGTGCACGCATGGATACCCGGCTGGAGCAGCTGGCCGGACATATCAGGCAATTTGGTTTTTCCCTGACGGGCTATCAGGAGGATAAGGAATTCCAGCTGCCGCTGGAGAAGATATTTTTTATGGATTCCGCAGATGGAAGAACCTATCTTTATCTGGAGAAAGAGGTGTACTACTGCCGGGAGACTCTGGCCTCCCTGGAGGCCCGCCTTTCCCGCACTTCCTTTACCAGGATCAGCAAAAGCTGTCTGGTCAACACCAGCTTCCTGCAAAGTGTGCGGCCGCTGTACAACCACCGGCTGGAGGCCACCCTGCAAAATGGAGAAAAGCTGGTAATTACGCGAAATTATATCGAACCTCTGAAGGAAAAGCTGAAAGGAGCAAATGTATGAAAAATTTTCTGACCGTACGGGTGCCGTCCACCTGTATCTGTTTTACCCTGCTGCTTCTTGCCAATGCCGCCCTGAATCTGCTGAGCGGTATTGATACCGAAGGGTATGATTTCACCGTCCTGGTCCTGTTTCTGATCATATTGCTGTGCCAGGGGGTGGATATTGCCCTGGATCATGTTGAATTCAGGACATGGAAGCAGTACTGCATTACAGAGTCATTAATTTTGTATGTGGTGAACCTGGCAGTATTCCGTATCATTTTCTGGCATTCCTTTTCGGCCAGGCAGCTTATTATTTTCACCCTGATTTTTTTAGTCATTGTAACCGCTGTATTTTCCTATTTCAGAAAGCTGCAGCGTATGCAGGTGGATGAAATCAATGCGCTTATTGCTAAAATGCAGTCAGATGCGCCGCGGCAATAAAAAAAGTCCGAAACTGCGCCCGGCTTCTAATAGAGGGCCGCAGTTTCCAGACTCAGTCAGGAAACATCTCTCGCTTTCAGTATGGCTAATTCCCATTTCGTAACTTGCCGGGCATGGGGTCAATTTCCGTGGCTAAAACACTTTTTTAAGAATAAAATCCTTTTTTCTATGTTATTCTGTGCAATTTGTGTCTTTATTGCCGAGTCATAACCGTGAATTGTGCCTTTTGTGTCGTTCAACTCAACTTTCGCCCCTGCTTCCATCAGTCTTTCAGCATACAAAATTCCTTCATCATGCAGGCAATCATATTCCGCTGTTTCAATGTACGTATCCGGAAGCTTATGAGGCAACAAATTCTGCATGGGCGATGCGTTCCTGATGTTTTCTCCTGTTACGTTCTTTAAATAGAATTCCCACATTTTTTTGTTATTTTGGGAATTCCATAATGGAGTATCAGAGTACAATTTTATGGATTTCGTGGACATGGACGCATCTGTCACCGGATATATTAACATCTGTGCACAGGGAATGGGCAAAGCTACTTTTTCATATGCATTGCAAATCGCAGCAGCAATTGCCCCGCCGGAACTATCTCCTGCGATTCCAATCAGTTCTCTGTCAATAAGCAGGCTTTCCGCATTCTTTAACAGCCATTTATATACGGACAATACATCCTGATATGCCGTTGGATATGGATGCTCCGGCAACAGATGATAATCCGGAAGGACCACCCTGCAGTTTGCTTCCAATGCATAGATACAGGCAAGCTTTTTATGATGGGCTGACGCCTTATAACTGAACGCACCGCCATGGATATATAGCAAACACGGAAGCTTATCCGCTGCTGAAGCAGGTTCGTATATTGCAACCTTTAACGGTAACCTGCCGTTTTCCCGTATTATTATCCGTTTGCAACTAATTTCCCTGGGAATTCCTGTTAATGCGAAAGCCAGCATCTGGTAGATATTTGCTGTCTTTATCAGGAACTTATTATACGGAACCCTCTTTGCTATGCTTTTTAATTCCGGGTCTATCAAATGTGTATAATTCATCTATGCGTTCTCCAAATACAAATTCGTCCGTCCTGGGCTATTAAAGCAACTCGCCAGCCTTCTACACTTCATTTTTCCCATAAATTCCATCGGTTATATCACGCTTTTGTCCATCGGGAGGGGCAATTTACACCCTGCTTAAATGTTGTTTTTTATTTTTAGATTTAATATGTGTAAATAATTTTGCACCAAAATAACAAATTTCTAATTTGCCGTTCAAATAATCAGGATATTATAATGAAACTTTTTTTATCTTCAACATTCCTTCTCATAAGTTTAATATATCAATTATTCCACAAAGCTTATCGAGGGAGTCTATCGTATAGTTCTGGTTAAATGTCTTAACAGCATTGCTTCTATTAATCAGCACTGAAACCGCCCCGACACTGTTTGCCCCAACTATATCTTTTTCTTCATCTCCCACATAAATCATTTCTTTTGGCAGTATATTAAAACACTCTGCCGTTTTCAGGAATCCTTCTTTACATGGTTTTCTGCAGCCTACATCTACAGAAGTCAGAATTAAATCAATATAAGCAGTAAGCATTGCAAAGTCCTTTAAAGAGAACTCGTTATCCATTCCATAAGCAACATCGGTCAATATTCCTGTTTTTATTCCCTTGCTTTTCAATCCTTTTAATGTTTCAATTACTTCAGGAAATGGATGGGCGTCTGCCTGAAAAAAAGAATAAAACGCGGATTTCATGGCATGCAAATCCGCGTTTAAACAATCCCACGCTGACATAATTTCTTTAAAAATTATGTCAGACGTAATTTCAGTCTCTCGATAATTGACTCTTGTGTTGTATTTTGTAAGAATTTCTGCTGCAGCGTCCATCATACCGTCTGCCAAAACTATATTGCATTTGGCGGCTGCTTCACAAAGCGCAGGACGATATAAGGAAGTCCAGCTTAAGGGATTATTGTATTTTATTAACGTATGCCCAACATCAAAGGATACTACTTTTATCATATTCCAATCTGCCTTTTAAAAATATCAGCAAAACATCATTTTGCCGGAAACATACAAACATACGCTTAACCCAGGCCACCACAAATTTACGCAGCAATCACATAAAAATACAGCAGCACCAGAATACCCAGCACGATACGGTACCAGCCGAAAACCTTGAAGTCATGCTTTTTGATATATCCCATGAGGAAGGAAATCACGCCCATGGACACTACAAAAGCCACCACCATGCCGATAATCAGAAGCGACGCTTCGGTCATGCTGAAACCGAGCCCGAATTTCACCAGCTTCAGAAGGCTTGCGCCGAACATGACGGGAATCGCCAGGAAAAAAGTGAATTCCGCGGATACCACCCTGCTGACGCCGATGAGCAGCGCGCCCACGATGGTTGCGCCGGATCGGGAGGTGCCGGGGAATACCGCGGCGATAAGCTGAAACAGGCCAATGATCAGGGCATCCCGGTAGGTCAGGGACGCCAGGCTTTTGATCCGGGGCTTCCTTCCCTTATTCCAGTTTTCAATTACAATAAAAGCCACGCCGAACAGAATCAGCATAATGGCCACCGTGGTGGCATTATACAGATACGGCTCCACCAGATCATCCAGGAGTATGCCGTAAATCATGGCAGGGATGCAGGCCACCAGAACCTTGAACCACATGACAAAAATATCCGTTTTAATAATACCGTTTTTCTTACGCCGCTTTGAAAAATCAAAGGGGAACAGCTTATTCCAGAACAGAACCACCACCGCCAGGATCGCCCCCAGCTGAATCACTACCAGGAATACTTCCCAGAATTCAGGAGATACATCCAGCGTGACAAATTCATTCAGCAGTATCATATGTCCCGTGCTGCTGATCGGCAGCCACTCCGTAATACCTTCCACAATTCCAAACAAAACCGCTTTTAAAATTTCGATCATATCATTCTCCAATTTTTATACTGCTGCTGTCCGCCGGACGTACCGGCCAAACAGACAGCCTGTTTTCATTTTCCGAAAACTCCGCCGCCTATCTTTGCACGCTGTCACCGTTTTCCAGATAACGCAGCATATCCTTAAAGCACTCCCGGGCATCTGCATAGCCCTCCTCATAAAGCAGCCGCAGCTTCTCCTTATCCTTCTCTATTCTGCCAATACCGCTGGCCCTTTTCGGACGGATAACAAAAGCCTGGCCGTTTGCTGTCTGGGCATCCAGATAATCCAGCATCCGGTTATAGGCCACATGCCGGTTTGCCATCAGCTCGTAAACCTTGGGATACCTGGCATAACGCACCTTTACCAACCCCAGATGGCCGGAAGGCTTCCTCCGGTAGCCGGTTTCCTTGGTGAGCACCACAATATTTTTCCGGTTGCCGTCCACAATGGAATGCATGATGGGCACGCTGTCGGAGAGACCGCCGTCCAGATACAGCTTATCCCCGATTTTCACATTTCTCGATACCAGCGGAAGGGACGCGGAGGCCCGCACCGCGATGATATCTTTATGCATGTCCTTCAGACGCAGGTATTCCGCCTGACCGGTTTCAATATTGGTAGCCACCGCATACGCTCTGCCCTGATAAGCATTAAAAGCATCATAATCATAAGGATTCAGAACATTTGGGATATCGTCATAACACATTTTTACCCCGAAAAGATCCCCTGTGGTCAGCACATTGCGCGCACTGCAGTAATGTGCGTCATCCAGATAATCCACGCTGATATCATAAGCCCTGCCCCGCTGGCGCGACAGGTAACTGCACAGATGGCATGCGCCTGCGGACACTCCATAACAGCTGGAAAACTCAATATTTTGATCCATGAAAAAATCCAGGACTCCGGCGGTATAAATTCCTTTCATCCCACCGCCTTCCAGAACCAGTCCGGCCTGATACATACTGTCTACCTCCAAGTCAAATTTGCTGCCGCTTTACGCAAATTATCCGATACTAACCGATGTTTCCGTACTCCGCCGCCACAAATTTTCTCAGGGCAGCCAGGGAACGCTCCACCTTTTCCGTTTCAATACAGTAAGCCATCCTGAAATATCCGGGACATCCAAAGGTATCCCCCGGAACCAGAATCAAATCGTATTTCAGTGCCTTTTCACAGAAAATTTTCGCATCCTCCTCCAGAGCCTTCGGGAATATGTAAAAGGTTCCGCCTGGCTTCACACAGGTAAAGCCCAGCCCGGTCAGGCAATCATACAGAAGGTTCATGTTGGTCTCATAGACGGAAAGATCCGCCGTTTTATCCAGTACCTTAGCCACTGCAAGCTGGATGATGGAAGGAGGACAATTATGGCCGATCCCTCTGGAAATCTGCCCGCACATGTTCACAATCACTTCCGCATCAGGACAGGCAGGATTTACCGCCACATAGCCGATTCTCTCGCCGGGAAGGGAAAGAGACTTGGAATAAGAATAACAGGAGATGGTATTCGCGTAATAACGTGACACATAAGGCGCCTTAACGCCGGCAAACACGATCTCCCTGTAAGGCTCGTCGGATATAATAAAAATATC
>OHHV01000443.1_pt1 | contig 16419 bp, 19 predicted proteins | sample 1568141 | NCBI WGS metagenome assembly OHHV01 (sample SAMEA3879589, study PRJEB24766) | human gut metagenome | biome: human-associated habitat; feature: feces | place: USA | collected 1985/1987
AGGTATGTTTTGTGAAAGGGTCGTTTAAAAACGTCGGTCCTTGCGTTGTGTCCTTTACAACGCTAGTACCGCTACGTTTTTAACCGAGCGAAAGCGTACCCGCTCACAAAACATACCTCAGCCGGAGCCTGCCGGAATAAACGCCCCCATCACGCCAGAAAGACCCTGGCCGTCCGCGGAGAAACTCCCTGCTCTAATCCAGCCTGAAAAGCCCCCATGGAAAGGCGGCGGCCTCCGTCTCCACTACATAAGGCGGATGTGTTGGATGGCTCCGCTCTCCTGGAAAATCTCCCACTCAGCGATATTCACCGCATGATCCCCAATCCGTTCCAGATACTTGGCAATCATCAGCACATCCACACAGGCATCGATATTATCCACACCCTCCTGAAGCATATGTACCAGATCATCCTTCACCTTGGCAAAAAGCTCATCCACCACATCATCATGCCGGATCACCTCATCCGCGGCCCTGCTGTCACGGTTTACAAAAGCACCTACCGCATCATGCACGATTTCCTTAGCCACCTGCAGCATACCCGTAATATGCCTGGAATAAGCATCCAGATCGCAATCCCGCAGACGAAGCATCAGCTCCGCAATATCCGCAGTCTGATCCCCAATCCGCTCAATATCCGTTACTACCTTCAGGGCAGCGGATATCATCCGCAGATCCCCTGCAATCGGCTGCTGCCTGGTAATCAGGGAAAGACACTGGGATTCAATGCTTCTTTCCATATCATTGATCACCCGATCTCCCCTGATAATCTGCTGCTCCAGATCTGTATCCTTATTTTCCACTGCAGTCAGCAGCAGATTAAAGGACTCCTCCACTGCCACCCCCATTTCCGCCAGGCTTTTCCGCAGGCTGTTTAATTCCTCCAGATACATACTTCTCGTCGTCATAGCTTTAAACCTCACTCCTCTGCTCTGTTATCCGAAACGCCCCGTAATATAATCCTCAGTCCGTTTATCCTTCGGCCTTGCAAAAATATTGGACGTAATATCCTTTTCCACCACTTCCCCCACCAGGAAAAAAGCGGTTTCATCAGAAACCCTGGCTGCCTGCTGCATATTGTGGGTAACTACCACCACCGTATACTTTTTCTTGAGATCCTCCATCAAATCCTCGATTTTTAACGTGGAAATAGGATCCAGCGCTGATGTTGGCTCGTCCATAAGCAGCACCTCCGGCTGTACGGCAAGCGCCCTGGCGATACAGAGCCTTTGCTGCTGCCCCCCTGACAAACCCAGCGCGGACTTTTTCAGCCGATCCTTCACCTCATCAAAAATAGCAGCCCCTTTCAGGCTTTCTTCCACAATTTCATCCAGCCGCGCCTTACTCTTAATCCCATGAATCCTGGGACCATAGGCAATATTGTCGTAAATACTCATCGGAAACGGGTTGGGCTGCTGGAATACCATGCCCACTTTTTTACGAAGCAGGGTTGTATCCACCTTTTCATCATAAATATTCTCGCCGTCCAGCGTGACCTCTCCGTCAATTTTTACGCCGTCCACCAGATCATTCATGCGGTTCAGCGTCTTTAAAAAAGTGGATTTCCCGCATCCCGAGGGACCGATAAAAGCGGTAATGGCATTGGCGGTAATATCCATATCCACATCCTTCAGCGCATGGTTGGCGCCGTAATATAAATTCAGCTTTTTCGTACTTATTTTTGCATTATTCATTCTCATACCTCCGGCATATCACAGTCCTGCCTGCAATACTGCATCAATCTCTCTTTATTCTCTCGTTTCCACATTGAACTTCCCGGACAGGTACTTTGTGAGCATATTGATAAGAAGCACCAGAACCAAAAGCACCACAGCGATTCCGAAGGCCTCTCCATACTGTGCCTTAGACATGCACAGATACAGCTGTATGGTAAGGGTGCCCCCTGATTCCAGGATTTTGGTAAGAAAGCCCATGCCGCTCTTTGGAAGAAGGAAACCGCTTCCCGCAGTGAACAAAAGCGCTGCCGACTCACCCACAATTCTGCCCACAGCCAGGATAATACCGGTTATAATACCCGGCATGGCGGAGGGCAGAAGAATGGTGCGTATCATATACCATCTGGCGGCCCCCATTCCCAGCGCCCCGCTCCGATAGCTTTCCGGCACTGTTTTCAGCGCTTCCTGCGTGTTGCGGGTAATGAGAGGCAGCACCATAAGCGTCAATGTAAGGGCGCCGGTTATAATGGAATAGCCAAGGCCCAGGGTATTTCCGAAAAAAACCATGCCGAACAGGCCAAAAATTATTGAAGGGATGCCAGAAAGGATTTCCGTGGTAAACTCAATGGTACGCACCACTTTTCCAGGTTTGGCATATTCATTCAGATAAATGGCCGATCCCACGCCGATGGGTGTGGCAATAACCAGCGTAATAACAACAATATACAACGTATTTAACAGATTTCCCGCAATGCCGAAGGTTCCCTTCAGGCTGCTGGGAACTGTCGTCAAAAACTGCCAGCTGATACTGGAAATCCCTTTTACAAAGGTATAACAGACAATTCCCGCCAGCAGGAGAATGGACAGGGAAGCCGCCGCATAAATTGCCGCAGTAATCACTATGTCAGAAACTCTGACCCTTTTTACCAGAATACTTTGATCCATAATTTATCTCCTCACATCCACAGAGTCCGCCGCCTATTACGCCTCTCCCTGAACTGCCGCGCCGGCCCTGTTTTTCTTTTCCCCTGCCGTCCCACAGCTTTTGCCCTCGCTTCTGCTTCTCGCCTCTTTTACCTTTTCCTGCGTATCCTTTGACTTCAGGAGCTTTGTCAGACACGTATTAATAAGCATGATAAAGGCAAATAAAACAAGCCCGATGGTAAACAGCACCTCCCTGTGAAGTCCTGAGGCATAGCCCATCTCACTGACAATTGCGGTGGTAAGAAAACGCACGGAATGAAAGGGCAGCGGAAAATTGACGGAGCTGCCGGAAACAAGCGTGATCGCCATAGCCTCGCCTATTGCGCGTCCCACACCAAGGACAACCGCCGTTATAATTCCCGATTTGGCCGCAGGAAGCATCACCCTGAAAATAGTCTGTATTTTGGAAGCGCCCAGGGCCAGGGAGGCGGATTTATATTGGGAAGGCACCGCCCGCAGGGCGGACTCGCTGATATTGATTACCGTAGGCAGTATCATAATTGCAAGCACAATGACAGCGGAGATCAGATTGGCGCCGCCTGTGAACTGATGTGTCTCTGAACCTTTGAAAACCGCAGTTTCCACCCGGTACATCAACGGGTTTAAAATCATGATTCCCAGCAGGCCGTAAATCACGGAGGGAACGCCAGCCAGCAGTTCCACCGCCGGTTTTACCACGGCAGCCAGCTTTTTCGGCGCTGCCTCCGCCAGGAAAACGGCGGTCAGCACACCTATGGGCACTCCGATTGCTATAGAAAACGCCGTCCCAACAATTGAAGTCAGAATAATATAAAGGATACCAAAGCTCGGTTCCTTCGCCGTGGGCTTCCAGACCGTCCCGAACAGGATATCCTTAAGCCCCACCTTAAACAGGGCCGGTGTCCCATTGATCAACATATATAAAGTAATGGAGAAAACAGCCAGAACGGCAAAAAAAGCACAAACAGTAAATATGATTTGGGCAGCCTTTTCCACTGCATTTTTGGAATGCCTGCCCCTTACAATTGAAAAAGCCATTTTCATAATATATGTTCCTTTATCCCCGCAGAGGCCCTGTTTTTCACAGGGCCCCAAACTTGCACTATTCAGTTTCAAATGCTTACTCTGTGACAATCAGGCCGACACTCTCAATCAGGGCCTTTCCTTCGTCAGAGGCCAGGTAATCAAACAGTGCCTGTACTGTCTCGTTCTGTTCGGAAATTTCACCCTTTGTAGCCATTACAAAAGGCCTGCTCAGCAGATAGCTGCCCCCCTTGATGTTTTCCACCGTAGGCTCCACCTCATCAATGGAAAGCGTTTTAACGGTATCATCAATTACATCCAGGGATACATAACCGATTGCCCCGGGTGTTGCCGCAACCTTTGCCATCACCGCGCCTGTGCTGTCCAGCTCGTTTGCATAAGCACACTGGTCTTCGATTTCCAGCAGCTCTTCAAAAGCGCCCCTGGTGCCGGATCCGGCTTCCCTGCCTACCACTACAATCGCCTGATCCGCACCGCCTGCATCCTTCCAGTTCTTGATTTCACCGGTATAAATTCCGGAAAGCTGTTCCCTGGTAAGGCCTGAAGCTGTGTTTGCAGGATCGGTAACCACAGCGATTCCGTCGATGGCTACAATATTTTCAGCCACGCCGCCTGCCTTTTCTTCCTCCGTCAGATTTCTGGAGGCATTTCCAATATCAACGCTTCCTGCGGCAACGGCCTCCACACCTGCGCCGGATCCCGTAAACTCAGCAGTTACGGTAACACCGGGATACTTTGCCATAAAGCTTTCAGCCAGCGCATTGGAAAGCTTCTCCATAGAGGTGGAGCCTGCCATGGAAATACTGCCGCTCAGGCCGGCGTTTGCAGATGCCGCTTCCGATGCTGTTTCTGATGCCGTTTCGCCGGAGGCCGCTTCACTTCCGGCCGCCCCGGCTGCCATATCTGTGCCGGCCGTCTCCGATGCCACTGCCTGGGAAGAAGCTGCTCCGTTATCCGCTGTTGTTGTTTCCGTAGTGCCGCAGCCAGCCAGAGCCGCCATGGCAAATACCGCTGCCACTGCAATTGCTGTAATTTTCTTTTTCATAATATTTTTCTCCTTTACATCTGTTTCTTTCTCTCGTCTGCAATAGCAATAATAACTGTTTCACAAAAAAGAAAAAAGCAAAGTAAGGTTATGAGTTTGTAAGTTCTTTGTAAAGCACCGCTTGACTTTTGCCAGAATCATGCTAATATAAAAGCAGTTAGTTCTAAAAAGAACTAACTGCTTTCGTTCACTCTGTTAACCGGGAAGCTTTCCCTTTTTATTAATAAAGAGAGAATCCATATGAATACTATTATTGATTATCTTCTCACCGGAAGAAGCCTGAAGAGGGCATATAACAAATTTCTCAGCAAGACCAGCAATGTTTACGGCCTGAGCGGGATGGAAACCAACGTCCTTCTTTTCCTGTACAATAATCCGGGCTACGACACAGCGTCTGATATTGTGGAGCTGCGTTCCTTCCCCAAATCAAACGTATCCAAGGCTGTGGAATCCCTGAGCGCCAGAGGCTATCTGGAAAGCATCATGGATAAAGAGGATCGCAGAATCTTCCATCTGCGGATCCGCCCTGCAGCTCTTGACGCCGTAAAGGCGGCCAGACAGAGCCAGGAGGACTTCCTCCGTTTTATATACAAAGGGATCGATCCGGAGGAACTGAAGGTCGTTGACCACGTTCTTTCCGTCATATCACATAACCTGAAGGAGACATAATAACATGATTGCAAAAATTATCGTATGTATCATCGCCGGCCTGGGAGCCGGTATCGGAACCGGATTTGCCGGCATGTCCGCGGCTGCGGTCATTTCCCCCATGCTCATCACCTTCCTGGGCTTTCCTGCCTATGAAGCGGTAGGCATCGCCCTGGCATCCGATGTCCTGGCATCGGCAATTTCCGCCTACACCTATGGAAAACACAAAAACCTGGATATTAAAAACGGTATCATCATGCTGATATCCGTACTGGTCTTCACCCTCGTGGGAAGCTTCATTGCATCCAGGGTCCCCAACCGTTCCATGGGCAGCTTTTCCGTCATTATGACCCTGCTTCTTGGTATTAAATTCCTGGTAAAGCCCGTTATGACCACCAAAGAAAATCAGGCCGACAAGGATCTGAAAACCAAAGTCCTCCAGTCAATCCTGTGCGGAATGCTCATCGGCTTTATCTGCGGCTTTATCGGCGCAGGCGGCGGCATGATGATGCTTCTCATCCTCACCAGCGTACTTGGCTATGAGCTGAAAACTGCTGTGGGAACCAGCGTTTTTATCATGACCTTTACAGCCTTTACCGGCGCGCTGTCCCATTTTACCATCGGCGGCATGCCCGACATCCCTGCCCTGATTCTGTGTATTCTGTTCACACTCCTGGGCGCACGCCTGGCCGCCCTGTTTGCCAACAAGGCCTCCGCCAAAACGCTGAACCGGGCCACCGGCGCAGTACTGACCGGCCTGGGAGCCGTTATGGTAGTGATGAACTTCCTGTAATATCAAGGTCCTGTAATGCCAAAGTCCTGTAATATTAAAATCCTGTGATATTAAAGTCCTGTAATATTAGAAGGCAAGGATACCCAGATGCTCCAGCAGAATCTTCGTTCCCATGAGAATTAATATGATTCCGCCTGCCAGCTCTGCCTTGGCCTTGAATTTCGCGCCGAATACATTTCCTATTTTAATGCCCAGCACACTGAGGAAAAAGGTAATGGATCCGATAAAGGAAACCGCCGGTACGATATCCACGCTCAGAAATGCAAAGGTTACGCCTACGGCAAGCGCATCAATGCTGGTGGCAACTGCCAGGGGAACCATAGTTTTCACATCAAAGGAATCATTCTGCTCCTCCTGGGCGCACTTTTCACAGCCGCAGCCGGCGGAGCGGAAGGAATCCACCGCTTCCTTCACCATATTCAGCCCGATGAGACAAAGCAGGATGAACGCGATCCAGTGATCAATGCTCGTAATCAGAACCTTGAACTGTGTCCCCAGCACATAGCCAATCAGCGGCATGCCTGCCTGAAAGCCCCCGAAATATAATCCGGCGATAATGCCGTTTTTCCAGCTCATCTTTTTCATGGAAAGCCCTTTGCAGATTGACACTGCAAAGGCGTCCATGGACAATCCCACCGCAATTACAAACAATTCCCACAAATTCATCTGTCGTTCCTCCTGTAAAATAGACAGCCCCCAATGGACTGTGCCCGTATGTCCGCCGGACGTAAAAAAAAGACCTATCTGCCGCCCGGCAGATAAGTCTCATTATTTAAAGTAAAGCCAGATAAGCTTCTTATCAGTATGTTGACTTCACTACACCATTCAGTGCTAACTACTCCCTTATCGTGAAATTCATCATAGCATTTTGATAAAATGATGTCAATAAACTTTTTCAAAAAACTCCCTTATTTCCGCTTTCTCAGCCTGTACAGAGCCCTGAATCATCGGATTCTTCCCTCCGCCCCTGCCGTTCAGCTCCCGGTTCAGATCTTTTCCCAATGCCGCCACATCCTTTTGCCGGCTGCAGACCACATATTTATAGCCTTCCCCGTCACTGCCGGAAAAGACAGCCGCAAGGCCCGTCCGTTCTGAAAGCATATCCGCGAGCTTCCTTATTTCCACTGCATTCAGCCCGTCCTCGAAAATTACTGTTTTTTCCTGGCCTTCAGGTATTTCCTTTACCATTATTTCAAACAGCCTTTGCTTCAGCCCATTATTCTGAAGCCTCAGCTCCTGCATCAGCTCCTGCTGCTTTTGAACCGCCGCCGCGGTTTCCTCCGGTTTTACGGAAAGCAGGGCCGATATGGCTTTTACATTTCTGTGCTTTTCCTCATAATCCTCCAGCGCCCTCCAGCCGATCTCAAGCGTCAGCCGGATTCCTGTTTTGTAATGCTCCGAAGAGGTGACCTTAATCGGCCCAATTTCCCCGGTCCGCTTTACATGGGTCCCGCAGCAAGCGCATACATCCGCTCCCGGCACCGTCACAATACGCACCGCCCCGTCAATTTCCTTTTTACTCCGGTATTCCAGCGTCTCCAGTTCCCGGGCGCAGGGGTATTCCGCCAGAATCCTTTCATTGGCCAGAACCACGGTATTGGCCTGCCTCTCCGCCTCCGCAATCTCCTCCTCCGTAAGCAGTCCGCTGAAATCCACAGTGACAAAATCCTTCCCCATGTGAAAGCCGATATTGTCATAGCCATGCAGCCTGTGCACAATCCCGGAGAAAATATGCTCCCCGGAATGCTGCTGCATGTGAAGGAAGCGGCGCTCCCAGTCTATCCTGCCGTGAACCAGGCTGCCTGGTTCCAGGGACTGTGAGCAGATATGAAGCACATAATCCTTCTTATCCCTCACATCCGTCACCCGGACATCATTCAGGAAACCCTGATCCGCAGGCTGTCCGCCGCCCTCCGGGAAAAAAGCGGATTCATCCAGAACCACCTCATAGCCGTTCTTACCCTCTTCACAGCTTAAAACCCTGGCGTCAAACTCCCTGATATAAGAATTCTCATCATATAATCTCTTGGTAAACATGTCTTACTTCCCTTTCTGCCCGCAGCTGGTTATTGCTTAAATTCGCAGTTTTATATTTGCTGACTTCCTATTTGTTGACTTTATATTAATCGGCTTCCTATTTGCCAGCTTTATGTTTCCAGCCTATATTCCCAGCGCATTCCTGAAAAACCGCACGATCCCTTCACTCTTCTCAAAAATACTCTGCTGCCCCTCAAGCTGTGTAAAATACTTTCCGTTATCCACATCCACAGAAATCGGATCCAGCGGAAATCCCTCTTCCTTCTGCTGCACCGGCTTGTCCACCAGATAAAATCTGACTCCGCTGATATCCGGCCCGTAATGCTCATACCGCCTGTTTTCATCCAGAATCAGGCAGATAGCATTTCTGTATTCTGCCATACACCTGCCTCCCAGCCTGTGAGCGATCCCCGCATAATAGGCCGTCATTTCCGCATCACTGAGACGCCGGCCGCCCACATTACGCACATGAACCCCCGGCTGCTCCTCCTCCGGCAGGCCTTCTATATACATGCCGCTGTCACAGGAGAACACAGGCATTTTAAAAATGCTGTAATAAAATTCCGCCTTCTGCCTTGCATTTTCCAGCGGCGTCCTGCCCGTTTCCTCCGGCTCTTCCTGTACAGCCGGCAGATCCCTGAGACTGAGCAGTTCCACATCCAATTCCTTCAAAGCTTCCTTCATCATGGAAAACTTTCCCGGATTCCCGGTTCCGTAAATCAGCTTCAAAACGTTTCCCGCCTTTCCAAAAATACTTTTTTCAGGTACTCTTCCATTCCTGAAGTTCTATATAAAAGCAGCCCGGCTGCATCTTCCAGCCGGACTGCCTTCTAAGCCAAAGTCTGATACACGCGGCGGCGGATTGACGGATGCGACGCCTGTCCACAACCATCTTACCCGCCGCCCGCTGTACTAACTCCGGCCGGGGAAGGACTCTCTGTCCTTCCTATTTTACGCTTTCGCTCTGCTTTCTGTCTACCATTCTTTTTTCAAATCCTGCTCAGACAGATCGTAATGCTCCAGGAATTCCCGGAGGTCGCTGTCCTCCCGGATATACATCACTTCCTCCACATGCCCCGTCTGTCTGTCCCGGAAGCACGCAACCCGTTCTCCCGTACAGATGCTGCACCGCAGCACCGGGATCTGGTTTATCCGGTCAAAGGAAGGATACCCTGCGGCAGACTTCTTTTTCCGTGAAAACATATGCTTCATCCCCTATTCGGCAGCATAATTCAGCCTCACCGTAATCATGGCATTCTTATATCTGGAACTGGTATCAAAGGCTCCGTCATAGCTGTATTCCCCGGATCCGGAATTCTTGGCTGTAATCTGGAAAACTCCCAGGTTCGCGCTGAGCAGGGCTCCCGTCCTGCTGCCAGTGCCTGCCGCCATGATATCGATCCTCTGCTTTGCATTATCAGTTGCCTTCTCAATAAGCTCCAGCTTCACCTCGTCCAGCTTGGTACAATAATATTCCGGAGAATTGGAGACAAACTCCACGCCCGATTCAATCAGCTTGGTAATATCCCTGGAGATATTCTCCACCTTATCAATATCCTCTGAAGTAACGGACAGGCTCTGATAGAGATCATAACCATCCGGATAATCTCTTATATAGTTCCCGTTTTCGTCATATTCCGTACGGTAACGCTGGGAAATATCCACGGAACTGAAAACCAGCTCCTCTTCCGAGACCCCGTTTTCCAGCAGATACTGCCTGACTACCTCCGCGTCCTTCTTAATAATGGCGTAGGCATCCTTGGGCGTGGCGCCGTAAGCGGAGAAGCTCCCTCTCCAGACCACCAGATCGGATTCGAAATCAATGCTCGCCGAACCGGTAGCCGTCAGCCCGCCGGCTCCGGAGGTCTTTTTATAGTCCACAATGCTCCCTGAAAAAATAACCACACACACAATGGCCGTAATTCCTGCAATCAGTGCAATAATCACCGATTTCCATTCACCGGCCCCGCCTTTGCGGTTCCCGCCGCGTTCATCCATTTCTTTTTTCCCATCCATAGACCAACCTCCCTCTTCCTGTTTTCCATTATTATCATTATCCATTATATTTTCAGTATAACAACAGCCCTGTAAAAAACAAGGAAGATTTTCTTAATTTAGCAATTCCTGCGCCATTGCCGGGAAGGTCGTTGATCTATACATGGATTACCGCGTATAAATAGGAATCCTGGATACATCCGTTTTTGAAAATACTTTTCCGTTTGATGCCCTCCAGCTCAAAACCGGCCTTTTCCAGAACACCCCTGGAAGCCAGATTGGTGGAAAACGGCTCCGCATAAATCCTCACAAGCTTATAACGGCGAAACGCCTCTTCGCACATCAGCTGCACCGCCTTTGTCATGATGCCTTTTCTCCAGAAGGGCTCTCCCAGCCAGTAGCCCAGCTCCGCCGACTTGCAGTATACATCGTCGTTAAGCATAACGGTAATGCTTCCCACCGCTTCCCCGTTTACAATAATCGCCCTGGCAAGCTGGGTAATCCCTTCCTTTTCCATGCAATCCTGAACGAACCATTCCGCATCGTCCTCCGTATAAGGGTAGGGGAAGGAATCCCTCAGCCTTCCTGCGATTTTTTCATTATCAGCGTATTTTGCAACCGACGGTATATGTTCTTTTTTCCATGTTTCCAGTGTAAATTCCATTTTCTGCTCCTGTCTGTACGTCCCGGCAGCTGTGCCGGACGAACCTTTCCTTCTTTTTTTTGTGTCAAACCTGATATTTATAAAAATACTCCTCTTTATCTTGCCGCCGCGTCCCCGGTAATGCAAAAGGACAACGGCCTGCACATGACGGCCGTTCCGGTGCTCCCCAGCATCAGTTTTCCCTTACGGTTTGTGAGTAAAAGCATCTTCATAATACCTTCTTTCTTTGACTTCGGCCTGCAGGCAGAAAGTTGCGGGCTTCTTCACGGACATAAAAAATCCGCACGGATTATCAGAATATTCAAATCTGGAATCCATGCGGTTTCATCCTATCTATTCAGACCACACAGATACAAGCCTCTGCGTACTTGCATCTGCTATAACAGCTACAAGTACCGGAAGTTCATGGACATGACTGTGCACATCATGAAATCTGCAGTTGTGGTCATTTTGTTTCTCATAGTCAACCTCTTCACATAATGGAACTATTTTCCCAATTGGTATCAGTGTAACAAAGTCGGCGCAAAAAATCAACCGGACAAAAGACTTTTTTAATAAATTATTAAAGAAATTTTTGTGACAGCTTAGTTTTTACCGTTTATAATTAAAATAATTTTTAAACCTGTTCTTTCGGCGCCTGCCGCCGCATATAATTGCAAGAGGGGATTTTTATGTATTTATATATTTTATTGCTGCTTTTCCTGTTACTGTTCCAGGCAAGCTCTTCCGGGCCGGAAAACTTCCAGGAAGAGCATTTCACTAAAAATTTTGAACTGCCGCTGCGCGGTTTTTTCACATTGGTGATCGTATTTCACCATCTATCTCAGTATCTGGACAACCCCGGACCGTTCCGGGTATTCCAGGAAGTGGGGATTCTTTGCGTTGCCGCCTTTTTCTTCTATTCAGGCTACGGACTGAGGAAAAGCGTTCTCACCAATCATGGATATTTCCATCATTTTTTTCTCAGGAGATATATCAAGATATTTGTTCCCTTTTTTCTCTGCAATGCCATATATCTCTTCGTTTACTACCTGACTGGAAATCGTTATGGGATAAAGCTGTCACTGGAATATTTAAGCGGCATCCGGCTGATTAATCCCCAGTCCTGGTATATTATCGTAATCGCCCTGTTTTATTTTGTGTTCTTTCTCACCTTCCGCTATATCCGGAAAACCGCCGTCAGTTTTCTGCTGCTTGGGATCTTCCAGATTGCCTTCCCTACCTACTGCATGGTGAAAGGTCCCGGCGTCTACTGGTTCCAGGGCGAATGGTGGTTTAATTCCAGCAGCCTGTTTTTTATCGGCGTCCTGATGGCCCAGTTTGAAAAACAGATCCTGGCCTTCGCCCGCAAATGGTATTACCCCTTGCTGCTGGCGGCGGCCCTTACCTTCCTTTACTTTTTCCCCAAGTCCGTCCGGGTCCTTGATAAGATCGAACCACTGCTGCTGAACGAACATATTTTTGTAAAGGAAATGCTGGAAAGCTGGATCTGCTTCATCTGGCAGACGCTGGCCGTTATCAGCTTCGTTGCTTTTGTTTTCCTGCTGACACTGAAAATCAGGTTTAATAATGTATTCCTCCGCTTTCTGGGGACCCATTCCTTTGAGCTGTATCTGATTCATGGACTGTTCCTTGAAATATTCCGGAGTGATAGGTTTTATATAAAAAGTGATTTTATTTATACAGCGGTTGTGTTGATCTTTTCCCTGGGTTTGACTGCGCTGATGTATTATCCATTTAAGATCATCTCCAGGAAGCTGCAGGAGTATAGCCTGCAATTATAGAATGTATTAATTTTTGTAACTGTTCATCAGGCCAGCGCTTTGCGCTGACCGTAAGAAAGTGATTCAGGAGCAGGAAAATAATGGTATATCTTGAAACCAATCGGCTTATACTGCGGGATTATACAGAATCAGATGCAGATGCCTATTTTGAATTAAGAAGCGATCCTAAAACAATGTATTATTTACAAGGTATTCAACTTTTTACCAAAGCAGCCGCTGTTAAGGATTTCCAAAAAATTTTGGAGGATTCAAGGAGCATTAATCGAAAATTTTATTTCTTACATATAGAAATGAAATCATCACATCAACAAGTCGGAAGTATTGGATATACAGTGACAGACAATACACCCGTTGGCAAACTGGTTGGCGCGGGGTATTTCATTTATCCCAAATTCTGGGGTAATGGATATGCTACTGAATCGTTTGAACGGGTTTTAAAATTTGCGTTTCTTGAAAACAATGTTTATAGGGTTGCAGCCGGATGTTTAGCTGAAAATATTGGTTCTGAAAAGGTCATGCAAAAATGTGGTCTTATTAAAGAAGCAGAACACATTGATTACGAATGGCACGATGGGAAAATGAAAACCAGACTGGAATACCGATTACTAAAAAGCGAATGGGAAAGGATAACATGTATTTAATTAATTTTAGGCTTAAGTAAAAAATAGATCAAAGCAGTTTAAATATATTATTATGAGAAAACGATGAGCGGTTATACTGAACCTGCTCATCGTTTTATTATAAGATATTTTTGATTACAGACACGCCGTCATTATAGAATGTGCTTCCAGCACAATCTTACAGCCCTTGCCGTCTGCCCAAAGTTCAAACGTCCTGTCACTGTCCGTCGCATTTAAAATTACGGCGCCTATTATAATAACATTTTTTATTTTTGCTTGCAAGGGGGTGATTTTGCAGAGCAATTTTGCAAAGCATGTTTTTTGAGAGCCTGACGCCTTATTCCGCAAACAGCAAACAGACCACGGCTCCCGCCTCATACACCTTCTTTTTCCTGAGAAGCCCGGTCTCCGACTCCCTTTCAAACACCACCAGATTATCACTGTCCTGGTTTGCCGCAAGCAGCCAACCGCCGGACGGAGCCAAGGTAAAGCCCCTGGGATTTTTCCCTTCTGAAGATATCCACTGCACCGGACTTAAAAGCCCATCGTTATCCACAGCGAAAACACCTATCGTATCCGCCCCTCTGTTTCCCACATAAATATACCTTCCGTCATCGGAAAGCACAATTCCGCCGATAGAGCTTTCCACCCCTGCCTCCTCTTCCGGCAGGCTGGAAACCATCTGTACGAATGAAAGGCGCCGCTCCTCTTTCTCCCATCGGTACACCGCTATCCTGTTTTTCAGCTCGCAGGTCACATACACCATATTCCCCGCCTGTGAAAAAGCAAAGCTCCTCGGTCCGCTTCCCGCCTCCAGGAAAACAGAAGCCGCACATTTACCCGGCTTTCCTTCCTCATCAAGCTCATAACAGGAAATTTCATCCGTTCCCAAATCTGCAACCCACACAAACCCGTCCTTTACGGCGGCGCTGTGTACATGCGGCTTCTCCTGCCTTACCGGATGGCGCAGCCTCTCCCTGCCGTCCGCATTTTCCTTTTCCCCAAAGCTATGTACCAGCTGTCCGTCCATCTCTGCCAGTCCGCCATCTGGCGACAGCCGAAAACAGCTCATGCTTCCGCCGTTATAATTGGCGGTAAACACATGTCTGCCGGAACCGTCACAGCTCACATGGCAGGGAGCCGCACCCATTACGGGAAGAATGCTGTCCGCCGCAAGATACCCCTGCATGTCAATGCGGTAAGCGCTGAGCGCGCCTCCCATGGTTCCCTCATAGTCATCCAGCTCATTTACCGCATAAAGCATTTTCCCATCCGGCGATATGGTAAGCCAGGAAGCATTTAATGCCTCAGGCCAGCTCTCCTCAAGCCTTACTTCTCCCGTACTCTCGTCAAACTCCCAGAGACAGATCCCCTGTCCGTTTCCCAGATAGACGCTGCCGTCCCCTGTCACAACAGGCGCGTTATAACTGCCTGTGTATAACTTTACTTTTTTTTCATTCTCCTGTGGATACATTTCACTCGTCTCCTTCCAATACTTTATAAAGATAGGCATTTCCTTTTTTCCCAACCCGTTCCACCACCCCGGCGTAAGCCAGGATCTGCAAAACCACCTGCGCCAGGCTCGCCCGGATATGTACTTCCTTCGCAAACTCCTTTACCGTAAAAGGCTCCGGTATCCCGTAGGGAACCAGCTGCAGATAATCCCTGGGACAGTCAATATCCATTATCTCCACCAGCTCCAGCGGAATCCTGTCAAAACGGGAGGAGCCCTTTTTCCTGTCCCGGCTCCATCCATTCAGAAGCCGGTATTCCTCCATATTTATAAACACAAACTTTAAATGCAGATTCTCATCCAGAAGAAAATTTTTTATCCGGTACAGTTCCTTGAAGGCCACATACGGATTCCCCTTCACCGGTGATTTTCTCCGGCTGCTGAATTCCCCTGTTTCTTCATCGATCCAAATCAGCCACTTTTCATAGGGAATCGGGTATACGATCGTCACCGGGTAAAGCGGCAGAAATTTCCCCAGCTTATCCCTCATCCGGTCAAAATTCCTCGTCTGTATCTCCACGATTTCCGTTCCGGTATAAATATCCGCCACACAGCCCTCTATGGGAATTTCATGCATGTCCTCATCCGGCGCGTAAAAATTCTTCAGCACCGCATGAACCGTCTTTTCCGAAAGCGTACCGATTCCCTGCTTTTCTCTCTCTGTCCCTACAATCTTATCCCTGGCCCACTCAAAACGTTCCTTATCGGTCACGGCTAATCTCTTTCCTTTCCGCCGCCGTATTGCATCCCGCAGCGCCTGTATTATACCACAACCAACTGCCCCCTACATCCCTGCAGACACAAATCCGTCCCATACAGCCTTTTTATAAATCTAATCATACCTCATTATTATATAATTTGCACAATTTTTGTTAAAAATGCGTAAAATAAATTGCTATTTCCCCGGAAAATATTTATACTAAGAAAAAGAGAACTTGTGCCGCAGACGTGCGGCGGAAGGAGTAGCCTATGAAAATGCTCTTAGCTATCGTGCATAATGAAGATGCACCCTTACTCATTAATGAACTGAATGAAAAAAAGTATTTCGTAACCAAGCTTGCCACCACCGGCGGATTCCTGAAAAAAGGAAACACCACCCTGCTCCTTGGTATTGAGGACGAAAAGGTGGATGAGGTATGCGATATTATCAAACAGCATTCCGGCAAACGCCAGCAGATCATGTACACTCCGCCGGCACCGTCAAACTGTAATGTATACCCCAATGCCGTATCCTCCGTACCCGTAAATGTAGAGGTAGGAGGAGCCACCATCTTCATCATGCCGGTAGATGATTTCCGGAAAGTCTGAGATGGGATAGTCCTAACACTACAAACAGCCCTTCCATAACCTCAACTGCCTGAACACCTCGCATTGTTCACAAGCGACAAAAGTTGCTGACAAAGCAGTTGAAAGATGGTTATAGAAGGGCTGTTTTTAACGTAAGAAATCTCCCCTTTTTTCGGACAAATCAAAAAATACCAGCCCCCCGCCGCGCCCAAATTCTATCCGCCCCATTCGCCTCCCCACGCCCCGGATAAAATTCCCAATCAGCCAACTATTCCTTCAACACGTTCAGGAAATAGGTTTTGGAGGGATTAAGGAACATTATGAGAGGCCGGGAATTCTGAGATGAGGGGGC
>OHHV01000450.1_pt1 | contig 16251 bp, 10 predicted proteins | sample 1568141 | NCBI WGS metagenome assembly OHHV01 (sample SAMEA3879589, study PRJEB24766) | human gut metagenome | biome: human-associated habitat; feature: feces | place: USA | collected 1985/1987
CCCGGAAACCCTTGTAAATAAAGGATTTCTGGGATTTTGCTCATTATTCAAACTCTATCGTTGCCACAGGCTTCGGTGTAATCTCATAGCATACTCTGCTGACGCTTGGAACCTCTGCTGTAATTCTGGCGCAGATTCTTTCCAGAATATCATAATCGATTCTTTCAATGGATGCAGTCATGGCATCAATGGTATTGACAGCTCTGATCACTACCATATAGCCCATACTTCTTGCATTATCTCTTACACCTACAGCCTTGAAATCCGGTACTACAGTAAAATACTGCCATACTTTCTTATCCAGTCCTGTTTTGGCAAATTCTTCGCGAAGAATCGCATCAGATTCACGCAGTGCTTCCAGACGGTCACGGGTAATTGCACCAAGACATCTTACGCCAAGTCCCGGTCCCGGGAACGGCTGACGGTAAACCATTTCTACCGGAAGTCCAAGTTCCAGACCGCAGGCACGAACTTCATCTTTGAACAGCTGTGCCAGAGGCTCTACCAGCTCAAACTGAAGATCTTCCGGAAGTCCTCCTACATTGTGATGAGATTTTACGCATTTAGCTGTCTTTGTTCCGCTCTCGATGATATCCGGATAAATAGTTCCCTGTCCAAGGAATTCGATTCCTTCCAGCTTTCTTGCTTCTTCTTCAAATACGCGGATAAATTCTCCACCGATGATTTTTCTTTTTTCCTCAGGATCTGCAACATTTTCCAGTTTTCCAAGGAAACGTTCTGATGCATCTACATAGACAAGATTTGCGTGAAGCTGATCACGAAATACCTGAACAACACTTTCTGACTCGTTTTTACGCATCAGTCCATGGTTTACATGAACGCATACAAGCTGCTGACCGATAGCTTTTATCAGAAGGGCTGCAACAACTGAAGAATCTACGCCTCCTGACAAAGCCAGAAGAACTTTTTTATCGCCCACCTGTCTGCGGATCAGCTCTACCTGATCTTCGATAAAGTTCTTCATGTTCCAGTTCGGCTCTGCCTTACAGGTTTCAAAAACAAATTTTTTCAGCGTATCCTGATCCGGAAGCTTATCAAACTTCACATCGCACTGGGACTCCGGATAATCTACAGAAATCATAGGATATCCCAGATCATAAAGCTCCGGACGGATCACTACCGGCTTTCCATCTACAATTCTGTTCTCGCCACCATTGAGAATAATTCCTTTTACATTATCAAGAGCTTTCAGCTCGTCCGGGGTAATATCATGGGGATGAATCTCGCTGTATACACCAAGGCTGCGGATATCACGGGCAATTACCGTATTTTCGGTACTTCCCAGGTCAAGAATTACAATCATGTCCTGTTTCATAATAAACTTCTCCTTTGTTTTTATGATAATAACTGCTGCTTCTATTATAACGTCTTTCCTCAGAAAAATCATTATAAATCCAAAATAAAACACGCAATGTATGAAAAGGATTTTATTTTCTATGTTTTGCACAAAATCACAACGAGAATTCAGTATCAGGAACTTCTTCTATAGGATGTCTGGCAACGATTTCCAGACCCTGTATCAACATTTGATACTAGTATGGAATAAATTAAATTTCTGCTATATATTTCAAGGATAATGTGTGGTCAAATAGTGTTATCTAAGAAAGGATGAACACTATGAGAAAAACATATCTTCCTCTGTCAAATGAAGCCAGAGATTTGTGAAAAATTATTATACAAAAAGAGAACCATTCAGGCGCAAGTTGTGGATCATGCCAGAATCCTTTTATATAAAGCCGATGGAATGACATTCCAGCAAATTGCTGATAAACTTGCAATCAGTACCGCAACGGTACGCCTTTGTGTTTCAAAGTTTCAGAAAGGCGGTTTAGATGCTGCGCTGTTTGATGTTCAGCGTCCTGGACATCCGTTGGAAATTACCGATGATGCGAAAGCATGGATGATCCATATTGCTTGTCAGAGGCCGACAGCACTCGGTTATGCACAGGAACTGTGGATGTTGACCTCTCTCCACAAATACATTCAGAAACATGCAGAAGAAGCGGGATATCCCAGGCTTTTAACAGTTACCAAACCGTATATCCAGAAATTTCTTAAGGAACAGGATATGAAACCCTTTAAAATCGAATATTACTACGAAAAACGGGATCCTGATTTTGAATCAAAAATGCATGAGATTCTGTTGGTTTATAAGCAGATTAAAATGCAGTTTAATAAAAATGGTGTTCTCATTATTCCAGACGATTATAAACTGACGATTGCGGTATCGTATAATGAGAATTCGTACATTCAGACAATCTCCAATACGGCACCGGATTTACGCCCAACCTCAGAACATGGGGAAGTATATCGTGATGCAGTATACAAACGTCTGGGAACGCTCTCTTTACTGGCTGGCATTGATTTACTCACTGGAGAAGCAAATCCGTTAGTAAATGAGACCCCTAATCATTCTGATTTTATTGAGTTTTTAAAAATACTGGACAAAAAATATCCATCACAGGATACCATTCGGATCATCCTAGATAATCATTCTACACATACTTCCAAAGAAACACGGCGCTTTCTGGATACTATGCCAAAGGGATGTTTTAAATTCGTGTTTACACCAAAGCATGGCTCATGGTTAAACGTGATTAAAAGCTTCTTCAGCAAAATGACCAGACAGATGCTTCGAGGAATTCGTGTCAATACCAAACAGGAGTTGGAACTGAAAGCGTATGATTCTGGCTAAACCGTCAATTCCTCTGCGCAAACCTGTAAATCCACATTCCAGATACACTTTTTTAATCCAGTGCCATCATTGAGCATTGCGGAGCACTCCCAAAAGTGTTTGCAAAAATGAATCAGATACCTGCTCGGCGCTTTCCAGAGTGAGGTTGTTTCCGCTTCTGATCAAGGTAGCGATTTTATACTCCGATGCCATATTACCGGATGGATTGCAGAAGAGGGAACTTCTACAAATGTTTGCATATGATTCACAGTTTCCAGGTAAACCTCATAGACTTTCCGGAGTCTCCAGTAATAACTCGCCTTTGTAATGTCGTGGAGCTGACACCATTTATCGATTTTCATTCCTTGTGGACGGTTTTGACAGTCTCTGATCAAATCAGCCCATTCACTCAAACAAGTTTGCTGTGCAACTAAACTTGTGTGGGATTTCATGACTCATCGGATGATTTTGAAAGGGTACTCGCTATTTTGCCAGAGATTTCGCTTTTAACCCCCCATTTTGCCGGATGTATTCTTGGTAAAATGGGGAATTCTGTTTCTAAAAAAAGCTGATGCGGTAAGGGATCTGCTGTCAAGAATAAATCCGGAAGAAATCCTCAGGATGTATGAGGAAACAGTTGATACAATGAAACGCAACAGGGTATTCCGGGAAGGGACAATAGAAGGATATGTTATAGCAGTGATAGACGGTATGAAATTATTCAGCAGTACAAAGAAAAATGTCCTGAGTGCCTGATCCGGAAAAACCAGTCAGGACAGACAGAATGATTTCACCGGGACATGGTATGCATGACGATAGGAAAGGCTCCGCATGTGATACTGGGGGCAGGAAATGTTAAAGTCAAAGGGTGGATCCGGGAAAGATAAGGGGGAAAGCGTCTGATCGAACGGCTAAGGAAAAGGCATGGACATTTCGCGGATGTAGTAGTGGCAGATGCCTTATATTTGAATGCGCCCTTTATCAACACACTTAAGGAAAATAGACTGGAAAGGGTGATCCGTTTAAAGGATGAGAGACGGCGGCTGTTCCAGGATGCGGAAGGGCTGTTTAACCGTTGGGAGGTGAGAAAGAAATTATTCCAATAAGGGAAAAAAGGCAGAGGTATGGGATCTGCCTGGTTTTGAGATACCCAGCTGCCCGTACAGTCTGTGAGAAGCACGTTACCATGAAACATAGGAGGAAACGAGAGGGAATAAGGAGAGGTGAATGTAGCTGGTAACGGCACTGGAGGAGGCGAGATATGAAACGCTATGGGAAATGATGAACCACATATGGAACATAGAGGAGAATGGTTTCCACCAGTTAAAAACATATTACCATGCGAAGCATTGTTACTGTCATGGAGCGTCAGAAGCGATATGTAGCATGTTGATCCTAGATTTTAATATGAAGGAATTATATCTGTACCGGAGACTACAGGGATTTATAAAAAGTAGGATCAGCCGAAAAAGCGTAAGCCAGATTTTTTGTGATGACCTACAGACAGAGAAGGTAAAGTATATCCTGCATGGAGAAAGCGGATAGGGACTGGAGATGATAAGAAACCTTGAGAACAGGATAATTAAAAAAATCCATAATAGATGCGATAGAGGCAGTTTGTACGTATTCTTTCGCATGGAAAGAGAAAAGGCGGAAAGCTGTAGAAAAAGAGGGATTTTATAAATATACAGAGTTAAAAGCCAAGTCCCTGCTATTTTACGTTTACTCTTGAACAGACTAAAGCTGTACCATAAAAGGACTGTCCTACCGGACAGCCCCTTCGCTTATCTGTTTCGTTTTATTACACGAGACGTCTTACAGAAAGAATAGTTCTGTAGGTAGCGTCATTACTGATCTTAATGCCATCTTTTGCATTGGATGCATGTACGATTTTTCCATCGCCCATGTAAATAGCAACATGACCGCCATAGCAAATCAGGTCGCCTGGCTGCGCATCTGCATAGGAAACCTCTGTACCTGCATTCTGCTGCTCATAGGAAGTTCTCGGAAGGCTTACACCAAAGTTTGCATATACACTCTGTACAAATCCGGAGCAGTCTGCACCGTCAGTAAGGCTTGTACCTCCCCATACATATGGGTTTCCTACAAACTGTGTAGCAAAATCAACTACTGAAGAGCCGGAGCCTGAACCAGAACTCTGATATTCCTCCGGATCTACTGTATTATCACTGTCAATCACATTTCCGTACTCATCGTATTCAACGTCTCCGTCACTTTCCTCTTCGTCTGTAACGGAATCAGGATCAATTTCATTTCCCTCTTCATCATAAAGAGTTTCGCCATTTTCCAGAGCATCTTCAGCGTCTACTTCATTGCCCTCTTCGTCATAAACAGTCTCATCCTCTGCTTCAGCTTCCTGACGTGCCGCTTCCTCTGCTGCTGCAAGCTCTGCCTGACGTCTTGCCTCTTCCTCGGCTGCGATTCTCTCAGCCTCAAGCCTTTCAATCTCTGCCTGCTGCTGTTCGATCAGAGCTGCATACTCATTTGCCATCTGCTGAGCATATGCAATCTCATTATCACAGTCTGCAGAAACTGCTCTTCTCTCATCAATTGCAGCCTGAAGGTTTACAGATTCAGCTTCATACTCCTGCTTCATCCCCTCCAGCTCTGCTTTTTCCTGCTGGTATTTATTTCCAAGCTGTGTTACCTGATCGATTGTATTTGCATACTTTTCAAGGCTCTGTCTGTCATAGTCATACATCTTCTGTGTATACTCAGCCTTGGTAAGAAGTTCGGAAAGGTTCTCTGCATTTACCATCATCTGGAACCATGCGTCATTTCCGCCTTTCTCATAAAGATACTGGATACGCTGTTTCATAGCTTCATACTGTTTATCTTTTGCATTCTGAGCTTTCTGAAGATCTGACTGTGTCTGCTCGATATCGGCCTGCTTATTGCTGATATCCCCTTCCAGAGTCTGAATGGAGACCATGACATTTACAAGATTCGCGTCCAGTGCAGCGATTTCGTTCTGAAGCTGTTCCTTGGCTGCATAAAGCTGATCGATCTGAGAATATGTAGCATCAAGCTGTGCGCTTGTCCAAGCCTGCTCCTCTCTCAGTTCTTCCTCTCTGGAAGCGCTTACAGTAGCAACCTGTGTACCCATCATCATAACTGCTAACATCAGACATACAATTCGTTTTTTCATGTTTCTCACCTCTTATATAAACACGTTTTGTAACATTTGCGAAATATTTTTCTTAAGCTCTTTTACATATTAACATATGATTTTATTGATTGCAAGAGGAAATCAAGAATTAGTTTAATATTTTGTAACATTTATTAATGATTACGAAATACACTATTGAATTTCTCTAGAAAAAAGTATCTTCGACATTTCAACCTCCCTGGCTCTCATTCATAATGGGGTAAAAGCCTATTTTTGTTACTTTTTTCATAATAATCCTATGAACATCTTACCCCAAATTTTTACTGACTATTTTGAGAAAATGAAATATACTTTGAATCCCAAATCATCCGAACTATAAAAAATCAAAAAGATAATCAATTGCGGGGGCCTTCCTTTGGCGATTCTAGGTGCAGCTGATGTGGCATAAAAAAGTTAACAGCTACTACAATATATTTATGGTTAATATTCCTTACAGCCAGTAAGGAATTACCCACCTTGTTACTTAAGCTGTTAAAATGATAAGAGCAATCGGTATATCAGATACCCCCTTGGACTTTGCGTCCGTAAATAAGTCTGCTAACCAACTCTTCATTCGCAGCGTTCGTTTTATGCAGATTGAACCGCCTTCCGGGTACGTTCGTGGCGCACCACAGCAGATAGAATGGGCAATGATTAAAACTGGTATTGAACAATTGCAATCTCAATCAAGGAGTAATATTTTTATGAATATGAACGCAGTAGGGTATTGATGTCTCCAAACGCAAAAGCACTGTAGCGCTCCTCCTTCCTGGTGGAACGGTTGTTTCAAAACTCTTTGATGTTCCCCGCTTGTCCGCTGATTTCCAATCTCTTAAGAAACTTATCAGAGAACTGGATGGTGAAACTCGCATTGTCATGGAGTGTAGCGGCCGCTACTATGAACCGGTAGCACGAGAACTGTCCCGGGACAGCTTTTTTGTAAGCACTGTGAACCCTCAGATCATCCATTACTTTCAGGGACAAGACAATCCTCTCCGTTAAAGTCAAGACCGATAAAGCAGATTCTATAAAGCTTGCACACTACACGCTTGACAGTTGGACGAATCTGAAACAATATAATCTTATGGATTAATTACGTTCCCAACTCAAAACCATGAACCGCCAGTTTGATTTCTGCATAGTGGTGCAGCCGCAGGAAGTACAACTTCAGCAAGTCAAACGCCGAAGAAATCTATGGAAAATCAAAGGAACTTATTTCTTTACTTCCAAAGAACAACTTTACCAAACGCATCATCAAACAACAATCTACCAATTAAACACGGCGTGACAGACCGTTGAACAGCATCGCACCCTTATGAATGAACCCCCTCCAAGCTGCCGGAATATCCAGTTGCCATGGCGATGAAGGACGTAGGACCGTCTCTGGGTCCTCAGCTTATGGACAAGATCGGAGATGTCATACGTTTTATCCACAAAGACGCTATCACGGCATTTGCCGGCGCGGATCCCGGTGTCAACGATTCTGGCGATTATTCCCAGAAAAGCGTACATACTTCCAAACACAGTTCGACCGTGCTGAGAAAAACTCTCTTCCAGATCATGAATATACTGATTAAAATCAAACCGAACGATGCCGTATATCTGTTCATGGATAAAAAACGCTCCGAAGGCAAGCCGTATTATGTCTATATGACTGCCGGAGTTAATAAATTTTTACGAATCTACTATGGTCGGATGAAAAAATATCTTTCATCACTTCCAGAATCTGAATAATTCCACAACACTTTTTCAGACCAGCGCAGATGTAGTGGTCTGATTATGATACCTATTTTTTAACCTGTATAAAATTTTCAATGTTCATCAATTTAGCCTTGACTTTTTATTTGCAGGCTTGTTCTCTTGATTTTATTATGAAATCCTTGAGAACAAACTGTCAACTTTTTTATACCACATCACTATAAGTGTTTTGCACTCTCCATCTGCATGGCGATTGCGGAGGGTCCTCCTCCATCTCACAAAGAGCATTGCCATTTACTTTATAAAAAGTAGGGGCATTCAGGACACACTGTGTGACAAATCATTGATTTTCTTTGCCATAAAATCACCTTTTCTTTCTTAATAGTGGATGGACACCTCTATTACAATGGGGAAAGGTGATTTTTGTGTATAACGATGCCCCACATAAATCAGGTGGATTATAGTTCAAAACACCTGCACAATGCGCAGATGTTTTGAACAGGCTAAAGCCGTACAAAAAACAGCCCGCATATATTCTACTATATACACGGGCTGTTCATATTATTTTTTATTTCTTATAAAGATAACTGCTGTATTCGGGATCCTCCAGATTCGATGCATCTATCCACGCCGGTTCCAGAAAAACAGTTCCCTCTGCTTCTCTGTTCTCCGGGTCTGTTACTTTAGCTGCCGCCAATATGGTCTGGTATCCCATCTCATATGGATCCTGGGAAACAATTCCGTATTCCCGTCCATCCTTCACTGCCTGCTGCTGCTTTGTGGTTGCATCCACACCGATCATCACCGGCAGATCTTCCTCTGTCTGATCCAGAGCAAGATATAATTCTGACACGTCCGCATTTGTACAGTATACTCCTGCCGTATCCGGATTCTGCGCCAGAGCCTCCTGCATGGCTGCGCTCATATCTTCTACCTGATCTGCATAGACTTCCTGTACAACTTCCATATCTGTATATTCTGCAATGGCAGTTTTAAATCCACTGACACGCTTCTGGCTGCTTTCTGTCTTTTCCTGAGCAGAAAAAATCAGAATACTGCCTTTTTCACCCAAAGCTTCTGCAATTTTTTCTCCGGCAATTTCACCCACACGTTCATTATCTGTTCCATAAAACCCTGTTACAAGTTCATTTTCGCTGACGTTGGAGTCAAAAATGATTACCGGAATATCATTTTCTGTGGCCGTTTCCAGCTGAGCCTGACAGGAGTTCATATCACTTGCAGAAAAGCAGAGAACGGAAGGATTTTCTGCAATAACTGCATCAAGGGTATTTACCTGCTCTTCCACATTCAGTTCATCATCCGGTCCTTCAAAAGTCATTTTAATCTGGTCGTCTGACTTAAATCCATAAGCGGTATTAAGATCTTTTACTGCATCTTCCATACCTTTATGTACCATATCCCAGAATTCACCACTGACACTTTTGCTTACTACTGCAATTCTGCTTCCGGCCAAAACCGGCGCTGATGTATCGATACGGGAACTGCTGTCTTCTTTCTCGCTTTTTTCTGCCTCATCTTCTGTCCGCACATCCGCAATTGCCTTTTCCTCAAAAACATCACATTTCGCAAAAATCCCTGCCGCCAGAACTGTACCTGTCACAAGGACTGCCGCAACAGTTGTTTTTTTCATTGATTTTCTTCCCTTCTGCTACATCTGTATGTGCTTCCAACCATTTTTACGTTTCGATACATCACCTTATCATATTTTACATTTTACGTCCATACTTTTCATAGTTTTTTCATGATTTTGGGTAAAGTTTTACACTTTTCCAAAAAGCGCCGATTTCTATACCGACTGAGGAATACAAAAACCAGAAAATGCCTGACCCTGAGGTGTCACATAAAAATCCATTTTTTTCCCTGTTTCCGGATGCAGAAAACTCAGACAGCAGGAGCACAACCCCAGAGGCAGCCCCGAGCTGTCTTTGGGATTATATTTCCTGTCTCCAATAAGAGGCAGTCCCGTGTGCGACATCTGAACTCTGATCTGATGGTGGCGTCCCGTTTCAAGCTGGATTCTTACCAGGCTGCGGTATCCGGATACTGTACGGTTATCAGAAATCTCTTCCAGCAGTTTATAAGACAAAACCGCTTTTTTAGCTCCCGGAGTCTTTTTTTCTGTCGCAAAAGACATATTTTTTCTTCCATCTCTGTATAAGTAATCTATAAGTTTCTTTTCTTTGTCCATAACTTTTCTGTCTGTCACAGCCAGATAAATTTTGCCTATACCGTCTGTTGTCATCTGTCTATTGATATTTGCTGCGGCAGCAGACGTTTTTGCAAAAACAATCACTCCTTCTACCGGCTGATCCAGTCTGTGCAGGACTCCAAGCCACGGAGCATTCTTCCCTCCTGACTTTGCTGCCAGGTAATTTTTCAACGCACTTTCCATATCCATGCTTCCCATTTTTGCATTCTGAACTGCAAGCCCTGCCGGTTTATGACATACCAGTATCTGACTGTCCTCATAAAGAATATTTTCCTGTATATTTCCTCGCCACATAAAAAAACTCTCCTTTTTACTTCTGTGGAGAGTATACTCTAAAAGACTGTTTCTGGCAAGAACGACGGCCATCACTTTTTACTTCAATTTCAAAAATGATGACCGTCTTAACATTCTTCGTTATTCAATTTTTATTATCCTCATTTAAAAAATTATCTTGTGTCTAATTGGTTTCTATAAAGATTTACCCTATTTAGTTTTTCCGTTCCGCATATATTTCTGTATATGTGATTCTTTCTCTGATTTCCTGCTCGTAAACATTATGATTATTTATCATTTTGTTTATTTAGAAAGTTGATAGATTTTGAAATTATAACTTACGGATTATAATTTCTGAAATTACAGTACCCTTTGTGAGAAGATACTCTTCTGATGCAAAGCTTCAATTCATACAACTCATTTTACAATTTCATTATATGGATTTCAAAATATCTTTCCTGTCTGTTTACAAACTTTCCAAAAACTCTTCTTTTCGGCAAAGTTCTGAGACTGGCAGTTATACTTCTTCAGCAAATATTTCTTTACATATTCCTGAAGTTCTTTGTATCAGGTTCGTGACAGTTATTCAATACGAAAAATCGTTTCTATATACCTGAAGTACGTTTTCCTTATACAAGTCACTTTAAATTTTCATCAGATATGATATCTAAATCAGTTATTCCGGTATCTGTCACTGGAATTTTGTTTTCTGAAAAATATCCTTGCGATTCGTATCTTCCGGATTCATTCATTCAGATTATTTACTGAATAAATTTCACCTCATGGATTTCCATCCCTCAGACTTTTTAACTTGAAACTAAATTCTCCTGATCAGATCACAAACTATAATATCAATTGATTGTTCCCTGTTGTGGATTTACTTTACGGTTCTTATGTACCAGGTCTTTCTTGCAGGAAACACGATTCCTGTCACTGTTTCGTATTGATAAACAAGTAATCTACTTTCCCAATGGAACCACCTTTACCCTTCTTTTGATTTCATCCTTTTCATGTAACATTTATATATGCTATGAATTGAATGATTTTCTCTTTTGTACTTTGATTGCTTTTTCTTTTGATGAGTATATAATAGCACTGCCCCTCTTATTTGTCAATACATTTTTCGATTTTATTTTCATTTTTTCTACATATTTTCATTTTAATTTGATTTAAAACAATTATATTTTTATTTTTTTTATAAATTTCAGATAATTATAAAATCAAACTATAAATAAACAAATTTGAAAAGATGTTCCTGTTCACAGGCCATTATCCCGCGAAACATTTTATCATATACATGCCAAACTCCTGTATTGCCTCATTATATAAGCGTTAAACTGTGAATAAGAAAATATCGAATTTTGTACAATAGAATCCGTAATATACGGACATAAAAGAAATATTAAACTCTATATGCGCATCTTATCAAAAAAATTCGTGATGATTTTGTGCGCTTTTTCATATTTGCTCATCTATAACATTAAAAATAATATATCGACCCTACAACTATAAATAACATATGATTCTTTTCCCCCTCCTCTGCACAGATCACAAGCAGCAGAAAACATAAGCTCCTGTTATTTGTCTTATCCTGTCCGCTTCCGGGATCGAGCAGAAGCCTGACAGATCTAAAACTATGAACTTTCAGATTCTCTGCAGACTGAAGCGCCAGAACACAGCTGCAGGATTTTACCATAATCCTGTATCCGACTAACGCAGACATGCCGCACGCCTCTAAAGTCCTCAATCCTGAAGGGACTTGCTCCGCTTCGAGCACCAGATGCAAACTGCTATGGGCAGTCATATTCCCCTACATCTGGTCACATCCTCTCCTCTAATTACATCCTCACAAAGCGTTTTTATTAACCACAAAAATTCGTACAGAACGTATTACTTTCCCGGGGCATAAAAATAGCCAGAGCCGGATATGAAACGCCCTAAAATATCACATTTCAGGGACGTCTCAATATTCATCCATGCCTGGCTATTAATAAATTCTTATTTTCTGTTGTAATTGATCAGACAGCCTTTCAATATGATTTCTCTTTCATCGTCTGTCAGTTCTCCGAGAGTTACCTGAAATTCTTTCAGGCCTTCCGGTCTTACCACATATCCTGAGATATTTTCCGCTTTTTCAGCCACAGCCTTACGGATACCAGGGAACAGAAGGTAATCTCCATTCTCAAACGGAAGCTCTCCGTCCTGAATCAGGAATGGGAGCATACCCCAGTTGATCAGGTTGGAACGATATCTTTTTGTTGCATATTCATTGGCAATATTTGCCCAGCCTCCAAGTACTTTCTGACAGGATGCCGCCTGCTCTCTGGCAGAACCATCGCCCGGTTTTACCGCAAAGATCGTGCTTCCAATACCCAGATTGCCATCGCCGATCTCCGGGAACTGTTTCTGAACAGTTCCCATTACCTGCTGCAGTTCCGGTACAGCCTCCAGAGGGCATTTGCCTTCCTGGATTGCTTTCTGAGCTTTCTGAATTTCTTTGGCGCGGCCTACATACTCGGGATCCTTTCTGGACAAAGTAAATTCTGCCAGTCCCAGCGGATTAGAACGGAAGGAAGAAGTCTCTCCTGAAGGAATCAATTCATCTGTAGTAGTAACAGGATCATGGATCTCCGACACCACCTTCAGGATCAGATTTTCTGCCAGCGCAGGCATTTCGGGCCAGTCTTTGATGTTTGGACCAAACTGGATCTCCACGGAAGGATCTGCCACACCTTTACTGTCAAAGACACGATTTGCATAAATCGTACTGTCAAAGTAATATTTCGGATTGCTATACGTTCCGGCAAACTCTGTAGCTGGAGTAAGACGTCCCTTATTTGCTGCCGTCGCTGCGATAGAGCGGGCATCCATAAGCGCCACAGAAGAAATCTGTCCATTCTGGATCTTGGAGCCCTCCCTGTTCGGGAAGTTTCTGGTAGAGTGACGAATACTGAAGGCATTATTTGCCGGTGTATCACCCGCTCCAAAGCAAGGACCACAGAATGCTGTTTTCACAACCGCTCCTGTCGCCAGCAACGTTGCCAGCGCGCCATTTTTTGCCAGTTCCATATAAATTGGCGTACTTGCCGGATATACGCTGAGAGTAAATGCATCAGCTCCGATGCTTGCTCCTTTGAGAATGTCTGCCGCTGCGCAAATATTTTCAAATCCACCTCCGGCACAGCCGGCGATGATACCCTGTTCTACATATAATTTTCCATCATGTACTTTATCCTTCAAGGTAAAGTCCACTTTTCCATCCAGGCTTATCTGCGCCTTTTTCTCCACATCATCCAGAATATCCATCAGATTTGCATTCAGCTCATCAATGGTATAGGTGTTGCTTGGATGGAATGGCATGGCGATCATCGGACGAATCTTATCCAGTTCCACCAGAATCATACCATCATAGTACGCTGCCGGTCCCGGATTCAGTTCTTTATAATCTTCACTTCTGCCATGGATCTCATAGAACTCCTCAATCTTCTCATCCGTTTTCCAGATAGAAGACAGACAAGTGGTCTCTGTAGTCATAACGTCTACACCGATACGGAAATCTGCGCTTAAGTTTTCCACACCCGGACCTACAAATTCCATGACTTTATTCTTTACAAATCCATTTTTAAATACTGCTCCAATAATAGCCAGAGCCACGTCCTGAGGACCTACGCCTGGAATCGGTTTTCCTGTCATGTATACGCCCACTACACCCGGCATATTGATGTCATAAGTTTTGGACAGAAGCTGTTTTACCAGTTCCGGTCCGCCCTCTCCCATTGCCATGGTTCCCAGCGCTCCATATCTGGTATGGCTATCGGAACCTAAGATCATCTTACCGCCGCCTGCCAGCATTTCTCTGGCAAACTGATGGATGACTGCCTGATGAGGCGGTACATAAACGCCGCCATATTTCTTCGCACAGGTCAGACCAAACATATGGTCATCTTCATTGATCGTTCCTCCCACTGCACACAACGAATTATGACAGTTAGTAAGCACATATGGAACCGGAAATTTTTCCAAACCGGAAGCCCGCGCCGTCTGAATAATACCTACAAAGGTAATATCATGAGATGTCAATTTATCAAATTTGATCTGCAGTTTTTCCATGTTGCCAGAGGTATTATGTTCCTCCAGAATACGATACGCCATGGTCTGTTTTGCCGCCTCTTTCGGCGCCGGAAATCCCTGTGCCGCCGCTTTTTCAGGCTCCATCAACTCTGTTCCATTTACCAGATACATGCCGCCTTCTAATAATTTAATCATGCTGGTCACTCCTCTTTTTTATCAGTCAGTAACTCTGAAGATACTGAACCGTTAGCATCAGTCATTCTGTTCCATGTATTTCATATAACTTACTACCATCATGGCAATCTTGAATGTGAGCGCGTCATCAAAAACACGAATATCCAGACCAGTGCTCTTCTGCAGTTTCTCCAGACGGTACACCAGCGTATTTCTATGCACATAAAGCTGTCTGGATGTCTCTGATACATTCAGATTATTTTCAAAGAATTTATTGATCGTAGTCAATGTCTCATCATCAAAGGTATCCGGAAGTTTCTCACCAAATACTTCCTTCATGAACATCTGACACAGCGGGATGGGAAGCTGATAGATCAGGCGGCCGATACCCAGATTATTGTACGGCACCACAATTTTCTCCGCATAGAAGATCTTACCCACTTCAAGAGCCATCTTTGCCTCTTTGTAGGAGCGGGAAACGTCTTTAATCTCATGAATGATATTTCCAAAAGATACCCTCACCTGAGACATCGCCTCTACATTCAGCATATCCACCAGCGTTCTGGCTATTCTCTCTAACTCTGCATAATCATCTGTCTCTTTCAGTTCTTTCACAATGATGATATTTTTCTCATCCACCGCCGTAATGTAATCCTTTGGTTTAGATGCATACAGACTCTTGATGGTTTCCATGGCATTATTATCTTTTTCATATCGGGTTTCCACCATGAATACTACTCTGCGGGCTTCTGTATCGATCCGTAGTTTTTTTGCCCGATTATAGATATCCACCAAAAGAAGATTATCCAACAGAAGATTCTGGATAAAGTTATTCTTGTCCAGTCTCTCTTTATAAGCAATAATCAGATTCTGGATCTGACTCACCGCAATCTTTCCAATCATATAGGCATCTTCGCTGCCGCCGCCTGTTACCAGAACATATTCCACATTCTGATCATCGTATACCTTGAAAAAATGATAACCCTGCATCACCTGACTGTCTGCCGGTGACTGTGCAAACTCACGGATATGCTCAGCATTCGGTCCATTCTCGCTGAATGTGGTGGCCAGCATCTGCCCTTCTATACTGAGAACACAAAGGTCAATCCGGGTAATTGCTCTTAATTCGTCGATTGTTTTCTGTAAAACCTGACTTGAAACCAAGTTCTCACTCCCTTTCATTGATCGTTTCTTATTTATTAGAATATACCTTATTCTCCGAAAAAAATCAAATACAAAAATGGCGTCAATCCCAAGGGACCGACGCCATTCCTTGCATTTTATATTAGTTGGTAATTGTCAGCTCAGTTTCTTTATCAAATACATGAACTTTGGACATATCCAGACCGAATTTAACTCTGTCGCCTGTTCTGGATGTTGTATGAGGATTAACACGAGCAGTCATGTTGAATCCCTGAACATCAAAATACAGGAATACTTCTGCACCCAGAAGCTCGTATACATTGATAGTAGCTTCTACTGTGCTTCCTGGGAACTTGTCAGCTTCATCTGTTACGTTCTCTGGACGAATACCCATAACAACAGTTTTTCCGTTGTATCCGCCATCGATCAGGGCTTTACCTTTTTCTGCCGGCAGTCTCAGTGTGTATTTTCCAACAACCAGATCAACATCATTTCCTGTTACTTTAACAGTTGCATCCAGGAAGTTCATCTGAGGTGATCCGATAAATCCTGCAACGAACAGGTTTCCAGGAGCATTGTACAGGTTCTGAGGTGTATCTACCTGCTGTACAACACCATCTTTCATAACTACGATTCTGGTTCCCAGAGTCATAGCCTCTGTCTGGTCATGTGTTACGTAGATAATAGTAGCGCCCAGTCTCTCATGCAGTTTGGAGATCTCAGTTCTCATCTGTACACGAAGTTTAGCATCCAGGTTGGACAGCGGCTCATCCATCAGGAATACCTTAGGATTACGAA
>OHHV01000452.1_pt1 | contig 16179 bp, 13 predicted proteins | sample 1568141 | NCBI WGS metagenome assembly OHHV01 (sample SAMEA3879589, study PRJEB24766) | human gut metagenome | biome: human-associated habitat; feature: feces | place: USA | collected 1985/1987
TAATATATCATTTAGTAGTTCAGCGTCAAGCTGGAAATATGGCTAATTTATCACTTTATTTTTGTGCAATTTCTCCAATGTTTCGTTTCTATTTAATTTTGCCATTGGAAACTGGGAGCTGTACACAGAGCATATTCTTTCAGTCCCGTTTCTTCCAGATTCTCTCTTTGAAGACTAATTGCATGAATCTGACTGTTATCATACGTTTTGTAATAATAAATCCCCTGATCTCCGTTGATACAGCAAGAATACGTAGTAATGTCTTCCTTTCCTTCCGGAGTGATTACGGCGCCTCGTACCATACTCACCCCGTCCAAAATATGGAAAAACTGAGAAACGTTCGCTTCTTCTTCCTGAACAGCTCGGGAATTCCATTTTAAAAATGCTGCCTTTACAAAACGGGATGCCGGTGAATAGTCCCCCGGAAGTCCCATCGCTCCCATGCCCTGCCCATAAGTTTTAAAAAAAAGTGGTTCTGCAAACAGAGACTCCGGTGTTTTTGCGGACAGACTTCTGTAATGCTGCATATACATCTGATAAAAAGGGAACGGCGGATTATTAGTGAGAACGCCATAAGGATTGTCATAAATCCGTACCCCTTCTTTGACCGCCTCTATGACTATACACTTGTTTTTATCCGCCACCATCCAGTGAAGCGGCGATAACGGTGTCTCTTTTCTAAAAGGGTGATTCAGAAGATTGCAGTTTTCCAATAATTTTTCTGCCTGTTCTGTACTTTCGCACTGTCCCAGAATCCATGGGATCAGCTCAAAAGGCGCTACATTTTTCTTTCCCTCCTGCTTTTCCTTATAGCAGGCACTTTCCGGAAAATTCAATCCGGCAATCCCCAGACCTTTTTCATTGACTGCTTCCGCATAGAGAGGGAAATCTTCCATTACCGTTGCCATTCCTATCATAGCATAATGATGATTCATTGCCGGGAGACACTGGAAAGAAAAGGGATAATTTCGCGGTGTAACTACTACTTTTTCCCCAAAGGTATACTCCAGATCCAGATTTCTCCCAAAATAAAAATCTCCATTTTCATACGTAATACAAGTACACATGTCTACTCCTTTCCAGAATCAGGATTCCCCTTATTTTGCCGGATTATTTCCTTCTATCTGCTTTAATGCTTTTCTAAACTGGAAGAAGAATAAAATAGCGGTAAAGGTTACAGCGATCACATCTGCAATCGGTTCTGCCATATAAACAGCCAATGTACGATTACTCTTCCAGATGGCAGGAACAATGTAAATCAGCGGAATCAATAGAATAAATTTCCGCATAACAGCCACAAGAATCGATGCCTTTGCATTTCCCAGAGAATTAAAGGTCATCTGGCAGGCAAGCTGGATTCCAAAAAGGAACAAAGCAGCCAGATAAATACGAAGCGCCGTCTTGGTGAAATCTAAAAGAGCCGGGTCCGTGGTGAACATTGCGGCAAATCCCTGGGGAACGATCATAACCAGCAGCCACAAAAACGTAGCGTAACAGAGGCTCGCTTTCAAAAGAAGTCCATAGGCATCTTTCACCCTCTGCACATTTTTTGCCCCGTAATTGTAACTGATGATCGGCTGCGCTCCCTGTCCAAGTCCCTGCAGCGGCAACATGGCAAACTGCATAACACTGGTGAGGATCGTCATAGCTCCCACTGCGATATCTCCTCCATACTGCTGCAAGGAAGAATTAAAACATACGGAAATAATACTTTCACTTGCCTGCATGATAAATACAGAAAGTCCAAGCGCCAGACTGGGAAAAATAATCTTTGATTCCAATTTCATATACTGGAAACGAATCTTCAGATTCGTTTTCCGACCAAACAGAAAGCTTAAGACCCAGATACAGGATAATGTCTGGGATAAAACAGTGGCAAGCGCAGCGCCCCGTACCCCCATATCGAATCCAAAAATAAAGATCGGGTCCAGAATGATATTGGCAACCGCACCGATCAGTACAGAAAGCATACCTGTTTTCGCAAACCCCTGCGCAGTAATAAAGGCATTCATCCCCAGCGTCAACTGAACAAAAATAGTTCCCAACGCATAAATATTCATATAATCTACACCGTACTGAATTGTATCTTTGCTGGCTCCGAAAGCCATAAGAAATTCCCGATTCCAGATCAGAAGAACTGCCGTCAGTACCACAGATACGAAAATCTGGGTAATAAAGCAGTTACCCAGCGTTTTTTCTGCTTTTTCTTTCTTATTCTGTCCCATAAAAATGGTTGCCCGAGGTGCGCCTCCGTTGCTGACTAACGCTGCAAAAGCAGATACGATCAAAATCAACGGCATACATACGCCTATTCCAGTCAGCGCCAATGTTCCCACTTTCGGAATATGCCCGATGTAGATACGGTCAACAATGTTATATAACATATTGATAATCTGTGCCGCTACCGTGGGAAGCGCCAGTTTCCACAACAGCTTGCCTACTGGCTCTTTTCCTAAAAACTCTTTATTGTCCATACTTTTCCTCCATTTCCATCCCTTGGCGTACATTGTTCAGAATCTTTTCATTCATCTGATCATAGGCGATGCGCTCTTCGAGGGAAAATTCTTTAAAAAGCTGCTCCTGATAAATGTTTTTTGCCAGATCGATCTCTGTAAGAAGTTGAGAAGCCTGAGGAGTAAATCCCAAATGAATCTTTCTTCTGTCCTTGGTATCTGGCAGACGCATCAAAAACCCCTTCTGTATCAAAGATTCTACCGCCTGAGAAACATTTCCTTTTGGAAGCATCCGCAGCTCCGATATTTCCGCTGCCGTATCATGTCCCGGATTATTATGCAAAAAATTAAGAACCTTAATTTCCATCTGCGACATCTGATATTTTGCCCTTACGCCTTCCATACATTGATCGTAAAACTTTCCTATCCCACGGATCAGCAGCAGGATATCCGTTGTTCCTGCCATCTTGTCACCTCCTGTGCTTTTATAGTTTTATAAAAAACCGTTCTTTTTAGAACTATATTCATTATAAACGAAAAAAACTATTTGTCAACAAGACCTTCTATTTTCTTTCTCACAAAAAAGGAGCTGTCGCTTTAGACATAATTCAGAAATATTTTGAATATGCACTTAATGCAACAACTCCAAATGATATGGAATTTATTGTTTCTCTGGCAGCTGCGCCAGAATAATCGCTATAAACATCAAAATGCATCCGGACATTTCTCTTACTGTCAGTTTCTGTCCTAGGAGCAGCCACCCTGCCAGTACGGAGATGCAGGATTCCATACTGAGGATCAGGGAAGCGACAGTAGGATTGAGATTTTTCTGTCCCACAATCTGCAAGGTATAGGCGATACCGCAGGAAAGGATTCCCGCATAGAGCAGAGGTCCCCATGCCATGAAAATGTTATGCAGGCTGGGATTTTCCAGTGTAAAGGCAAAAATGGAAGATACAGCGCTGCATACAAAAAACTGAATGCAGGACATCTTGATTCCGTCCACCAGAGGGGAAAAATGATCAATCACCAGAATATGCAGAGAAAATAAAAGAGAACAGACAAATATGTAAAAATCTCCTTTACCGATAGCAAATCCGTCAGTGATACAGAGCAGATACAGGCCGATCAGAGCCAGAACTACCGCCGCCCAGATTGTGGAGCGGCATTTTTTATGAAGAAAAATAAGTCCGATCACAGGTACGATAATGATATAGCAGGCGGTGATGAATCCGGCGCGTCCCACGGTGGTGTATTGAATACCGATCTGCTGAAAGCCGGTGGCAAAGGCAAGAAGCAATCCACAGAAAATTCCTCCTTGCCAGAGCAGCTTTCGGGAGGCGGTGTTTCGGGCAGGATTTGCCTTCTCTACATTTCGTGGGAAGAATTTGTTCAGAACAAGAATACAGGGTATAAGAACCAGACCGCCCAGCAGGCTGCGCACCATATTGAAGGTAAATGGCTCCACATAGTCCATACCCACGCTTTGCGCCACAAAGGCAGTGCCCCAGATTGTGGCGGTGAGCAGGAGAAGGAGAGAATTTCTGATTTTTACTTTTTGCATGTTGTTTGTCCTTTCATATTTTATTTGAAGCAAGTATTTATATATAAGCGAAAACCTGTTTCTTCATTATAGCGTTTGCAGGACGGTAACGTCAACACACATCGGTTAGATTGCAGCGGCGAGAAAGTATACTTTTTTCAAAAAAGCTATTTTAGTATTATTTTAAGAAAAGAAAGAGTTATATTCATACAGATGTAGAAACATTTCAGAGAGGGTGTTACAATAAAATTATCCGATGAACGTTAAAAAAGCAAGGAGGAGCACTATGAAAATCTGGGAAAATCATCAAGTGGACGGAATCAACAGAATGCCGGCAAGAGCGCATTTTCTTACCTTCCCTGATAGGGAAAAAGCTTTGCTTAGAAGCAATCGTTATACCCATGCGTTTAAGAATCTGAACGGCGTATGGAAATTTATGTTTTTAGACGCTCCGGAATACAGTCCGGAAGGTTTCTATGAAAGTGGTTTTGACACCACTTCCATGGATGATATCACGGTACCGGGTAACTGGCAGCTGCAAGGCTACGGGAAGATGCATTATTCTGATCAGTGGTACAACTTCCCAATCAATCCCCCTTATGTACCTACAGAAAATCCTACAGGTATTTACAAACGTACTTTCTATGTGGAAAATAGTTTTGCAGGAAAACAGATCATCATCCGTTTCTGCGGCGTGGATTCGGCGTACCATCTGTGGATCAATGGTCAGGAAGTGGGTTACAGCAAAGGCGCCAGAAATGAAGCGGAATTTGATATTACAGATCTGGTGCGTGTGGGAGAAGAAAATGATATCACAGTACGCGTCTATCAGTGGTCTGACGGAACTTATCTGGAAGATCAGGATATGTGGTGGGAGAGTGGTATTTTCCGTGATGTAGAGCTGATCGGAGTGCCCCAAAATGGTATCAATGACTATAAAGTGGAGGCAGATCTGGATGATACCTACACGGATGGTATGCTTTGCGTAAAGGCGGCTTTGCGCCGGGTGGAACCGGTACAGGTAACCTTTGAATTGTTGGATGCAAAAGGCGCTTTGGTGTTGAAGGAGACCGTTTCCTCCGAAGGAATGGAAGTGAATTTTAAAGCTGTTGTAAAAGGGGTAAAACACTGGACAGCAGAGACGCCGTATCTTTATAAAATGCTTATGACTGTGGAAAAGGACGGAGAGGTGCTTGAGGTGATCCCTCAGAATGTAGGGTTTAGAAACATCCGTCTGAATGGCGATAGCTTCCTGGTAAATGGTGTGGCGATCAAATTTAAGGGGATGAACCGTCACGATTACAATCCGAGAAATGGCCGCGTGGTGGCAAAAGAAGAGATTGAAAAAGACATTATCCTGATGAAGCAGTTTAATGTAAATGCGATCCGTACCTGTCATTATCCAGATTCCTACTATCTGTACGATCTCTGCGATCAGTATGGTATGTATGTGATCGATGAGACCGATCTGGAATGTCATGGATTTGAGTTGACAGGTAATTATTCCTGGATTTCTGATGATCCTGCCTGGGAGCTGGCTTATGTGTCCCGTATGGTGCGTATGATCGAGAGAGATAAGAACTATCCCTGTATTCTGATGTGGTCTCTGGGAAATGAATCTTCTTCCGGATGCAACTTCTTTAAAATGACAGAGGTGGCTCATAAGATGGATTCTACTCGTCTGGTACATTACGAGGGCGACTTTGATATGGAATATGCAGACGTCTATTCCACTATGTATACCTGGCTGGAAAATCCGGCAAAACCGTTCCTGATGAAAGATATTATTGAGAACAGCAAACATCCGCATCTGCTGTGTGAATACTGCCATGCTATGGGTAACGGTCCGGGAAACCTGAAAGAGTATCAGGATCTGTTCTATGCTCATGATAAACTTCAGGGAGGCTTTATCTGGGAGTGGTTTGACCATGGTATCGAAAGTTATACAGAGGATGGAGAAAAATACTACCGTTACGGCGGAGATTTTGGGGATGATCCCAGCAATAAAGACTTCTGTATCGATGGAATGTTGATGCCGGATCGTACGCCTTCACCGGGACTGTATGAATATAAGAAAGTAGTAGAACCTATCACTACCACAGAAGTAGATCTGGAAAAAGGTATCATCTGCCTTTTGAGTCGTTATGATTTTGCAGATCTGGATCAGTTCCGTATGGTATATAATATCATGGAAGATGATGTGATGATTTTCAGCGGAAGCATGGATCTGCCGTCTATTCCGGCAAGAACCTCTAAAGAACTTACGATTCCTTACGATCTGAGTTCGATTCAGCCAGTGCCCGGCGCAGAATATTATGTGAATATTTCTTATCAGTTAAAAGAAACCACACCGTACGCTCCAGCGGGACATGAACTGGCAACCGCACAGTTTAAATTGCCTGTATACAAAGAGGGAATCGAATGTATTCCAGAAGGAACCTTGAAGGTAACAAAGAACCATACCACTCTTCGGGCAGAAGGAGCAAACTTCTATGTGGACTTCGATCTGGTGCGTGGAAATATTATCGGTGTTGTTCGTGACGGAATGGAAATCATGAGCAAGGGACCGAGGCTGACGCTTTGGAGAGCGCCGATCAGTAATGATATGGAAATTATCGATCAGCTGAAGAAGGTATATTTCCTTCATCTGGAGCATGAAGTGGTGATGGATATTCACTACGAAGAAGACGGACATTTTCTGAAGATGACCGTAAAGACTATCAATGGAACAACCAACAGCGCATGGCATTTTGACACAACGTATGAATATGTGGTATGCCCGACAGGAGACGTATTGATCCGCGTATCCGGTATTCCGGCAGGAAAATTGGAAGATACAGGAGCAACGATGTCTGCAAATGGCTCCTCTGCAAATATGGCGATGGGCGGAAAACTGGGATGCGCTCCGGATATGTTCCCGAGAATTGGCGTAACCATGCATCTGGACGAATCCATGGAAAATGTACGTTACTTTGGACGGGGACCGAGAGAAAACTATTCTGATTCTAAAGAGACCGGATTGATGGGTGTTTATGAAAACACAGTAGACGGATTATTTACGAACTATGTAGTGCCTCAGGCAAATGGAAACCATATGGACTGCAAGTGGGTATCTCTTACCAACGACAGAGGTATGGGACTGGTAGCGTCTACCGAAGACAGCTTTAACTTCAGCGCATCTTTCTATGAAGAAAAAGATCTGGACGTTGCAAAACACACCTGCGATCTGGTAAAAAGGGATTATGTAGTATTTAGCATCGACTACAAGCAGAATGCGTTGGGCTCCTATTCCTGCGGACAGTGGCAGTTGGACAAATACAGAGCGAAAAACGAACCGTTCACCATTAACTTCAGGGTGACGCCATTTAATAACAAAGAAATGTCAGATAAACAGATTGCTCATGAGAGATTACGCTTCGGTCAGCGCTAAACGCATGGTACTGGCATACAGTTCCCTCATGTTGGAGCGGGTCATAATACAAAATAGTAATTTCTGAAAAAATGTCACCATTTTTTCGGCAAAAAAATGGTGACATTTTTAAAAAAGAGTGACACTTTTAGTTGTTCAAAAGGGCATTCTGGTACAATTCTGTAATCCATGCGCCTTTCTTATAAGCTTCTTTCAGGAATGCTTCTTCACTGTCCATATGGCAGCTCAGTTCCATAGTCAGCGGCAGTTCATAAGCAGAAGCAGCCAGGGCAGCCATGGTTTCTTCCCAGTTAATATTTCCCATTCCCGGAATGTCATGGGAATCAGCATTGCCAGGGTTGTCGTGAAGGTGTACAGAATAGATTCTTTCGCCATATTTGCGGATGATTCTTATCATATCTGCGCCCCACAGCATATTGGCGTGTCCGGAATCCAGACAGAATCCCAGAAATTCCTTCGGGTAATTAGCCAGAAACCAATCCCACTGTTCTTCCATATATTCCATTGGCATATCGAAAAGATTTTCCATGCAGATGCGTACTCCTTTTTCCAGACAGTAGGGCTGCAGCTCATCCATGGATTTCTTAACATTTTCATAGAATTTTGCTTTGCGCTCCGGTTCTTTTTCCAGTGTCTTGTAAGGAACGTACAGGTGAAGAACAATCTCGGAAGTTCCCATAACAGACGCCAGATCCACACGGTTCTTGATCAGTTCTACACCGGCTTTTCTGTTGTATTCGCAGTCAGCGGTAAAGTCTCTCCGATAATTTCCGCAGAGAGTAAATACGTCCCGGTCGGTTCCGATGGTGGCATGGAGAGATTTTGCTTTCAGGTTATACTTGTCCATCCACTCCCGGATCTGCTGCATTTCATAGGTGGAGTAGGTGTAGTCTCCATCCCACTCATGGCACCAGTGAATATGAGTGAAACCTGCCTGAGAAACCATTTTTAAAATATGTTCCAGATCTTCTGTCCTGGAACTTTCTCCAGAATAATCTGTGGCAATCGCCAGCTCTAATTTATCCATATTGATATCTCCTTTTTATACAGATTTTGTAGTTACTGTCAGACTATTTGGGAATCGGTCAGCAGACCGAAACAGTCATATCAATTCAGGTTGACGATAGCACAGAAACAGGGAAAAGACAATGGATAAAACTATAAATTTCAGAGGATATTTATATCTCTATAATTTAATAAATCTTAAGATATTTCCCAGCCAGTCCTAAAGATTTGCCTGTTATGATAAGGGAGCAATGAAAGAAAGGGCTGGCTTTGCTCACGGCTTTTGGTTATAATGGAAAGCGAGGTGATGAAAATGTTAAATATTTTAGTATGTGATGATGACAAAGAAATTGTAGACGCCATTGATATTTATCTTTCTCAGGAAGGATACCGTATATTAAAAGCTTATGATGGTCTTCAGGCTATACAGATTATGAAGCAGGAGGAAGTTCACCTGTTATTGATCGATGTGATGATGCCGAATCTGGATGGGATTCGCGCCACCAGAAAGATACGAGAATACAGCAGCATACCGATTATCATCCTGTCAGCAAAATCAGAGGATGTGGATAAGATTTTAGGACTGAATATCGGAGCTGATGATTATATTACGAAACCCTTTAATCCGTTAGAACTGATTGCCCGGGTAAAATCCCAGCTTCGCCGTTACACAAAATTAGGTAATATGCCGGCGGCAGAGGTGCAGGCAATCTATACCTGCGGAGGATTGTCGGTAAACGACGATCTGAAGACGGTGACTGTGGATGGGGAGAGCGTGAAGCTGACTCCAATAGAATACAATATTTTATTATTGTTGATAAAGAATCAGGGGAAAGTTTTTTCTATTGAGCAGATCTATGAAAGTATCTGGAATGAAGAAGCGATAGGAGCGGATAATACGGTGGCAGTGCATATCCGCCATATCCGGGAGAAGATCGAGATCAATCCCAGAGAGCCCCGATATCTGAAAGTGGTATGGGGAATCGGATATAAGATAGAAAAGATATAACCCCCACAGGAGGTTATTATGGAAGAAAAAAAACAGAGAGGTCTCTTTTATTCTAAGGGATTAAAAATTGCCTTTATCGTAGTATTTTTTCTGTGCGTGGGAGTATTTTCCATTGCAGGACTTTTGTTGGCAGGGCTTTTGAACAATGGTATGCGCATGGAAAATTTTGGAAGGGGAAGCACCGTTACTTACGAAGAAACGTATCAGTGCGGAAGCAAAGTGGCAAAAACAATCATGGATCTGGCATCATCGGTTCAGCTGGGAAAACCTTTCTTTACCGATGGAGAGATTGATCCGGAGAAAACAGTGGATATTACAAATTTGAAAGCTGATGAAAAGGATCAGAATCCAAACACAACCTATAAGGTAAAAGATCTCCAGAAAATGCTGGAAAACGATTATATCGAGCTCCTTCAGGAGGATATCACAGAAGTTCAGTACGGATATTACGATGAGGGAGAGGTAGGAGAATATTCTGACGAGATGGCAGAATTTTCCGGAAGTTTTCAGTATCTGTACAGTAAGAGAAAAGAAAATGAAGCCGTGAAAACACAGGCAGGGGAATATCTTGCGGATTACGCTATGCAAAACCCTGATACCGTATCTTTGATTGACCTGTATAAAGATCTGGTCAGCGCGGCTCAGCAGTTAGAGCATTATTTTGCATATTTTAATCCCATGGAACATCAGAGTAATGTGATGTTTGTAGTGGAAGATCTGGATGAAGGAGTATTTTACACGAACGTGCCGGGATGGGAAAAAGGATTTTCCCCAGATGCCATTGAAGGAATGGAGAAAAAACTCTTTTTCCAGGCGGAAAGAAAGAATGGAACTTTTACAGAGTACAAAATGAAAAATAACAGCGATGCAGAAGAGTATCTGAGAAATTATTTCGGTTACAACTGTATTGTGGGGCAGAATGAAAAGCTTACGTTGATGCTGAATGCAGAATATCCGATGGATGATGAGATTTTCTACAGTCATAAATATTTTGCTCAGTATTCCCAGTGGGGAAATGTATTTTTGCTCTGCAGTGGAGTAAGTTTAGTTCTTGGGATTTTGATGGTGATTTTGTTATCGGTTCAGACCGGCAGGGTTCGGCAGGACAGAGAACTTCACTTAAGAGGCAGTGATAAGGTCCCTACAGAGGTGGCAGTAACCGCAGGGCTCGTCAGTCTGGTGCTCATGGTTACGATGGTGATTCCGGCGCTGGAAAATGGAGAAGCATGGGAAGTTTATATTTATGCGTTGCTGGGCGCAGGAGAAATGCTGTTTAGCGCCGTGATATTATGGGCTTACTTAAGTATAGTAAGAAGGATGAAAGGTCATATCGTGTGGAAGACCAGTCTGATCCGTACCATTATCCAGAGCTGTAAGAATGTCTATATGGCGAGAAAAACTTCTGGTCGGATGATTACTGCATTTATCCTTCTGGTTTTGGGAAATGTGCTCTTTGTTATGGCGATGTCCGGCTTTGGTCTTTTGGTGGCTCTTCTGGCAGACGGTATCGTACTGTTGTATCTGATTCGGGAAAATGCAGGACGGCAGGTAATCCGGGATGGGTTGGCAAGAATTGCCAGTGGAGAACTGGATTTTAAGATTGATGAGAAAGAGTTGATCGGTGATAACAAAGAAATGGCAGAGGCGGTCAATCATGTAGGTGACGGACTGCAGAATGCAGTAAAAGAAACACTGAAAAGCGAACGGCTGAAGGCTGATTTGATTACAAATGTATCTCATGATATTAAGACGCCTCTTACATCTATTATCAACTATGTGGATCTTTTGAAGAGAGAGAATATACAGGACCCGAAGATTAAAGGGTATATTGATATTCTGGACAGTAAATCTCAGAGATTAAAGCAGCTTACGGAAGATCTGGTGGAAGCGTCCAAGATCAGTTCCGGCAATGTGGTTCTTGATATGCAGCCGATTCGTTTTGGAGAACTGGTATGGCAGACGAATGGGGAATTTGAAGAAAAGTTCCGCGCCCGGGGATTGGAAATCGTATGCAAGATTCCAGAAGAACCCATGATCATCATGGCAGATGGCAGGAGAATGTGGCGTGTCGTGGAAAATCTGTACAATAATGTGGCAAAATACGCGATGCCGGATACGAGAGTCTATGTGGAAGTGCGGAAAATAGGATGCAGAATAGTTTTTGAAATAAAGAACATTTCTGAGAGACCATTAAATATTAAGGCAGAAGAGCTGACAGAACGGTTCATTCGGGGAGACGTATCCAGAAGTACAGAAGGAAGCGGTCTGGGGCTTTCCATTGCTCAGAATCTGGTCCGGCTGCAGCAGGGAACTTTTGATATCTATCTGGATGGAGATTTGTTTAAGGTGACGATCACCTTTGAAGCAGCGGGAGAATAAGTTTTATAAAAAAAACTGCCGCAGGAAATGGAACTATTATAGGAAATGGAACAATATTTATGCCATCTACGATAGTGCTGTTTCCAGCGGCAATTTGCTTATGGGTGAGGCTATTTGGAAAGTGACTCTGACTCTCTTTTCATTGCCTGGTAACCGATCCATACAGTCCACACGTATGCCAGTGTTTTAGGGATCATCAGCATTCCGATCATAGGGATTTTATCCGCCAATAGTACTACGGGCAGGTAGAAGGCGAAGCTGATCACGATAGTGAGCCACATATTTTTAAATGCTGTATCTTTGTGTTCCCGGGAGCTTTTGTAAAAGAACACGATAATCAGGATTCCCATAACAGTAAAGGGAATATTTCTGTAGATGCCCCAGGATAAAGGTGAATCCGAGCTGGTCCATGCATTTTGGGGGACGAGACATAACACGATTCTCAATGCGGCAAGCGCATATACGGAGATGGTATATCCCTTTTTGCCTTGTATCTGGTAACGGATTCGCCAGATATAGTATAAAATAATGTAGAATACGGTCATGGTGATGGAAGTGATAAATTTACCAGTTCCCAGTGCAAAGGTATAATTTTCCAGACCGGTAGTACATAATGCCACTGCCCTCGGAATCAGATGGAAAGCATCGCCCAATCCCAGAACGACAGCCATAATTCCGAATAATCGGTACTGTTTTTTGCCCTGACTTTTTACTATCATGATGATGCCCAGAACAACAACACCGATAAGATAACAAGTGTCAAATAAAGTTTCAACAATCGCTTGCATAAATGTAACCTCCTCGTTGTACTAATGCGGCAGCTCTCTGTAAATATAATTGGAGATAAATGCCAGAAGCGGTGTGGGATCTTCTCTGTTTAATAAACAAGACAGCAGCAGGGTGAATACATAGTCGATGAACTTTTCATCGGAAAAATCATCGGTAAAGACCATCCTGTTTACAGACTTATCATTTCTCAATACCAGTAAAAGATTTTCTTTTAACTTGGAGAAATAGGCGTTCATCATTTGGATGCCTTCTTTCTTTTCTTCTGAGGCAAAATTTAAAGAATGGATGGAAAAAAATCCGGGATATTTGGAATTCCCATTTTCAATGGTTTCGTACATACATTTAACAGTTTCAGGGAAACAATCAGCAGTATGGAAATGGGTGAATGGTTCAAAGATTTCTTTCCAGACACTTTCCACTGCAGCAATGATCAAGTCGGATTTTGAAGGAAAATAATTGTATAAAGTTCCGATAGATATGCCGCATTCTTTTGTGATTGTCCGAACATTAAAAGATGATAAGCCATTTTTTGAAATATATTTTTTGCTGATATTCAGAATATCTGTTTCTGTTGTAGAATGTTTATTCAAAAGACACCTCCCGCAATGTGAACAATGTTCATGTTGGTAATCATATAGCTTCTTGAAACGTTTGTCAAGAGGAGATATGGGGATGAGAAAGTATACTTTTTTGATGTTTGGGAAAAATGTCACTATTTTTTTATGCAAAAAGTAGTGACATTTTTTTAAAAAGCGCGATTTTATATCATTTTGCGGTAGAAATGCTCTGTTTTTTAAAGTGTTTGTTGCAAAAGCGACATAAAAAGTGGTGATATTTTTTGAAAAAAGCTATTTTATTAATCTTCAGGACTTTCTTCCGTAACTTCCGTTGAAGATTCTTCCGTTTCTTCTGAAAAATCAACTTTCCAGGGTGCTTTCTTCTCTTCTGAGTTTTCATTTATTTCGTTGGTAGGCTGCAAATTGGTGAAAACAGAAGAGTCAATTTCTTTTTCTTCGTTCTCTTCGCCTTCTTCCTCCTGAGGAATATATTTGTCAAAGATCTTCACAAAGAAGATGGAGTGAAGATAACAGACCACAGAAAAGCCCATCAGGAAGTAAAACAGTACAACCATGGATAACGCTCCATTCACAAAGATACCGATGATCCAGGGAACTATAGTGATCGCCAGCATCAGCAGCGTATAGGGCAGGTGACGGATGGACATAAGCAAAGCATTTTTAAAGGTATGCTTGATGGTGTTATAGAACTTTGCCAGTACCGGATAAATATAGGTAAATACCATGGCGAATACGGTGAGTCCCACCATAAAGATATAAGCCAGAACCTTGTAAAAACTGCCTTCACCCTGCATACTTCGTGAGAAATACAGGTCAAAGATAAGAACGAGTCCCAGAACCAGCATAATCAGATGGATGATGATTCCCTGCTTCAGATTCTGACGGAAAGAGTGGAAAAATCCTCTCACAATATAAGTTTCTTCATTTTTGACCATCTTCATAGTTGTATAGTACATGGCGGTGATGGCAGGACCAATAGTGATGATGGGAATACAGCAGATGATACAGAGAAAATTCAGAATCATCAGATCGGCGACTTTTCCCATGAAAGTAAAGAACTTGTTGTCCGGATTAAAAAGATTACTCATAGGTTACTTCTTCCTCTTTTCTTAAAAATGATGTTAAGATCAAAAGATGCCAGACGAATTGTTTCGTGCTGCGCACTTTCACAATTCTGTCCAAAATTCGAATATCGCAGGGTATACCCCCGCTTTTATTCTCATTTTTGGGTGGGTCATAAAGGCATAAAACCACTTATGTGCAAGCGCAACGTGGTTTATGAACTTATGACCCTGGCATCTTGAAAATTCAAGTATTACTAGTATAGCGAATCCGCGTGAAAAATGCAAATAAGAAGGAAGTATAAATCCAGAATTCGTCATTCTGTATATGAAATTCATGAAATTTTCGTCAATCTGTCTTTGGAGTTGTGATCGGACATAGGGGAGGGACATATTTGCCAAGCCCCCAGAAAAATCTTTGGTAAATTCGGGTATGGCACAGAAAGGCAAAGTCCGTTATACTGATAGCAGTTCACAGGGAACGTATTGTGACAAAACTATTTTAGAATATTTGCATTTTATATTATTTAGGAGGTAAGTGTATTATGGCAAGTTTATCCTTACAGCACATTAATAAGACATATCCTAACGGATTTGAAGCCGTTAAAGATTTTAATCTGGAGATTGAAGATAAAGAATTTATCATCTTCGTAGGACCATCCGGATGTGGAAAATCCACAACACTTCGTATGATCGCTGGTCTGGAAGAGATCACAGGCGGTACACTGAAGATTGGTGATAAAGTAGTAAATGATGTAGAGCCGAAAGACAGAGATATCGCAATGGTATTCCAGAACTACGCTCTGTATCCTCATATGACAGTATATGATAACATGGCATTTGGTCTGAAACTGAGAAAAGTTCCGAAAGACCAGATCGACAAGATGGTTAAAGAAGCAGCTAAGATCCTTGACCTTACCCCTCTTCTTGACCGTAAACCGAAGGCTCTGTCCGGTGGTCAGAGACAGCGTGTTGCTATGGGACGTGCAATCGTACGTAATCCTAAGGTATTCCTGATGGACGAACCTCTTTCCAACCTGGATGCCAAGCTGCGTGTTCAGATGCGTATTGAGATCGCTAAGCTGCATCAGAGATTAGGTACAACCATCATCTACGTAACACATGACCAGACAGAAGCTATGACACTGGGTACCAGAATCGTAGTTATGAAAGACGGTGTTATTCAGCAGGTTGATACTCCTCAGAATCTGTACGACAAGCCTCAGAACCTGTTCGTAGCAGGATTCATGGGATCTCCTCAGATGAACTTCCTGGATGCTGTTGTTGAAGTAAGCGGCGAAAATGCATCCCTGAAGATTGCTGGAAAATCTATTCCGCTGCCTCCCGCAAAAGCTAAGAAGGTTATTGAAGGTGGTTATGCAGGAAAGACTGTTACATTTGGTATCCGTCCTGAAGACGTATATGATTCCCAGATGTTCATCGAAACAGCTAAATGTACATTTGAATCTACCATTAAGGTTTACGAACTGCTTGGTGCAGAAGTTTACTTATACTTTGACCTTGCTGATTATCCTATCACTGCAAGAGTGGATTCCCGTACAACAGCAAGACCTGGCGATACTGTTAAATTTGCATTCGATGTTGAAAAGATTCATATCTTCGACAAAGAGACAGAGCAGGTTATCACCAACTAATATTAAAATCAGGCGGGGCTATCGAGTTGATAGCCCCGTTTTTTCATGTTTTGGACGAAAATGGGGGCAGAAGGCGCCGCCAGGGGCAGTGCTCCGGTTTTTTCCTGAAATCAACGGTATTGTGATTTTATACTTTATTTCAGGCAAACCTAAAAGAAAGGGGTTGTTGCACTAATAAAGGTGTTTACAACGTTTTTACTTAAAATATGATGTAGGAATGGCCAGCTCTGAAAGGCGAAAATTTCTCGCACAAAAATTACTGATAAGCACTGAAGAT
>OHHV01000475.1_pt1 | contig 15396 bp, 15 predicted proteins | sample 1568141 | NCBI WGS metagenome assembly OHHV01 (sample SAMEA3879589, study PRJEB24766) | human gut metagenome | biome: human-associated habitat; feature: feces | place: USA | collected 1985/1987
AAAAGATAGTCAAAAAGACATATATAATTTTATAATAAATTTTATATAGTTTTCTTTCAGATTGCAGACGCACTTCTTCAAGCTTACCTGGGTGCTGATGTCCATTGTGGTTTTGTGTCTGATTGCCATGGGGCTATATGGAGTTCTCTCTTTTATCGAAAAACATTATCTGAAAAAGCTTTAAGATGAAATGCGCCCAGGAAATCCGGCACATTTTTACAGAAAATGAAGGGGGACGTGGCACCTTTCACACGTCTCCCTTCATTATATTTACGATAATTCTTCTGCCAGTTTCGTCAGCCATTTCACTGCATTCTCCACATTCTCTGAATTAGCGAGAACTCCGATCTTAACAGGCTCATAGGTCACCTCAAGTTCCTCTGCCAGTTCATCAGAAGCAATGGTAATGCTGTATTTGTCATCCTGCTTCCCAAATGCCTGATAGACATCCTCTGGCAAAAGCTCTGTCAGATCCATAAAATACTCATCTTTGAACTCAAAACCGTCCATATAATCCTCGGAACCAACAAGCACATCCACTGCCCTGGCAGATACTTTGGTAGTAAAGGCCATCTGGCTGTAGGATTCCAATGCAACTCCGTCTTCACCGGTGCGCAAGCTTTCGTCTACTGTGACGATTTCATATGGATCGTCCTGGATTCCCAGTGCTTCCTGTACCTTTTCTTCGGCTTCCTCCTGCTTCGTTCCGTAGGAGTCAATTACCATAACCGTAAGTGCTGTATGGATCCTGGAATTTTCGTAAAGATCTTTTACAAAAAAGGCTATGGCGATCACCGCCACAATGGCTGCCATCTGTGGCTTATAATAGGCCCAGATATATTGAAGCTTTCCCTTCCAGCCCATACTGGCAAGCTTCATTTTTTCAAGTTCACGTTTCTCTTTTTTCGTCAGATCGGTCTCGTGTTTGTAACGGATGTCGTTCTCGTCGATTTTCTGCGGTTCTTCCTGATTTTCGTCTTTTAATTCGATTCTCATACATTCTCCTGTGTTCTGTAAGAAAATCCAAGGTCTGATTCCTGCCTCTCTGATTGATCCAGGACTTGCTGTCTTATGTAGTCCTTACCTCTGATTTTCTCTCTGTGATAGTTTTATATTGTAACACGTTTTATATATTTTGAACAGGTTTTCCGAAAGAAAGTCACAGTTCTTTCACACTCTTTATTCCTGTTCACGATCTGCCCCACAGCTGCAAGACGTTGCCAGGAAATTGCAGCTTTCCGATTGCTGTTCCAATATCATCTTTGAAGGTATTTCATTTTCTCTAACTTCTTCACGCCCTCAGCCAGCTCCCGTCCAGTCTTGCAAGCAGTCTGGCATTGTGATAGGCCATCCGGAGAGTCAGACAGGTTCGTCCCAGATATTTTGTCCCGTCCGGAGTTTTCATACAGGCCAGTGCCAGATCGGGAATTCCCGGGTTCTGAAGGCAGATTGGGATTAAAAGCTGAATGGAATGGTTATAATACTGAGGAATGGCAGCCTTGTAGTCTGACTCCAGTATCCGTCTGGTCTGCTGTAAGGCTCCATCAAAAAGCTGTACCCGCATGCCGCTCTCCCTCACTGCTGCAGGAAGCCGCTGCACATTTTCCTCATCATCAAAAATATGCTCATACTGAGGCACCACCGGCAGCTTGGTATCAAACACCAGATCGGAAGGATTTTCCACATAAGCAGCCCTGGGCGGAAGATCCGTGATTTTTATTTTTAAAAGCGAGTAGTCTGTATAAAATCCTTCCAGATACCATTTCTGTCTGTCCGGTACTACATTTGGAACAAAATAAGCATAAATCGGCTGATAATACTGATTAAAGAGTCCTGTATGAAAAAGGGCATATTCTTTCTCTTCCCGTACTTTTCCTTCCTCATACAGTCTGCGGAATGTATTTTCCAGATAGCCTTTCAGGATCCCGTTATCCCCGGACTGTCCAAAGCTCCACTTTTCAGGGGATATCCTGGCCAGGTTCTGGATCTGCCGGTTATAATTACCGCAGTAGGTAAAATCGAATAGGTTCATGTTAACCTCCTGTCCTTTTTTCTTCTCTTCCTTACATTTTATTGTGGAAAAAGACTGACAGAACTGCCAGTTTTAAGATTCATCTTCGGCCCCGCTGACCTTGATTAAAGGGTAGCACACAGATAAAGAAAGCACAAGAAAAAGCGTTCGCCTCTTTGCGACAGGATCTGTCAGTATTACTGAGCACGGAATGAACCATAACCTGCCTCAAACTTTCCATTGCGCCCCAGATAAATTTTCCCTATAATAAAATATAACATTTGGCAATCTAGGAGGTGTTTTTTTGAAAAAAGACGGCTACTACTCTTCCGGTCAGTTTGCCCGGATGGCTGGAGTAACACTGCGGACCATCCGCTATTACGACCAGCACGATATTCTGAAACCTTCTCTTGTATCCGAATCCGGCGCAAGATTTTATACTGACACTGACTTTGCAAGGCTGCAGCAGATCCTGCTGCTGAAATATCTTGGATTTTCCCTGGAGGATATCCGGGAGATGACTATCGAAGACCCGGACAGCCATTTTATGCTCAATGCCCTGAATGTACAGCTGAAGCTTGTACAGGACCGGATTGAACAGATGCAGCTTGTGGAAAAAACACTGAAAGATACTGCCCAGGCCATTTCTGAGGAGCATACCGTGGACTGGAGCCGTATGCTGGACCTGATCCATCTGACTGTTATGGAAAAAAGTCTGAAAAACCAGTACCAGAATGCTTCCAACATTTCTTCCAGGATCAACCTGCACAGTCTTTATTCTGTAAACCAGGAAGGCTGGTTTCCCTGGATCTGCCAGCAGTGCCAGATTCATGAGGGAATGAATATTCTGGAGCTTGGATGCGGTGACGGAGCTCTCTGGACCCAGAACTTATCAAAACTGCCAGGGAACATACACATTACCCTTTCTGATATTTCCGAGGGTATGCTCCGTGACGCCAGGCGTGCCATTGGCGGAGAAGATCCCCGTTTTTCTTTCAAAGCTTTTGACTGTCACAGCATTCCTCCAAGGATTGGCACCTTTGATCTGGTCATTGCCAATCATGTACTTTTTTACTGTGACGACATTGGAAAGGTGTGCAAAAATGTAACAAAAATCCTAAAGCCGGGCGGGCGTTTTCTTTGCAGTACCTACGGTTCCAGACATATGCGGGAGGTCAGCCTTCTGGTCCAGTCCTTCGATGAAAGGATTGCCCTCTCCGCGGATAAACTGTACGAACGCTTTGGCCGGGAAAACGGGACGGATATCCTTTCCCCTTATTTTCAGAAGATCACCTGGAAATCCTATGAAGACGAACTGATCGTTACCGATGCGGAGCCTTTAATCTCCTATATTCTCTCCTGCCACGGCAATCAGAACCAGTATCTGCCAGACCGTTACAAGGATTTTCGCGCCCTTGTTAAGAAAAAAACAGAAAATGGATTCCATATCACCAAGGATGCAGGGGTATTTCTTTGTGAAAAAGTAACAAACTTGAAATAATTGTAAAAAAGGTCTTGAAGGTAACGTAAGGTCACCTTTTATAATGTAGTTACAGACTCAGGTCAGGGCAAACAAATGCTGCCCAAAATCCGGCAGCATTCATGAACGACTACGAAATTATGCACCTGACAGCATAAATCAGATATTGTTCGCAATAGGAACAATATAGCAAATCCAACAAAGGAGAACGAAATTATGAAGGGAATTATTTTAGCCGGTGGATCCGGTACCAGACTTTACCCATTGACTATGGTCACATCCAAGCAGCTGCTTCCAATTTATGATAAACCAATGATCTACTATCCAATGTCCGTTCTTATGAACGCAGGGATCCGTGATATCCTGATCATTTCCACTCCACAGGATACCCCACGTTTCAAGGAGCTTCTTGGTGACGGTCATCAGTTCGGCGTATCTCTTACTTACGCTGTACAGCCAAGCCCGGATGGACTTGCACAGGCATTTATCATTGGCGAAGAGTTCATTGGAAATGACACGGTTGCCATGGTTCTTGGAGACAACATTTTCGCAGGACACGGTCTTAAGAAGCGTCTGAAAGCCGCTGTTGAGAATGCAAGCTCAGGAAAAGGTGCTACTGTATTCGGCTACTATGTAGACGACCCGGAACGATTCGGTATCGTTGAATTCGATCAGGAAGGCAAAGCCATTTCCATCGAAGAAAAGCCAGAGCATCCGAAGAGCAACTATTGTGTAACAGGTCTTTACTTCTATGATAACAAAGTTGTTGAATATGCAAAGAACCTGAAACCAAGCGCCCGCGGTGAGCTGGAGATCACAGACCTGAACCGTATTTACCTGGAAAAGGGTCAGTTAAATGTAGAGCTTCTTGGCCAGGGCTTCACATGGCTTGACACAGGTACACATGAGAGTCTTGTAGACGCAACTAATTTTGTAAAAACAGTAGAAACCCATCAGCACCGTAAGATTGCATGCCTTGAGGAAATTGCTTACTTAAACGGCTGGATTTCCAGGGAAGAAGTTATGGAAGTTTACAACGTGCTGAAGAAGAATCAGTATGGTCAGTATCTGAAGGACGTACTGGATGGTAAATATATGGACGTACTTCACTAATAATAAAAATCAAAGGAGAATTATATCATGAATATTATCGTTACCGGCGGTGCCGGATTTATCGGAAGCAACTTTATTTTCCACATGTTAAAAAAATACCCGGACTACCGCATCATCTGTCTGGACTGCCTTACCTATGCAGGTAATCTTTCTACTCTGGCACCGGTTATGGATAACCCGAATTTCCGTTTTGTAAAAGAGAGCATCACAGACCGTGAAGCAGTTTACAAGCTTTTTGAGGAAGAACATCCGGACATGGTTGTAAACTTCGCGGCTGAGAGCCACGTTGACCGTTCCATCGAGAACCCTGAGGTTTTCCTGAACACAAACATTATCGGTACTGCTGTTCTTATGGATGCCTGCCGCAAATACGGAATCAAACGTTACCATCAGGTTTCCACTGACGAGGTTTACGGGGATCTGCCACTTGACAGACCGGACCTGTTCTTCACAGAGGAAACTCCGATCCACACAAGCAGCCCATACAGCTCTTCCAAGGCTTCTGCTGACCTTCTGGTACTTGCTTACCACAGAACCTATGGACTTCCTGTATCCATCAGCCGCTGCTCTAACAACTACGGCCCATATCATTTCCCGGAAAAACTGATTCCGCTTATGATCGCCAACGCATTAAATGACAAACCACTTCCTGTTTATGGAAAAGGTGAGAATGTTCGTGACTGGCTGTATGTTGAGGATCACTGCCGTGCCATCGACCTGATCATTCACAAAGGACGTGTTGGTGAGGTTTATAATGTAGGCGGACACAACGAAATGAAAAACATCGACATCGTTAAGATCATCTGTAAAGAACTTGGAAAACCAGAGAGCCTGATCACATACGTAACAGACCGTAAGGGTCATGACATGCGTTATGCGATCGACCCAACCAAGATCCACAACGAACTGGGCTGGCTGCCAGAAACCAAATTTGCAGACGGTATCAAGAAGACCATCCAGTGGTATCTTGACAACAAGGAATGGTGGGAGACCATTATTTCCGGAGAGTATCAGAATTACTACGAAAAAATGTACGGCAACCGCTAAGGAGGGCTGTTTTTATGAAGCTGTTTGTAACAGGTGTGGCCGGTCAGCTTGGTCATGATGTAATGAACGAACTTAACAAACGCGGATACGAAGGGGTAGGCTCTGACCTTGCCCCGGAGTACAGCGGAATTCAGGATGGTACTGCTGTCACCACAATGCCTTATGTTTCTGTAGACATTACAGATGCTTCCGCTGTGGAAAAAGCCATTACAGAAGCAGGCGTAGACGGCGTGGTACACTGTGCAGCCTGGACAGCTGTAGATGCAGCTGAAGATGAGGACAAACAGGAAATCGTCCGCAAAGTAAATGTTCTTGGTACTGAAAATATTGCAAAAGTCTGCAAAAAGCTGGGCATCAAAATGATGTATCTTTCCACAGACTATGTATTCGACGGTCAGGGCACCACTCCATGGGAGCCAGACTGTAAAGCCTACAAACCTCTGAATGTTTACGGTCAGACAAAGCTTGACGGAGAGCTTGCAGTTTATAACAATGTTGACAAATTTTTTATCATCCGTATTGCATGGGTATTTGGTAAAAATGGCAAGAACTTTATCAAGACCATGTTAAATGTTGCCAAAACACATGATACCTTAAAGGTTGTCAACGACCAGATCGGTACTCCAACCTACACCTATGACCTTGCCCGCCTGATGATCGACATGATTCTCACTGACAAATACGGTTACTATCACGCAACCAATGAGGGTGGTTATATCAGCTGGTATGATTTCACTAAGGAAATCTTCCGTCAGGCTGTTGAGCTTGGACATACCGAGTATGCTGAGGATAAAGTAACTGTTCTTCCTGTTACCACCGCTGAATACGGAGTTTCCAAGGCTGCACGCCCATTTAACAGCCGCCTGGACAAAAAGAAGCTGGTAGAAAACGGATTCACCCCTCTTCCAACCTGGCAGGATGCTCTGGCAAGATATTTAAAGGAAATTGAATTCTAATTCACAAAACAAAGCGCAGTCAATTTCAAAATCAATTGACTGCGTTTTCTTTATAAGTCAAAATCCTGAAGCATTATTGACTCCAGGATTTCATAGTTTTTATTTACTTTCTTCTTTCCTCTCTGATGTCCCCAAAATAGATTTCATCTATCTGTTCTTCTGATAAGGGCTGGCACTGTTTTTCCGCTTGTTTTTACTTTTCTGTCTTTTCTGCGGCTTTCTCTTGTTCTCGCCATAATAATCTTCCAGATATTCCTCAATCACATCGTCCTCGTCCACACCATACTCATCCAGAATCTCATCAATCTCCTCATCATCCGCATCAGACAGGTCATCATCTAAATCCTCTTCATACTCTTCCGGATACTTTCTGTACTGCTCCCTGGAAGGATTCTTTTTATCATCACGCTCTTTTTTCCCTCTGCGCTTTGTCTCGTTTTCATCTTCCTCCTGATCAGCTTCTTCCCGTTTCTGTCGTCTTTCTGATACTTTCCCCTGATTCTCATCTTCCTCGTCATCGTAATCATCGTCATATTTCGGCTTATTAATGGCAAACTGAATCAGCATTCCCACAAGGGCGAACCCAATGGAAAAAATGATTCCAAAAGGAATTTCCTCCATTTTTGCCAGCTTGGCAGCAGAAAAGCCACTTAAAATACCACCCAGTATACTGGTTCCCACGATGATCACTTCTCTCTCATAGCGAAGCGCCAGCATTCCAAGACCTACTCCCACCAGAAGACAGATGAAAAAGCTGAAAGAAGTAGTCGGATGGATTATATACACAGTAAGCGTCAGCCCGATTCCTGCTCCCATAATAAAAATACCGGCCTTAAACACTGCAAAGGAAAGAATGGCAAGTACCAGTCCTACCCCGATCATTCCCACTGCATAATACACCTTTTCCCCGAATCCGATCTGATGAATGGCAAATAATCCGATTCCTGCTCCAATGAGAAATCCAAAGATCATCATCCAGAATCTTAAAAGACGGTATCCGAGTACACAGTTCATAATTCCAAACACAAGCACTGCTCCAAATAAAACCATGGACAAAGTACCTGCGATCTGCATATCCCGAACTCTGTATGCAATATTCATAATATTTTTTAAAATATCAACCATATCTGTTTATACCTCTTCCTTTTAAAACATATAATAGATCGTTTTCATATTTTCCAGAATTCCATAATGATACTCCACCTGACTCATTCCATATATAGTCATATAATATCTTGCAGCCTCCTGAATGGCATCTCCGTTGATCCAGTCTGCTCTGGCCTGTTCAAAAGCTTCCTGCGATGAGAATTTAAACCTTACTACTGCAGCCCCATTATTCAGCCTCATCTGACAGTATGCCAGGATCTCCTGATAGTCATAACTGTCAAAGCATCCCTGGTTCAGCACATAAAAATTCATATCTGTTGCAGAACACGCCGGAACCGTAAATTCAGCAGAGGGTGTATATGTCGTCTCATACTCCTCCGGGAACGGACACAGATAATCATACAGGATTGTCTTATGTTCTGCAAGCTGGACTGCATCGCCCTCCAGAAATTCCGGCTGGTCACCGTTGGTCGCATCAAAATAGTAATCATTTCCGTTCAAAGTGATAATGTTCCAGGCATGTCCCTCTGTACTTCCGGCAGTACTGCCTTCCACGTAAATACAGGGCACTCCAAGATATTCCAGAAGATACTGGGCAGCCCCTGCATATCCGGCACACACTGCCTGCTTCCTCCAAAAGATTCCTGCCATGCTCTGATCGTCCTCAGACTCCTGATATTCGGCAGTATCGATCAGATAAGTATAAACTGCTTTCGCCTTTTCATAATCATCCGCCCCCTCTGAAACCAATGCACTTACCTCCTGACAGGCATTGTCAGCTGCTGCCTGTATCTCCTGGATTTCCTCATCCGTATAACTGTAGCCGGGAGAAAACATACAATAATTGGCGTTTGAGAAGGTTGTTTTATATACCTGCTTCCGGTTATGCACCCAGAACAGCTCCGGATGATCCATAAGCACCGCATGGTAAACCTTATTTACGGTGTCATCCTCATAGATCGTAAGGTAAAATTCTTTCTCTTTTGCCCGGATTCCTTCTATTATTTCCCGATAGCCCCGCTGTTCTTCTTCATTCAACTGACCAAAATAGTATTCCTGGCGCAGTCCCTGTGTGTCGGTATCTGCCACCTCCTGCTTCCGCAGTTCCCGGACTTCTTTCGGCTCTCCTGAAAAAATCTCCGGAGCGTTATCCAGAATTCCCTCTCCTACCTTCACAAACAAATCGTCCGGCTCATACTGCTGCTGATAAACATAGACTCCCAGGGAAATTGCCACTGCAAACAGAAGAATAAAAATAAATTTCCATGGTTTTCTTTTTCTCATTCAGCCTCCTTATCCAAGCTGCCGGATCCGTTCCAGAATATCTCTGGTGTTTTCCCGGAATAAAAGTTCCTTATTGTAGCGGTAATATCTTTCACAGGAATATTCCTGAAGAAAAGCCACCGCAGGACTGCTGGTATTCAGTTCTGTAATAAACACCACCAGTTCCTGTCCACCCGCAAAAGCACTCTCCATAAAATCAAAAGCATATTCAAGCTGCCTTGCCGCCTTGTCAAAACCATTGTCATATGCTTCTTTTTCCGCATTAAACCAGACTCTGAGAAGGGAAAAAGCAGACTCGCCATCCTGTACATTCTCTTTCTTCAGATCCATCACATATTTTTCCAGGGTATCCAGAACCTGCTGGTCATGATGGATGTCCTCCCTGGACAAAAGCCCTGCTTTCTTCTTTGCCAATGAGTCTGACTGGAAGCGGTTCTTTACATCCTCCAGATAAACCAACGGCTGCTCCTTCTGCGCTCCCATAAGAGGTTCTTTCGCCTCTTTTAGAACATCAAAAATGCTGGCAAGCTTCTCTTCCTCTTCCTGTACATTTCCAAAGACTTTGTTCAGTCTGGAAAGAAGAAGTCCGGTGACACTCAGCTTTTCATCAAAGGAAGCATGTGCGGCTTTTTTTACCAGAATATCATCAATATGGCCGCTTAAAACCTCATCGATCTGATAATCCGTACGGTACTTGTAGAAAAGCTCCAGATAGCTGGCGAAATCTCTTGCAATCTGCGGATGCTGGATATACTGGACTACCACGTCCTTATCCACGGTTTTCTCCAGTTTTTCATATACCTGTATCAGTCTGGACAGATCCTCCCATCCTCTTGGAGTAGCAAAATTTTTGCCATCTACTGTGCTCTCCATCTTATAAAAATTAGCCGGTCTTGTATTCAGATAGGAAATCACTGCAGGGTGAACGCCTTTTGCGTAAGCATACTCTCTCCATGCGTCAAAATCCGGCTCCACCTGGATTTTCTTCACACGGTCCATGGTCACCACATCAAATTCACGGACCGATTTATTGTACTCCGGTGGATTACCGGCAGCTACGATCAGCCAGCCTTCCGGAATCTTGTGGCTTCCAAAGGTTTTACACTGAAGAAACTGCAGCATGGCAGGTGCCAGTGTCTCGGAAACACAGTTGATCTCATCAATAAACAAAATCCCCTCCCGAAGGCCGGAATCCTGGATTTTCTCATAGATGGATGCCACGATCTCGCTCATGGTATATTCTGTAACTGCCATCTCTTTTCCGTCAAAATTCTTTCTGGAAATAAAAGGAAGTCCAATTGCACTCTGTCTGGTATGGTGGGTAATGGTGTAAGAAACCAGTCCCACCTTACATTCCCGGGAAATCTGCTCCATGATCTGTGTCTTGCCGATTCCAGGTGCGCCAATAAGAAAAACAGGGCGCTGGGCCATAACCGGGATCTCATACTCCCCGTATTCATTTTTCAAAAGGTAAGCTTCTATTGTATTGCGTATTTCTTCCTTCGCTCGCTTGATGTTCATAATATTATATTCTCCTCGTCTTTACAGATTGGCTGTACTATTCTAGAGCATGTTTGAAAAAGGCTTTCTGCAAGATGTGCGTCACAATTTGTGGGAGATTTTGTCCGGATAAGGGCGCCGCAGCGAGCTACGTCAACAGAATTCTGGCATAGTATACCGCAAAGTGGGGCATACAGATTGCAGGAATATTTTTTCAAACAGGCTCTGGCTCACTGACAGAAATCAAAGGCATTTTTTATCCAACAAATCTTATCGCCGTTGATTCCCACCACATCAAACCTGCATCTCACATCCATGCTTCTGTAATGATTCTTCAAATATTCCACTGCCACCTTGGAAATCACCAGCTGCTTTCTGCCGTTCACTGCTGCCAGCGGACTTCCTAAGCGTTCCGAACTTCTGTACTTAACCTCCACAAAAATCAACCATCCATCAGCAGTCATTCCGATCAGGTCGATTTCCCCCAGCCAGTTCCTGTAATTTCGCTCCAGAATCATCACGCCCTGGGAAACCAGATAATCTGCAGCGATTTCTTCATAAAAAGCACCTACTTTTCGCTTGTTTTTCTGCATAAAAACTCCCATATATCCTTCTGTGTAGGTATCTTTTGTATTCATAACCGCAAAACATATTCATATCCGGACCATCAGCCTTTTCAAAATTTCACATTATCCTATAAAATTCTTTATAAAAGTTGCCCTGTGAATCGGACTTGGACCATATTTTTTCAAGGCTTCAATATGTGCTGCAGCTCCATACCCCTTATTTGAGGCAAAGCCATATTCCGGCATCACTTTATCGTACTCTACCATCATCCGATCTCTTGTGACCTTAGCTACAATGCTGGCAGCTGCAATGGAAATACTCTTGGCATCCCCTTTTATGATCGGCACCTGAGGTATGGTCACGTCGGGAATGGTTACTGCGTCATTGAGAAGAATCTGCGGCACCGGCTCCAGCTTGCTGACAGCCTCACGCATTGCCTCATAGGTAGCCTGAAGAATATTGATCTCATCAATTCTCCGGGGACTTGCCATTCCGATTCCAACAGCTACCGCATTCTCCATGATCACATCATACAATTCATCCCTTTTTTTAGCGCTCAACTGTTTGGAATCATTCAGATACAGGATTTTGCAGTCTCTTGGCAAAATAACAGCCCCCGCTACAACAGGACCTGCCAGCGGGCCTCTTCCAACTTCATCAATTCCGCACACATAGCCCAAATCTTCGTATTTGCGCTCAAATTCCTTCATCTTTTCTGTGCGCAGAAGTTCCTTCTGGTAAGCCTCTTCTTTCTTATGAAGCTGCTCCAGAAGCTTCCTGACTCCACTTCTTGTATCCTCTTTGTATTTTTCAAAAAGAGTGGCATATTCTCCCGGTTCAGCAGCCTGGATTTCACACTTTATTTCTCCGATTTTCTGCATATTATTTACCTTCTTCCGGCACCCACTCCAAAGTAATTTTTCCAATCTTTCCAGAGCGGAAGTCATCGAACAGAATCAGAGAGGCCTTGGCATAGTCCAGCTCCTCCCCCTTCTTCAGACATCCTCTGGAACGCGCGATTGCTTCTAATATCTGCACAGCTATGCCTTCCTCCTGGATCTGATAGCGTTTCTCCAATGCACCAGAATATTTTTCCCGAAGGAAATCAATAAGCGTAAGGGAAAGCTCCTCCATATTCAGTATATCGTCCTTGATAGAACCAATATAGGCAAGGCGCATTCCCACTGCCTCATCTTCAAACTTGGGCCAGAGAATCCCAGGAGTATCCAGAAGCTCCACATTCTTATTCAGGCGGATCCACTGTTTGCCCTTGGTTACACCTGGCTTGTTTCCCGTCTTGGCGCATGCTCTTCCAGCAAAAGTATTGATAAAAGTAGACTTACCAACGTTAGGAATTCCTACTACCATAGCACGGATCGGGCGGTTTTTGATTCCTCTTCTTCTGTCCCTCTCCGTTTTCTCCTTGCAGGCTTCCTGAATAGCCGCCTGAATTGCTTTCATACCAGAGCCGCTACGGGAATCTACTTTTACCACATAGAACCCCTTCCCCTGAAAATAAGCTTTCCATGCTTCATTCTGGCGTTCATCTCCAAGGTCTGATTTATTCAAAAGAATCAGCCTTGCTTTATTTTTCCCAAGCTCGTCAATATCCGGATTCCGGCTTGCAAGGGGAACTCTGGAGTCCACAAGCTCAATGATCAGGTCGATCAGCTTAATGTCCTCCTGCATCTGTCTTTTCGCTTTGGTCATATGACCAGGATACCATTGTACGTTCATATTTACCTCATTCTTACAGCTGTTCAGCAGATACCGTTCCACAAAGCGTGTAACCGCGAACGTGCTGAACAATCACTTATTTTTTATAAAAGTCTCACAGTTTAATTATTCAACGGCCCTATGTCTTTCTTCGGGGATATCTGGAACCAGAGCTTACCAGTTATATATTTCTTATTCACTCGTCCGATATCGCCATAACGGCTGTCTTCGCTGTTATTACGGTTATCGCCCAGGACAAAGTACTCTCCCGCTTCCAGTGTAATGGCATTGGCTGCCATTCCCGGATTGTTGATCGTGGGAAAATCTTTGCCTTCTTTATATGTCTCTCCATTGATCAGAATTCTTCCATTCACAATCTGAACGGTCTCACCTGGAAGTCCAATCACACGGCGGATATGAAGAGCCGCATCATCACTTGCATTTGTGCGGAATACAATAATATCGCCACGTTTCGGCGAGGATGCTTTATAAGCAAGCTTGTTTACAAAATACCGGCTTCCAACTGCCAGAGTAGGCTCCATGGAGCTCTCCTGCATCGTCACAGACTGAAACAGCATCATAGAAGTCAGCACTGCAAAGATCAGTGTAACTGTGATCGCGAATACCCAGATCAAAACTTTTTTCAGTTTACTGTCTTCTAATTTCTCTATGGCACCAGAAAAAGATTTTTTCTCCAGTTTTGCAATTTCCGGCATGTTGAACAACTGCTCTTTTTCTCTTTTATTTCTTCTGTCGCTCATATCTACTCCATTCGTGTCATAATTGCATGTCCTGCGTCTGGTTCCAAAACACTTTTTTCATCTCAGGCCAGATACTTTATTATCTTATCACATATCCCGAAAAAGAAAAAGAAAAAATAATCAAAAAAATGCTGCCCAGACAGTCAGCACGGCCATCTGCGCAGCAAAAGTCACTGTTCGTATTCACTTCGTTCACGAAAGCACTTCGCGGAACATCACCAGTGAACAGCAACCAGCAATTTTCGATTGAAATTATTTAACAAGCTCTTTAACCTTAGCAGCTTTACCTACACGGTCTCTTAAGTAGTTCAGTTTCGCACGGCGAACTTTACCACGACGGATAACTTCTACTTCTTTTACGTGTGGGGAATGAAGCGGCCATGTTTTCTCAACGCCAACGCCGTTGGAAGCTTTTCTTACTGTGAAAGTAGCTCTGGTGCTTCCGCCCTGTTTCTTTAATACAGTTCCCTCAAAGATCTGGATACGCTCACGGTTACCCTCTTTAATCAGTGCGTGTACTCTTACGGTATCACCTACGTTAAACTGCGGTACGTCTTTTTTCAGCTGTTCTGCTTCGATGTTTTTAATAATTTCGTTCATTTTATTCTCTCCTTATTCTCTGGATGTTCTTAATACCCATCACGGTAACAGCGGACCATCTTTTTTCACAACATAAGTGATTATACTATAATTATTTTCTGTTTGCAACCATTATTTTTATAAAAAGCCCATAAAACAAGTCACAAATTTTTTTCAAAGACAACCTTCCAAAACCATTACCAACAGATAACCTCGCAGCCATCCTCTGTTACCAGTACGGTTACTTCCCACTGGGCAGAAGGCATACCGTCCTCAGTGCGTACTGTCCAGTCATCTTCCTCATCTGTATATACTTCATCGCTTCCCATATTTACCATAGGCTCAATGGTAAACATCATTCCCGGCTCCATGATCACGCCGCTGTTCTCTTCGGAAGTATAGCTTACCCAGGGATCCTCATGGAATTCCAGGCCAACGCCATGTCCGCCGATTTCTTTTACAATTGTGTAGCCATTTTCAAGTGCATGCATATGAACAGCGTGACCCATATTTCCAATAGGTTCCCATGGTTTTACCTTGGAAATACCGATTTCCACACATTCTTTGGTTACGCGGACCAGTTTTTCTTTCTCAGGACTTACATTTCCAATACAGAACATACGGGATGAGTCAGAAAAATAGCCATTGTAAATTGTAGAAACGTCTACATTTACTATATCACCGTCCTTCAGGATCTCATCCTCAGATGGAATTCCATGGCATACCACCTCATTCACAGAAGTACACACGCTTTTTGGAAACCCTTCATAATTCAACGGTGCCGGGATTCCTCCATGACGCACAGTTTCCTCATGTACCCAATGATTGATTTCTTCTGTTGATACACCAGCTTTAATATGCTCTGCCACATAATCAAGTACTGCAACATTGATTCGACAGCTCTCTTTAATCTTCTCAATCTGCTCTGGAGTCTTGATCAGTTTATGATCCAGAACCGGATATCCTTTCTGACGCAGGATTTCTACTTTCGCATCAAAAGCCTCATGGCATTTTTTATATTTCTTTCCACTGCCGCACCAGCATGGATCATTACGTCCGATTTTTGTTGACATTTCACTCTCTCCTTTTATCTGTGACTGCTGCGAATGCTACAGCAGTACTTTTTCTTTTGTAAAACATGATATAAACTCACTCTGTTTCTCATTTTATACTTGAAACAGATAAATTGCAACTAATTTTCTATAGAAGACTCTACCTCCTGCAATTCATGTGTTACTGTTCACTCCGTGACCAGTAACGCGCTTCGCGATGCAC
>OHHV01000514.1_pt1 | contig 14516 bp, 10 predicted proteins | sample 1568141 | NCBI WGS metagenome assembly OHHV01 (sample SAMEA3879589, study PRJEB24766) | human gut metagenome | biome: human-associated habitat; feature: feces | place: USA | collected 1985/1987
GAACCTTCCGCCGTAGTGGGCGCAGTGCGCAGGTTGGTCTCTATCTTGGCCGTTACCGTCTCGTTTACTTCCGTGAAATTAATACCCACCTCAGGATTGGCTCCTACCTCCTGCGCCGGCGTGGGATCCTTCGCTTCCGCCTCCCTGCTGTAGCCAAAATACGCCACATTCACATCCACCTTTTTGCTGATGCCCGCCACTTGGCCCTGGCTGGTATACTGCCACATGGCATGCGTACCCGAATATGCGGAAGCCGGCGTTTCCGGAAAAGGTTTCTCAGGATACTGGGACACCCATATTTTATATTTGTTTCCCAATGCATTCATATCCCATTCCTTACTGCCTTCCATTTCATTTCTTGAGGCGTAAAACATGGGCGTATATCCCGAAGCCTGCACCGTATCAAGGAAGGCGGCCGCGATACCCGTGCGCACCGACTTGTCCAGGCCGTACTGCCTGCTGTCCGGCGATGAAAAATCCTCACAGTTATAAGCCACCGGATAGGTGATTTTATATTTTGCAATAAAATTCACCACCCAGGAGGCCTCTTCCCTGGCTTCCTGCTCCGTAATGGCTGAAGAAAAGAAATATGCGCCCACTTTAATGCCGTTTTTCTGGGCCTCCTGCATATTATAGCGGGCCGTGGGATCCTCATAAATAATCCCCGTGGCCTTCGTACGATAGCCCACGCGCACCATTACAAAATCGATTCCCGCCTCCTTCACCTTCGTCCAGTTGATATTACCGCCCTGGTATTTGGAAACGTCGATCCCAAGCGTTGCCTCTGCGGTTTCTCCTGCGGCTGCGGACATGGTATCCGTATTGATGCTTACTGCCGCTCCGTTCCCCTGTCCGGAAGCATTCGAAGACTTCTGAGGGTCCTCCTTATCCTCCATGCTTCCCACCTCGGCCGCTACGTCAGGCTGTGCAGCCGGTTCCCGGCCCATATCCTCCGCCTGTCCGGAAGCCGTTTCCTGCACTGTTTCCTGCATTTCTTCCGTGCCGTCCGGGCCACTTTCCGGAATGCTTTCCGCGGGCGCCGTGCTCTCCGGCTCCCTCTCACCTTCTGTGACGCTTTCCGTGAACGTCCCCGTCTCCTGCTTTTTCCCGCCTGTGGTAAATTTCAGAATCAGAAAAACCGCAGCGGCAACTGCCAGCACCGCCAGAATAACCGGCAGGACCATCAGCAGCGTATCCTTCGTCCTCCGTTTTCCACGTCTTCTTTTGTATTTCCTGTCGCTCATGTCCATCCCCCTTTTTTGGCTGAATCATGCCCTGCCTGTACGGCCTCCTTTTACATCAAAGCCCTTCCTTCCCACCCGGGAAACAAAAACCCCTGTTTACGGAAGCTGCCATAAACAGAGGTCACTGAGCAAAACTGTATTATCCCTGAAGCCCATTAGCCTGACGCTCCATATTTTCCACCACCACATCATGGATATCGCCTAAGGAAGCGCAGTATTCCAGGACCTTCCAGGGTGTATTGGTATGAAAATGAATTTTAATCAGTTCCTCATCCCCAACGGCTAGCAGGCAGTCACCCTCGATATTTTCAGTGATGTACTCCGTAACGGCGTCCTCTGACAGATCCTCTCCTTCAATTAAAAGCTGTGTATCAAATTTGTATGCGAGCATAATAATCCTCCGGTAAATATTTTCGTTTTACCGCTATATTCTACTCCTCCATAATGTAATCTGTCAAATCCTGCCTGAACTGTTCCCAGCTGTCCTCATGCTCCACAAAATACAGCGGACATTTTTTCCCGCCCACATCATAGTGACGGAGCACATCGTTCGGCGTAAGCTTATATTCACGCAGCAGCCACGCCGTCAGCTGCAGCAGAGACTGGTAGGTGGCGTCCGTAAATTTCCCGTTCTCATCCACAAAACAGCATTCGATGGATATGGAATCATAGTTTCTTGTCTTTACCGCATAGGCGATTTCACCCAGGGGCAGGCACTGGATAATCTCGCCCTCATAGCCGATCACAAAATGCGCGCTGGCCGAACGCTCCCCTGTAATCCCCAGGTTTTCAAAATAGCTTCTGTTCTGTTCCGCCGAGGTGTCCTTATTGGCCGTATAGTGGATAAAAATATTCCTCACCTCAGTGAGCGGCTCCGCCGGCCGGGAATAAGGATTCACTGTGAGAAATTCTTCTTTAATCAGCGGTTTTTTCGTATCATTTTCCCGGATCAGCTCCCGTTCCTCCCTGGCGTTCCCGGAAAGCACGTCCGCATCCCGAAAGCGGCCCACCACTTTCCACAGAAGCGTTCCCAGCAATCCCCCCACAACAATAACGCCGGCCACAAGAAATGCTCCGGCCAGTAACCGCTGCCGTTTCCGTCTTCTCCTGCGCGCTATGGCCGCCGCACTTGCCCGCCTGCGCCCCTGGTTCTCTCTTTTTATACGCCTGTCTGACGGATATTCTTCCACTTTTCGTCTGTACGGCATATCTTCTTCTCCGACGCGCCTGCGCGCATCTGACGCCTTGCGTGACGCTCTGTATTCCGGTTCTTCTTCCATATTGGATATGTCAATAAACTGGAGATTCCTGACAGCCGTATTGCCCACACTGTCTCCATAATGTCTGTTCCGTCTTCCTGTCTGTCCCCCTCGATTCGCCATGACTGTTCATCCTTTGTTGACATTTTTTCTGAATTATCTATAAAAGTATAGCAGATCTATTGGAGTTAATATTTAATAAAAAATGAAGTTTTCTTTAAAATTGTTTCCCCTATTCCCAAAAAACGGCATTTGCTTTATAATTAGTAACAGATTCTGTGTAAAAATGAGGAAATACATATGTATAACAATGAAAATAACCAGGGCTTCGGCCCTTTTGAAAATGGAAATAACGGCGGTTATCCTTATGGCGGCCAAAACGGCTCCGGGCAGCCGGAAGTAAATCTGAACGGACAGCCCTGGCAGAATCCCAATAGGCAGCCAGGAGCAGGCTCAGACGTGCCGCCCCAATATTACAATTCCCAGGCCTCCGGCCCCTATTATACCGGCCAGGGCGCAGCAGGAGCAGGCGGCTATGGCTTTCCCCCGCCCTACCAGGGCGCAGGGCAGCCCAACATGCCTTATGGCCAGGCCTCAGGAGACGTATACGATTCCCGGAAAAACAGCGGGCTGGCTATCGCCTGCCTTGTATCGGCTTTCTCAGCGGCATATTTTTTGTGGGAATCGCGCTGGATGTACTGGCGGTCATCCTGGGCATCATCGCTCTCATCCAAAACAATAAGAAAAAAGGGCTTCCTGTTGCAGGGATGATTGTGGCTGTACTTTCCATCCTGCTTACCTTCCTCTTTTATTATGTAATGGCTATGGATAAAGACGCCTCTGTCCGCGGGATTAAGGATGCGGACAGGTATCTGCCCACAGCGGAGGAAAAGGCTGCCAGCAGCGAATTGATGGAAAATATCGTCCAGCAGGACTATGCCGCCTCCCGGAACCTGATACTGATTTATGAAAACAAAAATACGCAGGACATACAGCTGGAAATTACCGTTACTTATTATGATGAAAATGATAACCTGCTTTTCCTGCGGAACAATTATATCTGGAGCTGTCCGGCAGGAGGGAAAGCTGCCGTAGAGGTAACGCTTCCCTATGATAAAGATTACAATGATATCCCCTACAGCCGCTATGAGGTGGATACGATTGCAAGAAAAACCGATCCCCAATATTATACGCCGAACTACGGGAAGGATTTTCAGATAAAATCAAATCAGGGGCTTCAGGGCGGCGTGATCGCTTCCATCAAGAATCCCACCGGAAAAACCTTCGACTCCGTGGAGCTGATGTGCGTTTATTTTAAAGACGGCGCCGCAGTCGGCAGCGCCTATGAATTCATCTCGGATATGGGAAAATCGGCAACTGTGGAGTTTTCGTCTCCATATGACGTAAATTATAATGATTTAAGCTATGATGATTATGAAATATTTATCAACAGCACCACCATATATTCTGATTAATATTCCCGCCGGCCTGAACCGTTACGTTTTGGCTTTAATACCGAACAAATCCGGAAATGCCGAAAGCACCTGCCTTTGCCTGTTATTATGCAAAAGCAGGTGCTTTTTGATAACTATGGAAGATTTCTTTTTTCCGCCGCCGGCCTTCAGTCATCCCCACGGCCCCATACCTGAATCTCTCCTTCTTCAATCAATCGCAGGAACACATCTGTCAGATACGGATCAAACTGGGTATTTTTCCCTTTTTCCAGTTCCTTTACCGCATAGGAAATCTGCATCGGTTCTTTATAAGGCCGTCTTGCCGTCATCGTATCAAAACTGTCGGCCAATGCAAGGCAGCGGGCTCCCAGGGGAATCGCTTCACCCGCCAGTCCTGCCGGATAACCTTTTCCGTCGTATCTTTCATGATGCCCCACCACCGTCGGAAGCACATAGTTCATATCCGGCAGATATCGTATCATCTCCACCGCATTTTCCACATGTTCCTTCATTACCATGTATTCCGCTTCCGTCAGCCTGCCCTGTTTTTTCAGAATGCTTTCCGGGATTCCAATTTTTCCAATATCATGAAGCAAGCCTGCTTCCCGGATGATTTCCACCTCTTCCTCCTTCAGTTCAAGCGCCTGGGCAAGAAGGGTGGCGTACTCTGAAACCTTGAGGGAATGGCGGAAGGTAATCTGATCCTTTGCGTCAACCGCAGCCATCAGCGCGTAAATAGTAGGGGCAATCCGCTCAAAGGAAGTCCGGTAATAGCCGGAACGTTCCCTGGGACGGTCCTCTTTTCGCCACAGGGCGGTCTGATCCTTTCCCCTCGTTTTCGCATAATAGGCAGCGCGGACACAGCAGCCCAGAAGCTCCTCCTTATCCTCCACATATTCCGGATAAATTACGATTCCGCAGCTTACCGTCAACTGATGGAGCAGATCTTTCTTTTCCCGGCTGCTGTCCCTGATCCGCCTGCGAATCCGCTCTGCCGTATCAAACGCCTGCTCCTCCGTCATATCCGGCTCAAGCAAAAGGAACTCATCCGCTCCAAAACGGTAAATTTCTCCCTGTCCAGTCTTTTCCCTGCGAATTGCATCCGCCACGAATTTCAGAAGCGCATCGCTGTTCATATATCCGTACATTTCGTTATACAGCTTGAAACCGTCCACATTAATATCAATGAGCGCGGCGTTTCCGATTTTGGTACCCATGTCCTCCTGCAGCCGCTGTAAAAGGCAGCTGCGGTTCAGCGCGCCGGTTATTTCATCCGTCATCGCATCCCTGTGCGCCTTTCCGCGAATCCAAAGCTCTTTTTGCACCAGCGCTCCCATACCGCAGATTAACTGCAGGCATTCCCTGTTTTGCGCCGTCATAAGCTCCGGCTTTGGACGGAAAATCATAAAAATCCCGTCTTCCTTCTCCTGCAGACATACCTTTCCAATCATAACAGTCTCAAAGGAAACAGGATGCTCCCCTCCAAAGAGTTCTGCCTGTGTTACACCTTCCATTTCCGGGAATTTCCCCAGACGGCATACCTGCTCAAAGCAGTCTTCGCGGCGTATAAAAAAAGACAGCCCTTCACTTGCCGTCAGCCAGGCGGCAGCCTCTGCCAGAAGAGCATAAATTTCATCCGTACACGATGCCCTTACCAGCCTATTCTGCAGTTCGTCCAGGAACTCCTGTCTCAGCTTCTCTTTTTCCGCCATAGGCACACTCCTTGGGATATGATTTTAGTGAAAACAGCCGGTTCAGGTAAAAATCCCCCACCGGCTGTTTATATTTCCGTGTAACTGTTCAGTCCCTTCACAGTTACGTTTCTGTCTCTTATTCTTTTTCTTCTGTAGGATTGATGGAAATTCCCAATTCATCCAGCTGCTTTAAATCCACCACATTGGGAGCGTCCGTCATCAGACAGGAGGCGTCCTTTACCTTGGGGAATGCGATTACTTCGCGGATGCTGTCCGCACCGGTAAGCAGCATGACAAGACGGTCCAGGCCATAAGCCAGTCCTGCATGCGGCGGCACTCCGTATTTGAAAGCATCAAGCAGGAAACCGAAACGTTCATAAGCGCTTTCCTTTGTAAATCCAAGGGCTTCAAACATCCTCTCCTGAATCCCGTCGTCAGAAATCCTGACGCTTCCGCCGCCCAGCTCCGTACCGTTGAGCACGATATCATAGGCCTTTGCACGCACCTTGCCCGGATCAGTCTCCAGCATATGCAGATCCTCTTCCATCGGCATGGTAAAAGGATGGTGCATTGCCATGTAACGGTTTTCTTCCTCGCTCCACTCAAAAAGAGGGAATTCCGTAATCCAGAGGAAGTTGAATTTGCTGTTGTCAATCAGGTTCATCTGCTTTGCCAGCTCAAGACGCAGGCCGCCCAGCACGTTCCAGACAACCGTATTCTTGTCTGCGGCAAACAGCAGCAGATCTCCCGGTTCACCGCTCATTGCTTCTACCAGCGCTTTGAGCTGATCCTCGGTCATGAATTTTGCAAAAGAAGATTTATAGCTTCCGTCAGGCAGCACGCACAGATATGCAAGGCCCCTGGCGCCATAGCCTTTGGCAAAGTCCACCAGCGCATCAATTTTCTTTCTGGGCATTTCCGCCTGTCCTTTGGCATTGATGCCCCGGACGGATCCGCCGTTTTCCAATGCGGAGGTAAATACACCGAAACCGCAGCCCGCTACTACGGAGGAAACATCCGTCAGCTCCATTCCAAAACGGGTATCCGGTTTATCGGATCCAAAACGATCCATGGCCTCCTGCCAGGTCATACGCTGGATTGGAAGCTCCACCTCAAGGCCGATTGCTTCCTTACAGATATATTTCAGCAGCTTTTCATTCACTGCAATCACATCGTCCACATCCACAAAGGACAGTTCCATATCCACCTGTGTGAATTCGGGCTGTCTGTCCGCACGCAGATCCTCATCACGGAAGCATCTTGCGATCTGGAAATACCGGTCATAGCCTGAACACATCAGTAACTGCTTGAAAATCTGAGGGGACTGGGGAAGCGCATAAAAATTCCCGGGATGCACACGGCTGGGCACCAGATAATCCCTTGCCCCTTCCGGTGTGGATTTGGTGAGCATGGGGGTTTCAATTTCCAGGAAGCCTTCCTTAGACATAAACTCCCGGATCGCCATGGTGATCTTGCTTCTCAATATGATTTTGCTCTGCAGATCAGGTCTTCTCAAATCCAGGTAACGGTATTTCAGGCGAAGCTCTTCCTTGGTTTTGGAGTCCTCTTCTATGGGGAAGGGAGGCGTAAGCGCTTCAGATAAAATACGTACCTGGGACGCCCTGACCTCGATTTCTCCGGTAGCCAGGTTTTCATTGACAGCGCCGGCTCTCTTTTCTACTTTTCCCACAACGGCAACCACATATTCACTGCGCAGCTTTTCCGCCTTGGCAAAGCCCTCTGCGCCCGCGTCGCTTTCTTCAAATATAACCTGCAGTATCCCGGAACGATCCCTTAAATCCACAAAAATGATACCGCCTTTATTTCTCTGCTTGGCAACCCAACCCATAACGGTTACGGTTTCTCCCACATTGGCAACGGATAATTCGCCGCATCTGTGGGTTCTTTTCAGCCCCTTCATTGACTCAGACATGATGTGCCTCCTTTGTTTTTTCTGTCTCAAATATTATAACTGTCCCGTACCTTCACAGCTGCCGATATTTACTTTAAAGGCTCCCGGTAGAACTCTTTGAATTCTTCCCAGCCTTCTTTCATCAGCTGTTCCTTCTGGAACTTTTTATTTTTATTCATTCTGGCAATCAGCACCTGCATGCCGTCCGCCCTCTGCGACTGCGCCTCGGCAATGACTCTGCACAATTCTTCTCCCGCAACACCCTTTTCAATAAGGTAAGCGATTTTCTTCGGTTTGCCCGGAATCTGGAAACCATTTTCCATCATCAGAAGGATGATGCGTTCAAAACCGATAGAAAATCCGCAGGCCGGCACATCGCTGCCCGTAAATTTACCAACCATTTTATCATAGCGTCCGCCGCCTCCGCAGCTTCCGCCGAATTCAGGGATTGCGATTTCAAAAATAGTCCCTGTGTAATAGGACATGCCTCTTACCAGCGTAGGATCGAATACCATTTCAAAATCCGCTGCCTTGGTAGCACTCACGCTGTCCGAAATTTCACGCAGGTTGTTTACAACTTCCGCTTCCAGTACGCCCTCCAGCTTTCCGGCAAGATATCCCAGGCCGTCCTGCGCTGTTTCCAGGCCGCGGAACAAATCCAGGTATTTATTTATGCTTTCCTCTGAGAAGCCGCATTCCTTCAGTTCCGCCGCTACGCCGTCAAGGCCGATTTTATCCATTTTATCCAGAATAATGAATACCGTGTCGAAGCTTTCCTCCGGGAAGCCGCTGTATGCCGCCATAGCCTTCAGGATTCTGCGTTCATTGATGCGGATCTGGAAATTGCGGAAGCCCAGTTTTCCCAGTGTGGTTGTGGTGGCAAGAATCAGTTCGATTTCAGCCAGGTTGGAGGGCTCTCCCAGGATATCTATGTCACACTGCATAAACTGACGGTAGCGTCCTCTCTGAGGCCTGTCCGCACGCCATACATTCCCCATCTGCAAGGCCTTGAAGGGCGTGGGCAGCTGACTGGCATTATTGGAATAGAAACGGACCAGCGGCACCGTCAGGTCGTAGCGCAGGCCGCCGTCAACCAGATCAGCTTCTTCCTTTGCATTTTCCAGGTTCAGTTTCTCTCCCCGTTTCATAATCTTGAAAATCAGTTTTTCATTGTCTCCACCCTGCTTGTTTGTCAGGTTTGCAATATTTTCCACACAGGGCGTCTCGATGGAGGTAAATCCGAATTTACCATAAGTATCCTTTATTACGCTGATTACATAATCTCTCAGCTGCATTTCAGCCGGCAGAATGTCTTTCATGCCAGTTACCGGTTTTTTACTTAAAGCCATTTTCCTGTATTCCTTTCCCGCCGCCTGCCGCGGCTGTCCATTCTGTTGCTGCCATTTTACGGTTCGCGCAGCAAGTGCGCTAACCTGCCGGACAGCATTTTGATTCTAACTGTTCACTTCGTTCTCAGTTATGCAAAAATCCATGAAAATCGCCTTCGGCGATGGATTTTTGCTGTCCTGCCCTACATTTTTTACGGTTCGCGCAGCTGGTGCGCTAACCTGCCAGACAGCATTTTGATTCTACACTTTTTTCCTTTTCTTTTCAAGAGGAATTGGAAATCCACCCGGAGGCTGAAGCTTTGGTGAACCTGAGCAGTTACATATCAGCCGCCGAGGAGTTTTCGTTTTCGGTCTATCATTTCATCAATTTTTTCGATGTAGAGGGCTACGTCCTTCACGTTATCGCAGCGTTCGATGCGGCCGTCGGGATATACGGCTTTGGAAATTGTGCCGGTGCCCAGGGCCATGATGGTCTGTTTTTCCTCCATGATGAGGATGTTGTAAATACCATAGTTGCCCTCGGTGGCATAGCCTACATTTTCAAAATTGCCGGACATGTTCTTCTGGCTGTAGAGATAATAGGGCTTCATGTTCATACGGGCGGCGCCCTCCGCTGCTATCTCCATGGTTTCGTCCGTATTATGAAGGGTCTCAATGCCATTTTCTTCTATCCACAGGCTGAGTCTTGAGGCACGTTTTATGGCGAGGGAGTGGACTGTCAGGCTGTCAGGGCAGAGCCTGGTTACCGCCTCCATGGTCCGCTCCACATGCTCCTTTGTTTCTCCGGGAAGCCCCAGGATGAGATCCATGTTGATATTGGTAAAGCCTTCTTCCCTGGCCAGCCGGAAGGCTTCCTCCACCTGCTCCACCGTATGGCGGCGGCCGATTATGTTAAGAGTTTCCTGATTCATGGTCTGGGGGTTGACGGAAATGCGTGTCACGCCGAACTCCTTTAAAACCCTCAGCTTGTCCCTTGTGATGCTGTCGGCGCGTCCGGCCTCCACAGTAAACTCCTTTACCTGGGAAAAATCAAAGGAAGCTCTCACTTTTGACAGCAGTCTTCTCAGCTCCTCCGGCTCCAGCGTGGTGGGGGTGCCTCCGCCGATATATACGCTGTCCAGGATTTTATCCTGGCAGGCTTCCCTGACGAAATCAATCTCTTTTTCCAACGCTGTCAGATACTCTCCCACTCTGTCCTTCCAGGAAAAAATGGGGAAGGAGGTGAAGGAGCAGTAAAGGCAGGTGGTGGGGCAGAACGGAATGCCTATATAAAGGCTGTAGCCTTTTTCGTAATGGATATCCGCCAGAATGCGCTTTTCTCTCTTTGCTATGTCTATGGCCAGCAGGGCTTTTTCCTCGCTGCAATAGTAGGTTTCCTGCATGTAGGATAGGATATCTGCCTCCGTCATGGGATTCTGCGTCCCCGGCGCATTTTCCTCCAGGAACTGCATGGCTATCTTAGTAGGGCGGATACCGGTCAGCGTGCCCCAGGGAAGCTCTTTTCCCGTATGGTCGGAAAGTACGCGGTAAAGAAGCTGTTTCAGCTCATTCTTCACAACCGGGCGTTCCTCCGGCCTGCTCAGGACAGCCTCATGCTCCGTACCGGATAAATTTACCCGGATAGCCCTTTCTTCAAACCATATGGCTATGGATGGGTTATCCCCGTCCGATTCAAAATCTTTTGTTCCTTCTTCAAACACCTTCACCGTCTCCGCCGGATAAAAAGCTTTGACGATGGAATGGATGTCGTATTCAAATTGCGGTTTGTTCAGTCTGACTGCAAGCATGTTGTCCGACCCTTTCCAAGATTAGTAAAACCAATCCAGCCTTCCGGCCGATTGGTCTTTGCTGATGTCCCTGCCTAAAATAATGCATAGACATCTCCGTTTATTTTATTATTGAAGCGATTACTGGCAGTAAGGATTATACTTCTTCTCGTCCGCGATTGTAGTTTCATCGCCGTGTCCGGGATATACGATGGTGTCCTCAGGAAGCACCAGCAGGCGTTCCTTGATGGAGTGAACCAGACGTCCCATGCTTCCTGTGGGGAAGTCGGTCCGTCCCACGGAGCCTTCAAAAAGAGTGTCTCCCGCAAAAAGGACTTTTTCCTTTTCCATGTAATAGCAGCAGCTGCCCTTGGTGTGGCCGGGAGTTGCTATCAGCTGGAAATGCATACCAGCAAGATCCAGCTGCGCGCCGTCCTTCAGATAATTATCCGCCGCCACGGTTTCCGGGCGGCCGGCCTGATCGGAGACGTTTTTCGAAGCGTCCTCGCAGACCTCCTTTTCCTCTTCATATGCATAGATCGGCGCGCCGGAAAGCCTGCGCAGTTCATTTGCGCCCCAGATATGGTCAAAGTGGCCGTGGGTCAGGAGGATAGCAGCCACCTGCAGACCTTTGCTTTTCAGCGCTTCATAGATCTGACCGCCCTGATCCGCAGGATCAATGAGGACCACTTCCTTCTGATTTTCCGGGGAAACAAAATAGCAGTTCGTCTGGCACATGCTCAGCACCATGCGCCCAATTTTTAATTTTGCCATATATTTAACTTCTTTCTATATCGATAACACTGTCAATGGTCCTTATTTTATCAATGATGCGGATTAATTCATCTCTGCTTGCTATCTCAAAGGAGGCAGACAGAGTTGCCATTCCCTGCTTGTTGGTACGTGTATTCATGGCGAGAATATCGATGTTCTTTTCCGTGAGCGCCCTGGAAATGTCGGCCAGGAGTCCGCTCCGGTTATTGGCGTAAATATTGATTTCCGCCAGATATTTTTCATCTGTACGGTTTTCCTGGGAAGCCTCCCATTCCGCATCAATCAGCCTGGCGCGCTCAGACTCCGGCAGGTTGATCACATTCACACAGTCCGTCCTGTGGATGGAAATTCCTCTTCCTCTTGTAACAAAGCCGATGATCTCGTCTCCGGGAACCGGCGAACAGCATTTGGAAAAACGGACCGCCACATCATGGATGCCCTTGACCACAATGCCGTTTTTACTCTTGGCGCGTGGCAGCATCTGCCTGGCCTGGGCATTTTCAGCCACATTGGCCAGAACCTCTTCGTTGCTTAATACCTTGGGATGATCCTTATCATACAGCTCCTGCATGCGGTTCAGAATCTGGCCTTCCTTCAGGCCGCCGTGCCCTACGGCTGCCAGCAGGGATTCCCAGTCCTTGAAGCCGTACTTTTTCATCTGCGCCTCCATGTAGGGAGGCTTCATGATTTCGGAAATATTAATGCTCTTTGCCTTGCAGTAGGCAAGCAGCATTTCCTTGCCCTTGACGATGTTTTCCTCTTTAAATTCGTTCTTGAACCACTGGTTGATCTTGTTTTTCGCCTGAGTGCTCTTGACCAGGTTCAGCCAGTCGCGGCTGGGTCCCTTGGAATTCTGGGAAGTAAGTATCTCGATACGGTCGCCGTTCTGGATCTCATAATCTATGGTCACAAGCTTGCCGTTTACCCTGGCGCCAATCATCTTATTGCCCACCGCCGTGTGTACGCTATAGGCAAAATCAATGGGCGTGCTGCCCGCGGGAAGCGTTTTCACATCGCCTGTGGGCGTAAAGCAGTATACACTGTCGGAAAACAGATCCAAATCGCTCTTGAGCAGATTCATAAATTCCTTATTGTCCGACATATCTCGCTGCCATTCCAGGATCTGGCGCAGCCATGCAAGCTTTTCTTCCTCCTGGGCCGCCACCTTCTTGCCATCGGAGGCTTCCTTATATTTCCAGTGGGCGGCAATGCCGTATTCCGCCGCCTTATGCATTTCCATGGTACGTATCTGAATTTCGAAGGGCTGTCCCGAAGAGCCGATAACCGTGGTGTGCAGTGACTGGTACATGTTGGGCTTGGGCATGGCGATGTAGTCCTTGAAACGCCCCGGAATGGGCTTATACATTTCATGGATGACGCCGAGCGCCGCATAGCAGTCTTTTACAGAATCCACAATAATTCTCACGGCAAACAGATCATAAATCTGATCCAGTGTCTTGCTCTGGTTCTTCATTTTCTTATAGATGCTGAAGAAATGCTTGACACGGCCGTCTATCTGGGATTTGATTCCCGCATTTTTCATGTGTTCGGTCACTTCGTCCACAATCTGCTGGATGTACTCTTCCCTTTCGCTTCTGCGTACTGCAATTTTATCCACCAGGTCATAGTATACATCCGGCTCCAGATATTTCAGGGAAAGGTCGTCAAGCTCCACCTTGATTTTGGAAATGCCCAGGCGCTGTGCGATGGGCGCATAGATTTCCATGGTTTCCCTGGCTATCTTCTGCTGCTTCGCCGGAGGCTGGTACTTCAGGGTACGCATATTATGGAGCCTGTCGGCAAGCTTTATCATAATGACGCGGATGTCCTTTGCCATGGCAAGGAACATTTTACGGAGGTTCTCTGCCTGCATTTCCTGCTGATCCGCGGTTTTATTGTCCCCGTTCCCCTTATCACTGGGGAAGTTAATCTGCTGGAGCTTTGTTACGCCGTCCACCAGAAGGGCCACATCAGGGCCGAATTCCTTTTCGATTTCCTCTTCGGTCATGATCGTGTCTTCCACCACGTCATGAAGAAGGCCTGCTTCTATCGTTTCCTTATCCAGCTCCAGATCCGCCAGGATAATGGCCACGCAGAGAGGATGGATGATATAAGGCTCGCCGGACTTACGCACCTGCCCTTCGTGGGCGGCATAGGCAATTTTATACGCTTTCTCGATCATAGAAATATCATCTGACGGGTGGTATCTGCGCACACGGGAAATAAGGTCCTGATAAAGCTCCTCAGGACTTAAATATTCCTTCATGGCCTCAATCCGTCCATCATCCAGCACCAGGCTTTTTCCTTTCTTCTGCTGCCGGGCAAGATTTCCGCCGCCCTCGTATACGATTTTGCTTTTTTCTTCCGGCTGCACCGCTGCTTCTTTCTGAAGTCCGGTCTGCATTCTATCCGTTGTCTTTTCTTCCGTCATACTCATATCATCACCGGCGCCACTTTTTATTGTTATAGCCAAAAACCCTGATGTACAAGGTCTTCACCTGTTAAATCCTGTTCTATTATTTTCCTTCATAGCAGATTGCGGACTCCAGTCGGTAGCCCTTCAGCTTTTCCCTGCCCTTAAGCCCTGCAAGCTCCATAAGTACCACTACTCCGACCACTTCGCCGCCCAGGGATTCCACCAGGCGGATCATTGCCTCCGTGGTGCCTCCTGTCGCAATCAGATCATCCACAATCAGAATCTTCTGGCCGGGCAGTATCGCATCCTTATGTATCTCGATCACTGCAGTGCCATATTCCAGCTCATATTCCATGGAAACCGTCTCACAGGGGAGCTTCCCTTTCTTTCTGATGAGCACAAAGGGCTTATGATTATTATAGGCTATAGGGGTCCCGAAGATAAAGCCTCTGGATTCCGGCCCCACCACAATATCAAAATCCAGATCCTTAACTAACTCCTGCATGGTGTCAATCGCCAGGTGCAGGCCGTCTGCATCCTGCAGAACGCTGGTCACATCCCTGAACATGACCCCTTCCTCCGGGAAATCCGGAATACATCTCACATATTCTTCCAGCTTTTTCATTCTGTCCTCTTTCCGCCGCAAAC
>OHHV01000524.1_pt1 | contig 14312 bp, 12 predicted proteins | sample 1568141 | NCBI WGS metagenome assembly OHHV01 (sample SAMEA3879589, study PRJEB24766) | human gut metagenome | biome: human-associated habitat; feature: feces | place: USA | collected 1985/1987
AAAATGCAGAGCCGCCGTCCCCGGCCGGTGCTGGCACTGCTTCCTCAATCTCCGGCATCTCTGCATTTTCCGGCATGGGGATCTCATCCTCCGTCCGCAGCAGCTCATCCATGGAAATTCCGTAAATCCGTGAAAGCAGAATCAGGTTATCCGTATCCGGCGATGCTTCAGCTCTTTCCCATTTACTCACCGCCTGACGGCTGATGCCCAGCTTTTCCGCCAGCGCCTCCTGGGACAGACTGTTCTGTTTCCTTAAATTTACAAGCCTGTTGGCGATCTCAATATTCATAACATAACCTCCTGCTGTGTTAAAAAATTTATCGTTTCTGTTGGCTTGCATTATAAGGGATTTAGCCAAAGTTGCACTACCAATTCTGCTTTTCATCACCGCAACTATCGGTTGCAGTGCCCGGAAACAGCCATTTTATGCGTACTCCCGGAATATACCTGCAGCCGGCTTCCCGCAGGGCAGTCTGGTCCGTACACCCTTAATCTTAAGAAAATAATCTAAAGAAAAAAGTGCACGGACCGGACCGCCCGCAGGCGCCGGCTGTTATTTTTTCACATAGGATATAAAGTGGCAGCCATTTTCCGTAAACCAGTCTGCCGCATCGTTCATGCCCATTTTATATACCTTATCCGTCTCCGGATTCATCAGCACCACATTCTTTTCATTGAAACCGATGATCAGCACTGCATTGCCGTCGCCCAGCATGGCCAGTACGGGAATCTCTCTGTCCGGATAATAAAGCACGCTGTCCAGGGTGCAGCCGGACAGATCCAGCACCTGCACATTCTCCAGGTTTTCCTGAAGCACCTCCTGCACCGTCTTGCCCTGGGTAAGCATATATTCCGAGTTTCTCATAATTCCTTCATATGCCAGAATCGTATCCAGACAGACTGCCAGGCTGTTTTTGTCCTCCGTTACCGGCGAAGCTTCAATGGCCATAATCTGGTTCTTGGTATTGATTTTGTCCTTCCGCCATACATAAGCGCCGCTTTCCCCGGTGACTGTACCGCTGATTTCATAGGCAAGGCTGATGGCTTCTCCCGCAGTGGAAAGGATGGCCACCTCCCCGTCAGGCCCATATACATAATAGCTTTCCATCGGCTGCTCCGCCTGCGGCAGCTGAATCTCCCTGCTGCCCTCGTACAGAACCTCCTTAGGCGTAAGCCGCTTCAGCTTCTTGCTGTCAGGAGCCGATTTCATCTGTATCTCGGTTATGGTTTCAAAATCATCCACCGGAATGGTGATAACCTTATTGCTCTTGACTACCTCTGCCGCCCCGCTCACAATCTGATCATTGGGCGCGGCCGCATAATTACCTTCCCCATCTTTTTCCACACGGCTCAGGTTAATCTGATTTCCGTTAATACTGCAGTCCGTGGTATAAAAGCCGTCTTTTTCGTAGGTTTTCAGCACCTTTCCGTTCTCATCCTGTATTCTTACCTGGAACATGGGAAAAATCATGGTTCCCGTATCATCAAGAATCACGTCCGACTGCCTCGCCACGCCATATATCACATCCTCCCCCATAAAGCCAAGAGGCATGATATAATTGCCGCTTCCCGCTTCTATCTTCATCTGCTCCCCGCTGTTTAAGTTCATCAGGGTCAGGCTACTGCTGGCATATTTTTTCCCTTCATTCTGCCACACAATCATACGGTTGCTGTCCGATACCTGGTAGGTATCCCCGCTCATATTCTCCGCGATCACTTCCACCGTCTGCCGATCCAGATGCACACAGTTAATCTGGTTATTCATCAGCAGATACAATTCGTTCTTACCGTTGATATAGGCCAGGCGTTCCAGCTCCGCCTCAAAGATTTCCGGGGATTTGGCGCTGGGGATAAATGCCAGCTCCTCCACCGTGTTCAGGGAATTATTGTACAGATAGATTTCCGCGCCGGTATAACCTTCCCTGCGGCCCCGGCTGATATAGCCGTATACCATAAAAAATACATTTCCCGCTTCATCCACCTGAAGGATTTTAAAATCATGCCCGCTGTAGAAGGTTCTTTCATCCCTTCCCTCAGAATCGTAAAAGGAAAAAAGCTTGGAAAGCCTGTTGTCCGTCACATTCACGCTGTAAAGCACGCCGGCCTGGGCAAACGCAAGTATTTTGCCGCCGTCGCTCTCCATCATTTCCACATGCGGATCCGTAATGCCCAGCACGATCTTATCTCCCACAAAGGCAGAATTATCCTCCGCAAAAATTTCACTCATCTGCCGTTCATAATCCAGCAGATACATCCGGTCCGTTCCCTGGCGGACACGGTAAACCTCTTCCACGGAGGCATAGGTTTCCCTGCCCTGCCGGATGTAGTTTACCAGATATTCCACCGTGATGGATGCGGTCTCCTCCGAAATCTCCCGGATGGTGAAAACCGGCTCCGTTATCTGCTCCACCTCCAGCCCGGCCCAGCCAATCTGGGACGCCGTGTTGTTTATCGTTACCCGGCTGAGCGTAGTATTATCGGCGTCGCTTTTCGGCTCCAGATTCTTGCCAAACTCGCCCGGCCATCCGTCACTGAAGGTTGCCGCATTAAAATTCCTCACAAATTCCAGCTTTTCCTCCACGCCGTAGCCGTCCGCCTGAATAATCCGCATATAATAACGGACGCACCTGCCATCCTCCAGATTCACGAGAAAGGTCAGCCCGTATTCCGTTTTTTCCTCAATGAGATCCTTCAGGACGATATCCGCCGTCAGCGTATCCCCCAACGTCCGGTAATTGGTGATTTCCGTATTTTCCACCAGACGGCTGCCGTCCACGCTGCGCACCTCAAAGGCGAGGGATTCCACGGACTGCCCGTACTTTTTTACGCTGAAGGACAGCCTTCTGTCCGACTCAATGGGCATAACGCTTTCCTTCATATACTGTTCATCCATGGCGTTTAAAAAGCCGCGCATCATATTCACATGCTGCTCTCCCACGTTTACATAGACAAGAGGCAGCTCCGGCAGCTTCATTTCCGCCGTCATATCCGTATTTCCTCTGTTCAGAAACAGGCTGCTGACAATCAGCACCACGATAAATGTCGCCGCAAACACGCAGCCCTTAATAATTGTTTTCTTCATTCCGCTTCCTTTACTGCTTCAAAAGTTCCTGCAGGCAGGTATGTACGTGCAGGAAGTCCGTCATTTCCTGTATGCCGGTATCCGCCGGCTTTGTCCCCTTCCTTTTCACCGCCCTGATAAGAATATTCTTCGGCGTATGCTCCATATCAATGAACTCCAGCAGCTGCGTGTCATAGCCTGCCTCCTCCAGCAGGTTTCCGCGCAGTGCGTCCGTCAGAAGGGCCGACATCCGTTCTTTTACCAGTCCGTATTTGAGGGCGGGCTTAAGAATATCACATGCGATCTGCCTGTTCATCTCATGCTGACAGCAGGGAACGGACAGGATAACCTCCGCATTCCAGCGCACGGCCTTATACAAAGCATAATCCGTAGCCGTATCACAGGCATGCAGCGTGACCACCATATCCACCTTTTCTTCCCCGGAATAATCCGCAATATCACCCTGCAAAAATTCCAGGCCTTCATACCCGTATTTATCCGCCAGCTCCTGACAATGCCGGATGACCTCCTTTTTCAAATCCAGCCCCGTAACGCGGATATCCAGGCCGCAAAGCTCATGCAGATAATAATACATGGCAAAGGTCAAATAGCTTTTGCCGCAGCCGAAATCTATGATGCGCACACATCTGTCTTTAGGAAGTATAGGCATAATATCCGCAATAAATTCCAGAAATCTGTTAATCTGCCTGAATTTATCATAACGGCTCTTCACAATCCTGCCGTCCTGAGTCTGCACACCCAGATCCACAAGAAAAGGAACCTGCTTTCCTTCCTCCAGAATATATTTTTTGCTCTGTTATGGGAAAGGGAAAGCTCCTTCGCTTTTTCCCCTCCGCTTTTTTTCTTCTTTATTGTTATTTTCCCTTTCTTACTGACAAGGGCCACCGCCTGGAAATCCATGGTTTTCACATCCAGCTGCCGGAAGCTGTCTTCCATGGCCTTTCCCATTTCTTCCATGGCTTCGGCAGCGCTTACATTGCGGTGGAACACCTGGTTACCCCGGTAACACTCCAGCTGAAAGCACAGCTCGTCCTTTATCATAACAGGCCGCAGCTTCAGCCTGACGGCTCCGTCCTTTTTTCTGGGGCCTCCCGCCGTTATCTGATACAGCCTTTCATTCAGGCTCTCTTGCAAAAGCTTGTATAATTCTTCCATAACAATACCTGCTGTTTCTCCGTATTTTCCGCCATCATCCGCAGTGGCTTCACTCCGGCTGCGCCGCCGGCCTGCCCTGATACCACAGCAGGCCCGGCGCGCGGCGCCGTCGAAAGTCTGAATCTATTTTAATTCCTTTGTCTGAAATGCACAACTAGAATTTATAAAATCCGTTATTTCCTCCAAAAGCTGAAAAACCGCCATAGGATGCGCTCCTGATCCGGTTTCCTCTTCCGTGTCTTCTGCGGAATATTTCGTAAAAAAGGAGGACCTGAATCAGATCTCTTCTATGATTCCATTCCTCTTCCCTGCGGGAAGTGATCTGCATCTGCTGCGGCCCCGGGATGACAGCCGCCGTTTCAGATACTGCCGCAGCCTCCTCCGGCGCAGCTTCCTCTCCGTCCGGCACACGTGCCTGGGTTTCCTCTCCGTCCTTTTTTCTTGCGGAAGCTCCGGCGGCAAGCTCTCTTTCCACCGCCGCCCGGCCCTCATCAGCCTGCTCCTCTTCCCTTCTTATCTTATCATAAATATCCTCTCCCAGACGGTAAAGCGCCATCCGGTCAGGATATTCATCATAAATCATGCTGCCGTTGTAATCCATGGTATCCAGGATATCACTGATTTTTTTCTGATAACGCTGGGCATCCTGGGGATAGAGCTGAAGAAAATATTCCAGATCACGAATTGCATCGTCCTCTTCCTCCCAGAACATGGGCATGGGATAGGTCATATAAAAAGGAAGGGGGGTCCCCGGTGCGCCGCAGTTTCCATAAGGGCAGCCGTAATTCATATTCGCTCCCCCGTTCCTCCACTCCTCCGGAGCTCCCTCCATATTGTACTCTCTGTAGCTTCGCTGGTTTCCTCTGTAACCGGGCATTCTCCGTCCTTCGCTTTCTTCGCGGTAGGGTTCTTCCGGAAATCGGCCCGGGAATTTTCTGATATCGTCCATTCCATTTTCCTTTCCGGACACTCCGCCCCTGAAGCCCGGTATCTTATCTCATTGATATTCAGCGCGGCAGGCTGCGCCGCAAGACGGAATATGAATGAAATAAGACACCGGCTCAGACGCTTCACATCCAATCAGCCTTTATCTTATGTTATGCGCCCGGAAAGGAAAGGGTTTATGCCATTTTTTTCTTTTCTGTAATTCTGTCTGCTGCCTGCCCTGCTCTTGTGGCCTCTTCCTTCGTGCAGCCGCCGCAGTATCTGGCCTTTTCATACAGCCCGAGCAGCTCCTGCGCCGCCTTCAGGTTTTCTGTTTCGGTAAAGCAGCCGGCCTCCAGGATTTCCCTGGCTGTCCGCGTGTGGATCCTGCCGTCCGTCATGCTTTCTTCCTCTTTTTTCCATGAACCCCGGCCGCGGCGTCCTGTCTCCGGCGCCGGCAGAAGCCCCAGCTTCTTAACGGTCTTAACAAAAATCTTCCTGATCTTCTCCTCCGGGCTTCTGGCCAGGAGAGGTAGAGCCTTTTCCCTGTCCCGTTTTCTTTTGTCCCGTTCCAGGGATTCCCGGATTTCTGTCGTCCTGCCTTCCTCCACCTCCACCGCATTCCCCTTTTCATAGAAACGCCGGATTGCGGCAAGGACCAGCTTATATACCAGGAAACAAAGCAGCGCTGCCACTGCTGCCGCCATCAGATATTCCGTGATTTTAATCAACAGTTCCAGCCAGGCTGGCTGGGCTGCCGCCTCGCCAACACCCATATCCATTTGCTGCTGCTGTACAATCTCCGTCACAGGCTCCTGCTCCTTGCCGGAAAAAAGCTGCAGTAAAAAGCTGACAGCTATGGCAATAGCCCTGGCAATATAATAGCCAAGCTTTTTTACCAGGATTATCACCGTGAACAGACCGAAAAGCCCCGCCATTGTCCCGCCTCTTACGAGCATTTTCTTCACCGGGATATGGGCATTGCTGCTGCGGTTAAACTGTACGAACCGATCCAGATGCTCCAGATAGGAATATACGAAAAAGAGAAAGGTATACAGCAGCGCTGTATTAATAATCCGGCCGCAGCCGGCCTCCATCCCCATATAGGCGCATAGCAGGAAAGAAGCGCCGGCACCGATTCCCGCAGCCACCGCCCCCAGCTGTCCTTCCCCGATTCTCTGCTTTGAAATCCGGAGCATAAAGGAAAGCATCAGATAAATCGACACAAAAACCCCGAAGCAGACCCTCTGCGCCGTGCCCTGTCCCAGCAGAAGCACCGCCCCCGCGGCAACAGCGCCATGCAGCGCCACAAAGCTCATAAAATGGGCCGCCTTCGCCCGGATCAGCAAAAACAGAAACGGAACTGCCATAAGCAGGATCTGCCGGAACAGACCGGGAGCGCCAAACTGCCCGTTTTCAGCCTCCAATATCTTTTCCAAATCAGGAAATGAACCAAATATTACCGTCTCCAGGCAGAAAATCACAAGGAAATTCATCAAAACCTCAAGACACATCATGCAACGATCAATCCATTTATTTTCCATTCAGCATTTCCTCCGCATTCAGCCTGATAAAATGCAGTTTTTCAGCGTCCTCCACCAGGCCCTCCATCCTTGGAAACAACGGGCACATCCAGCTAAAATCCGCGCCGCTTCCTGCAAAATGCCGTATAAGCTCCTGGAACGCCGCACTCCGGTCCACCGAAAGGAACAGTGTGGCAATATCCTTTCCCTCTTCCTCCAGCTCCCGTTCAAACACCTCGCCGAACGGGTACACTCCCTTCTCCAAATCCAGCCTGGCAAAAGCCCGGTTAATGCTTTCCATATGCCCCGGCGCCGCGCTTGGCTGCATTTTCATGGGTTCCCCAGTCAGCACATCCCTGCCGTTGGCATATACCGCCACGCGGATTCCCTGCCCCAGCAGCTCTCCTGCAAACCGGACCGCAATGGAAATACACAGCTCCACCAGCCTGTCGTTTTTCAGGATGCCGGAATCCTCCAGATTCAGGAAAATACGCACCGCCCGCAGGGAGGTGAAATTACGCATATTCACCATCAGCTCTCCCATCCGGGCCGTGGCCTTCCAGTTGATGGTCTTCATTTCATCAAAAGCCGCATATTCCCTGATTCCCCGGTATTCAAAGGGATCCTCCAGCATATGTCTCTTTGCCAGGATTTCCCCGTTCAGCTTCTGCAGCGCCGTATCCAGCTCCACCCCCGCCGCAGGTCTTGGGTAAACATACAGCGTGGTGTCCGCCTCCGCCTCGGCAATCATCTCCCTTGTCAGGAACAGATCCGCAGCCACCAGATCCAGCCCCCGGATACGGTAATAGCCCCTGGCTCCGCAGAGAAAGGGTATTTTCCTCGTCACACGCTGTCTGGGCCCCAATGACAGAATATCGTTCCTGTAATATTTATCGGTGACCGCGCCGTCCCCTTCGTCGGAAAACCGCAGGTTCCTGGAAACCTGGAATTTTACCTTCAGCATGGGAAGGGGAAGGAGCTTCCGGTTTTCCACCCGCTCCAGCAGAAGGCATTCCTCCCCTTCCACCGCACTCTCCCTGGAAAAAAGCAGCTCCGCGGACAAGCCCTTTTCCCAATAGTGGCTGTATATCCACGCCTGTGCCGCAAACAGCAGCACAGCGCCCAGTCCAATCCAAATAATCAGCATAATTTCTCCCCTGAAGCCGCCGCCGTATCCAGCTATCCTGCAAAAAACGGCTGAAAACGGCAGCCTGCAAGCTATCTCCTGCTAAAATCCTCCACCGGCACCGGCACGCTTTTCAGAATTTCTTCCATCAGCTTCACCGCTTCCTCCTGCCGGCTCCTTCCGAAGGAAAACACCAGCCTGTGGGCCAATACCGCAGGAGCCAGCTTTTTCACATCATCAGGGGTCACATAATCCCTTCCCTCCATACAGGCCAGCGCCTTGCAGCACCGCATCAGGGCCAGTGTTCCTCTGGGGCTTACTCCCATTACCACCTTTTCCTGCTTTCTGGTGGCCAGGACAATATCCGCCAGATAACCGTTTATCAGCGGATGCACATATGTTTTCTCCGCCTGTCTCTTTACCGCAATCAGCTCTTCGCATGTCATGACGGCGTTAAGCTCCAGGAGAGGATCCTTTTCCCGGTAGGTTTCCAGAATCCGGATTTCCTCTTCCCTGTCCGGCAGCCCCATGGAAAGCTTCATCATAAAACGGTCCGTCTGTGCCTCAGGAAGAGGGAAGGTTCCCGCAGTTTCCACCGGGTTCTGAGTGGCGATTACAAAAAAAGGCTCAGCCAGCTTCCGTGTCTCTCCGTCCACCGTCACCTGGCGTTCCTCCATACATTCCAACAGTCCGGCCTGAGTCCTGGGCGTGGCCCTGTTGATTTCATCCGCCAGCAGGATATTGGTGAACACCGGCCCTTCCTTCCATTCAAACTGTTCCGTTTCCCTGCTGTAAATATGCATACCCGTGATATCCGCAGGCAGCATATCCGGCGTGAACTGGATTCTGCCGAAATCCACGCCCAGTGAGGCTGACAGGGCCTTTGCCAGCTTCGTCTTCCCAGTCCCCGGCACATCCTCAAGAAGCACATGCCCGTCCGCCAGCAGTCCGGCCAGCAGTTTTTCCAGCACATCCTTCTTTCCGATAATCACCTTTCCCACATTTTCCAATACCTTGTTAATATCTTCACGCATCGTCTTTCCTCCCGCCCCGGAACATTATGGCTGCAAACGGCCGCAGTACCGTAAACAGCAGCCCTGTTCCATGTAAGCTGTTATGTAATGTACGCCTACGGGCATACTTAAGAAAAAGCAGGTATATCCTTAAAGATTACACCTGCTTTCTCCTCCCTTTTATTTTAAAACATTAATACGTGCCATGGCTCTGTCCAACGCAGTTTCCGCCCTTGCCAGATCCGTATTCGGCTCATGGCGCCTGATGCGTTCCTCTGCCCTTTCCAACGCTGCCTTTGCACGGTTTGCATCAATTTCCTCAGGCCATTCCACCACTTCGGCAAGCACGGTCACCTGTGTCTGCAGTATTTCCACAAATCCCGCATGCAGCGCCGCTTCTCTTTTGCCCTCATCCGTAGTAATGGTGAGAATGCCCGGTTTAATCATAACGGTCATGGGAATATGGCCCTTATAGATGCCAATTGCCCCTTCCGTTGTATTGAACTCCACCATAGACACCGGCCCTTCATAAAAAACCCGTTCCGGCGTGATGATTTTCAATGTAAAATTCCTGTCCTCTGCCATAAATGCACCTCTATTTCACACGGGCAAGCACATCGTCAATGCTTCCCGCGTTGAGGAAGTAGCTCTCCGGAATATCGTCATGCTCACCTTCCAGAATCTCGCGGAAGCTGCGGATAGTTTCGGAAATCGGAACATACTTTCCTTCCATTCCTGTAAACTGCCCTGCAACGAAGAAGGGCTGGGAAAGGAATCTCTGTACCTTTCTCGCACGGGATACCACCAGCTTATCCTCCTCGGAAAGCTCATCCATACCCAGGATAGCAATGATATCCTGCAGCTCGTTATAACGCTGCAGCAGCTCCTGCACACCTCTGGCCACACGGTAATGCTCCTCCCCTACAATTCTGGGATCCAGAATTCTGGAGGTGGACTCCAGCGGGTCAACCGCCGGATAAATACCCAGCTCTACGATGGAACGGGAAAGTACCGTTGTCGCATCCAGATGGGCAAAGGTTGTGGCCGGAGCAGGGTCCGTAAGGTCATCGGCAGGCACGTATACCGCCTGAACGGAAGTAATGGAACCGTTCTTGGTGGATGTGATACGCTCCTGCAGGGCGCCCATTTCCGTCTGCAGCGTGGGCTGATAGCCTACCGCAGAGGGCATACGTCCCAGAAGCGCGGACACCTCGGAACCTGCCTGTGTAAAACGGAAAATATTATCGATGAATAATAAGACATCCTGACCTTGTTCATCACGGAATTCTTCTGCCATAGTAAGACCCGTTAAAGCAACTCTTAAACGAGCTCCTGGGGGTTCATTCATCTGTCCAAATACTAGTGTTGTTTTAGATAAAACACCACTTTCCTTCATTTCATAATATAAATCATTACCTTCACGGCTACGTTCACCAACTCCAGCAAAAACTGATAAACCACCATGTTCTGTAGCAATGTTATTAATGAATTCTTGAATCAATACTGTTTTACCTACTCCGGCACCACCGAATAATCCAATCTTTCCACCTTTGATAAATGGGCAGATCAAATCAACTACTTTAATTCCCGTTTCAAGAATTTCAGTTTCTGTTCTTTGTTCGGCATATGTCGGTGCAGATCGGTGAATTGGCATTTTCTTAGTGCTATCACCTAATGCTTCTTTACCATCGATTGGTTGTCCTAAAACGTTGAACATTCTTCCTAGAGTTTCATTTCCGACAGGTACAGAAATTGGATTTCCCGTATTAAGAGCATCCATTCCTCGTTTTACCCCATCAGTTGGTCCCATTGCAACACAACGAACTACATCATCTCCGATATGTTGAGCGACTTCAACTACTAGAAGTTCATCACCATTTTGGATTTCAATCGCCGTATTTAATGCTGGTAAATTGTTATCACCATCAAATTGGATATCAATTACTGGCCCTTTGGCACTAATTATTTTACCAATATTTTGTGACATACGGCACCTCCTTATTGTGCATTAGCTCCTGCTACGATTTCACTAATTTCATTAGTAATCGCAGTTTGACGAGCTTGATTGTATTTTAATAATAATTGTTCTGTAAGTTCATCGGCATTATCATTAGCATTTTCCATTGATGTTCTTCGTGCGGCATTTTCACTTGTAGCTGATTCAATGATATAACCATAAATCACTGCTTGAAGATACATTGGAATCAAACTATCTAATACTTCCTCTGGACTTGGTTCAAATAATGTTGATTTCTTTGAGATTTCAATATGGTCAAAATCACTTGGATCAACAGGTAATAACGTAACAATTCTTGGTCTAAATGTTAAGTTATTAACAAACTCCGTATAAACGATCTTAATTTTACTAATTTCTTTTTTAAAAGTTCCAGCTTGATATTTGTTGTCAGCCTCAGGTTCACCAATCCAGTGCCACCAGTGTAAATCACCAGCATGATAAATTTGTTTATTTTCAACCTTTACAACAAAAGCTACACCTGCATCTGTTGATAATAGGGTTTGAATATACAAATCATCAATTTCATATATTTCGCTAGGGCGAACTTTAATTCCAGTATTATTGATTTTTCGGTCGATAATATAAGTGATTTTAGGATGGTTGATTTGATAAACTGCAGGATTGTAGTGGTCATGATGAAAATGAGAGACAAAGACATATAATGGTTTATTTTGATTAAGCGGGGGAATTGTTCCTTGATAATAATCGAATAGTAAAATATGCTTATCCAATTCAACTAAAAACCCACTGTTATAAATATAAGTTACTTGCATAAAATACCTCCTTGTAAAAAAAGGGAGAATTATTCTCCCTCGTCGTAATTTGCAACATTATGATAAATTTGATCAACATCATCACAATCATTAAGATTATTCATTAAACGTTCAAATAATTCCATATCTTCACCTTCAAGTTCAACAGTGTCTTGTGGTAAAGTCTGAATTTCATCTATTTCAAATTCAATATCAGATTTAATACCTTCAATTGCCTCTTTGATTTTATATAAATCAGTTGGTTCACCAATAATTTTGATAGTTCCATCTTCTTCACTAACAATATCTTGAGCATCAACTTCAGCCATGACTAAAGCATCTAAAACAGTTTCTTCATCTAGTCCTTTAAAAGCAACGACGCTGATAACGTCATATAAATATGAAACAGATCCTTCATTTCCTAATTTTGCTTTTGACTTTGTAAAAGCAGGACGTACTGATGAAATAGTACGATTAATATTATCAGTTAGACATTTAACGATTAAAGTAGCTCCACCATTAGCATACCCTTCAAATACTTTTTCTTCATAATTTTCAGTAACACCACTTTTTACTTTATCAATTGCTCTTTTAATAACATCAGCGGGTACTTGTTCTTTTTTAGCTTTTTCAATTAAACGACGTAATGCTAAGTTACCATCTGGTTCAGGTCCACCTGCTTTTGCAGCTAAGTAAATCTCTTTACCATAACGTGAGTACAATTTAGCTTTTTTTGCTGCTGTTTTTGCCATTGCAACTTTGCGCACCTCATGTGCTCTACCCATAAATAACTCCTCCTTAAAGTGATAAATTCTTTTAAATTATACACTTATCGATTAATATTATCAAGGGGCGTTTTAAATGAGATAAATATTCTGATTTTATGAGGAAAAAGCAGAGTTTAATAGATAAAAAGCAGTTGTTTTAAAATAATCAAAAAGGTTTCATGGAATAAAATAGTAGTTCATCCTTTTCTAATTCAAAAGAACTCTGCTAAAAACATTAAGATTAGTTTTAAATAAATAGCGAGTATGCTATAATCTAGGCATTAAAAGGAGCAATGTATGGAAACAACAGTAATTATTGGAGCTGGAGCTAGTGGACTGATTTGTGGTCATGAACTAGCTAAAAGTAATCATAATGTAATTATTCTTGAACAATCAAATAAGGCAGGACGAAAAATTTTAGCTAGTGGTAATGGTCGCTGTAATTTATCTAATACTAATTTAGATATGTATTTTTACAATACTGATGAATCCAAGATTAAGAGGATTATTCATGCCTTTGATGCAAGAAAATATTTTAACCAAATTGGAGTAATGACTCGACAGGTGGGAACACTTCTTTATCCGCGTTCTAATCAAAGTTTAACCGTAAAAAATGCTTTAATGAATAATTTTGATCAAGTTGCTTTAATTGAAGAGTGTCAGGCTAAAAATATTATCGTTAAAAAGGATGGGTATATAGTTAAAACTAATAAAGGTGAATACTTTTGTAATAATATTGTTATTGCAACAGGCTCACCTGCTTCTTTATTATCAGGCAAAAATAGTTATGATTTGGTTAAATTGCTTGATTTAAAGGTGACAAAGTTGTATCCTAGTCTAGTTCAAATAAAAACCAAACCAGCCTACCGAAGCTTAAAAGGCGTTCGAACTAAATGTAAAGCGAGTTTATTAGTAGATGGAAAATTAATTGAAAGTCAAAATGGTGAAGTGTTATTTAGTGATAATGGGTTATCAGGAATATGTATTATGCAGTTATCACGATTATTATCACGTTATTGCGGAAATAAAGAGATTAGTTTAGATCTAATGGAGGAATATACTAGCCAAGAATTAGAACGATTTTTAAAAGAGCGGCATGATAGATTTGGTCATTATTATTTAGAAGGAATCTTCAATGATAAATTAGCTAAAATATTAAAAGATATTGATAATTTAAAAGATATCCGCTTTAAAATTATCGATACATATGATTACAGTAAAGCTCAAGTTATGAGTGGTGGGGTTAGTTTGGATGAAATAGATGAAAATTTGGAAGTGATTAAATACCCTGGCTGGGGAGCTTTTAGATGTTGATGGTGATTGTGGCGGATATAATTTACATTTTGCTTTTGCTTCAGGCCATCATATCGCTAAAACAATAATGAATAAGCAGGTAAAAAAATGTTATTAATAAATAATGTAAAAGTTCCTTTGGAACTGGCAGATTATCGAAAAATAATCTCACAACAATTAAATATTTCTAAAAATAACATATTTGACGTTAAACTAGTTAAACAGGCTGTTGATGCAAGAAGAAAAAACAAAGTTCACTTTGTTTGTAGTTTTAATTTTACTGTCGAGAATGAAGATTTAATGATAAAAAAATATCCTAAATTAAACTTATCAAAAGTAGTTGCTTATGACTATCCGGTTTTAAAATCAACTGACGAGCATATTGTAGTAGTAGGCAGTGGTCCCGCTGGACTTTTTTGCGCTTATAATTTGGCGCGGGCTCATCAAAAGGTAACATTGATTGAACGTGGCAATGCGGTTGAACAGAGGAAAGAAGATATCGATAACTTTTTTAAAACAGGGAAATTAAGTCCTGATAGTAATGTTCAATTTGGGGAAGGGGGAGCAGGAACTTTTAGTGATGGCAAATTAACAACTGGGGTTAAGGATAAACGAAAAAAATTTATTCTTGAAACCTTTGTTAAGCATGGTGCTGAAAGT
>OHHV01000525.1_pt1 | contig 14296 bp, 12 predicted proteins | sample 1568141 | NCBI WGS metagenome assembly OHHV01 (sample SAMEA3879589, study PRJEB24766) | human gut metagenome | biome: human-associated habitat; feature: feces | place: USA | collected 1985/1987
AGCACAGAGCGATTGCGGAAGAGATTATTCTCAAGGAATTGATTTATGTTTAAATGAATGTGATGAGGTCGTGGAATGCGACCTCATTGTTGTATAAGAATATAAAATTGCAGTAGGCAGAACGGTCTAAAAAGGGTAAAATAGAAATATCAGTTTGTAATTTTGGATTGAAAAATTTCAATATTATCACTGTTAACAGGAAGGAGGGCTTTCTGATGAATAAAGCGTTTTATGGAGAAATTAAGAAAATACTTTCAGATTGGAAAGTCTATTGTTGAAGAACAAAACGGAGAAGAACGTGCAGAATACGGAACAGGATTGCTCAAGGAACTGTCGAATCAGATGACACGAGATTTTGGAAAAGATTTTACGGTAGCAAATCTGAAAAATATGCGGCAGTTTTATCTGACGTTCCCAAATAGCTACGCACTGCGTAGCGAATTGAGTTGGACGCATTATCGACTTTTAATGCGTGTAGAAAATGAAAATGCACGACAGTTTTACATGGAAGAAGCAGTAAAGTCTCAATGGAGTACGCGGCAACTGGAAAGGCAGATCAACACGTTCTTTTATGAAAGACTGCTTTCCAGTAAAAATAAAGAAAATGTTGCACAGGAGATTCAAACATTAGAACAGGGAAAAACACCGGAGGATATTATTCGTGATCCATATGTGCTGGAATTCCTTGGATTGTCTCCGAATGATGATTTTTATGAAAGTGACTTGGAACAGGCTCTTATTACACATTTACAAAAGTTTTTATTGGAATTAGGATGAGGATTTTCTTTTGTTGCCAGGAAAAAAAGAATTACGTTTGATGGACGCCATTTTAGAATAGATCTTGTTTTTTACAATTATATTTTAAAATGTTTTGTGCTTATTGACTTGAAGATTGGTGATTTGACACATCAGGATTTAGGACAGATGCAAATGTATGTGCATTATTATGAACGAGAATTGATGAACGAAGGAGATAATCCGCCGATTGGAATTGTGTTATGTGCAGATAAGAGTGATGCAGTTGTACGATATACATTGCCAGAAAGTGAAACACAGGTTTTGGCTTCAAAATGTAAATTATATCTTCCTTCAGAAGAAGAATTACTGAAAGAGTTAAAAAGGGAATATCAGGCAATGGAAGCTGCACAACCAGACAAAGAATAGAAACTTTATTGGTTAATGGAGTAGATATAAAGACAGGCGTGAGTCATAAAAAATATGACTTGCGTCTTTTTCTTTTTGCAGAAAGGAAGTGAGATATAATGTCACAGATTTTTCGTGTGGAGCGAACAAAAAATTATACAGTAATGAGTAACCAGCATTTTAAAAATAAGAGCCTGTCATTAAAGGCAAAGGGATTGCTGTCTCTGATGCTGAGTCTGCCGGATGACTGGAATTATAATATGCAAGGACTTGCATCCTTGAGCAGGGATGGAATTGATTCTGTCCGGTCTGCAATCAAAGAACTGGAACACCATGGATATGTGCAGCGAAATATTGTTAGAAACGAGTATGGCTGCGAAATAATCCTGACTTCATTGCAGAATTGGATTATGTGATGGAGCTTAATGGAAAGCTGATTGGACAGAACATTTTCATGAAAGCGGTGATCAAGGCTGATGACGGGAGCAATATTCCAATATCTTTATGTCCCAGATCAATTAAACGCTGAGTGGATTCAAATCCGGCAAGTTCATTGTCAAGGACGATGCAGTCGGCTGCGTGATCTTTGATTTCCTGATCAAGGAGAATCAATGGGATATTGCTTTTCTGAATCATTTCGATTTGTTTGCCATCAGAGGCATATGGAATCAGTACGATTCCATCAACCATACGATCGATAAGATATTGTGTTTTACGCAATTCCATTTCGGCATTGTTATGGCATTCGCATACGATAACACTGTATCCTAAAGGCAATAATGTGGATTCAATTGATGAAATCATAGAAGTACAAAATGTGGAATCAAGCATAGGTAACAGGATGGCAACGGAGAATGATTTGGCATTACACAGTCCTTTGGCTACATTATTAGGATGAAAGTCAAGTTCTTTGATTGCTTCTTCTATTGCCAGGCGTGTGCTTTCTTTTACTGTTTTGCCATTAATGTATTTGGAAACAGTAGCTACAGAAAGACCGACACGAGCTGCAACATCGCGTATTGTTGAGGCCATAATAACGCCTCCCTTCTTAATGTGATTGGCTTATAAAAATATTAGCATAATTGCAGAAATTATTTAACGCTGTTAAAGATGCATATATTCCTTAATGAATCCTGTGATTGCTGTTCGCTCCGTTCACAGCAACTTGGTCAAAATTCATTCCACTTGCTGTAAACTGTCAGGAATGCTATATTATAAGAAATATCTGTCGTACTGTACAGTTGTACCAAAAATAAAATGTATGGGAAAGACGGTGAAAAAATGATACCGCCTGTAAGAATACACGGACGGAAATGGGATGTGGAGGAATGGAGCATGTTTAAAGAAATTAGAGATGAACGGGCTTTCAACGGGATTTTAAATCAGATTATAGAGAACATTCAGAATGGCAGTCTCAAAGCGGGCGATGCCCTTCCGGCGGAGCGGACAATGGCGGAGATCATGGGAGTATCCAGACCGGCAGTCAGAGAAGCTTTGAGAGCACTGGAACTGCTGGGAATAGTCAAGCCGGTGCCGGGAGGCGGAAATTATATTACGGAGGACCTGGATACCTGGCTGATCGAACCTTTATCCATACTTTTTAAATTAAATAATGGATATCTGCGCCAGAATCAGCAGTTCCGTGCGGCACTGGAGCGAGAAGCGGCAATTCTTGCGGCACGAAAGTGCACACCGCTGGATGCAGCAGAATTATGGGTGATTCTTGCACGGCTGGACGCCGCAGAAGATGAAAAGATACGGGGTGAACTGGATCGCGAACTTCACAAGAAGATTGCAAAGATCGCAGATAACCCGATGGTTTACAGTGTCCTTGCGGCAGCAGATCAGCTTACTGAGAATATTGTTTCCGGGACGAGAGACTACATTATGAAAAAGAATAATTCTGTCAGAGAGGTTGATGACCAGCATCATCGGCTTGTTAAGGCAATCATCAACGGAGATGCAGAACAGGCGGAACGATGTATGTCCGAACATATGGATACGATTGAACGTTATATGGAAGAAATGCAAAAAAAATCCTGAGAAATTTTGGGCATTTTTACAGGATAAATTGATATGACCTCTATTGCATTTTGGTAATACCGTCGGTATAATTAAAATGTAAATTGGTAATGCCAATAAATAAAACCGGCAACACCAAAAGGAGGGACGAAACAATGGGATATGTGAAATGGTCACATGAGACACTGAATCATTTTTGCGGAGACGTATTCAAGGCGTTTGGTTTTACAGAGGAAGAAAGCAATCAGATCAAGGATGTGCTTCTTACGGCTGACCTTTATGGAATAGAAAGTCATGGCATGCAGAGAATGGTGCGTTATCATAAGGGAATCGAAAAGGGAACGATCCATCCGCAGGCAAAGCCTGAAATTGTATTTGAAACACCGATATCTGCAGTGATTGATGGTCATAATGGAATGGGACAGCTTATTTCCGTTTATGCAATGAAAAAAGCAATCGAAAAAGCCAAAAAGACCGGAGTTGGAATTGTAACTGTCCGTGAGTCTAATCATTTCGGTATCGCTGGATATTATGCAAAGATGGCATGCGATGAGGGACTTCTGGGAATGGCCTGTACAAATTCAGAGGCTATTATGGTTCCTACGTTTGGCAAAAAAGCCATGCTTGGATCAAACCCAATCGCAGTAGCTATGCCGGCAGACCCGTATCCGTTTTTCTTTGACTGTTCTACCACGGTAGTTACAAGAGGAAAACTCGAAATGTACAATAAAATGGAGAAACCACTTCCGGATGGATGGGCCCTGGACAAAGATGGTCATGCAAGTACAGATGCACCGGATGTCCTTTCCAATATTGTTGCAAAGAAGGGCGGTGGAATTATGCCCCTTGGTGGAAATGAAGAGGTTACAGGAAGCCACAAGGGATATGGATATGGTATGCTGTGTGAACTATTCAGTTCCATTCTTTCTATGGGTGTTACTTCGGATCATTGCTGCACATTCCCGGATAAAACAGGAATCTGTCATGGATTTATGGCAATCGATCCGGCTGCATTTGGTGATCCTCAAGCAATCCGCAGACACTTTTCAGAATACCTGGAAGCTTTGAGAGAAAGTCCGAAGGCAGAAGGCAAAGATCGTATTTATACACATGGTGAAAAAGAAGTTTTGGCAGAAAAAGATAGAAGAGAGCATGGATTACTTGTAAACGATAATACGATGGTCGAACTTGCTAATCTGTGTGGATATCTCGGACTTGACTTTAATAAATATTTTGATGGATATGAGCTTCCAAAAGAAAGCAAATTCTTTACCGGTAATTATTAATAGATTAGAAGATTGCTGTGAACGGAGTGAACAGCAACAATAGAAGAGTCGAATGATACGGTTTCGCAAAATTTAAGATACCAGGGAGGACAATAGAAATGGATTATGCAAAAGAATCTTTAAGACTGCATGGAGAATGGAAAGGTAAGATTGAAGTTGTAACAAGAGTACCTGTAGAAAATAAGGATGATCTGTCACTTGCCTATACACCAGGTGTTGCACAGCCTTGTCTCGAAATCCAGAAGGATGTGGATAAATCTTATGATCTTACCAGAAGATGGAACATGTGTCTGGTAGTAACTGACGGTTCAGCTGTTCTTGGACTTGGGAATATCGGACCAGAGGCCGGAATGCCGGTAATGGAAGGAAAATGTGTACTTTTCAAGGCATTTGGCGATGTAGATGCATTCCCTCTTTGTATCAAGAGCAATGATGTAGATGAGATCGTTAATACAATTTATCTGATCTCCGGTTCTTTTGGCGGAGTAAATCTGGAAGATATTTCAGCACCGAGATGTTTTGAAATTGAGAAGAAATTAAAAGAAAAATGTGATATCCCGATTTTCCACGACGATCAGCATGGTACAGCGATTATCACTCTTGCCGGTCTGACCAACGCACTGAAGGTTGTAGGAAAGAAAAAAGAAGATGTTCGTATCGTTATGAACGGAGCAGGAGCTGCTGCAATTTCTATTGCACGTCTCCTTCTGACAGCAGGATTCAAAGATATCACTCTCTGCGACAGAAAGGGTGCAATCTACGAGGGACGCCCGGAAGGCATGAATCCGATCAAAGAAGAAATGGCTAAAGTTACTAACCTGGCTAAAAAATCCGGTTCTCTTGCAGAGATGCTGGTTGGCGCTGATGTATTTATCGGTGTTTCAGCACCGGGTGCTGTTACAACAGAGATGGTTAAGACCATGAACAAAGATGCAGTTGTTTTTGCATGTGCGAACCCGACTCCGGAGATTTACCCGGATGATGCAAAGGCAGGCGGAGCAAAAGTTGTTTCCACAGGAAGAAGTGATTTCCCGAACCAGATCAACAACGTACTTGCTTTCCCGGGAATCTTCCGTGGTGCATTTGATGTGAGAGCAAAAGAAATCAATGACGAAATGAAATTGGCAGCGTCTGAAGCACTTGCAAATCTGATCACAGATGAGGAACTTTCTCCGGAGTATATTATTCCGAAGGCATTTGATAAGCGAGTAGGACCAGCGGTAGCCAAAGCAGTTGCTGAGGCAGCAAAGAGAACCGGTGTAGCTCGTATTTAAACGAGATACGCAGGGGTAACACCGGAAAGTCATGAGACTGCACTGAAGGTCATGAAAGCGTGCCAGATAGAGGTTGTCGAATGAACGGATTACAAAAAGATATAGAATAAAGTAAAGCAGAAGGGGCTGTCGGTTAATATCACATTTCGGCATCCTCAGTAGCAATTGAAAGGATCCCTGCAAGGACAAGGCTTGTTAGCCTTCCACCTTGCGTAGGATCCTTTTTTCTATGAAAGATGAAATTTATTTTTGGCCGCAAAAATCCCTTGTCTGGATTTTTACAGCCACACTTTTGATCAAGCTGTTTTTTTCGGTGTTTTTCCCTCAAACTTCTTTAATTTTTCATTGAGAAAGCGGCAGTATTTATTTATATTCCTTCCGATTGCGGTCCGCTCAAGAGATTAAAAGATAAATAAAAGTAGAGTAGTTTGAGATGGGATTAATTTCAATAATTTTCTCTTTTTTTGTTTACGAATCTTTATTTTGATATATAATATAGATGTAACAGAAAATAAATTTGGTACAGAGAGGTAACACTATGAAGATAGCAGCCTATTGCCGTGTTTCCACAGATAAAGCCGACCAGCTCAACAGTTTAGAAGCTCAAAAGGAATTTTTCTCCGAATATACGCAGCGTACCGGGGATGTTTTAGTGAAATTATATGCAGATGAAGGTATTTCGGGAACTAAAATAAAAAATCGAAAAGAATTTCTTCGTATGATGGCAGATGCAGAAAAGGGAATGTTTGACATGGTTGTTGTAAAGGATATTTCTCGCTTTGCCAGAAATACCGTAGATCTTTTACAGAATGTTCGTAAATTGAAAGCGTTGGGAATTGAAACCCAGTTCCTTACAGCGAATATGACGAGCATGGGAAACAGTGAGTTTGTTCTTACTATTTTTGGTGCGTTGGCTCAGGAAGAAAGCGCTAATACATCTAAGCGAGTGAAATTTGGAAAGAAACTGAATGCAGAAAAGGGACGAGTTCCGAATATTGTGTACGGTTATGATAAAACGATCGGGGATTATTTTAACCTTGAGATTAACAAAGAAGAATCTAAGGTTGTCAAACAAATTTACAAGTGGTACACAGAAGAAGGTTACGGTGCTGCCAAGATTTCTAATATGCTGAATGAAAAAGGGTATCGAACAAAGCGAAATTGCAAATGGAGCCAGAATGCCATCTGCCGGATTTTGACCAATGAGATTTATACGGGAAAGATTATCAATGGAAAGCAGGAAATCAGTGATTTTCTGACTGGTCAGAGAAGAGAGAAGGATGAAACGGAATGGCTTGTTGTGGAACGTCCAGAACTTCGTATTATTGAAGATGAGGTGTTTGAAAAAGCACAGGAAATTCTTCGTGGAAGAAATGATGCATTCAATTTGAATCATGAGCGACAAAGCAATAAATATTTGTTTTCTACATTGATTAAATGTAAAGAATGTGGATGGTCTTTCCGAAGAACAGTTCGTACCTACAAAAATACGTATGTGCGTTGGGTTTGTTCCGGAAGAAATGGAAAAGGAGCAGATAGTTGTCCAAATAAAACAGCTGTAGATGAAGAAGAATTAATTCAGGTTTTACAGGAATATTTTCATCGGGTTCTTCAGCAAAAAAATAAAGTGATTGACTATGTTGTGAAAGAATTTCAAAGAGTGTACAAAGCGAAAGATGAAAATGCAGAGTATGAGAAGGAACTGAATTTGCAGATTGCCAGATTACAGAGAATGCGACAGAAATATATGGATATGTATACCGATGATTTGATTTCAAGAGAAGAATTGAATGATAAGTTGGGTGGTACTCGCCAAGAACTGGATCGTCTGGAAAATGAATTGAAAATGGTATCTAGCAATTTGACAAAAGGAGATCAGATGGAAAAAATCTTAAATGATACCTTTAAGCAGATTGAGGATATTACAGATGTTCATGAGATGACCAATGTACAGTTAAAGAGACTGATTAAGAAAATAGAAGTAGACAAAGATGGAAATGTGGATATTTACCTTCGTTTACTAGGTGATTTGGGATTAAATGAAAGCATTTTAGTGGAAGACGAATGTGAAAATAAAACAGCTCTAAATAGTAACGACCAAACACAAAGACGTCACGGAGCGCCTTCTGCAGATCAACCCCTCCCTTGCCCATGAAGCCCGCAAGATTCTGGATGTGAACAAGCAGGAACGTCATATCCGCGGCGGTCTTGCCACCCGGGAGAAGTATCTTCACATGGGGCAGCAGGGAATGTAATGTTCGACGCAGGGGTATCAGAACAGAAAAATTAAGGAATGTTCGTTTGTGTTTTGTGTAAAGCTCATGTATAATTCGTTTATAGGAGAAAGGGAATGTTGCGTTCGCAATCCTATAAATCAAAGAAGCTGTACAGCAGCAGAATACAGAAAGAAAAGGAGAAATGGTATATGTTGTGTATCAAAAATGGTCTGATTCACGACGGGGTGAATCGGGAGGCGTATTACGCAGATATTCTGGTGGAAGACGGGAAGATCTGTAAAATCGGCAAAGATCTGCCGATTTCAGAAGAAACGGAAGTGATAGATGCAGAAGGGCTTTTGGTATATCCGGGGTTTGTAGAAGCTCACTGCCATCTGGGGCTTGATAATTATGCCTGTGGATTTGAGGGACATGATTATAATGAAATGACAGATATTTTGAGTCCTCAGCTGCGGGGAATTGACAGTATCAATCCCATGGATCCTACATTGAAAATGGCAGCAGAAGGAGGAGTTACCTGTGTGGCTGCCGGTCCGGGCTCAGCAAATGTGCTGGGAGGTACTTTTGTTGCTATAAAGACGGTGGGAAAGCGGGTGGATACTATGGTGGTAAAAAATCCCGTTGCCATGAAATGTGCATTTGGTGAAAATCCCAAGCGCTGTTATAAAGACAAGACAAGTTCCTGTCGTATGGATATTGCCTCCAAGCTTCGGGAGACTTTAAATCGCGCCAGAGATTATATGGAGAGAAAAGAGCAGGCAGGGGAAGAGCTGAGTAAGCGTCCCGTATATGATCCAAAATTGGAAGCGCTGATTCCAGTTCTGAAAAAAGAGATTCCTTTAAAGGCGCATGCTCACAGAGCAGATGATATTTTCACGGCAATCCGTGTTGCGAAGGAATGTGATGTGGAACTTACGCTGGAACATGTAACGGACGGATCTCTAATCGTAGAAGAACTGGCGGCGGAACATTATCCGGTGGCAGTGGGACCAAGCTTTGGTCATGCTACGAAACTGGAACTGGTCAATAAGTCTTTTGAAACGCCGGGTCTTCTGGCAAAGGCAGGCTGTCAGGTGGCGATTATTACCGATTCCCCGGTGATTCCTCAGCAATATCTTCCCCTTTGCGCCGGTTTGGCGGTACAAAGTGGTATGGATGAATTTGATGCGCTGCAGGCAATCACCATTAATCCGGCAAAGCATATTGGCATTGCAGACCGGGTGGGTTCTCTGGAAGAAGGAAAAGATGCGGATCTTGTGATTGCAGACGGCTCGCCGCTGGTATCCACAACAAAGATAGTGAAGGTTCTGATAGACGGAAAGACGATAAAATAGAAAAAGAGGGCAAAATATGAGATATGAAATTAAAGGAGATACCCTTCCGGTATTGATTTGTTATCTGGAAAATGGAGAAAGAATGGTAACAGAGGGAGGCGGAATGGCATGGATGTCTCCGAATATGAAAATGGAAACCAGTACAAATGGCGGAATTGGCAAGGTATTCGGCAGAATGTTTTCCGGTGAAACCATTTTTCAGAATTTTTATACGGCGATGAACGGAAATGGAATGATCGCATTTGCTTCCAGTTTTCCTGGAGCGATCAAACCATTCCATATTGCTCCGGGCAATGAGATCATTGCTCAAAAATCAGCTTTTCTTGCCAGCGAAGCGGGAGTGGACTACAGTATTCATTTCAGCAGAAAATTCAGCGCCGGTCTGTTCGGAGGAGAAGGTTTTATTCTTCAGAGATTTTCCGGCAACGGCGTGATGTTTGCGGAGTTTGATGGTCATGTAGTGGAATATGAACTGCAGCCGGGACAGAAAATCATTGTGGATACCGGTCATCTGGCGGCTATGAGCGCAACCTGTACCATGGAAATCAAAAGCGTGCCGGGGGTAAAAAATATGTTGTTCGGCGGTGAAGGATTTTTCAATACAGAGGTTACGGGACCAGGACACATCTGGCTGCAGTCTATGCCGATCAGCAATATGGCAGGAGTACTCCGCCCATATTTTCCGGGAAATAACTCCTGATCCACCCGGTTATAAATCTTACAGCCTGTTCATAAGATAGAGAGAACGCAGAGAAATGAAAGGGGAACAGGTTTGTACGATCGTGGTTTGGGGGTATTGGAACAGTATGGAATAGAAGCGAAAACAACAGTGAGAGGCAGAGGAGCTTTGATCTGTGAGACGGATTCCGGTCTGAAAATTATCCGGGAATACTGGGGCTCTCCGGGAAAAATGGAGCGGCAGAGACAGTTGCAGCTCCATTGCCGGGAGGCAGGATTTCCACTGGTAGATCTGGTGCTGGAGAACCAGGAAGGACAGGTAGTGACGACCGGAGAAGAGGGGATTCCGTATATCGTCAGGGACTGGTATCAGGGAAGAGAATGTGATACAAGATCTCGGGAGGATATCAAAAAAAGTGTTCGGGCGATGGCAGATCTACATACGGTGATGGTGTTGGAGAGGGAAGACGAGACGGCGCCGCCCGGTCTGACGGATGAATGCAGGCGGCACAACCGGGAACTTCGCAGAATACAGAAATTTCTTCAGAGAAAAAAGAAAAAGAATGAGTTTGAGGAAACGCTGTCCGGCAGTATACAGGGCTTTCTGGAACAGGGAGAACAGACCGCAGATGAGATGGAGAGTTTGTTTTCGACAGAGTCGGAAAGGGAACAGGAAGATCGGGTGTGCCACGGGGAATGTACTCAGCACAACGTTTTATTCACGGGAAAGGGAATTGCCTTTACGAATTTTGAACACTGGAATCGGTCGCCGCAGATTTGCGATCTGGGACAATTTATGAGAAAAATTCTCGAGAAATATCAGTGGAATCTGCGGCTGGGAGATGAGATGATCAAAGCCTATGACAGCGGAAAATGTTTGTCTGAAAAAGAACTTTTAAAGTTGAAGTTGTATCTGGCGTATCCGTGGAAGTTCTGGAAACTGGCGAATTTTTATACCAACAGCAATAAGGTGTGGATTTCACAGAAAAATCTGGAAAAGCTGGAACAGACGATTGCTCTGGCAAAGCCCTGGAATGAATTTTTGGAACATTTTCCGGGAGAATAGAGGCGAATACTTCCATTTTTCAGATAAATGGTATATAATGTGAAAAGAGTATCTGCTGGAAGCGGATTTTCGGAAAAAGATTTTTGGGAGGTACTGTGATGGAGTATAGAGAGACATATGAATCATGGTTAAGCAATCCGTATTTTGATGAAGAGACAAAAGATGAATTAAGAGCTATTGCCGATGATGACAAGGAGATCAAAGAAAGATTTTATAAAGATCTGGAATTTGGTACCGCTGGTCTTCGAGGTGTGATCGGAGCAGGAACAAATCGCATGAATATATATGTGGTAAGAAAGACAACACAGGGGCTGGCAAATTATATTGCCGCGGTAAATGCTCAGGAAAAGGGTGTGGCGATCGCTTACGATTCCCGCCGTATGTCACCGGAGTTTGCCAAGGAGGCAGCGCTCTGTCTGGCAGCCAATGGCATTCGGGCATATATTTTTGAGAGCCTGCGTCCTACACCAGAGCTTTCTTATGCTGTTCGCAAGCTGGGATGTGTTGCAGGTATCAATATTACTGCGAGCCATAATCCGCCGGAGTATAACGGTTATAAGGTATACTGGGAGGACGGAGCGCAGATCACACCGCCTCATGACAGCGGTATCATGGCTGAAGTTCAGAAAGTGGCAGATTATAATGATGTGAAGACCATGGATCAGGCAGAAGCAGAAAAAGCAGGTATGTATGTGGTGATTGGCAAAGAAATAGACGATGCCTATATGGAAGAGCTGAAAAGTCAGGTGATCCATATGGATGCGATCAAAGCCATGGCCAAAGAGCTGAAGATCGTGTATTCCCCGCTTCATGGTACAGGAAATATCCCGGCACGCCGAATCTTAAAAGAACTTGGATTTGAGAATGTTTATGTTGTTCCGGAACAGGAACTGCCGGATGGGGAATTCCCGACCGTGAGTTATCCGAACCCGGAGGCAAAGGAAGCCTTTGAGCTGGGCCTGAAGCTTGCGAAGGAGAAGAACGCCGATCTGGTTCTGGCTACCGATCCGGATGCCGACCGTCTGGGCATTTATGCGCTGGATACAAAGAGCGGTGAATATGTGCCGTTTACAGGAAACATGTCCGGCATGCTCATTGCGGAATACATCCTGAGGGAACGCACCGCCACAGGGACCATGCCCGTCAACCCGGCCATGGTGAAAACCATCGTTACCACCAATATGGCAGACCCCATTGCGGCGGATTACAACGTAAAATTGATTGAAGTTCTCACAGGATTTAAATTCATCGGGGAACAGATCAAGCTGTTTGAGCAGACCGGATCCAACAACTACGTATTCGGCCTGGAGGAAAGCTACGGCTGCCTGGCAGGAACCCACGCGAGAGACAAGGATGCCGTTGTGGCGGTTATGTGTCTGTGTGAGGTTGCCGCATGGTGCAAAAAGCATGGCCTGACACTGTGGGATCAGATGCTTGCCCTCTATGAAAAATACGGATATTTTAAAGAGGATCTGTACACCATTACCTTAAAGGGCATCGACGGCTCCAGGCAGATCGGGGAAATGATGGATAAGCTGAGAAAGAATCCTCCCGCCCGTTTTGGAGAGCTGGAGGTGGTAAATGTCCGCGATTACGAGACAGGAATTACCAGGGAGCTGGCAACCGGGAAAGAAACCCCTACGGGACTGCCCAAGTCCAATGTCCTGTATTTTGACCTGACCAACGATTCCTGGTGCTGTGCAAGACCTTCCGGAACCGAACCCAAGATCAAATTCTACATGGGCGTTAAGGGAACCAGCCTGGAGGATGCGAAGGCTAAGAACGAAAAGCTGACGGAAGAACTGAAGGCAGTGATCGAAGCATAAAGCAAGGGAAGCTGCAGGGACGTTATTATGCTGCGTGTACGGACTGCGCAGTGTATGCGCAGTACCCTGACGGAAGCTTATTTTTACAGTAATGAATATCACGGCGCAGAAAGCCGGCAGGTATCGGTGCCCATCCGTTCTTTTTCGGGTGGACACCGCTTCTTGCACTTTAGAGTTTAAAAACAGGAGAGTTGCATGGGACATATTCTGAACCTGTCCAATTTCACAAAGGCATTCCGTTATCTGAAAAAAAACGGCTTGGGCGCGGCATTTTCTGCCGTGGAAGAACGTATTTTACAGGAGCGTTCCCTGGCGGAAGAGGCCGGAGGCAATGGTACGGGCAGCCGGTACCAGCCGCCCTCTGAGACAGAACTGGATGCCCAGCGCAGACGCAGCTGGCCTGAACCGGTGCTCTTCAGCATTGCGGTGCCGGCTTATGAAACCGATCCTGTTTACCTGAAGGAGCTTTTGGATTCTCTTCAGGAACAGACCTACCCCTGCTGGGAGCTCATCCTGGCGGATGCGGGCACGGGAGACAGTGTCAGAAAAGCGGCCGAAGCCAGGGCTGATGAGAGAATCCGCTACATCAGGCTGGCCTCGAATGATGGAATTGCCGGAAATACCAATGCGGCGATAGAACTGGCACAGGGAGCCTATATCGGCCTTCTTGACCATGACGATATTCTCACCCGGGACGCTCTTTACGAAATGGCCTGCGCCCTGGAAAAACAGGAACAAAACGGAATACATCCCGTATTTTTGTATTCCGATGAAGATAAATGTGACGGCGAAGCGCAGAATACCTACGAGCCCCACAGAAAAACGGACTTTAACCTGGATTTGCTGCTGTCTAATAATTATATCTGTCATTTCCTGGTGATGGACGCTGCGGTTATGAAACGTCTGCGTCTGCGCACCGGATTTGACGGCGCACAGGATTATGATCTGGTGCTTCGCGCGGCGGGACAGGTTCTTGAAGGAACGCCCGAGGAAGCCTATGTCCATATCCCAAAGATCCTCTACCACTGGCGCTGCCACCGTAATTCCACGGCCTCCAATCCTGCCAGCAAGACCTATGCCTATGAAGCGGGGAGGAGAGCCCTTGAGGATTTTGGCAGGGAACACGGCTGGAAAGTGCAGGCGGAAGATACCAGGCACCTGGGCTTTTACCGCCTGGAGTTTATGCCGGATGCGCTCAGCCAGCGCAGTGATCTGGGCGCTGTAGCCGGCCCCCTTCCTTCCAGGAATGGCCGTCTGGTGAGCGGAATATACGACGAATCGCCCGATTCTACTGTGACCATGCGCTATGACGGCCTTAAACGCCGCTTCAGCGGGTACATGCACCGGGCGGTCCTCACTCAGGATGTGGAGGCCGCAGACATCCGCACCATGCAGGTCCGGCCTGAATTCAGGAAGGATTTGGATCTGGC
>OHHV01000533.1_pt1 | contig 14237 bp, 18 predicted proteins | sample 1568141 | NCBI WGS metagenome assembly OHHV01 (sample SAMEA3879589, study PRJEB24766) | human gut metagenome | biome: human-associated habitat; feature: feces | place: USA | collected 1985/1987
AGCGCGCACGGCTGGGGGCCGTGAGGTCGCAGGTTCAAATCCTGTTGCCCCGATTTTCTTATCAGTAAAAAAAGTCCTAAGCATAATGCCTGGGACTTTTTTACTGCCTTTCTTAGCATAAATCACGGTCAATCTGAATCACAGCATAGTAGTTTCCTGGATACTGCTGAATTCCTTCTTCTATTTTTTCTATCACTTCACTATCTTTTAAAGGACATTCAAATGGAACAACCACATCAAAGATCAAATTCGTATGAGTTTCCCCCTTCACTACACGAAAATCATGAATTGACAAATTCAGCTCCATTCCTGCTATTAGTTTGGCTGTCTGAAGGCGCAGCTTTCTGACCTCTTCGTTGTCCGCTTCTACTGGATCCATATGAATAGTGGCATGACAATTTAAAGTTTCCCGTAATTTTCTCTCGATATTATCAATTTCATCATGAATTTTTAAAATATCACCTTTCGCATCCACTTCCGCATGAAGGCTAACGATTCTTCTACCCGGACCATAATCATGAATCATCATGTCATGAATGCCCTGAACAACCGGATAGCTGGTTACCAAGGATTGAATCTGCTCAACCAATGCCTTATCCGGCGCCTGGCCTAAAAGTGGATCTACCGTATCCTTTAAAGCCTGCACTCCGGAATAGAGAATAAACACTCCAACTAAAAGACCGCACCAGCCATCCAGATTAACGCCTGCTGCCATGGAAATCACGGTAGAAAACAAAACAGCCGAAGTGGCAATGGTATCGCTCATACTATCTGCTGCTGTAGCCGCCATGGCTGCGCTGTTAATTTTTTTGCCAATTTTTTTATTATAATAAGCCATGTAAACTTTAACACAAACAGAAACCATTAAAATTGCCAAAATAAGCGGGCTTCCCTCAATGGCTTCTGGATGAATCAGCTTATGAACCGATGACTGTATCAGTTCAACTGCCATAATTAAAATTGCCACAGATACAAATAAGCCGGAAATATATTCCATTCTCCCATGTCCAAAGGGATGCTTCTGATCTGGTTTCTGTCCTGACAGATGAAAACCAATCAAGGTAAGCACAGAAGAACCTGCATCCGATAAATTATTAAAAGCATCTGCAGTAATAGCAATAGAACCGCTTAAAAATCCAGCCAGCCATTTTCCTGCAAACAACAGCATATTTAATACAATTCCCACTGTTCCGCATAGAACTCCATATGCCTGGCGCACCTTAGGATTTTCTACATCTTCCTGGTTTTTTATAAAAACTCTTGCCAATAATTGAATCATATTTTATCGTATCCTTTTCTTGTTTTTTATTATCATATCAGGTAAATCTGTTTTTAGCAAGAAAAGCTGCCGCAGGAAGCAATCACCTATGACATGATATGCTTTCTGCGGCAGCCCTCTGCTTTTTATTTTCCGTTAATATAATTTACCAGGCCTTCTGCCCTAATGATTTTCTGCATAAATTCAGGAAATGCCTGGCCTTTGAAGCTGGTTCCTTTTGTCTTATTAGTAATGATTCCACTGTCAAAGTCCACCTCTACCTCATCTCCCGCCTCAATGCCCCTGGAGGCGTCCGGACATTCAATAATAGGCAGTCCAATATTAATGGCATTGCGGTAAAAAATTCTGGCAAAGGTCTCTGCAATGACGCAGCTGACTCCTGCTGCTTTTATGGCAATGGGCGCATGTTCTCTGGAAGAACCGCAGCCAAAGTTTTTCTCTGCCACAATGATATCACCTTTGTTTACCTTTTTCACAAACTCCTTATCAATATCTTCCATGCAATGGGTAGCCAGTTCTGCAGGATCTGAGGAATTCAGATATCTTGCAGGAATAATCACATCGGTATCTACATTATCTCCATATTTAAAAACCATTCCACTTGCTTTCATGTGTCTTTCCTCCTATAATCCAAGCTCTGCCGGCGCAGAAATTTTTCCGGTGACTGCACTGGCTGCCGCTACTGCAGGACTTGCCAGATAAACTTCTGATTTCACATGTCCCATACGTCCCACAAAATTGCGGTTAGTGGTAGAAATACACCGCTCGCCTTCTGCCAGAATACCCATATAGCCCCCCAGACAAGGTCCACAGGTAGGTGTACTTACCACTGCCCCTGCTTCAATAAAGATTTTCAAAAGCCCTTCTTCCATTGCCTGAAGATAAATCTTCTGAGTAGCAGGAATCACAATACAGCGCACTCCTTTTTTCACTTTCCGCCCCTTTAAAATCTCTGCCGCACAGCGCAGATCGTCAATTCGCCCATTGGTACAGGAACCAATCACAGCCTGGTCAATGACTACATCCTCTGTAATCTGGTCCATGGTTCTTGTATTGGATGGAAGATGCGGGAAAGAAACTGTGGATTTCAGGGTACTTAAATCAATGGTATATTCTTCATCATAAACAGCATCTTCATCCGCTTCATAAATTTTATAAGGGCGTTTGGAATGTTCCTCCATATAGGCAATGGCTGCTTCATCCACAGGGAAAATACCATTCTTTCCACCTGCTTCAATGGCCATATTTGCAATGGTAAAGCGGTCATCCATGGTGAGATTTTTAATGCCCTCTCCCACAAATTCCATGGATTTATACAAAGCCCCATCCACGCCAATCATACCGATAATATGTAAAATCACGTCTTTTCCGCTGACCCACTTCGCCGGTTTTCCCACCAGATTAAACTTAATGGCAGATGGAACCTTAAACCAGGCTTTGCCGGTAGCCATTCCGGCTGCCATATCGGTACTTCCCACACCTGTGGAAAAAGCGCCTAATGCCCCATAGGTACAGGTATGAGAATCCGCGCCGATAATCACATCTCCGGCTACGGTAAGTCCTTTTTCCGGCAACAGGGCATGCTCAATTCCCATTTCCCCTACGTCAAAATAATTTTTAATCTCATGGCGGCAGGCAAATTCCCGCACACATTTGCAATGTTCTGCTGATTTAATGTCCTTATTCGGAATAAAATGATCCATAACCAACGCCACTTTTTCTTTATCAAAGACAGTATCTACTGTCATTTTATCCATCTCATGAATTGCGACAGGGGAAGTAATATCATTTCCAAGTACCAAATCTAAATCCGCCTCAATCAACTGTCCTGCTTCTACTTTATCTAATCCCGCATGTGCGGCAAGAATCTTCTGCGTCATTGTCATTCCCATAGCTTCCGCCTCCTAAGTTTTCTACTATTGCCATTTTACCACAGGTTTTGTTATAATAGAAATACATATAACACATGACAGACATAACTTTTATTTATAAAGCAAAGAACTGTCAGGAAAGGAAAGGTTTATGGATCAAAATCTGTCTCTTTATAAAGTCTTTTATACAGTTGCTAATACCGGTAATATTTCCAGGGCAGCTTCTGAACTCTTTATCAGCCAGCCTGCCATCAGCAAATCCATACGCAAGCTGGAACAAAGCCTGGATGTCACACTGTTCTCCAGAAATTCCAGAGGGGTACAGCTTACGGAGGAAGGAGAGGTGCTATATGGATATGTACAGAGCGCTTTCTATTCTCTCCAGATGGGAGAATCCCAGCTAAAGAAAATCAATGACCTGGGCATTGGCCATCTGCATATCGGGGTCTCCACCACTTTGTGCAAATATATGCTTCTGCCCTATCTGAAGGATTTTATTGCAGCCCATCCTCATGTACGCATTACCATTGAATGCCAGTCCACCAATCACACGCTGCAGCTTTTAAAAGAAAATAAAATTGATCTTGGACTCATCGGACGCCCGGAGCGGCTTCCCCATGCACATTTTGATTCTCTTGGGGAAATTGAGGACATTTTTGTCAGCACTGCTTCTTATTTAGAGAATCTTTCTCTGCGTACCAGTCACCAGAAAAAAAGTCCTGTTCTCTCTTCTTCTGAAGAGATTTTAAAATCTGCTACCTTAATGCTTCTGGATAAGGAAAATATGACCCGCCAGTTTATTGACGATTACCTTACTCTATATCATATAGAGTCCAATAATTTACTGGAAGTATCTACTATGGATTTGCTCATTGAATTTGCCAAGGTGGGACTGGGGGTAGCCTGTGTCATCCGGCAGTTTGTAGAAAAGGAATTAGCAGAGGGAAGCCTGGTGGAAATCCCCCTGGAGGCTCCCATGAATAAACGGGAAATCGGATTTGTTTATCAGGAAAATATTCAGCAGACTTCTGCTATAAAAGAATTTATAGAATTCTATCAAAATCGTTCTTAAAAAAATAAGTTGTCTCATAACGTCCATATGAGGAAGACGGATATGATTCTGGCAAATTCGCCGGAATCGTATCCGTCTCATTTTTCTGTTTATCTTTAGTTTTCAATTAATTTTCCAGAATCATTCCAGCTATAGAGTTTACGAAGTTCTGCTCCTACCTCTTCTAACTGATGAGAAGCTTCTCTCTTTCTCATGGCTCTAAAATGCATACAGCTTGTCTGATTTTCAGAAATCCAGTCTTTTGCAAAAGTACCATCCTGGATATCTGACAGAATCTGCTTCATAGCTTTCTTGGTCTCTTCTGTAACAATCTTAGGACCTGTGATGTAATCACCATACTCAGCTGTATTGGAAATGGAATATCTCATTCCCTGGAATCCACTTTCATAAATCAAATCCACAATCAATTTCATTTCATGGATACATTCAAAATAAGCGTTTTCCGGTGCATATCCAGCTTCTACTAAGGTTTCAAATCCTGCTTTCATTAAAGCGGTAACACCGCCGCACAATACAGCCTGCTCTCCGAATAAGTCTGTTTCTGTTTCTACTTTAAATGTTGTTTCCAGAACACCAGCTCTTGCACCGCCAATGGCTGCTGCATAAGCCAGCGCTTTATCTTTTGCTTTTCCTGTATAATCCTGCTCTACTGCCACCAGACACGGAACACCTTTTCCTGCCTGATACTCACTTCTTACGGTATGACCTGGTCCCTTTGGTGCAATCATAGTAACATCTACATTAGCCGGAGGTGTAATCTGTCCAAAATGGATTGCAAAACCATGAGCAAACATCAGCATATTTCCTTCTTCCAGGTTTGGTTCTACATCTTTTTTATACATAGCTGCCTGCTTTTCATCATTAATCAGAATCATAATGATATCAGCCATTTTTGCTGCTTCTGCTGCTGTATAAACCTTCAGTCCCTGCGCTTCTGCTTTTGCCCAGGATTTGCTTCCTTCATACAGACCAACAACTACGTTTACTCCTGATTCCTTTAAATTCAATGCATGAGCATGACCCTGGCTTCCGTAGCCGATAACTGCTACTGTTTTTCCCTCTAATAAAGCCATATTACAATCTTCCTGATAATAAATTTTTACTGCCATGTCCTTTTCCTCCTAATTTTGTATTCTATGTTTAATAAAATTCTTCATCCTCTTGGGAAGGATAAAAAATATCATCGGAACCTCTGGAAAGTCCTGCAATACCGGTTCTGGCAATTTCCAGAATCTCATAGCCGTCCAGCAAATCAATAAATGCCTCCAGCTTGGACTTGTTTCCGGTAAGCTCAATAATCATGGACTCTTTTCCAACGTCAATAATGTTGGCTCTGAAAATATCTACAATCGCCGTAACACCTGCTCTTTGCTCCGGCAACACCTTTACCTTCACCAGCATCAGTTCTCTGGTAACACTCTGGTCATCTCTTAAAACCTTAACAGAAAGCACATCTTCCAGCTTCTCCACCTGTCTGGTAATCTGCTCCAGAATCAAATCGTCTCCTCTGCATACCACAGTCATACGGGTATAGTTGGGATCTGTGGTAATTCCTGCAGATAAACTGTCAATATTGTATCCCCGGCGGCTGAACAGCCCGGAAACCCGGCTTAACACACCGGCTGTATTCTCAACCAGAATGGATAGAATCCTCTTGTTTGTACTACTCATACAACACCTTCTCCCATGCCTGTTTTGGCTAACTTTTTTGTAATTTTATCAACTATTTCAGGCTTTGTCAATGCAATCCGGACGTTATAACTAATTAGTATGCAATCCATAACCACAATTAATAGTTTCAAAAAAAGCTGCTGTATGAAATATTGAAAAATTCCATACAACAGCTTTTTATTTTTAAATACCCTTATCCCTGGCAGCTTTCATTCTGGCCATGGCTCTTGCCAGAGATGCCTTAGAGACATAATATTCCTGCTGGCTCTGTTTCTGACGGAGCTGCTCCTCTGCACGTTCCTTGGCATCCTGCGCGCGCTTTAAGTCAATATCCTCCGGTTTTTCAATACTGTCTGCCAGTACGGTAACACGATTGTTAATAATCTGTGCAAAACCACCGCCCACAATAGCAGTATACCAGGTATCGTCCTCTGTCTGAATACGCATTTCTCCCGGAACAATGGCAACCATCATATCCGCATGATGAGCCAGTATGGTGATGGCGCCATCCTTTGCAGGAAGTGAGATTGATTTTCCTCTGCCATGATAAAAGTCTTTATCACTGGCAATGACATTTAAGCCAAAGGTATTCATATGCCTTCACTCCTTACTGTTTTTGTCAGGCTTCCTGTTTCGCCTTTTCTATCACCTCATCAATGGTTCCTACATTAAAGAACGCATTCTCCGGATACTCATCCATTTCTCCGTTTACAATCATCTTAAAGCCCCTGATGGTTTCCTTAAGAGGAACATATCTTCCCGGAATACCGGTGAAAACCTCTGCCACATGGAATGGCTGGGATAAGAATTTCTGTACCTTTCTGGCACGGGCAACAATTTTCTTATCTTCTTCCGAAAGTTCTTCCATACCCAGGATCGCAATAATATCCTGAAGTTCTTTATATTTCTGCAGGTATTCCTGTACTTTTCTGGCAGTTTCGTAGTGTTCTTCCCCTACAACGTCTGCTTCCAGAATACGTGAAGAACTTTCCAGAGGATCTACTGCCGGATAAATACCCTGTTCTACAATTTTTCTGGACAGAACCGTAGTGGCATCCAGATGAGCAAAGGTAGTTGCCGGAGCCGGGTCTGTCAAGTCATCTGCCGGCACATAAACTGCCTGAACAGAAGTAACAGAACCATTTTTTGTAGAAGCAATACGCTCCTGAAGTTCACCCATTTCCGTTGCCAGTGTAGGCTGATATCCTACTGCTGAAGGCATTCGTCCCAAAAGGGCGGAAACCTCAGAACCTGCCTGGGTAAAACGGAAGATATTATCAATAAACAACAGCACGTTCTGGTGTTCTTCATCACGGAAATATTCTGCCATGGTAAGTCCTGTCTCTGCCACACGCATACGGGCGCCAGGCGGCTCATTCATCTGTCCGAATACCAGAGCAGTTTTTTCTAATACTCCTGATTCCTTCATTTCTGTCCACAGGTCATTTCCCTCACGGGAACGCTCACCAACACCGGTAAAAATAGAATAACCGCCGTGTTCTGTGGCAATGTTGCTGATAAGCTCCTGAATCAATACGGTTTTACCTACTCCGGCGCCGCCGAACAAACCGATTTTACCGCCTTTTGCATAAGGCGCCAAAAGGTCAATGACCTTGATTCCCGTCTCCAGGATCTCTACTACAGGGCTCTGATCTTCAAATGTAGGCGGTTCTCTGTGGATCACCCATTTTTCTGCATCCTCGATCTGTTCTCCATTATCAATTGTTTCACCTAATACATTAAACAGTCTGCCCAGTGTCTTCTCACCGACAGGAACTTTGATTCCTGCTCCGGTGGCTGTTACTTCCATATCTTTATGCAGTCCTTCACTGGCAGCAAGCATCAGGCAGCGCACCTCATTGTTTCCAAGGTGCTGTGCAACCTCCATGATGCATTTCTTTCCATTGTTTTCAACTTCCAGAGCATCTTTGATATAAGGAAGATTGCCGTCTTCAAATACTACGTCAACGACAGGTCCCATAACCTGTACAATTCGTCCTTTATTCATATGCTATTCTCACTTCCTTTTCTGCTTCTGCGCCTTCGCACCGCTGCAAACTTCCGTAATTTCCTGGGTAATTGCAGCCTGTCTGGCTCTGTTATATACGATTGACAATTCCCGGATCAGGCTCTGTGCACTGTCTGTCGCAGCTTTCATTGCCATCATACGGGCATTGTGTTCACTGGCATATGCCTCTACCAGACATCCGTAGACCATACCAATGACATAGTTCGGAACAATACTGTCCATTACACTGTCCGCAGACGGATACAGTTCAATTGCCTCCCGATACATATTCAGAGGCATCCTCATACTTCCAAAATCTTTGGTCTCCAGCGGAAGCAGCTTCAATTTTTCCGCATCTGCCTGTACAGAATTCTCCATGCGGGTGTATACAACATACACTTCATCCAGCTCCCCTGCCAGAAACTGATCGATCACCGACCAGCCAATATCTCTGGCACGGTGCATCGTCGGTTTCTGAACGGTATACTGGAAATTTGTGTCAATCTCTACATTATGTTTTGCAAAATAATGCCGTCCCAGCTCACCTACAACAAAGAGCTTGTGAATCCCCGGCTGTGCAAGGATCTCTTCTTCCAGCTTGATAATATTATGATTATAAGCTCCGGCAAGTCCCTTGTCTGCCGTAATTACGATCGAACCGATCCTTTTCTGCTCTGCCGGGATATCCTGGCGGGCATCAAAATAAGAATGCCGGATCTCTGGCACATGGCGCAGGATACGGGAAATCTCACCCTGAAGTCCATAAAAATACGGCTCTGTATCCGCCAGTTTTTTTCTGGCCTGCGTCATTTTTGAAGAGGAAATCATATACATCGCATTTGTGATCTTCATCGTATCTTTTACGCTGTTGATGCGGCTCTGTATTTCTCTGATATTTGCCATATTAACACCTGCTCTTCTTGAATTCCTTTGCGGTCTCCACGATCTTTTCGATCAGTTCTTCTGTCAGTACCTTTTTCTCTTCGATTTCCTGTCCGATTTCCGGATAATCTGAATCGAAATGACGAAGCAGGTCTGCCTGGAACTGTTTGATTTTTGCTTTTTCTATTCCAAGCATCACTTTATGTGTAGCAGCACACAATGTGATGACTTTTTCATGCAGACTGAGCGGATGGTAAAGAGGCTGCTTCAAAAGCTCCATCAGACCGCTTCCGTACTCAAGCTGCTCTTTTGTTGCAGCATCCAGATCTGAACTGAACTGTGTGAACACTTCCATCTCACGATACTGTGCCAGATCGATAAAGACCCACGTTGACAGCCGGTCTCATACCTGCCGCAAACAGATCACTTTCCAGGAAGATCTGTCCGTCTGTAATAGAAATTACGTTGGTCGGGATGTATGCAGATACATCTCCTGCCTGTGTCTCGATGATCGGAAGTGCTGTGATAGAACCTCCGCCCTGCTCTTCACTTAAACGGCTGGAACGCTCCAACAATCTGGAATGCAGGTAGAATACATCTCCCGGGTATGCCTCACGTCCCGGTGAGCGACCGAGCAGCAGAGACAGTGCACGGTAGGCTACCGCATGTTTGGACAGATCATCGTATACGATCAGCACATCTTTTCCCTGATACATAAAATGCTCCGCCATTGCTGTTCCTGCATACGGCGCAATATACTGAAGCGGCGCACAGTCACTTGCTGTGGAAGATACCACGATCGTATAATCCAGTGCATCATTGTTCTTCAATGTATTTACGACTTTTGCAACAGTAGAAGCCTTCTGTCCAATCGCCACATAAATACAGATCACATCTTTTCCCTTCTGATTCAAGATTGTATCCAGGGCAATGGATGTCTTTCCTGTCTGACGATCTCCGATGATCAGCTCTCTCTGTCCGCGTCCGATCGGGAACATCGCATCAATAGAAAGGATTCCTGTCTCCATCGGCACACTGACCGATTTTCTGTCAATGATTCCCGGCGCCTCCTGCTCGATCGGGCGGTAATCATCTGCTTCGATCTCACCCTTTCCGTCGATCGGAGCCCCCAGTGCATTGACAACTCTTCCTACATATTTATTTCCAACCGGTACACCGGCCTTTTTTCCTGTACGAGTTACTTTTGTTCCTTCTTTGATATCTGTGTCCCGTCCAAAAAGAATGACTCCGATTTCATTTTTCTGAATATCCTGTACCATTCCTTTCAAACCCGTATCGAAGGTAACAATCTCTCCATACATTGCGTGATCAATCCCATAAATAGTCGCAATTCCGTCACCTACAGCAACGACTGTTCCCACTTCGCTGTCTTTGCTCACACTGTCAAAATTTTCTATCTCTTCTTTTAAAATAGAAATAATTTCATCTGAATTGATTGAACTCACCTTGTTCACCTCCAGGTTAATTTTTGTCCTAGTCTGTCCAGACGTCCTTTCAGACTCCAGTCATATTCATCGCTTCCTGTGCGCAGAACAAATCCGCCAAGCAGCGTACTGTCTGTCTGAATCTCAATCCTGGCCTTGCTCGCTTCATATTTTTTACAAAGGAACGCTTCCATATTTTTGAGCTGCTCGTCACTGGGCAGCTCTACACATGTCAATACGGCACTTAAGATCCGATCCTGCTCGTCACAATATCTGTCATATGCAGCAAATATCTCCGGAATCAGATCCATTCTCTCATATTTACATGCCACTTTCAGGAAATTTCTCATTTCCTGCGGAAATACCTTGTCGATCACACGTTCTTTCTTCTGTGCCGGAATTGTCGGATTCACAAACACATCATGAAGCTGCGGTACCTCCTCAAATATCTCTCTTGCTTTCTGTATGGCTTCCTTCGGAACATTCAGCTCATACAACACCTGTGCATACCGCATTGCTGCAGATGAACAGTACATCTGACTAGTTGTTGTCTCTGTCTTCATGAGCTTCACCTACTTCTTCCAGAAACTTGTCATATATTGCCTGATTATTACCTGCCTGGTCTGCTACGATCTTCGCTGCAGCTGTCATTGCAAGTCCTGCGATCTCAGACTGAAGAGCATTCATTGTCTGCTCACGTTCTACACGGATATCTGCCTTGGCAGACTCGATGATACTGCCTGCTCTGGCATCCGCCTCCTTTACGATACGTTCATACTCTGACTTGGCGTCCTTACGTGCTTTCTCTACGATCCGCACAGATTCTTCTTTTGCCCCGCCAAGTGCCTGCGCATATTCTTCCTTCATCTTCATCGCATCTTCCTGTGCATTCTGGGCATTTTTCAATCCGTCTTTGATCAGCTGACGGCGCTTTTCCATAATGTCGGTCACAGGCTTGATCAAAAACTTCTTTAATAAGAAAGCCAGGACGATCAGGTTAATCATGGTATATAGAAAGTTCATATCAAATCTCAGCACTTCCCACACCCGCCTTTCCTGTTAATTCTATTTGCTTATTTTAAGAAGAATACGATCAGAATACCAATGATAAATCCATAAATTGCAGTTGCCTCTGCAAGTGCACAACCAAGGATCAGGTTCTTGCTGATCTTGCTTTCAGCCTCTGGCTGTCTTGCGATTGCATCCACTGCTTTTCCTGTTGCGATACCAATTCCCACTCCTGCTCCAATACCTGTTAATACTGCGATTCCTGCTCCAATTGCAATAAGTGCTCCCATAATTCTAATCTCCTTTTTATTCTTTTATTTGTTCAAAAATTCCGTTTCTATTCCTGTTCTTCTGTCATAAACAGTGCGGTCAGAAATACAAATACATATGCCTGAATCAGACCGTCAAAAATATCGAAATAGAAATTCATCGGAAGTGGTATAATCAGCGGAACAAATGCTTTTAAAAGTTCCATTACCACAAATCCTGCCAGCATGTTACCAAACAGTCGCATACAGAGCGACAATGGGCGGATAAAAATTTCCAGAATCATAATCGGTGCAACCACCGGCACCGGTTTGGCAAAATGCTTGACCCAATGTTTCATACCGTTTTTATGTATTCCTGAATATTCGATCAGGCACATACTCATCACGGCAAGTGCTGCTGTTACATTCAGATCTTTTGTCGGCGGCTTAAAGCCAAGCAGACCAATCATGTTGGCGCACGCCAGATAAAGAAGAACTGTGATCAGATACGGTATATATCTTTTGTTCCCTTTACCGAGGATCCCTTCAAAGAAATCCGTTGCCCAGTCAATTGCGGCTTCCAATGCCAACTGAACTTTTCCCGGGTTTTCTACCTTCAGATTTCTCACCAGAATCAATGATAATCCAACCAGAACCGCCATAATGATCCATGTAACAACCACGGACTCCGAAATTCCGCCGAGAACCGGAAGTTCAAATACTGTTTTACAGTTCAGCTCTTCCATCAATTCTGTTGCTAAATTTTCCGTATCGCTCCCTCCCTTTCCTGTCTCTTTTTTTAATTACTGCCCTTTGGGGGTCTTCCCTTTTCTCTTCCAGGTGGAGGCCTCTTACGAGCATAAAAAAGGAAATTTCATGCTTCGAAATCTCCGTACTGTAATCCCTTTTCAGACAGCGTGCCTAAAAAGTTATCTAAATCCTACTCCCAGCAAGTGGGTTTGTCAACAAAAAAAATTTAGAGTTTTATTTTTCCGATCGTACTCTTTTTTTGTCGAAATTCCCAGTGTTTTAAAATACGTTTTTTTCTTTTTTTAGGAATATTTCAACCTTATTTTACTGACTTTTCGTCATTTTTATTTTATACCATTCCTTTTTCACTAATATACAGTAATTCATTTGCACTTTTTTCATCAAACTTCCATAATATTGTGAAATACCTGTCATTCTGTTTGTGGAAATACTCTCTGAAACCATAAAAAAAGAGGACTTTCTGCACATAGAAGCACAATTCTGTGTACAAAAAGTCCCATTTCCACCTTATTCTCTCTTTTGAGACTGCATTTTCTCCTTATTTTCAGACTCTTCCAGAGATTGTTCCCTTGCAATTTTAAGGAAATCTCTCTCTGCTCTTTTTCTTCTCGGAATAAATCTGCCTGCAACGCCCTTTCCCCGGCTTCTCACATAGAAAAATCCAATCACTGAAAAAACTGCTGCACCGATAAAATTCACAAACAAGTCTTCCATTGTGTCGATCAGTCCGATGTCCAGATATCCGCCCACCCCCAATGGCTGTCCATTGATCAGCACTTCCCTGATCTGATCGATCGTCACCGGAACATTTCTTCCGTCCGGATTCAGCATGACCGATGTGATTGCAAAAAGAACCGTATCCTTCTGCATATCAAATCCCAGAATCTGATCCATGCCAAATTCAAAAAACTCCCACACAACTCCAATTGTCATAGAAAAACAAAATGCCACAATCGCAGTAAACACCGGTGACAGATGAAAGACTGTACGCTCACTCCGATTGAGTAAATCAACCAGTGAAAATCCGATTGCCGCTGCCAGAAATCCATTCAGCGTATGCAGCACCGTATCCCAGAACGGAAACAGCAGATAAAATTCATTGATCTCACCTAATATCTCCGCTGCAAATATAAAAAACAATACGATGATCTCCAGCGTTGTAGGCAGCTCTATTTTAAACGTTACCTGCACAAAACTGGGAACAATCAGAAGCAAAAGTGTCAGAATGCATAAAAATACGTTTTCATAATTCTGATTTAAAACCTGGAGCACCAGCATCACGATCACAAGAATCCGCAAAATAAGATACACCATAAATGAGCTTTTATGTTCCCTGAGTTCCATTTTTATCGCTTCCGCCATATGGCGGAAATAGCCGTTTTGTTTTTTCTCTTTCTTTTCTTTCATTCCCCGCTCCCTTTCTGCTCTTCTGTATCATTTCAAACGATACTTCCATTTCCTTTACACTTAAGAATATTATAGAAAGATAACATCGGGATTGCAAGATTGTTCTGTTGGGGTGCCTTCATTGCATTCATAACATTTGTTGCTTTGGATTTTGAACATCCTAACCATTCCATAATATTTGCCTGTCCAAATGGTTTGTCTACTCCACTTTCCAGAAATACCCTGCCACTATTCTCAATAAATTTCTCCGTAATCTCTGCTTCCTTGAATAATGGCAAATACTTTTCAAAAGCATTGCTTACTTTCCTGACTTTGCAATAAATTATATCTTGCACTTTCTTTTTGTTTTCTCTAAACTGAAACTAAAATAATTGTTACAAAGGAGAATTTCATGCAGCATCCCTTTCCTTATGAAGTCATATACAGTGACAGAAAATCCCTCGCAATTCAGATTACTGCACAGGCGACGGTCCGTGTCCGGGCACCCAAAAACTGTCCTGCCCCGACCATTGATACATTTCTTTACGAAAAGCAAGCCTGGATCCTAAAGCATCTGGACTCGGCATCTCAGCGTC
>OHHV01000540.1_pt1 | contig 14129 bp, 6 predicted proteins | sample 1568141 | NCBI WGS metagenome assembly OHHV01 (sample SAMEA3879589, study PRJEB24766) | human gut metagenome | biome: human-associated habitat; feature: feces | place: USA | collected 1985/1987
CACTGGGAAGAATAAGAAAGAGGAAAAAATGGAAAAAGATTTTTTTGATGTATTTCCAAATCTGAAAATAAAAGATCCGCTGCAGGAACTTCTCGATATGGTATATGTTACAAAGGTTTCCTGTAATCCGGATAAGACCAGACTGTGGGTTTATATCAGCAGTGAAAGATGGATTCACAAAAAATATATTTTTGAACTTCAGCAGCAGATACAGAGGCAGTGTTTTCCGGGAATCCAGATCCAGGTGACAGTGATTGAAAAATTTCATTTATCCAGACAGTATACACCAGATAATTTTCTGGAAGTGTATCGTTCCAGTATGGAACTGGAACTTCGAAACTACAATATGCTGGAGTACAATCTTTTTAAACGGGCAAAAATTACTTTTTCCGGGACAGAAGAAATGGATCTTGTGCTTCCGGACTCTGTGATCTCCCGTGAAAAAAGTGAGATTCTGGTAGAATATCTTCATAAGGTTTTCTGCGAGCGATGTGGCATGAATCTTAAGATACAGCTTCAGTTCGAAGCGGCTCCGGAGAGTAAATACCGAAAAAATGCAGAACTTCAGATCAAGCAGGAGGTTGAAAATGTGCTGAAGCATGCCAAACTTGATCAGGAAGAAAACTCTGAGGAAGCAGTGGAGGAAAATTCCGACAAGGATAAAAAAGAAAATAAAAAATCGACCGGAAAGAGCAGACAGGATAAAAAAGCATTTGAAAAGAAAGGACAGAGCGGAGAATTTCGGGGAGGATTCCGCAGGGACAGCAATCCGGATGTGGTCTATGGAAGAGATTTTGAGGGAGAGCCCATTTCTTTGGAAAGTATTACTGGAGAAATGGGAGAGGTCATTATCCGCGGACAGGTTATGGATGTGGAAGCCAGAGAAATCCGTAATGAAAAAACTATCCTGATCTTTCCTGTTACAGATTTCACAGATTCTATTGTAATTAAAATGTTCCTTCGAAATGAACAGGTTCCGGAGGTGACGGCAGAAATCAAAAAAGGTGCTTTCCTGAAACTGAAAGGAGTAACTACCATTGACCGTTTTGACAGTGAACTGACCATTGGTTCCATTGCCGGAATCAAAAAGATCTCAGATTTCAGAAGTTCTCGAATGGACACCAGCCCTCAGAAAAGAGTGGAACTTCACTGCCATACAAAAATGAGCGACATGGACGGTGTGACCGAGGCAAAAGCCCTTGTGAAACGTGCCTATGAATGGGGACACAAGGCAATTGCAATTACAGATCATGGGGTGGTTCAGGCCTTTCCTGAGGCAAATCACTGCTTTGATGCCTGGGGAGGATGTGTGCCGAAGGAATCCGATTTTAAGGTGCTTTATGGTATGGAAGCCTATCTGGTAGATGATCTGAAAGGAATTGTCACCAACAGTAAAGGACAGTCTATGGAAGGGGATTTTGTGGTTTTTGACATTGAGACTACTGGATTTTCCCCTCTTACCTGTCAGATCATTGAAATAGGCGCTGTCCGTGTGGAAAAAGGTGTGATCACAGACAGATATTCTACATTTGTAAATCCAAAGGTTCCTATTCCTTACAGGATTGAGCAGCTGACAAGCATTAATGATTCCATGGTTATGGATGCTCCGGAGATCCAGACTGTCCTTCCTCAGTTTCTGGACTTTTGTAAGGGTGCAGTCATGGTGGCCCACAATGCAGATTTTGATATGAGCTTTATTATAGAAAACTGTAAAAGGCAGGGACTTCCGGATGAATTTACGTATGTGGATACTGTAGGAATGGCAAGATTTCTTTTGCCTGCATTGAACCGTTTTAAACTGGATACAGTGGCAAAGGCAGTAGGAGTTTCTCTGGCACATCATCACAGAGCGGTAGATGATGCGGCCTGTACGGCAGATATTTTTGTAAAATTCGTGGAAATGCTGAAAGAACGTGATATTTATGATGTGGACACTTTAAACCAACAGGGAAATGTGTCCGTAGATACCATCAAAAAGCTTCCTACTTATCATGCGGTGATTTTCGCCAGGAATGAAACAGGAAGAATCAATCTTTATAAGCTGGTGAGTCAGTCACATCTGAAATATTACAGAAGAAGACCACGCGTGCCCAAAAGTGTATTTCTGGACCACAGGGAAGGACTTCTGATCGGAAGTGCCTGCGAAGCAGGAGAACTATATCAGGCGATATTAAGGAATGCTCCGGATCAGGAAATTGCAAGACTGGTTGATTTTTATGATTATCTTGAGATTCAGCCACTGGGAAATAATGCATTTATGATCGCCAGTGATAAAAATGATGCGGTCAATTCAAAAGAGGATCTGATTGAGATCAATAAAAAGATTGTCAAACTTGGAGAACAGTTTAAAAAACCGGTAGTGGCAACCTGTGATGTTCATTTTATGGATCCACAGGATGAAATCTATCGTCGGATTATCATGGCAGGAAATGGATTCAGCGATGCAGATGATCAGGCACCTCTTTATCTTCGTACCACAGAGGAGATGCTGGAGGAGTTTTCTTATCTGGGAAGCGAAAAGGCTGAGGAGGTCGTTATTACAAATACAAATAAGATCGCTGATATGATAGAGAAAATTTCTCCTATTCATCCGGATAAGTTTCCTCCGGTAATTGAAAATTCTGACCAGGATCTCAGAGATATCTGTTTTAAAAAAGCGCATGAGATTTATGGGGAAAATCTTCCTTCCATTGTAGAGGAGCGGCTGGAAAAAGAGCTGAATTCTATTATTTCCAACGGATATGCGGTTATGTATATCATAGCCCAGAAGCTTGTGTGGAAATCAAATGACGACGGTTATCTGGTAGGCTCCAGAGGATCGGTAGGATCTTCTCTGGCAGCTACCATGTCAGGTATTACGGAGGTCAATCCTCTGCCGCCTCATTATATCTGTCCAAATTGTAAATACAGTGATTTTGATTCACCGGAGGTAAAAAAATTCGGCGGAATGGCAGGCTGTGACATGCCTGACAAAAACTGCCCTCACTGCGGCACAAAAATGATCAAAGAAGGCTTTGACATTCCATTTGAAACCTTTCTGGGCTTTAAGGGAGACAAGGAGCCGGATATTGACCTTAACTTTTCCGGTGAATATCAGGCAAACGCTCATAAATATACAGAGGTTATTTTTGGAAAAGGGCAGACCTTTAAGGCAGGAACCATCGGTACTCTTGCGGAAAAAACAGCTTTCGGCTATGTGAAAAATTATTTTGAAGAGCATGGTCAGCACAAGCGGTACTGCGAGATCAACAGGATCGTTCAGGGATGCACAGGCATCCGCCGTACCACAGGCCAGCACCCGGGAGGAATCATTGTTCTGCCAAAAGGCGAGGAAATCGAAAAATTCACGCCGGTGCAGCATCCGGCAAATGATGAAAACAGCGACATCATTACCACTCATTTTGATTATCATTCTATTGACGGAAACCTTCTGAAGCTTGATATTCTGGGACACGATGATCCAACCATGATCCGTATGCTGGAGGATCTGACCGGAAAGAATGCCCAGGAGATCCCTCTTGACAGCAAAGAGGTTATGTCCCTTTTTGCCGGCACAAAAGCCCTGGGTATCACTCCGGAGGATATTGGAGGGTGCAAGCTTGGCTGTCTGGGTGTGCCGGAGTTTGGTACAGACTTTGCCATGCAGATGCTTATTGATACCCAGCCAAAGTATTTTTCGGATCTGGTCCGGATCGCGGGACTTGCTCATGGTACGGACGTATGGCTGGGAAATGCCCAGACTTTGATCCAGGAAGGAAAGGCTACCATTTCCACAGCAATCTGTACCCGAGACGATATTATGATCTATCTGATCAGTATGGGAGTGGAGAGCAGCCTTGCATTTACGATCATGGAGAGCGTGCGAAAGGGAAAGGGGCTCCGGGACGAGTGGGAGGCTACTATGAGGGAGCATAATGTTCCGGAATGGTATATCTGGTCCTGCAAAAAGATCAAGTACATGTTCCCCAAAGCTCATGCGGCAGCCTATGTTATGATGGCATGGCGGATCGCCTGGTTTAAGGTGTTTATTCCCCTGGCATACTATGCTGCGTTTTTCAGTATCCGCGCAACTGCTTTTTCCTATGAGACTATGTGTATGGGACGGGACAGGCTGGAATACTATCTGGCAGAGCTTCGCAAAAAAGGCGACGAGGCATCAAAAAAGGAACAGGATTCTATCAGAGATATGCGTATCGTCCAGGAGATGTATGCCAGAGGCTTTGAGTTTCTTCCTATTGATATTTACCGTTCTCATGCGAACCGGTTTCAGATCATTGACGGCAAGCTGCTTCCTCCGCTGAACAGCATTGATGGAATGGGAGATAAGGCTGCGGAGGCGGTGGTAGAGGCTGCAAAGCAGGGAAAATTCCTGTCCAAGGATGATTTCCGCGATCGCACCAAGGTCAGCAAGACAGTCATCGATCTGATGGATGATCTGGGACTGTTTGGGGATATTCCCCAGTCCAACCAGTTTTCTCTGTTCGATGTGGTGTGACTGCCTGACATTTGCTGTTCACACGGTATTGTCCTGTGAGGCTACTGTGATCACCTGACGGTTGCTGTTTACAGGTCACTGTCCTGGGAGGTGTTTTGGCATGTATATGCCATCCCGAGAAAGAACCTTAAGATATCCAGGATTACAGGATGTTTTTGCAGCATGTTATAATATATTACGGAAATATTACAGAACAAATTTCCAACAGGAGACAATTATGAAAAAAGATGAACTTCGCTATTTACAACGTCTGGCAGAATTATACCCTACTATTGGGAGAGCCTCTACCGAGATCATTAATCTTCAGTCTATTTTAAATCTTCCAAAAGGAACCGAACATTTCATGTCGGATCTTCATGGAGAGTACGAGGCATTTTCTCATGTTCTCAGGAACGGTTCCGGCGCTGTGCGAAAAAAAATAGACGATGTATTCGGCCATACCTTAAGCAATCATGACAAAAGAGACCTTGCCACCCTGATCTATTATCCAAGAGAAAAAATACGCCTGGTGAAAAAAACAGAGGAGGATATGGAAAACTGGTACAAGATCACCCTGTATCGTCTGATCGAGGTGTGTAAGACAACTGCATCCAAATATACCAGATCCAAGGTGAGAAAGGCTCTTCCTCCGGATTATGCCTATGTGATAGAGGAACTGATCACAGAGAAGGCGGAGGTTCTTGACAAGGAAGATTATTATAATTCCATTGTCAATACCATCATAGAGATCCGCAGAGCAGAAAACTTTATCGTTGCCCTTGCTGAACTGATCCAGCGGCTGGTTGTGGATCATCTTCACATTCTGGGAGATATTTTTGACAGAGGCCCGGGGCCGCATTTTATTATGGACCGGCTGATGGAATACCATTCTCTTGATATTCAGTGGGGAAACCATGATGTTGTGTGGATGGGGGCGGCAGTGGGACAGAGAGCCTGCATTGCCACAGTAGTAAGAAACAGTATCCGCTATGGAAACCTGGATATTCTGGAGGACGGCTATGGGATCAACATGCTTCCGCTGGCCACCTATGCCATGGAAACCTATAAGGATGACCCATGCACAGTGTTCGGGATCAAGGGTGTTTCTGACTACCATTCTCTGGAACAGGAGCTTGGGCGCAAAATGCACAAGGCCATTGCCATGATCCAGTTTAAGCTGGAGGGTCAGCTTTTAAGGGAACGCAGGGAATTTCATATGGAGGATCGCTGCCTTCTTCACAGAATTGATCCGGAAAAGGGAAGCATTGTCATGCCGGACGGAAAGGAATATGCGCTCAGGGACAATCTGTTTCCCACCATTGACTGGGAAAATCCCTATGAGCTTACTGCAGGAGAACTGGAAGTTATGGAGCGGCTGGAAGCAGCCTTCCGGAACTGTGAAAAGCTTCAGAATCATATGCGCCTTCTTCTTGACGTGGGAGGCCTGTACAAGATCTATAACGGAAATCTGCTTTTTCATGGCTGCATTCCTCTTAATGAGGACGGAAGCATGAAAGAAGTAGAGGTTTACGGGGAAACTTACAGTGGCAGGGCTCTTTACGATATTCTGGAAAGCTATGTGCGCAGGGCGTTTTTTTCCGTGGATGCAGAGGAACAGAAAAAGGGAAAGGATATCCTGTGGTATATCTGGGCGGGACCAAATTCCCCTCTGTTCGGCAAGGACAAAATGACAACCTTTGAGCGGTACTTTATAGAGGATAAAGAAATTGCAAAAGAGAAAAAGGGAGCCTACTACCAGCTTCTGGAAAAGGAGGAGGTAGTGGATCGCATGCTTTTGGAGTTTGGTCTGGATCCGGCAAAAAGCCACATTATCAACGGTCATGTTCCGGTGCATCAGATCGAGGGCGAAAGCCCGGTAAAATGCGGAGGCAAGGTGATCGTCATTGACGGCGGTCTGTGCAAGGCGTATCAGAAGGTAACCGGAATCGCAGGCTACACTCTGATCTATAACTCTTACGGCCTGTTTCTTGCAGCCCATGAGCCGTTTACCTCTGCGGAGGAGGCGGTTTCCAAAGGGAATGACATTGTATCCAGCCAGATGGCTGTGCATTATTCTTCAAAAAGGCGTCTTGTAGGGGATACAGACAACGGGAAAGCTTTGCGGGAAAGGATACAGGAACTTACCCGTCTTCTTGAAGCCTACAGGAAAGGTATTATAAAAGAAACAAAATAAAGGCTTTACTTATTTTTCCTGTTTTTATATAATGATGCTTGCAGTAAATACGGAAGATCAAACTAGGGATTGCCGGTCTGAGACAGACTGGCGATTACTCAGCTTCACGTAGCGAAAAAACATAATAAGGAGAGAACAGAATTATGGGCGGAATTTTTGGAGTAGCTTCAAAGTCCAGCTGTGTGCTGGATCTGTTTTTCGGAATTGACTATCATTCTCATCTGGGAACAAGAAGGGGAGGAATGGCTGTATATGATCCGGCAAAGGGATTTGACAGAGCCATTCATAATATTGAGAATTCCCCGTTCCGTACAAAGTTTGACAGAGACGTATCAGAGCTTCAGGGCAATCTTGGAATTGGATGCATTTCTGACAATGAGCCTCAGCCTCTGCTGGTACGTTCTCATCTTGGGAATTTTGCCATTACAACAGTAGGTAAGATCAATAATATGGAAGAGCTTGTGGAGCATTCTTTTAAAAACGGCAGCACACATTTTCTGGAAATGAGCGGCGGAAATGTGAATCCTACAGAAATGGTTGCATCTCTGATCAATCAGAAGTCAACTATGGTAGAGGGAATCCGCTATGCACAGGAAATGATAGACGGATCTATGACCATGCTGATCCTGACTCCAAAGGCACTTTTTGCAGCCAGAGATCGTCTTGGAAGAACTCCTCTTATTATTGGAAAAAAAGACGGCGCTCGGTGTGTTTCCTTTGAAAGCCATGCGTACATCAACCTGGGCTATGAAGATGAAAAGTCTCTGGGACCGGGCGAGATCGTGGCAGTGACTCCGGAAGGAATTGAAACTCTGCAGAAGCCCGGAGACAAAATGCGTATCTGTTCTTTCCTCTGGGTATACTATGGATATCCTACTTCCACCTATGAGGGGGTAAATGTAGAGGAAATGCGCTATAAATGCGGCGATATGCTGGCAGAGCGTGATTTTGGAGAGGTAAAACCTGATATTGTGGCAGGTGTTCCGGATTCCGGAATTGCCCATGCCATTGGTTATGCAAACCGCTCCGGAGTGCCGTTTGCCCGCCCGTTTATTAAATACACCCCTACCTGGCCGCGTTCCTTTATGCCAACCCAGCAGAGCCAGAGAAATCTGATCGCCAGAATGAAGCTGATCCCTGTTCACAGACTGATCAAGGATAAAAGCCTTCTGATGATCGATGATTCCATTGTAAGGGGAACCCAGCTTCGCGAAACTTCAGATTTCCTTTACAGCAACGGAGCCAAAGAGGTACATATCCGTCCGGCCTGCCCGCCGCTTTTGTACGGATGTAAATATCTGAATTTTTCCCGCTCAAAATCCGAGATGGATCTGATCACAAGAAGAGTGATCGCAAAGCGGGAAGGTGACAATGTGGATGAAAAAACTCTTGCGGACTATGCAAATCCGGATTCTGAGAATTATAAGGGAATGCTGGAGGATATCCGCAAAGAGCTGAACTTTACGACCCTGAAATACCATCGTCTTGACGATCTTGTGGCTTCTATTGATATTGAGCCGTGCAAGCTTTGTACTTATTGCTGGAGCGGCAAGGAATAAAGAACTGCCATAAGAAATCAGTTATGAAGGGTACGTGCAGAACAGAGGTGAAACAGAATGAGAAGAAAACGAGAGATACTGAAAATACTGCTCTGTGTACTGACTGCGGTTTTTATAATGGTAAGCGCCGCAGCGCTGCTTCTTGTAGGCCTTCGGACTAGCGCACAGAAGGAGCAGAAAAAACAGGAGGCGCTGGAAGCACTGGAAAACAGGCCTACCGTTGCCCCTACCCTTGCGGTATCCGTAACGCCTTCTCCCACACCGAGACCCACGGCAACGCCTACACCGATTCCGACAGTGGTGGCTGCCTTTAATCCGGATGATTTCTGGAATGAATGGTACAGTACAGACGGAACTGTGACAATGAATATTTATAATATCAGTCTGGATACCGTATCCTTCAGTTTTTCTCAGACGGACCGCAATCAGACCCAGACAGTGACGGCAGATGTAACCGCTGAGGTTGCCGGCAATGCGGCGAAATTTTATTTTTCCGATTCAGCCGGAAACAGTTCATCAGGGAATCTGATTTTTGACAATGGACAGCTTTATGTAAAGATCGTAACCAGCGAACCGGTATCTGCTGTTTTCCCAAGTGTGGACTGTATTATGAGCCGGAATCAGGTTCAGCTTGTACCGGATCCTACGGCAACGCCAACGCCGATGCCTCAGAATCAGCAGATCAGCCAGACTGGAGAATATTTCTTTCCGGAAAGCAACAGCAGGTATCTGACAGATGATGAGGTATCTGTGTATTCGTCGGCTCAGCTTGAGCTTGCAAAAAATGAGATCTATGCCCGCCACGGAAGGATCTTTGTGACCCAGAGTATTGCAGATTATTTTAACGGCAAATCCTGGTATCAGGGAACTGTGGATCCGGATACCTTTGACGCTCAGCAGGGTTCCATTTTTAATGAATATGAGATTGCAAATATCCAGAAAATTGAGGAATGGGAAATGCTGAAAAGGGCAGCAGGAAACTGATCATAAATCATATCATGAAACAAAAAGGCACGTATGGAAAACCATAGGTGCCTTTTTTGCTATCAGGCGGGATTTGGAATATCGCCACATTTCCGTGGCTGGGGCTTGTGTTTCCAGGGCTTCAGCCCTATAATAAAAGAACAGACAAATCATCTTTTCAATTTCTATTTCTTAGACAGCAGTTCTGCTGGAATTTCCATTTATAGTTATTCTTTAAAAGTACAGCTTTATTTTTTCGTGAAAAACAGGATCGGGGACTGATTTTCGCAGAAAGGAGTGTTATGTTTGCAGCAGTATTATCTGCAGTGATCCTCGGTATGGAAGTACATCCGGTACAGGTGGAGGCCGATGTAAGCGATGGACTGCCGTCCTTTACTATGGTAGGTTTTCCCTCTGCTCAGGTGAAGGAGGCTCAGGACAGAGTGAGAACAGCTTTTAAAAACAATGAGATCGCGCTTCCACCAAAAAGGATCACAGTTAATTTTGCCCCGGCTGATATAAAAAAAGAAGGAGCAGGATTTGATGTTCCGGTAGCGGCAGCCGTACTGGCTGCTTCCGGCATTCTGGAGCCGGAAGTTTTAAAGGGAGTCATGTTTGCGGGAGAATTAAGCCTCAATGGGGAAATTCATGCGATTCCCGGAATTCTTCCTATTGTTATAAGGGCAAGAGAAGAAAAGTGCCGGCTGTGCATTGTTCCCTGGGGGAATATGAGAGAAGCCTGTCTGGTGCCGGATATGAAAATCATAGGGGTAAAAAATTTAAAAGAGCTGATCATTTTTCTGAAAGCTCCCGGAAAGTACAGACAGCCCTGTATCAGACAGGAAACAGAGCAGCCGGGACAGGAACTGGATTTCAGTGAGATCCGGGGACAGGAATCTTTAAGAAGAGCAGTGGAAATTTCTGTAAGCGGATTCCATAATCTTCTGATGATCGGACCGCCGGGAGCAGGAAAAACCATGGTGGCAAGACGGATACCGGGAATCATGCCTCCTCTGACCTTTGATGAAAGCCTGGAGCTGACTAAAATCTACAGTATTGCAGGGCTTCTTTCTCCCACAGATCCTCTGGTAAGGCAGCGGCCTTTCCGAAGTCCTCATCACTCCAGTCCTGCTCCTGCCCTTGCCGGCGGCGGGCGTAATCCAAGACCGGGGGAGATCACGCTGGCTCACAGGGGCGTTCTGTTTCTGGATGAGATGCCGGAATTTTCCAGAAGAACCCTGGAGATCCTGCGGCAGCCTCTGGAGGACCGGGTAATACGGATTTCAAGAGTATACGGAACCTATACCTTTCCTGCTGATTTTATCCTGTGCGCAGCTATGAATCCCTGTCCCTGCGGGTATTATCCGGATATGAACCGATGCCGGTGCACGTCCGGGCAGGTAAGCCGGTATCTGAATAAGATCAGTCAGCCGCTTCTTGACCGTCTGGATCTCTGTGCAGAAGCAGAACCGGTAAGCTTTTCCAGTCTGAATGGAAGACAGGGGGAAGCATCGGACCGGATCAGGAAACGAGTGGAAAAGGTTCATGAAATCCAGAGAAATCGCTATCAGAAAGAAAACATTCAGTTCAACGGGGAACTGAAAGGAAACATGATTGAAGCTTATTGCCGGACGGATGCTCAGGGGAAAGCGCTTCTGGAAGCAGCCTTTGACAGAATGGATTTCAGCGCCAGAGCATACCACAGGATACTGAAGGTTTCCCGAACCATTGCCGACATGGAAGGCTCGGAGCTGATAAAAAAAGAGCATATAGGAGAAGCGCTGTCCTACCGTGCCTTTGACAAAAAATACTGGTCGTGAACAGAAAAATAAAAAGTCATAAAAAAACGGGAGAAGGGGTATTTTATATGGAAAGAAATCACTCAGACAATATCAGATGTATCGAAAAAGGTCAGCCGGAATATCCGGAAAAACTGAAAGCCTATGACCACATGCCGGAAAAGCTTTATATAAAAGGAAGGCTGCCGGATCCGGAAAGACCCTGTGCCGCAGTTGTGGGGGCAAGAATGTGCAGTCCCTACGGAAGAATCCAGGCGTTTCAGTATGCAAAGACGCTGGCAGAAGCAGGAGTGCAGATCATAAGCGGAATGGCAACAGGAATCGACTCGGAAGGACACAGAGGAGCGCTTGCAGGAGGGATGCCCACCTGGGCAGTTCTGGGAAGCGGACCGGATGTCTGTTATCCGGCAACCAACCGGAATCTTTATGAAAGGATTTTGAGAGAAAAGGGAGGAATCATCAGTGAATATCCTCCGGGCACTCAGCCGAGAAATTATCATTTTCCTGCAAGGAACAGAATTTTAAGTGCGCTGTCAGATCTTGTTCTTGTAGTGGAGGCAAAAGAAAAGAGCGGTTCCCTTATTACAGCCCAGTGGGCGCTGGAACAGGGAAAGGCGGTTTTTGCCCTTCCGGGTCCTGTAAATGAAGAACTGAGCAGGGGCTGTCACAGGCTGATCTATGACGGCGCAGGGCTGGCATACAAGCCGGAAGTGCTTCTGGAAGAACTTGGGATAAATTGTAAAAATACCGTAAAATCATCTGAAAAAAAGAACTTAGGACTTGCAAGTGATTTGAATATGGTGTATAGTTGTCTCGATTTACGACCAAAATCCAGGGACAGTATTATGCAGGAAACAGGGCTTTCTGCTGAAAAAACAGGGAGTATTCTTGTAGAATTAAGTATCCTGGGACTGATCAGAGAAATCAGCAGACATTATTATGTGAAAATTCAGACATAAGTGATTTTGATAAATAGGAGAGGTAGCATGGCAAAATATCTGGTGATCGTGGAGTCACCTGCAAAGGTAAAAACAATTAAGAAGTTTCTGGGGAGTAATTATGACGTACAGGCATCTAACGGACATGTAAGAGATTTTCCGAAAAGTCAGTTTGGAATTGATGTGGAAAATGACTTTGAGCCAAAATATATAACCATCCGCGGAAAGGGAGAGCTTCTGGCAGGGCTGCGCAAGGCGGCAAAAAAGGCTGACAAAATTTTTCTGGCAACTGACCCTGACCGTGAGGGAGAAGCTATTTCCTGGCATCTGATGCAGGCGTTAAAGGAAGATCCGAAAAAAATGCGCAGGATCACCTTTAATGAGATCACCAAAACAGCAGTCAAAAATTCAATCAAACAGCCAAGAGAGCTTGATATGAATCTTGTGGATGCACAGCAGGCCAGAAGAATGCTGGACCGTATGGTAGGCTACAGCATCAGTCCGCTGCTCTGGGCAAAGGTAAAAAGAGGCCTGAGCGCAGGGCGCGTGCAGTCTGTGGCGCTTCGGATCATATGCGACAGAGAGGAAGAGATCAATTCCTTTATTCCGGAAGAATACTGGAGCCTTGACGGCGCATTTAAGATCCATGGGGAAAAGAAGCCTCTTCAGGCAAAATTCTATGGAACAGACAAAAAGCTTCCGATTCACAATAAGGCAGAAATGGACGAAATCCTGAAAAAGCTGGAAAACGCAGAATATCAGGTGACAGAAGTAAAAAAAGGAGAGAGAATCAAAAACGCTCCCCTTCCGTTTACCACCAGTACACTGCAGCAGGAGGCGGCCAAGACACTTAACTTTTCCACTCAGAAAACCATGCGTCTTGCCCAGCAGCTTTACGAGGGTATTGATATCAAGGGAAATGGCACAGTAGGTATCATCACCTATCTGCGTACGGATTCTACAAGAATTTCCCAGGAGGCCGATGAGGCGGCAAGAGCATACATTGGAGAACAGTATGGAGAAAGCTATGTGGCAGAGGGCGGAAAGGCAGTAAAGAAGGATCAGAAGATCCAGGATGCCCATGAGGCAATCCGTCCCACAGATATTTCAAGAACTCCGGCAATGCTGAAGGAATCTCTTTCAAGAGACCAGTTCCGTCTTTATCAGCTTATATGGAAGCGTTTTACTGCAAGCAGAATGGCGCCGGCGCGTTATGAGACTACTTCTGTGAAGATCGGAGCCGGTGAATATACATTTACCGTTGCCGTATCAAAGGTTGTATTTGACGGCTTTATGTCCGTGTATGTGCAGGATGATGACAATAAGAAGGGAAATGTCCTCAGTCAGAGTCTGGAAAAAGGCATGGAGCTTGAATTGCTGGAACTGAAATCGGAACAGCACTTTACCCAGCCGCCGGCTCACTATACAGAGGCCTCTCTTGTAAAGGCTCTGGAGGAGCAGGGAATTGGCCGCCCAAGTACCTATGCCCCTACCATTACCACCATCATCAGCCGCCGCTATGTGTCAAAGGAGCAGAAAAACCTGTATATGACAGAGCTGGGCGAGGTAGTGAATAATATTATGAAGCAGGCATTTCCAAGTATTGTGGACGTTCATTTTACAGCCATGATGGAAGGCCTTCTGGACTGTGTGGAAGCAGGAACCGTTCAGTGGAAAACTGTTGTGCGTAATTTCTACCCGGATCTGAAAAAGGACGTGGATGCAGCGGAGCAGGAACTGGAAAAGGTAGATATCCAGGATGAGGTGACAGATGTGGTATGTGACCTCTGCGGGCGGAATATGGTGATCAAATATGGTCCTCATGGAAGATTTCTTGCCTGTCCGGGATTTCCGGACTGCAGAAACACCAAACCTTATTATGAGAAAATTGGTGTTGCATGTCCGAAATGCGGCAGGGATGTTGTTCTGAAAAAAACGCAGAAGGGACGAAAATATTACGGCTGTGAGGATAATCCGGAATGTGATTTCATGTCCTGGCAGAAACCGTCTGACAAAAAATGTCCGGTATGCGGCAGCTATATGGTAGAAAAAGGAAACAAGCTGGTGTGCAGCCAGGAGACCTGCGGTTATGTGGAGCAGAAAACAAAGCAGGAAGATTGAAAAATTTCACAATAAATTTAAAAAGGAAATATTTTCAGAATAGGCAGGCAAAATTGAAAAAACATAAAAATGTCTTGTAAT
>OHHV01000548.1_pt1 | contig 14019 bp, 9 predicted proteins | sample 1568141 | NCBI WGS metagenome assembly OHHV01 (sample SAMEA3879589, study PRJEB24766) | human gut metagenome | biome: human-associated habitat; feature: feces | place: USA | collected 1985/1987
GCACTGTGATTGTTGGCAGACAATCTTCTTCTCTCTGTATCAATCTTAAGTGTCACTGTATCTCCGGTCTTCACCATACCCTTTACGACATGACCTTTATGCCCGATCTTGCCTCCGGAGAGCTTCATAGTATCTTCGACTGCAAATTCAAAATCCTTGCTCACGATCACACCGGTATCTGCTTCCTGTCCACCGCTTGTCGCATAGAACGGAGTTTCTTCTACAAGAATTGTTCCCTCTTCGCCGTCTGACAGAGCATCTACAATCTCCGTATCCGTTGTAAGAACGGTCACTTTGGAATCGCAAACCGTCTCATCATAGCCTACAAAGGTACTGGTAATCTCCGGATCGATTTCATCATAGACATTTGCTTCTCTTCCGCTGTAATTATGTTCACCGAACGTGCCTTTTGCTTTTTCTTTCTGCTCTTTTGCAGCTTTCTGGAAGCCTTCTTCATTGATAGAGAACCCTTTTTCTTCCAGAATCTCAATAGTAAGGTCTACAGGGAATCCATAAGTGTCATAGAGGCGGAATGCTTCTTCCCCGGACATGACCTTTTCATTCTTCTGCTCCATTTCTTCTACAGCCTGTGCAAGAATGGAAAGGCCCTGATCGATCGTCTTATTGAACTGTTCTTCTTCTTTTACAATTACTTTAAAGATAAATTCTTTCTTTTCTTCCAGCTCAGGATATCCATCTTTAGAGCCCTCGATCACTGTCTCTGCCAGTTCTTCCAAGAACTGTCTGTCAATTCCGAGAAGACGGCCATGACGGCTCGCACGACGAAGCAGGCGGCGAAGCACATATCCTCTTCCGCTGTTTGATGGCAGTATTCCGTCTGAGATCATAAAGGTTACGGAACGAATATGATCTGTAATCACTCGCAGAGAAATATCTTTTTCCGGGCTTTCTCCATATTCTACCCCTGCAAGACGGCACACGTGATCTCGTAATTCTTTCATTGTATCAATGTCAAACATAGAATCTACATCCTGTACAATACATGCAAGACGCTCTAATCCCATACCTGTATCAATATTTTTCTGTTCCAGTTCTGTATAGTTGTTATGTCCGTCATTATCAAACTGTGTAAATACGTTGTTCCAGATTTCCATATAGCGGTCACATTCACATCCTACAGTACAATCCGGTTTACCGCATCCGTATTTTTCGCCGCGGTCATAGTAGATCTCAGAACACGGACCGCACGGACCAGCGCCATGCTCCCAGAAGTTGTCCTCTTTTCCAAAACGGAAAATCCGTTCTGCCGGAATACCCACTTCTTTATTCCATATCTCAAAAGCCTCATCGTCTTCCACATAAACAGACGGATAGAGACGCTCCGGGTCCAGTCCCACTACCTTTGTAAGAAATTCCCAGGACCAGGCAATGGCTTCATGTTTAAAATAATCACCAAAGGAAAAATTACCCAGCATTTCAAAAAATGTTCCATGACGCGCTGTCTTTCCTACATTTTCAATATCGCCCGTACGAATACACTTCTGACAGGTGGTAACTCTCTGTCTCGGCGGTTTCTCCTGCCCGGTGAAGTATGGCTTTAACGGGGCCATTCCAGAGTTAATCAAAAGAAGACTTTTATCATTACGAGGCACCAGCGAAAAGCTTTTCATTGCCAGATGTCCTTTACTTTCAAAAAATTCCAAAAACATCTTTCTTAATTCGTTTACTCCATATTTCTGCATAATATCCTCCTGCACTTTTCTCTCTTATCAGTTGGTATGTGATTCCATATATCACGCTAAGGTTTAATTATAAAGAGAAGCGAAGGGTTTGTCAACGTCCCCTCCGCTTCTTGTCTTTCCCTAATTTATACTTAATTCAGCTCAATCTCTTTTAATTCCTTCGGCGGCAGTTTTTTAGAAGAAGCTTTTACAAATTCCTGTACCTTCTTCTGTGCTTTCGCCACCTGAAGATTCGTTCCGGCTCCTGCAGCACATCCGCCCGGACAGCCCATTCCTTCAATCAGGCATCCATCCATACGTCCTGCTTTTGCCATTGCCAGCACCTTCTTACATTCTGCCAGACCTTCTGCATGCTCAATTTTAACATCCACATCCGGATAGTATTCATTCACGCATTCTTCAATCGCTTTTGCAACGCCTCCGGCTACTGCATAGCCACGTCCTGCAGCCGTCGCATTGTGGAAAGACGATTCCGCCTCGTATTCCGTCAAATCAATATCTCTGGCATCAAACATTGCCTGCAGCTCCTCAAAGGTGATAACGAAATCCACATCACTTCTCACGGTACGGCGCATTGCTTCCAGTTTCTTTGCAGCACATGGTCCGATAAATACCACTTTGGCATCCGGATTTTCCTTCTTAATAGTACGTGCTGTTGCTACCATAGGTGTCAATTCCTGTGAAACCTCTCCAATCAGATCCGGGAAATACTTCTTTGCCAGCATTGCCCAGGATGGACAGCAGGAAGTCAGAAGAAATGGCAGTTCTCCTGTTGCTACCTTCTCTACATAGTGGTGTGCTTCTGCAATCGCACCGATATCCGCTCCAAGCGCCACTTCATATACTTCTGAGAATCCCAGTTCCTGAAGTGCAGCCTTTAAGTTTCTCGGCGTAATATTGTCTCCGAACTGACCTGCAAATGCCGGTGCAATCTCAGCAATAATCGGTGTCTTTTCCGTCAACGCTCTGGCCAGCTGGAATACCTGGGACTTATCGGAAATCGCGCCAAACGGACAGCTTACCATACACATACCGCAGGAAACACATTTGTCATCCAGGATTTCTGCACGTCCCTGTTCGTCGCTTCCGATGGCCTTTACGCCGCAGGCCTGTTCGCATGGACGGATATTGTGAGAGATGGCATCATAAGGACATACGGCTTTACATTTTCCGCATTTGATACATTTATCCTGATCAATACAGGATTTGCCATTGATCATGGAAATGGCGCCCTTGGGACAGGCCTGCATACATGGGTGAGCCACACAGCCTCTGCACATGTCACTGACAATATATTTGTTGGGAGGGCAGGCCGCACAGGCAGAAGGAATTACCTGCATAAGGGGCGGTTCATAATATTTTTCATCAATATTGCTGGCTTCCAGTCCTGAAGTCAGATGAACCGCTCTGTTTTCCGGACGGAGAGAAAGTCCCATTGCAAGACGTACACGCTCACTTGCCACAGCACGCTCACGGTAAATGCTCTCTCTGTACTGTACCCGTTCTTCCACAATGTTATAGGGAATTGCCTCAATGTCATGAATGAGAGTTTCATCTTTGGATTCAAATCCGACTTTTGCCACTTCTGTAAAAATTTTATGACGTATCTGTTTTACAGGAGTATCCAGGTTTCTCATAATCACTATCTCCTTTGTGTATATTTGTCTACCAGTTCTTCTAATCATATATGAAAAAAATTTTAAAATCAATATTTATCCTGTACTTTTAAAAGCACAAGTGAGACATATGGGGAAAAATGTCATCGTTTGGGGTAAAGTGGCCTGTATTTGGACCAGATTGCTGAAAAATGGATATAAATTGTATGGTTTACGGTAAGAATATCTGTATAATTGGAGAAAAAATAACAACAATGTTTAAACTATAACAAACTTTTTGGTTAATTCACAAAATTTCAGAAAAATCAGAAGATAGTACTTGTGGAAACTGCCTGTGTCATGTATAATTACAACATGAGTAACTGGCGAAAATGACCAATGCAATGGATGAAAGGTAAGGATACAAGCGTTAAGGAGGGAAATGCATGTTAGATCAGTCTTATTACACAAAGACGGACGAGATTATTGAGCACTATGGACGTAAAGCGGCGTCCCTGATTCCTATTATGCAGGATATTCAGGCAGAATATCGCTATCTTCCCGGAGAGCTTCTCACTTATGTGGCGGAACAGATCGGTGTGACTGAGGCCAAGGCCTACAGTGTGGCTACATTTTATGAGAACTTTTCTTTTGAACCAAAGGGAAAATATATTATCAAGGTTTGTGACGGAACAGCCTGTCATGTGCGGAAATCCATGCCTGTGAAAGAAGCCATGATGAAGGAACTTGGCTTAAGTCATAAAAAGCATACCACAGATGATATGCTTTTTACCGTAGAAACAGTTTCATGTCTGGGAGCGTGCGGACTGGCTCCAACATTGACTGTTAATGATGAAGTGCACCCGAAAATGACACCGGAAAAAGCGGTGGAGCTGTTGGAAGAACTGAGAGGTGAAAAGGCATGAGTATAATTTCAAAGGAAGATCTGCTCAATAAGCAGAAAGAAGTTCAGAATACGATCAGTACCTATACCTGCCGTATTCTTGTCTGTTCCGGTACCGGTTGCATGGCTTCCGGAGCACAGAAAATATATGATGAAATGTCAAAGCTCTGCTCTGATCTGGATGGAGTGCAGGTGGAGATGCAGAAAGATATTCCCCATCTTGGCGTGGTAAAAACAGGATGCCAGGGTCTTTGTGAGCTGGGCCCTCTTGTAAGGATCGAGCCGTATGATTATCAGTATGTGCATGTACAGTTGGAGGACTGCAAAGAGATCGTGGACCGTACAGTTCTTCAGGGACAGCCGGTAGAGAGGCTTTTTTACAGAGATCATGACAATATCTGCCCCCATCCGGACGATATTCCGTTTTTAAATCAGCAGACCCGTATCGTTCTGGAAAACTGCGGCAGGATCGATGCAGAGTCCATAGACGAATATATTGCAGCAGGCGGCTTCCAGGCCATGACCAAAGCGTTTTTTGACATGACGCCACAGGAAGTAATTGACGAGGTAACAAAATCCGGGCTGAGAGGACGCGGAGGAGCCGGCTTCCCGGCTGGAAAGAAGTGGGGACAGGTTGCCCGCCAGAAAGAAACTACCCGCTATGTGGTATGTAACGGTGACGAGGGAGACCCGGGCGCATTTATGGACGGCTCCGTTATGGAAGGCGATCCCTATAAGATGATCGAAGGTATGGTGATCGCCGCTTATGCAGTAGGCGCTGAAAACGGATATATCTATGTGCGTGCAGAATATCCTCTTTCTGTAAAAAGACTGCGTATGGCTATTGAACAGGCAGAGGCTTACGGACTTCTGGGAGACAATATCCTGGGTTCCGGCGTAAACTTCCACTTACATATTAACCGGGGCGCAGGCGCATTCGTATGCGGCGAGGGATCTGCTCTGACTGCTTCTATTGAGGGCAACAGAGGCATGCCACGTGTAAAACCTCCCCGTACAGTAGAAAAAGGTCTGTGGGAAAAACCAACGGTCCTGAATAATGTAGAAACTTATGCAAATGTTCCCAAGATCATTCTTCAGGGAGCTGACTGGTTCCGTACCATCGGAACAGAGGGAAGCCCGGGAACAAAGACGTTTTCTCTTACAGGTTCCATTGAAAATACCGGACTGATCGAGGTTCCTATGGGTACAACTCTGCGTCATATTATCTATGACATCGGCGGAGGCTTAAAGAGCGGCGCTGCATTTAAAGGTGTTCAGATCGGCGGCCCTTCCGGCGGCTGTCTGGTAGATGAACAGCTTGATCAGCCCCTTGATTTTGATTCCGTAAAAAAACTGGATGCCATTATGGGTTCCGGCGGTATGGTAGTTATGGATGAAAATACCTGTATGGTAGAAGTTGCCCGTTTCTTTATGAGCTTTACCCAGAGGGAAAGCTGCGGAAAATGTGTTCCCTGCCGGGAAGGCACCAAACGTATGCTGGAGATTCTGGAGCGGATTGTTGACGGAAAAGGAAAAATGTCAGATCTGGATGAACTGGAAGAGCTTGCAACCATGGTCCAGAGCATGGCTCTCTGCGGACTTGGAAAGAGCGCGCCTCTTCCGGTTATCAGCACTCTGAAACGCTTCCGGGATGAATATGAGGAACATATCCGGGATAAAAAATGTCGTGCAAAGGTTTGTACAGCCCTTCGCCAGTTCCACATTAATGAAGAGTTCTGTATCGGATGCGGCAAGTGCGCCAAGAACTGTCCGGCCGGAGCGATCACCGGAAAGATCAAGCATCCGTATCATATTGATAATGACCGCTGCATCAAGTGCGGTGCATGTAAGGATAACTGTAACTTTGATGCAATTTATGTGGAAGCGTAGAAGGGAGGAACGATTATGGGTACAATGACCATTGACGGTAGAAAAGTTGAATTTACCGATGAAAAAAATGTCCTGACTGTAATCCGTAAAGCAGGCATTAATATACCGACACTGTGCTACCATTCCGAGGTTTCTACCTTTGGCGCATGCCGTCTGTGCACAGTAGAGGATGACAGAGGCAGGACTTTTGCTTCCTGTTCTGAAGAACCGAGAGATGGAATGGTAATCTACACCAACTCCGGAAGGATTAAAAAATATCGTAAGCTGATCGTGGAGCTGCTTCTTGCAGCCCATTGCAGAGACTGCACCACCTGCATTAAAAGCGGTGAGTGTATCCTTCAGGAGCTGGCGCATCGTCTGGGCGTAAGAGATATCCGTTTTGAAAATACAAGAGAGGTGCGTGAGCTTGATACCAGTTCACCGTCTCTGGTGCGTGATCCAAACAAATGTATTCTGTGCGGCGACTGTGTGCGCGCCTGTGAAGAGCTTCAGGGAATCGGAGCCCTTGGCTTTGCCTTCCGTGGCACAGAGGCTATGGTAATGCCTGCTTTTAATAAAAAAATTGCAGAGACCAACTGCGTAAACTGCGGACAGTGCCGTGTATTCTGTCCAACAGGAGCCATCTCAATCAAAACTCATATGGATGAGGTGTGGGATGCTCTTTCTGATCCCAATGTCCGTGTGGTTGCACAGGTTGCTCCGGCAGTCCGTGTGGCAGTAGGGGATCATTACGGACAGCCCAAGGGACGCAGTGTAATGGGCAAAATTGTCAATGCGCTTCACAGAATGGGCTTTGATGAGGTTTATGACACAACCTTCAGCGCGGACCTTACTATTATGGAAGAAAGCGCAGAGTTTTTAAGAAGAGTGGAAAAGGGTGAGAACCTTCCGCTTCTTACCTCCTGCTGTCCGGCCTGGGTAAAATTTGTCACAGATCAGTATAAAGAATTTATTCCGAATATTTCAACCTGCAGATCTCCGCAGCAGATGATGTCTGCAGTGATTAAGGAGTATTTCCGCGATCCGGAAAACGCTCAGGGCAAAAAGACAGTAATGGTTTCCATTATGCCATGTACAGCCAAGAAGGCAGAGGCAATCCGTCCTAACAGCTTTACAAAGGGAGAACAGGACACAGATATTGTGATCACAACAACAGAACTGATCCGGATGATCAACAACTTCGGACTTGATTTTGCGGCACTGGAGCCGGAAGCCTGCGATATGCCCTTTGGTTTTGGTTCCGGCGGCGGAGTGATCTTTGGCGTTACCGGCGGCGTAACAGAGGCTGTGTTAAGACGTCTCTCTCCGGAACATACCAAGGAGGCCATGAGAGAGATTTCCGAGTGCGGCGTTCGAGGCGATGAGGGAATCAAGGAATTCAGCGTTCCTTATAAAGGAATGGAAATCAAGGTCTGCGTAACAAGCGGACTGGCAAATGCCAGAACGGTTATGGAACGAGTAAAGAACGGCGAGGCAGAATATCATCTGATCGAGGTTATGGCCTGCAGACGCGGCTGTATTATGGGCGGAGGCCAGCCTACAAGAGCCGGCGACAGAACAAAGGCAGCCAGAGCCAAAGGCCTTTACAATGCAGACAACACAATGATCATTAAAAAATCAGATGAAAATCCTCTTGTGGTGGAGCTGTATGATACTCTCCTTAAAGGTAAAGAACATGAGCTTCTTCATAATGAATTTTATTAAATGAAATAATGAAAAAGGGCGGGTATGACTGTGAAAAGGGCAGTTGATACCTGCCTTTTTCACAATATGTAGTTTGAAGGCTTGAAGTCCTAAAAAAGACTCATAAAAAATCAATCAGCATACTGAACAATACAGTAGTGAGGGGGGATTTAAAGATATTTTGCTGGATTTGTAATGGGAAGAGATCCTGCTGTAAACGATAGCAAAGAGGCTTCCATATATTTCTTGCACCTAGCTTCCGTTTGCGTTAAAATAATTTAAGAAATAATGAATTTAAAACTACATAAAAGAGGTGTCATCATGCGTGAAATTCAAGCATCACAGATCACAGAAGTAATTGAGCGTCTCTGCATAGAGGCAAATACGGTTTTGCCGCAGGATATGAAACAGGCAATCCGAACCTGCAGGGCCTGTGAGGACGGAGAAATTGCCAGAGGCGTTCTGGACAATATTATTGAAAATTATGAAATCGCGGAAAATGAACAGGTTCCTATCTGTCAGGATACAGGAATGGCCTGTGTGTTCCTGGAAATCGGCCAGGACGTACATATTGCAGGCGGAGATCTGACGGAAGCTGTGAATGAAGGCGTCCGCAGAGGCTATGACAAAGGCTATCTCCGCAAATCTGTTGTGAAGGATCCTGTGCGCAGAGGAAATACCGGGGACAACACACCTGCCATGCTTTACACAGAGATCGTTCCCGGAGATCAGATCAAAATTACGGTAGGTCCCAAGGGCTTTGGAAGTGAAAATATGAGCGCCATCCGTATGTTCAAGCCATCCGCAGGCATTCAGGGCATTAAGGATTTTATTCTGGAAACAGTAGAAAATGCCGGTCCGAATCCATGTCCTCCTATGGTAGTGGGCGTAGGAATCGGAGGAACCTTTGATAAGGCGGCTCTTCTTGCCAAAAAAGCGCTGATGCGTCCCGTAGATTCAGAAAATCCGGATCCTTATTATGCAGATCTGGAAAAGGAAATGCTTCAGAAGATCAATGAGCTGGGAATCGGTCCCCAGGGCTTTGGCGGCAGAACAACAGCAGTGGGATTAAATATCGAAACCATGCCCACACACATTGCAGGAATGCCCTGTGCAATCAACATCAGCTGCCATGTGACCAGACATAAGACGGAGGTGCTTTAAGATGGAACGACATATTACTTTACCCCTTACAGAAGAAATTGCAAGAAGCCTTCGTGCAGGAGATTCTGTTTACCTGACAGGAGAGATCTACACTTCCAGAGATGCCGGTCATAAGAGAATGTGCGAGGCTCTGGAAAGAGGAGAAGAGCTTCCCTTTGATCCAAAGGACGCTACCATCTATTATGTAGGTCCTACCCCTGCCAAGCCGGGACAGGTGATCGGTTCTGCAGGTCCTACTACAAGCGGAAGGATGGATGCCTATGCGCCAACCATGATGTCTGTGGGAGCAAGAGGAATGATCGGAAAAGGCGCCCGCCTTCCGGAGGTGGTGGAAGCCATGAAAAAATATGGCGGAGTTTATTTTGGAGCCATCGGAGGAGCCGGAGCCCTTCTTGCAAAATGCATCAAAAAAGCAGAGCTGGTAGCTTATGAGGATCTTCAGTCAGAAGCTTTAAGACGCCTTTATGTGGAGGATATGCCTCTTGTTGTAATTATTGACAGTGAGGGAAGAAATCTTTATGAGGAGGGAAGGGAAGCCTACCTTTCCCATAAGAGAGATTAATGTTCTGCCATAAACAAAGCTGACTTGGAATGCATGTCATTTTGTAAATCCCGGGACATACAGGGTAAAATGCCATCGCCCAAGGTGATTTGGAATGCATTTTGACCAGGTTGCTGTGTTGTAAACAGCAACATAAATTCTGAAAAACAGACAAAATTTATCCAAAATAATATTGACAGCAGTCTGCTTTCGGGGATATACTGAAAGCAGATCATGGCATGGGAAATGCCGGAATAAAAACAAAATTTTTAATTAAAGGAGGAAGAACAAATGGCAGTTATGGATGGATGCGAAAGCCAGCACAGAACTTCAGTAATTGAAGAGAGAGTATGTCCGAAATGCGGAAAAGAGGTGGAAGTCTTTACTTCCCGCGGAAAGCTTACAGAAGATACTGTCTGCTCCTGCGGCTATGTATTTCAGGCAGAGGAAGCGGTTCCTCTGAAAACAGAGCACAAGGATAAATAATCATCCCGCGGATTAGTTCAGAAGTACTGATAAGGCTATATTCAAATGATGGAAACAGGAACTTCAGGTTTGTATTTATGACAAATGGCAAACCTTCAGGTTCCTGTTTTATTTTTTGGAAGAGACTGGTACGGTATATTTTATTTGTGAAAATTTGTGTTGGTGTTCCGGAATTCAGAAGGCGGAAGCCCTGTCTGTTTTTTGAACAGCCTGCTGAAATACAGAGGGTTCTCATAACCCACAACTGCAGCCACTTCAGAAACAGAATAGGTTGTAGTGCGGAGCAGGGTTTTTGCATTTGTGATCCGGAGATTGACAATATACTGCATAGGCGTAACCCCGTTGTAGCGCTTGAAGCTGCGGATAAACCAACAGGTACTCATATGCCGGGACAGGGCATAATCTTCCACGGAAATGTTTTCTGTAAAATGCTCATTGAAAAACTGGGTGGCAGTTTCCATTTCTTTTTGGAGAATCTGGTTTTGTGCCGTGCCCACAGGGGCCTGACGGCTGACTAAAAGAAACAGTTCCCGCAGCAGGATTGAAAGGTATTCTTCATAATGAGGCTTGGTAAGCTGCAGCTCCTGGATCATTTTTCGGAAAATCTGATGATATTCCGGAGAATTGCCAGTCTGGATCACCCGCCCTGTTTCAAATAAACCATATTCCTTTAAAATATTTTTTACATTGCTGCCTGTAAAATGCACCCAGTATACTTCTGTCTGGTCTGTTCCATAATAAACGTATTTCTGCATTTCTCTGGGCTTATATAAAATCATGTGCCCGGCTTCTATAATCTGTTCTTTGTTGTCAAAAAAGAAATGTCCCTTTCCTGCGGCAATGTAAAGCAGCTGATAATCAATTCTTCCTCTTGGTCGGTAGGTGGGAAGCCTGGGCTGGTGGATTAAACGATAGGTTCCGCAGCTTCCCACCACCAGAGGTCTGGTTTTGTCCTTAAAATCCAACAAAGAATTATGCAGATAGCCGGAATTGATATACATAATGGTTCCTCCTGTTTCAGAAAATATCCTGCGATATAAAAAGTGTATCATTTTGTGCATATTTTGTCCAATGAAGTTTATGGACGAACAATGTAAAAAAGGCGTAAAATAACGTTAAATCAAAGGAAAAGTAAAAGAAAGCAAGGAGGAACACGTTGTGATTGTGCCAAAATATTATGAGGACTTAAAAATAGTGCATGAAAATACCATGCCTTACAGAGCCTATTATATTCCGGCATCCCATTATATGGGTTCGCTGACAGAAGACAGGTTTTTTTCGGACCGTATCATGGCGCTGAACGGAACATGGCAGTTTCAGTATTTCAGCAGTATTTATGATGTGCAGGAAAAATTTTATGAACCGGATTATGACTGCAGCAGTTTTAGTGAGGTGGAGGTGCCGGGAGTCTGGCAGAATTACGGATATGACAGCCACCAGTATACCAACGTAAGGTATCCGATTCCTCTGGACCCTCCCTATGTCCCTCAGGAAAATCCATGCGGAGCCTATGTGCGTAAATTTTACTACGAAAAATCAGAAGAAGCTCCAAAGGCATATCTGAATTTTGAGGGTGTGGATTCCTGTTTTTATGTGTGGGTAAATGGGGAGTATGCAGGGTACAGTCAGGTTTCTCATGCCACCAGTGAATTTGACGTGACAGAGCTTCTGGTAAATGGAGAAAATACTCTGGCGGTTCTGGTTCTGAAGTGGTGTGACGGAACTTATCTGGAAGATCAGGATAAATTCCGCATGAGCGGAATCTTCCGGGACGTCTATCTTTTAAACCGCCCGGAAAACATTGTGTATGATTATTTTACCACAACAGAAATCCAGGAAGATCAGGCAGTGATCACGGTGCAGGCAAACTATCAGGGAATGGCTGTTCCAACAAAGCTTACCCTGTATGATGCAGAGAAACAGGAAATCGCTTCTCAGATGCTTTGGGAAGAATCCGGAGAGCTTTATACTCATAAGGCAGTTCTTACAGTAAAAAATGCAAAGCTGTGGAATCCGGAGCAGCCGTATTTATATACTCTGGTAATAGAAACACAAAGAGAAGCCATTGCAGACCGGATCGGTATCCGGGAAATCAGTGTGAAGGATGCCGTCATCTATCTGAATGGCACTGCTGTTAAATTTAAGGGAGTGAACCGCCATGACTCGGATCCGGTGACCGGGTTTGTCATTGGGCTGGATCAGATGAAAAAGGATCTGCAGATGATGAAACAGCATAATTTCAATGCTGTCCGCAGCAGCCATTATCCTAACGCTCCGTATTTTTATCAGCTTTGTGATCAGTATGGATTCTATGTGATCGCTGAGGCAGATAATGAAAGTCATGGAACACAGTCTCAGTACCTGCAGGATTCCAGCTGGGAAAACGTAAGCAAAAGATGGAATGAGAGGATTTCTGATAATCCGGAGTTTATACCGGCAACTCTGGACAGAACGATGCTTTGTGTACAAAGAGAAAAGAATCGTCCAAGTATCGTAATCTGGTCCATGGGAAACGAATGTGGATACGGATGTACCTTTGAAGAGGCGCTGAAATGGACAAAATATTTTGATCCCACGCGGCTGACCTGTTATGAAAGTTCTTTTTACCGGAATGACAGGAGAAAATATGATTACAGTAACATTGATATTTTCAGCAGGATGTATCCGTCGCTGGAAGAAATACAGGAATACATGGAAAAGAAACCGGATAAACCGTTCCTTTTGATAGAATACTGTCATGCTATGGGAAACGGACCGGGGGATTTGGAAGATTATTTTCGTATGATCTGTCAGTATCCGATCCTTTGCGGAGGCTTTGTCTGGGAATGGTGCGACCATGGGATTTATCAGGGAAAAGCGGAAAACGGAAAAGAAAAATATTTATATGGCGGTGATTTCCAGGAGGAAGTGCATGACGGCAATTTTTGCATGGACGGGCTGGTTTTTCCGGACAGCACCCCTCATACCGGACTGCTGGAATACCAGAATGTATACCGCCCTGCAAGGATCGTATCCTATGATCAGGAAAGCGGTGTGATCTGTCTGAGAAATCATATGGATCATGTAGATCTGAAAGGCTTCCTTTTTCTCACTTATGAGACCAGCTGCGACGGAATGCTTGTGGAAAAAGGAGAACTGGAGCTTTTGGAATCAATCTGCCCTCATGAGACAGGAAGAATACGGCTGAGAGTAAAGGTTCCCGAATGTGGCAGGTGCTATTTAAAAATTTCCTACCACTTAAAAAACAGTACGGATATCCAGCCCCAGGGAAGCTTCCTGGGATTTGACGAGATACCTCTGAAAAATCAGGACAGCAGAAACCAGAAAGCAGAAAAACTGCTGCGATCTCAAAATGACAGTTATACCTGCGCTGTTCAGGTTTGGGAAAACGACAGGTACGTATGGATAAAGGCAGACAAATTTTGTTATACCTTTAATAAACTGACAGGTTTTTTTGAGAGTCTGAACAGAGAAGGAGAAGAACTTCTGGATGCTCCATTAGAATTAAACATCTGGAGAGCGCCTACGGATAATGACCGGAAACTGAAGCAGCAGTGGACAGATGCCGGATATGATCGGAGCAGAACAAGAGCCTATAAAACAAGCTGGGAAATGAAAGATGGCAGGGTGATCCTGCACAGTATCCTGTCCCTTTCCGCAGTTGCTCTGCAGAAAGTCCTGGATGTAGAAGCATTATGGGAGATTTCCAATACCGGGGAGATACAGGTGAAGATGAATGTAAAAAAAGACATGGAATTTCCACAGCTCCCCAGATTTGGTATCCGTTTATTCCTGAAAGGGGAATATGAGAAGGCTCGTTTTTATGGAAAGGCGAAAAAATATTTACAGCAGCAGCGCCAAAGGCATTCTCTTTTAACGTGTCTTATTTTACCCAGGAGGAACTGACCCGGAAAGCACACAATTTCCAGCTGGAAAGATCCGGAAATACCGTGGTATGTCTGGATTATGCACAGAATGGAATTGGCTCCAACAGCTGTGGACCGGAATTAAGAAAAGAATATCAGCTGGATGCCGAAGAATTTACATTCGAGA
>OHHV01000549.1_pt1 | contig 14008 bp, 13 predicted proteins | sample 1568141 | NCBI WGS metagenome assembly OHHV01 (sample SAMEA3879589, study PRJEB24766) | human gut metagenome | biome: human-associated habitat; feature: feces | place: USA | collected 1985/1987
CAAGGTTTCTAAGCTTTGAAAACTTCGTGGATTTCGGAAGAATTAGGTGTGGATTTGTTGGTGATAACTTCTTGCTTTCCACAGAAAAAAATTTCCTGGTGGAATTATCCCAATTTTATCCCATACTTATCCACAGCCTTTCCACAGATTGTCCACAATCTTATCCCAATGCTATTTTCCTTAAGCTGGATTGATTTTCTTCTTTATAATATTGATAGTGTTAGACAGTACTTCATCTTCTTCTATCTCAGAAGCGATCTTTTCGACTCCGTATTTGATCGTAGAATGATCCTTTCCGCCTAAAATCACACCGATGGCTTTCAGAGAAGTCTCGGTCATGGAGCGGATCAGATACATTGCGATCTGTCTTGGAACTGCAATTTCTGCATTTCGCTTATTGCTTTTAATGTCTTTTACAGAGATTCCAAAATGTTCAGATACAATGTCGAGGATCAATTCAGGAGTAACTTCTCTGTTATTTTCAGAAGAAATAATATCTTTTAATGCCTCTGCGGCAAGTGCGATATCAATAGGGGCATTTTTATCCAATTTATATAAGAAGATTAATTTATTTAAAGAACCTTCTAATTCACGGATATTCGTCTTTACATTTGTTGCAATATATTCCAGTACGTCATTTGGAATCTTATATTTTTCCAGATGATCAAGTTCGATTTTTTTCTGCAGAATCGCCATACGCGTTTCGTAGTTTGGAGCAGAAATATCAGCAATCAGACCCCATTCAAAACGTGTACGGAGTCTGGATTCCAGTGTCTCAATGTCCTTCGGAGGCTTATCACTGGAGATGATGATCTGTTTTCCGGAAGTATGTAGGTGGTTGAAGGTATGGAAGAACTCCTCCTGTGTACTTTCTTTTCCTATTATAAATTGGATATCGTCGATCATGAGGACATCCACCGTACGGTATTTGTCACGCAGCTTGGTCATGGCAGCCGCATTACCGCTTCGGATGGATTCAATTACTTCATTAGTAAAGGACTCCGAAGTAACATAAATAACCTTCATGTCCGGATTCTGTTCCAGGACAAAATGGCCGATGGAATGCATAAGGTGGGTTTTGCCCAGTCCGGCCCCGCCATAAATATAGAGGGGATTGTAAGCGTCACCGGGGGATTCCGCAACGGCAAGACAGGCGGAATGGGCGAATTTATTGTTGCTTCCTACAACGAAGGTATCGAATTTATACTTCGGGTTCAGGTTTGCATTTTCATAATTGATATTAAAGGTGCCGCTGAAGGGGGACTTCAGATCCTCTGCGGAGGACTTGTCCTTCCTGGCATCCTTCTCCAATATAAAAGAAACTTCATAATAATGATCCATCATTTCTGTGATGGTAACACGGAAGAAGTCTTTATATTTGGAAGAAATATAATTAAGTGCATGTGACTGGTTCGATGTGATAAGAATGATTACCACATCATCCTGTACATCGAAAAACTTCAGTGGTTCTATCCACGTATGATATGAAACATCGGAGAGATCATATTCTTTTCTGATGGTTTCCTTAATTTCATCCCATCTGGCCTCGATTGCCTGCATCCCTAAACCTCCTAAACTAACTGAAAATACATCTATCTTATCTTACTCTAAAAAAATGCAAATATCAAATGTTAATTCTGGGGATAAGATTTTTCCACAGGGTGTGAACGGAAGGGGGTGGAAGTTAACATATTTGGGGTTTGGGATGTGTAAATGTGGATAAGTGGAAAAGTGAAATCAACATATAAACATCCAGATTTTATGCGGCTTTGATAATAATTTTTAAATTGAGAATAAAAATTAAGCTGAGTTTATCCACAAGTTATACACAATTTGTGGATAATGTTATGTTAAGTGGAAAGAATCGTTGGCAGCGTGTGGATTATTTTTCCGGGGCTAGATATTGTATAAAAAATGAAAATTTAGTAACTACATATTGTATTAGTGAAAAACACGATTTTTACCGCCTTTTTTCAGCGTTTTTTTTATTGGGGAAAATGCGCGGTTTTGCTTGACTTGCGGGGGTTCTTCCTATATAATCGGTAATGATATTTTCTGACACAACATCAGAAACCCAAGTGAAGGAGGTGCATCTTTAATGAAAATGACATTTCAGCCTAAGAACAGGCAGAGAAATAAAGTTCACGGCTTCAGAGCCAGAATGAGTACTCCGGGAGGAAGAAAGGTACTGGCAGCAAGAAGAGCAAAAGGAAGAAAGAGATTATCCGCATAGGCCGCAGTTTTGTGGCCTTTTTTTCTCTTTCCAGGAAAGATTGGATGTAGAATGAATTTTTCGGAAAGCTTGAAGAAAAACCAGGATTTTCAGTCTGTTTACCGGAAGGGCAGATCTTATGCCAATAAACTGTTGGTCATGTATGTGTTGGAAAATAACATGGAAAGAAACAGACTTGGAATTTCTGTAAGTAAAAAAGTAGGGAACAGCGTTGTGCGTCATCATGTCACAAGGCTGGTGCGCGAAAGCTACAGACTGCAGGAGAATATATTTAATAGTGGTTTAGATATAGTAGTCATAGCCAGAGCGAATGCAGCTTCGGCTTCCTATGCGGAAATCGAGAGTGCATTGTTGCATTTGGGTAAGCTTCATAAAATTATAAGCTGAATTGGATATGAAAAAGATTGTAATTGCCCTGATTAAAGGATATAGAAAGTATATATCACCAATGAAAAGTACAAAATGTCCTTATTTTCCCACCTGCAGTGAGTATGGGCTTCAGGCTGTGGAGAAGTACGGTGTCATTAAGGGCGGCTTGCTTGCTTTTTGGAGAATTTTGAGATGTAATCCCTTTTCCAAGGGAGGCTATGACCCGGTTCCTTAAAGAGGGCGCCGGTTTAAGGAGGAAATAAGTTTTGCCAGGAATTATTTTGACCAAAAGTGCGACTCCTGTTATCGGGTGGGTTGCCACGTTGCTCGGTTATATTATGGAGGGGATCTTTTATCTGTTGAACCTGATCGGCCTTCCATACATTGCTCTTGCTATTATAGTTTTTACCGTTGTTATATATATGCTTATGCTTCCTCTGACAATTAAGCAGCAGAAATTTTCTAAGCTGAGTAATAAGATGAACCCTGAACTTCAGGCCATTCAGAAGAAGTATAACGGTAAAAAAGATAATGATTCTATGATGGCCATGCAGAACGAAACTCAGGCTGTCTATGCAAAATATGGTGTTTCACCTATGGGCAGCTGTGTACAGATGCTGATACAGCTTCCTATAATCTATGCCTTGTATAAGGTTATTTATGCAATTCCTGCTTATATTGGACAAGTTAAGGCTGTATTTTCTCCCATGGTTGATAATCTGATTGCCCAGCCTGGCAGTGCGGAGTTCATTCAGGGGTTTAAGAATGCGGCTATGTATATGAAGCAGTTCTCTAACGAATTGTTTGTCGCAGGGGATCCGATTTATGTAAAGAATACATTTATTGATGTCCTGAATAAGGCATCTACACCGGAATGGAACAGCCTTGCTGAGAAGTTTCCCACATTGGCCCAGGATATAATGGATACCTCAGAAAAGCTTGCTTCCTACAACAGTTTGTTTGGCATGAATATCGGGGATTCCCCTTCTTATTATCTGTCCAATGCGATGCAGGCTAAGAATGTACTTCTGATTATTGCAGCGCTTGCCATTCCTGTACTTGCTGCAGTTACCCAGTGGCTGAACGTTAAGCTCATGCCCCAGCCGGAATCCAATGGCGAGCAGAACAGCATGATGTCTTCCATGAAGATGATGAACAATATCATGCCCATCATGTCTGCGGTATTCTGTTTCTCACTGCCTGCCGGTGTTGGTTTATACTGGGTTGCCAGTGCGGTAGTAAGAAGTATTCAGCAGGTGCTTGTTAATAAGCATATTGATAAGACTGATTTTGACCAGCTGATTGAGAAAAACAAGGACAAGGCCAAGAAAAAGCAGGAAAAACGGATCAAGCGGATGGAAAAGGCCGGAATTGATCCTAAGACCATAAACCAGTATGCCAGCATGAATACACGTAATGTGCAGCCTTCCACGAAGCCTGTGACAGCTGCAAGCACTTCTTCTAAAAAGCCCGCGGGATCAAAAGCGCCCATGACGGCGGAGGAGAAGGAAGCGGCCGTGAAGAAGGCGACGGAGATGTATAACAAGAACGCGCCGAAGCCCGGAAGTATTGCTGCAAAAGCAAATATGGTTAAGGTTTATAACGAAAATAATAACAGCAGGCCGGAAAAGGACAGCACCGGTAAGAAATAGGATGCAGCAAAGCCGGAGGGCGGACTGCAGTAAGATAAGATGTTATGGAACTGTGAAGCAACGGTTCCTGTGATGATTGCCGCGCCCGGCGGCAGAACGGAGGAAATTATGGAGTTCGTAGAATTTACTGCCAAGACAGTGGATGATGCCATTACCGCAGCATGCCGTAAATTTCTTGTTACCAGTGATAAGCTGGAGTATGAAGTGATAGAAGAAGGTTCTACCGGTTTCCTGGGATTTAATGCCAAGCCCGCGAAAATCAGGGCAAAGGTTAAGGGAAGCGTTGAAGATACGGCCAGAGAATTCTTAAATGATGTATTTGCCGCAATGAAGATGACTGTTGTGGTTGATGTGAAGTTTGATGAAACAGACGGATTTCTTGACATCGATTTAAGCGGCGATGACATGGGAGTTCTTATTGGAAAAAGAGGACAGACCCTCGATTCCCTCCAGTACCTGGTTTCCCTCGTAGTCAACAAGGAAGCGGAAGAGTATATCCGTGTTAAGGTTGATACTGAGAATTACCGTAAGAGAAGAAAAGAAACGCTGGAGAACCTGGCAAAGAACATAGCATATAAGGTAAAGAGAACGAAACGCAGTGTTTCTCTTGAGCCTATGAATCCGTATGAAAGAAGAATTATTCATTCTGCCCTTCAGAATGACAAATATGTTACAACCCACAGTGAAGGGGAAGAACCTTTCCGTCACGTTGTAGTTACCCTGAAGAAATAAGCAGGGACAGAGGTAGATGGATTTATGAAACAGACTGAAACAATTGCTGCAATTGCAACAGCACTGTCTGATTCAGGAATAGGAATTGTCCGTATCAGCGGAGAAGATGCAATTGAAATTGGAAACAGGGTTTATAAATCAAAGAATGGCTGCCATAATCTTAAGGATTATGGCAGCCATACCATTCACTACGGTTTTATTGTGGATGGAGAAGAAATCCTGGACGAAGTAATGGTAGCCATTATGAAAGCGCCTAACAGCTATACTAAGGAAGACACCGTCGAGATCAATTGTCATGGCGGTGTTTTAATCATGCAGAAAATTCTTGAAGCTGTTCTGAAGCAGGGCGCCAGGCTGGCAGAATCGGGCGAGTTTACAAAGAGGGCATTCCTGAACGGAAGAATTGATCTTGCAAGGGCGGAAGCTGTCATGGATTTGATCCATTCCAGAAATGAATTTGCCCTGAAATCTTCCGTAAAGCAGCTGAAGGGTTCCGTATCCGACTGTATCCGGAAAATGCGGGAGGAAATCCTTTATGAAATCGCTTTTATAGAATCAGCACTGGATGATCCGGAGCATATCAGCACGGAAGGCTATCCTGAAAAGCTTCTTCCAAAGATCCAGGATCTTCTGGGCAGGTGTGAAAAACTGATTAATTCCGCTGATAACGGCAAAGTCCTGAAGGAAGGGATCAATACGGTCATCGTTGGAAAGCCCAATGCGGGTAAGTCATCTCTTCTTAACATCCTGGTAGGTGAGGATAAGGCCATTGTAACGGATGTGGCTGGAACCACAAGGGATGTTCTGGAGGAATCGATACGTCTGCATGGAATTGGTCTGAATATCATCGATACCGCAGGGATCAGAGCCACTGAGGATGTGGTGGAGAAAATAGGAGTGCAGCGCGCCCTGAAATATGCAAAGGATGCAGATTTGATCCTGTATGTGGTAGATTCCAGCGTGGCGCTGGATGAAAGCGATGAGGAAATACTTGATTTATTAAAGGATAAGAAATGCATAATTCTTCTGAATAAAACGGATCTTGAACCTGTGGTTACGGAAGAGATGCTGCGTGAGAAGATCGGGGATCCCAGGGTCTGCATGATACGGACTTCCACAAAGGATAATACGGGAATTGAAGCGTTTGAAAATACGATAAAGGATATGTTCTTCGGCGGGATGCTTTCTTTTAATGAGGAAGTGGTCATTACCAGCATGCGCCATAAGCAGGCTCTGGAAGAAGCAAGGGACAGTCTGCTTATGGTGAAGAAAAGCCTGGAGGATGAGATGCCGGAGGACTTTTATTCCATTGATCTGATGAGCGCTTATGCTTCATTGGGTCTTATTATCGGTGAGGAAGTGGGAGAAGATCTTGTTAATGAGATTTTCAGCAAGTTTTGTATGGGTAAATAATTATGAAAATGGAGCAGATGTCATTATTTGATGACAACAGGATCACCTATGATCCCCTGGCGAGCAGGCTCAGGCCGTCCGGGCTGGATGAGTTTGTAGGGCAAAAGCATCTGATCGGTGAAGGAAAGGTATTGCGCAGGCTGATCGATCAGGATATGGTTTCCTCCATGATTTTCTGGGGACCGCCGGGGGTTGGAAAGACGACTCTGGCAAGGATTATCGCAAGAAAGACAAAGGCTGAATTTATTGATTTCAGCGCGGTAACAAGCGGGATCAAGGAGATTAAGGAAGTCATGAACCAGGCGGAAAGCGCCCGGCAGATGGGAATGAAGACCATTGTGTTTGTTGATGAAATCCACCGTTTCAACAAGGCGCAGCAGGATGCGTTTCTCCCTTTTGTGGAAAAAGGAAGCATTATACTGATTGGCGCCACTACGGAAAATCCCTCCTTTGAAATCAATGCCGCTTTGCTTTCCAGATGTAAGGTTTTTGTGCTGCAGGCCCTCACCACCGATGATGTGGCGCAGCTGCTCCGCCATGCGCTTAGTTCCCCCACCGGCTTCGGCCGTCAGAAGATAGTCATATCGGATGATATGATAGAGATGATAGCGGCTTTTGCCAACGGAGACGGACGTACGGCGCTGAATACACTGGAAATGACGGTATTGAATGGTGAAATACAGCCCGACGGAACCACGGTGATAACAAAAGAAATCCTGGAGCAGTGTACCAGCAAGAAATCATTGCTTTATGATAAGAAGGGGGAGGAGCATTACAATCTGATCTCCGCACTTCATAAATCTATGCGCAACAGCGATCCGGACGCGGCAGTGTATTGGCTTTCCAGAATGTTGGAGGCAGGAGAGGATCCGCTTTATGTGGCAAGAAGGCTGGTGCGCTTTGCCAGTGAGGATGTGGGCATTGCAGACAGCAATGCGCTTGTGGTCGCAGTGGCTGCCTATCAGGCCTGTCATTTTAACGGTATGCCTGAATGTAGTGTAAATCTGGCACAGGCAGTGGTATACCTGTCAATGGCTCCCAAGTCCAATGCACTATATGCAGCTTATGAGAACTGTAAAGAGGATGCTGTTAAAATGCTGGCGGAGCCGGTTCCGCTACAGATACGTAATGCCCCTACCAGGCTCATGGAGGAGCTTCATTACGGAGAAGGTTATATCTATGCCCATAATACGGAAGAAAAGGTTACTGCTATGAGGTGTCTGCCGGATTCCCTGAAGGATAAAAGATATTATGTACCTACCGATGAGGGAAAGGAAGCAGAGGTTAAGGAGAAGCTTGACCGTATTCTGAAGTGGAAGAGGGAACAGGAAAATAAGAAAAGACAGGGGAATAAGGAAAGTAAGGAAGAATAAGAACAACAGGGAAAAAACAGGGAGCACTGACAGCGCGATCTGCCGGTGCTCCCGCAGGTAATCAGGTATTGGCTGAGGGAATGGCCGGCCTTCGTTTCTCTGTCTTGCTTAAAAGAGATTCAGACAAAGGAAAAGCCGGATTTAAAGGCTTTTGAGGCAAACGCTTTTTCAAAATCCTTTAATTCATAAAGCTCTATTTCCGGAAGATGGATTTTGTTATCGTTAAGAAGCCTGAGTGCGGGTTCAAATGGGCCGCAGCGGCTCCCGACGATAGTAAGCTCATTTACCGCCACCATGCTCATGTCGATGCTGAGTTTTCCTGAATAGGTGCTTTTCAGCAGAATGGTGCCTTTTTTACGGACAAGTTCCATTGCCTGGGGAAGCCCTGTTTCGGATCCTGTACATTCTGCCACGATTTCATAGCCTTCCTTTTCCCCACAGGTTGTAACCCTGGCGAAGGGACGGAAAAGCTCCAGTTTCTCTGGATGGCGGCCGATTACCGTAAGATCAACACCGGTGAGCGCCAATACCTGCGCGGTGAGAAGCGCCAGCCTGCCATCTCCTAAAACAGCTGCATTTTTATCCGGTGAAATATGCACCTGGGTAAGGATTTCCAGGGCGGCGGCCAGCGGTTCGGTAAAGATGGCCCGGGTATCCGGCAGTTCGTCCGGCACCAGATGAAGAAGAGAGGTATCGATAGTCATATATTCTGCAAAACAACCATCTTTATTGTCCATACCCAGAACCCGGCGGTTGGAACAGTGTGTGGGCCTGCCGGTCCGGCAGTAGATGCATTTGCCGCAGGCTGCATTCAGTTCGCCTACCACGCGGCGACCTTTTAGCTTTTCATCCGGGGACTCCACAACCTCGCCAACAAATTCATGCCCCATAATGCCGCGAAATGAGGGGCGGTATCCTTTCCGCACTTCTTTGTCCGTATTGCATACGGCGCTGTAGTGTATTTTTATCAGGCTTTCGCATTCTTCAGGAACCGGTATGGGAAGATCTTCCCGGTAAACGGCGCCGGATCCGTCATAGTATAATCCTTTCATTCAATTCCTCCTTTTCTGTCGCTTTCTATGAAAAATATTGTGCTGCAGTTCGTTTTTTGCAACTGTCCAGCGGAGCAGCGTATTTAGCTGCACAGGCCAGTGCTTTGCGCTGATCGTAAGACAGGCTTATGTTTTCATAGTATCATTTATTTTGTGTATTTTCTATTAATTTTTTTTGTGGTATGATGAATCCATAAGTATGCAGAAATCGTTTTAAATATTGCAGTTTATAGAAATCAGGGGGACAGGGCAAGATGAAAAAAGAATCAAATATGGGATTGCTTTTTTTAATGGCTGTTGGTATTGTAGGACTTGGACTTTATTACGGTGCGACAGATAATTATGGAAGTGGGGAAATACAGCTGTATCATTTTATCTGCTGGGTAGTACTGATAATTGCTCTGCTGCGGGCGTTGGAGCTGGTGTGGGAGCCGGTGAAGTTTTTCTGGGATCAGGCATGGGGAAAGGTACAGGAAAGCCGTAAAAATGCTGCGGATTCTATGGGGAATGCACCCAAAGATGTCCTTTCCGGCGAAGAGATACAGACTTCCATAATTGTTCCTGATGCAGGCCGGCGGTTTTTTGCAGAAAGAGAGTATGCAGGGCCTGTGAGGGAAGCAGCGGCTGCACGGGAAAGTGTTCTGAGAGAGGAACCTGTCCGTGAAAGTGTAATTCGTGAAAATACTGTTCGTGAAAATACTGTTCGTGAAGATGCCGCTCGGGAAGGTGTTGCGCGTGAAGGTATTGTTCGGGAAGGCGTTGTTTGTGAAAGCGCTGTTGCGCCGGCTGTTATTATTACACCTCCTCCGGCCATGGCTGATGTGTATTCAGAAGAAAAGAAGAAAAAAAACAAAAAAAAGAAAAAATAGAAGGAGTTATTCATTATGCCGCAAATCAGGGAATGCTATGATGTTTGTGTGGTGGGGGCGGGACATGCCGGATGTGAGGCAGCGCTGGCCTGTGCCAGAATGGGATTGGAGACAGTGATCTTTACGGTCAGCGTGGACAGTATCGCGCTGATGCCCTGCAACCCCAATATCGGCGGTTCCTCTAAGGGCCATCTGGTCCGGGAAGTGGATGCCCTGGGCGGTGAGATGGGTAAGAATATAGATAAGACTTTTATTCAGTCCAAGATGCTGAATGTTTCCAAAGGGCCGGCAGTCCATTCTCTAAGGGCGCAGGCCGACAAAGCGGAGTATACCTGGCAGATGCGTATGATACTTGAAAATCAGGAGCATCTGACAATTAAGCAGGCGGAGGTATGTGAGCTTCTGGCGGAGGATTTGCCGGGTACGGATGATGGTTCAGGAAAATGCAGGAAGAAAATTACAGGAGTAAGGATTTATACGGGCGCTGTTTATGAAGCAAAGGCGGTCGTATTATGTACGGGAACCTATCTGAATGCGCGGTGTCTGTGTGGTGAGGCTATTACCTATACAGGGCCGAATGGCTTGCAGCCCGCAAATCACCTGACGGATTCCCTGAAGGCGCTTGGGGTTGAGATGAGGCGGTTTAAGACCGGGACGCCGGCGCGTATGGATAAGCGGACAATTGATTTTTCCAAAATGGAAGAACAGCGGGGAGATGAAAAAGTGGTTCCTTTTTCATTTTCTACCATACCGGAGAGTATCCAGAAGGATCAGGTTTCCTGTTGGCTGACCTATACCAATGAGGAGACCCATGATATTATTCGCGCCAACCTTGACAGATCACCGATTTATGCGGGAATTATAGAAGGGACAGGGCCAAGATACTGCCCGTCTATTGAAGATAAAGTGGTAAAGTTTGCGGATAAGAAAAGGCACCAGGTATTTCTGGAGCCGGAAGGTATCCATACAAATGAAATGTATGTGGGAGGTATGTCATCATCTCTTCCGGAGGACGTTCAGCTGGCAATGTACCGAAGTGTTCCTGGCCTGGAACACTGTAAAATAGTGAGAAATGCGTATGCAATCGAATATGATTGCATTAATGCAAGGCAGCTGTATCCTACCCTGGAGTTTAAAAATATTGAGGGACTGTTCAGCGGCGGACAGTTCAATGGAAGCAGCGGTTATGAAGAAGCGGCGGCACAGGGACTGATAGCCGGAATGAATGCGGCCCTTTCCATACAGGGTAAGGAGCAGATAATTCTGGATCGTTCCCAGGCTTATATCGGGGTGTTGATTGACGATCTGGTAACCAAGGATAATTTTGAGCCATACAGAATGATGACCTCCCGCGCTGAGTACAGACTTCTTCTCCGTCAGGATAACGCGGATATCAGACTTCGTGAAATAGGATATAAAGCTGGACTTGTAGGAAAAGAAGAATATGAAGCAACCATAAATAAGCAGAAACAGATCCAGGAAGAAATGAACCGTCTGAAAAAAACGACGGTAGGAGCTTCCGCTTCAATCCAGTCATTTCTTGAATCACATGGAAGTTCACCTTTGAAAACTGCCGCAAGCCTTTCGGAACTGATCTGCAGGCCTGAACTGGATTATGAAATTTTAGGGGAGATTGATCCCGACAGAAAGCCCTTACCTGCTGATGTAATCGAGCAGGTGGAAATAGAACTGAAATATGAAGGATATATATCCAGACAGCTGCGTCAGGTAGAGCAGTTTAAAAAGATGGAAAAGAAAAAGATCCCGGAATGGATAGATTATAATGATATTTCCAGCCTCCGTCTTGAAGCCAGGCAAAAGTTGATTTCCTATAAGCCGGTATCCGTAGGACAGGCATCAAGAATTTCAGGAGTTTCACCGGCTGATATTTCAGTTCTTCTTATTTATCTGGAGCATCTGGGAAAGCAGGAAAAAGCATGAAAAGCTATAATTTGACACAATTCAGAAAAGATCTAAGTGAACTGTCGATAGAACTGGATAAGAACCAAGAAGAACAGTTTATGCAGTATTATGAACTGCTGATCCAGTGGAATGAAGTAATGAATCTGACAGCTATTACTGATTTTGATGAAGTTATAAAAAAACACTTTGTAGACAGTCTTTCTTTAATAAAAGCGGTGCCGGAGCTGACGAAGGAAGGGTACTCAGTCATTGATGTGGGGACAGGAGCCGGTTTTCCAGGAATCCCTTTGAAAATCGCATTTCCGGGATTAAAGGTAACACTTCTGGATTCCCTGAATAAGAGAGTAAAGTTTTTGAATGAGGTAATTGCCCAAATCGGACTGGCGGATATAGATGCAGTTCATGGAAGAGCGGAGGACTATGCGAAGCCGGGATTGTTCCGCGAAAAGTATGATCTGTGTGTGTCACGGGCAGTTGCTAATATGGCCACATTATCCGAATATTGTCTGCCGTTCGTGAAGGTTGGGGGAAGGTTTATTCCTTATAAATCCGAAAAAATAGAAGAGGAAGCGGCTGCCGCAAAAAAGGCCTTTTATCTCCTGGGCGGGGAAGTGGTGGAAAATATTGAGTTTAATTTACCATATAGTGATATTTACAGATCCCTTTTTATTATAAGGAAAAAGGCTCCTACACCCGGAAAATATCCCAGAAAGGCGGGACTTCCGGCAAAGGAGCCAATCAGTTAATTTTTTTTCATATCCAGGTATCCCATGAGAACTACCCATACGTAAGCACAGGTTTTGGGGATCATGAGCATGCCTATCAAAGGAATCATATCAGCCCATAATACAACCGGGATATAGAAGCCGAAGCTTAAGGTGATTGCAAGCCACATAAAGCGGAAGTTTCTGTCCCGGTTTTCTTTTGCTTCCTGATAGAATAGAACAATAATCAGTATTCCCATCAGGGCGAAAGGAATGTTCCGGTAAATTCCCCAGGATAATGGTGCATCGGCACTGGCCCATTTGTTTTGGGGAAGCAGACAGAGTATAATTCTTATCAGGGCAAGTCCGTACATGGCAAAATTCAGCGATTTCGTGTCTGCCTTATGATATCTCATTTTCCAGATTTCAAAAAGAATCAGATAAAATATGGTCATTGTTATTGAGGTAATCAGTTTTCCAACGCCGAGGGCAGCTGTATGGGCGGCAAGTCCGTCAGTGCATAGGGAATAGGCTCTTGGGATCAGATGAAAGGCATCACCGCAGCCAAGTATGACAGCCATAATTCCAAATAGTTTATATTCTTTTCTTTCTTTTGATTTGGTTATCATGATGATTCCCAGTGTGATGACAGTAATTAAATATACTGCATCAAAAAGTGTTTCCATAATTGCCTGCATTAATATCTCTCCTTTTATTGTATTAAACGATTATCAATATGAACAATGTTCATTATAGACTTATTATACATGGATGTCAACGGTATTTTTATTTTTTGTTTGAAAGTAGTCGGGTGCTAATTGAGCACCCCAAGCGTTTTGTGCGCTCTGATTATTGATAGATTGATTGTTAGAATAGATTGTTAGAAGTGCGTCGTGGGTAATAATATAGAGTTTTAGATATGCCTTATACTGAATCTAATATAGATAAATGTGGTAAGCATTGAGGCCACATATTTAGCTCCTGTATAGGAGAGTAGTGATCCGGTATAAAAAAGATTCTGGAAAATTGGGTGTAATGTCATTATTGAAAGAAAGATCAAATCGTCAGCTGTTGATCTTTATTGAGAGAAAGATTGAATCCTCTGCTGTTTGTAGAGAAATACTGTCTACTATCTATTACAATCTATAATTCCATGATAAACGTATGATAAACGATATGGAAAATATATTCATAACCTACGTATAAGTATACCTTTCATGTAATCTGTTTCGTTATGGGTTTGGTAAATGAATTCTTTTTCATTTTCTGTACATCCTATTAATATTTTTATCTCCGAATCACGTTTCATTAAATCAACGATACACATAATCGCATCAACTTGCTTTCTTTCATCTGTTCCCACCCATACATCAATGCCGTCACCATCCATTGAAGAGGTATTATCTAAATAGCCATAGTCAACTCTGTAAATAAAGTCAGAAAACTTAGGATGAACAGCTCCCTTAGGCCTATCTATTATGATTTTTGATTCACTCACTATTCTATCTATTGCATTCCAAAAGCTATCATTTGTTTCCATGACTTTACCTCATAACATATCTTTTATAAATTTATTTTTTAAGTATATGTTTGTCAAATAAATCTATATCATTTATACTGTTCTTATAATTCTATATTTTATTATAATATTAACTAGAGGGTTATTTCTACATTTACAAATCAAGACG